>AR_comb_assmDRAFT_10290297_pt1 | contig 11740 bp, 8 predicted proteins | sample ArasoioldDNA_FD_10543 | JGI IMG/M metagenome (IMG submission 10543) | reverse complement strand
TCCATCGCTCAAGCGGCTCGCGCCCGCCAGCACCGTGGTGATGATGTCGGCGCACATGTCCCGCGACGAAGTCGACGAGGCTCTCCGGCTCGGCGCGTCGGCCTTCGTGTCAAAACCTTTCGATCTCGATGCGGTGTGGGAATTGATACTTCACACGCGCTCGCGCCAGTAGGGCCAAGCATTTCCAGCAGCCGTCGGGACGTTATGCTGTTGGCTGGCCGCCACGCCTCACAGTGGGAGTCGAACCAGGACGGAAGTGCCACCGGCCGGTGGACATTCGATCGCAATTTGACCGTTATGCGCTTCAATGAGCCGCTTTGCGGTGGGGAGACCCAAGCCGGAGCCTCGCGATTTCGTCGAGGTTCCGGATCGAGTAATGCCACGCGCGAAGTTCCACGCGATGGGCCCCGCTGAATGACTTATCAGGTCTTCATGCCGAACTTTTCGATGCGATACCGGACTTGGTCACGATTGATGCCGAGCAGCTGGCCTGCATGCGTCTGGTTGCCTGCCGCACGTTCGAGCGCCTGCACAAGCAGCTGCCGCTCGAGTTCGTCGAGATTGACGCCTTCGGGGGGGAGTTGGAAATGTGTCGGTGCCACAGACCCGGTCAGTGTCGAGAAATCCCCGGGCTCGAGCAACTCCCGATCCGCGAGAAGCATCGCGCGCTCGATGGCATTGCGGAGTTCACGGACATTTCCAGGCCACTGATACCGCTCGAGCAGCGTGGTGGCATCTGGAACTAATCCACGCACTCGCTTCCGAAATTCACGGTTGAACCGATCTACGTAGTAGTAAGGTCGCTGCCGCCATCTCGTCAGTATAACGGCGGGGGCGACTCCGTCTGCATCTTGCGCGTTTGGGACTCCGGGAGGGCTACTTGACCTGTATCGATTCGATGAACGCGACCAGGTCGCTGATGCGCGCATCGGCCCTTGCCTGGTTCCCGTTGGCGTCGGCCAGAAGGAACGCGCCCCACACCATCATTCCAGGGCTGCCATGGGCCACGAGCTGGCTGGTGCCCTTGATCGACGCTTCGACGTCCGACGCTCGAAAGGCTCCCTTCTGCCGGGCCAGCGTGGTGAGGTCGGTGGGACGGTGGCTTTACCTCTGTCGACCGCTGCCCGCTCCGGCTTCGCGGTCTGCGCTTTAGTTACCGTTGCAGCAAGAGAAATCCCGCAGAAGATGGCGACCAGCATCGGTGCACAAACCCCGAACATTCGCTCTCTCATCACCATCCCCCCATTTCCCGCGGCTGCGTGGTGCAAGCACTGCACCACACACACACGGTCGCGCGTAGGATGAATCCCGGCGATGAACAGTGTGTCAACGGCGTCTGACTCCGGCCGAACGGAAGTCCGTCGCAGAAATTCCGCACGTAGCGGATTAATTCCCTCGCGTTCGGTCTCGGAGATCAATCCGACGGGCTGACGCAGCCTGGTTCTGACTGGCACGGGCCATGCGACGTAAGAAAGGAACGTCATGAGCAGCAGTGTCAAAAGGCCACCAGGCCCGCCAACACCACAGCTCACGCCCGTCGCCGCGACGGCGGTTTACGTGCTCAGCCTCGTGGTGATGGTCGCCATCATCAGCACCCTTGTCCCGAGCGGGCCGGCGCGCACAGTCTCCTACACGGAGTTCAAGCAGAAGGTGCGGGCCAACGAGGTGCAATCGGTCGTGATCATGGCATCGCGCATTCGCGGCACGCTCAAACAAGCGGAACAGTCGATCTCGGTAATCCGAGTGGAAGACCCCGGACTGCTCGGCGAACTGGAACAGCATGGCGTACAGGTGACTGGCGAGGCCACGACGAGCGTGTGGAGTCCGGGTCTCATGTGGCTGCTGCCGATCGCGTTGATGTTCTTCCTCTGGTCGCGCACGGCGTCGAATCTGGGCACAGGAGGCGCGCTGGCCTTCGGACGAAGTCGCGCAAAGATCTACGCCGACGATGACGTGAAGGTGACGTTTGCCGACGTGGCGGGTATCGATGAGGCGACCGATGAACTGCGCGAAATCGTGGACTTTCTCAGGAATCCCACGAAGTACACGGGTTTAGGCGCTCGCATTCCCAAGGGGGTCTTGCTCGTGGGGCCTCCCGGCACCGGGAAGACGCTGCTTGCACGTGCCGTCGCCGGTGAAGCGCACGTGCCGTTCTTCAGCCTCAGCGGATCGGAATTCGTCGAGATGTTCGTCGGCGTCGGAGCCGCCAGAGTTCGCGATCTCTTCACGCAAGCTGCAGAGCGTGCTCCCTGCATCATCTTCATCGACGAACTCGATGCGTTAGGCAAGAGCCGCGTGGCATCACCGCTCGGAACCCATGAAGAGCGCGAACAGACGCTCAATCAGCTCCTCGCAGAGATGGACGGTTTCGATCCCCGCAAAGGCATCATCGTCATGTCCGCGACCAACCGGCCGGAGGTGCTCGATGCGGCACTCCTCCGCGCCGGGCGGTTCGATCGGCGAGTCGTCGTCGACCGACCAGACGTTCGCGGACGGGAAGCGATCCTGCGTCTGCACGCACGGATCGTCAAGCTTGCTCCTGACGTCGATCTGAAAGTTGTCGCGCAGCGCACGACCGGTTTTGCCGGCGCGGACCTGGCGAATCTCGTGAACGAAGCCACGCTGCTGGCGGCTCGGCGGAACCGTACTGAGGTCACGCTGGGCGACTTCGAGGAAGCCATCGATCGCGTCCTGGCCGGATTGAAACGCCAACGCGTGATGAGCGAGCGCGAGCGTGGAATGGTGGCCGCGCACGAGGCCGGACATGCCATTGTGGCCTCCGCGCTGCCAGGCGTCGATCCAGTCCACAAGATTTCAATCGTGCAGCGCGGCTACGAGGCGCTCGGACACACGCTGCAGGTTCCGACGGAAGACCGGTATCTGCGCACGCGCGACGAACTTCATCATCAGCTCGCCGTCTGGTTGGGTGGACGTGCCGCCGAAGAGCTGGTGTTTGGTGAAGTGTCCACCGGGGCGCACAACGACCTTCACCATGCGACGGAGGTGGCGCGCGCCATGGTGGCCGAGTACGGCATGAGCGACGTGCTCGGCCCGGTTGCCGTCAACATCAGGCCCCGAACGCCGTTCTTGCCTGTGCCAGCTGGCGAGAACGGATACGGCGTAGCTCCGGAGACCTCGCGCGAAGTGGACCTCGAAGTCAAGAAGCTGATGACGGAGGCAAACGCGACGGCCTCACGCCTGCTGCGCGATCATCGGAAAACACTCGATGCGGTGGTGCGGCTTCTTCTCGAGCGCGAGGTGGTGGAAGGCGACGACATCCGGCGCCTGCTCGCCGCTGAAGCGCCACCGGCCCTCCGCGTGATGTCGGCTTAGTTATTCAAAACGGCCTGCGCTGAGTGCGCCGTGGATTTCGATATGCCCACAGACCAAGCGAGCGCTGCCGAGGGGTCATGGGGGCGTGGTGACGATTCGAGCACGCGCCAGATACCGATGACAGCTCACGCAACTTGCGGTCAGCGAGATGAAGCCGAGCGAGGCGCTCTCGAGATCACGGAGCTTCGCCGCCTCGATCAGATCATTCGTTGCGCGCAAAAACGCCTCGCTATGCCGGATGTACTCAGGCATCACCAGTGAGGACCACGCGGGGTCCTGGACGACGAGCGCCATGTCGCGGCTCTCGCGCTCGAGGAGCTGCCAGTTGCTGGTGACGACCGCTTCCAGAATCTTCTGAGAGTGTTCGAGTTTCGCGCGCATGACCTGCTTCGTGCGCGCGGTTTGTGCTGACGGAGCAGGCGTTGCGGTGAAAGAGAGAAGCAGAACGGCGACGACGAGTCTGATGCTGCGGTTCATGGAATCACGCCTCGATAGAGCAACCCGACTTGACGTCATGGAGAGCATGAAACGTGCCTGATAACGGCGGACTGTGATGGCCCGATGCGTCAAGCAGTGAGGAATATTCAGCGGCTTGTGCGAAAGATCACTCACACGTACTCAGGCGTGTACATAGCGCGAATCGCCGCCGCTTTCAGACACGAGGCCGAGGTCCACGAGCAACCGGTCGGATACTTCTCACAGGACCGAATGGGCTGCCACCTGCAAAGATAGCGCGACCGTCGGTCCATGCGTACGCCTGTTCCGCCGCGCTGCCCGGCCGGCGGCGTGACCCGACTCGTGTTCTGCATCTTCACACCTTCGAAGGCGGCGACGCCCGGCGACGCCCGGCGTCATCGTGCGACCTAAACCGCGTGCCGCACGTAAGGAGCGCCCATGCCGGAACGGCAGCTTCACGCTGGAACTGCATGTGGAACAGCCGCGCGTGAGGCCGTTCCGTGCCTAGCGGCGAAGCGTGAGCACCGGACAGGTTGCCCGGCGCACGACCTGATTGGTCGTAGAACCGAACACCATCATGTCAAACGGATTCCTGCCGTGCACGCCGATGACGATCAGGTCGCTGCCCTCCTCGTTGGCGACATCGACAATCTGCACATACGGTTTTCCGTTACTTAGTCGCCTGACAGGTTGATGCGATAAGCGCATCGAATCGGGCACGAGCGCGTCCAATCGCATCAATGCCATCTTTTCGCGGTAGCGGCGATATTCAGCGAGCGCGGCTCCCTGCTCAGCCGGGAGATCGTCCGGCTTCGGCGCGGGCGGCTCTTCCCACGGCCACTCGAGCACATGAAGCATGGTCAGCCTGGCGTCGGATTCCGCCGCGAGCGACAGTGCAAATTGCAGCGCCACCATCGACGATTCCGAGAAGTCGATCGCACAGAGCAATCGGCTGAATGGGATTCGTGAGGTCGCATTTGCGCGCGGCGGCACGGTGAGCACTGGACACAGGGCCCTTCGCAGTACTCGCTCTGTCACCGATCCCAGCACCAGGTGCTGGAAGCCGCTGGTTCCGTGCGTACCCATCACGATGATGTCCGCAGGCAACGAAGCGGCCTTGTCGAGGATCAGAGCCGACGGGGAACCTACTTCGAGAAAGAGATCGACACCGACGCCCGCACGTGAAGCCCGCGAGAAATGCGCCGCGAGAGCGGCGCGACGCGCGACTTCATCGACTGATCCGCCGGGCAGGCTGAATTCCGGGACGACAACGGCAGCATCCACCACATGCAACGCGGCGATTCGCGCCTTGTACCAGCTCGCGATCGTCGTCGCCAGATCGACGGCGTGAACAGACGTGTCGGAGAAATCAATTGGACAGAGAATGCGCGCGATGTTCATCACACTGCCTCACCCGTGGGCCTCGGTGGCTGCGGCGCGAACCGCGCCTCCGTGCGGCGGTCCGGTATGCCGCCTCGTGAATGCTAAGCGCGGCGCCGTGCTCGATGACGGTCCAGCCGTTCGCGCGCAGGTATTGGGCGACTTCAGCTTGCCGCAACAGCGCCGGCGTCGGAGCATCGAACCGCTCGATCATGGCTGCCGATGGGTTCCGGTGCGGCACTACGCACAATTCATAGGACCAATCGGTGCGAACATCAAGCTGACAAGTGATCGCCTTTCGCCCACGTTGAACCGTCGCGCCTTCTGTTGAGAGTATCGCGAGGGGCGACGTCTGTTGGCTGCTGTGCGGTGTCATACCCGGCGATCAGGCAATCACGATGCCAGTAGGGCCATGACGTTCTCGAAATCTTTCGCGCGCCCGGCGCGTTTGGTCCTGCAGCCTTGAACGGGCGTTTCCCGGCAAGTACGAACAATTCCCCCACCATTCTCGGCAATGTGCGGCATCGGCCATTTCTCCACCCAGCCGCAGCTGCACGTGGGCGGCCCCAGCCGCTCAGCCAAGACGGCGGTCACTCATCGACCTTCTGAATGTCGATTGGCGTGGCGGGCTGCTCGCGCGATGTTGCGCATGCCCTCTGCGACACCCGCGTGCGCCAGCAGCGTGGCCGTCGTCGTCCCGACCAACTCGCCATCGATCGACGACCGGCAGGATGCCACAGTCTGCTTCCCACATCAGGTGAGCGGCTTCCGAAACCGTGGTATCGGGAGTGCAGGTCTTTGGCTCCTGCGTCATCAGCTCTTTGACTTTCATGGTCGGTGCCCTTTGCGCGGACTGTCGTTACAGCTTAAGCAGCCTCTTCGATATCCCTGGCAGCTTTCGGTTCCCGCATTGGCTGGCAAGGGACCCTCCGTGACTCCCTGAAGCAATCGATGTGCTCGCACTCGCAATCGAATGTCACGGGGATAGGATCGTCGACACCATGCGAACTTTCTCGACGAGCGCATGGAGTATTCCCCTTCGGACTCTGACGCCACGGACTACTCACCCGCCGAATGGCATTCGTCGGCGGCGAGCAGTTTGCTTGACTCATGTCAGGGAGACGACAGGTGCATCCGATTAACGTGCAGATTGCCGGGTGTTTGGAGGAGGTGGCTCGCCTCCTTCGCGATCAGGGTGCCGATTCGTTCCGCATCCGCGCGTACCTTCGAGCGGCAACAGCGATTCGCTCCTCGCGCGAAGGCGTCGACGACATCTACCGATCTCGCGGACTCGCGGGCCTGAAGGCGCTTCCGCGCATCGGTGACAGAATCGCTCGCTCGGTCAGTGAGTTCCTCGCCCACGGACGTCTTCCGATGCTCGATCGATTGCGAGGTGAGGCAGACCCGATAGCGCTGCTCGCGTCAGTGCCCGGTATAGGGCCCATTCTGGCCGAACGCTTACACAACGATCTCGGGCTTGAAACGTTGGCAGATCTCGAAGCGGCCGCGCATGATGGTCGACTTGCCACCGTGGCCGGCTTCGGCGAGAAGCGTCTTGCTGGTATTCGCGATTCGCTCGCGCACCGTCTCGGGCGCGTGCGACTGCCGCTGTCGGCAGACGCGCCACCACCTGTAAGTGAGCTTCTCGATGTCGATCGCGAATACCGTGATAAAGCGACGGCGGGAGAGTTGCGACGCATCACGCCGCAGCGTTTCAACCCGACTCATGAGGCATGGCTGCCGATCCTTCACACCCGCCGGGGCGTACGGCGGTACACGGCTCTCTTCTCTAACACCGCGCGCGCTCACCATCTTCGGAAGACGCGTGACTGGGTCGTTCTGTACAGTGACAACCAGACGGGAGAAGCACGCCACACGATTATCACGGCAACGTTTGGGCCGCTGCGCGGGCAGCGCGTTGTCGCGGGACGCGAGGACGAGTGTGAAGTGTATTACACGTCGACGTGTCAACCGACATACGGCCCGCGCGTTGGCCAGCGACAATCGGCAGCCAGAGTGAGGGACCGGGCGAGTTGATTCGAATCACGCGCGCGTCTTGATCAGTGCCGCCTCGACCATCGTCATGGCGGTGACGTCATCGATCCCAAATGCCCTTTGCAGTCTGTTTCCGAATCGCTTCTCTGATTCCGCGATCGCACCATCGACAAAGACAAGCTCCACCGCCAGTGAATATAGTGATGCCCGGAGATTGCCGGGGATGACGGCAGCGCACGAAGGAAGCAGTTCGTCCTCCGCTGTGTGAGAGACCCGATCGAGAGCGTTTTGAACCAAACGTTGCAGTTGCTCTGGCGCGACCTCGCGGAACAGGGGCATCGACGAGAGAAGCACATGGAGCCGATCGCATTCGATCGGGCCTACAGCGCCGTCCGCGGTGACAGCAGCGACGAGCACGGTTACTACCGCCTCGTTCAATGTAAGCCTGGCAGACATGGCATCACCTTACTGCGAATCTCGCCTGTTGGTTTTACAGTGAATCGGCCCGTAGCACGTGGCGATGTTCGACTTCTTGCCCGCTCACTCCCGTCACACGCTGCATTCGGAATTTCCATTGACGGTGTCGTCCTATTTCTGACCGGGAAGCAGCTCAGACGTTTCGCCCTGCGAGATTCCCATCGCGATCCGTTAACTCCTCTCTGCTGGCGAAATGGACCTGCTGGCGGCTGTCCCCTCCAGATCCCCCGGACCCCATCTTTCGAGTGATATCGAGCTGGACGTTTCGGATGAAGGCATCCAGCGCGTCTCCGAGGTCGGGATGGCCGATCTCCTGTAACTCGTAGGACGCTCGCACCACCGGCGGAAAGATCTTGATCCATCGCGTCAAATCGATGGGCGTGCCGACGACGACAACATCGCATGGCACTCGCTCGATCGTCGTGGCAAGGTCACGCAATTGGCGATCGCTATAACCGATCGCGGGTAAAGCGCAATCCATCGCGGGGTACTCCTCGAGCGCGTGCGCAATGCTTCCAACAGCGTACGGCCGAGGATCAACGATCTTGGCGGCCGCGAATTTTCGCGCCAGGATGGTCCCGGCACCGAACCGCATCTCGCCATGCGTCAATGTCGGTCCATCTTCGACGACGAGCACCTTCCGACCGGTGATCAAATCAGGCCTGTCCCCGCGCACGGGCGACGCCGCTTCGACGACGAGTGCGTATGGGTTCGCTGACCGGATGTGGTGTCGCAGCTCCTGGATGCTGTCCAGATACGCCGAATCAACCTTGTTGATCACGACGACATCTGCCATACGCAAATTGGCTTCGCCGGGGTAATAGTTCAGCTCGTTCCCCAATCTCAAAGGGTCTGTGACGACCACATGCAGGGTCGGACGGTAGAACGGGAGATCGTTGTTGCCGCCGTCCCAGAGAATTACGTCGGCTTCGGAGGCTGCCTGCTCCAGAATGTCGGCATAGTCCACCCCGGCGAAGACAACAGACCCATCCACGATATGGGGTTCGTATTCCTCCACCTCCTCGATCGTGCAGTGCTGGGTCTGCAAATCCTCTAAGCGGCTGAACCGCTGCACCCGCTGCGCCGACAAGTCGCCGTATGGCATGGGATGGCGGACAACAGCCACACGCAATCCGTTGCTCCGCAGCAATTGAACAATGCGCCGGCTCACCTGGCTCTTGCCGGCCCCCGTTCGAACGGCGCATACGGCGACAACCGGCTTCGGACTCTGGAGCATCGTCGCCCGCGGACCCAATAGCAGAAAATCAGCTCCGGCGGCGTTCGCGATGGCGGCCCGATGCATGACGTAGTCGTACGGCACATCGCTGTACGAAAAGACCACCTGTCTCACGGCGAGGCGCTCGATCAGCTTGGCTAGTTCCTCTTCATGAAAGATCGGCACACCCGCCGGATACAGTGGTCCGGCTAGATCGGCGGGATACCATCGGTCGGCGATGTCTGGGATCTGCGCAGCGGTGAAGCCGACGACGTCATAACGGGTGTCGTCACGGTATACGACATTGAAGTTGTGGAAGTCGCGGCCCGCGGCGCCAAGTATCAGCGTGCGTATGCGGTCCATGGCTGTTTGTCGTTCAAGCCTGATACCAACACCGTGCAATGAACGATTGGGACAGGTCGAGGCGGACCGGCTGATGTTATGGGCGTGGCGCGGGAATCTTCGCGGCCGTGTGAAATAAGACCGATCGCCAACGGATATTGAAGTCCAGGGGAACGAGGACGTCGACGAGAGTATTCCCCGCGCACACGGCGCAAACCCATCACGCCGTGCCGATCTGCGAACTAATCCCCACATCCCGGGCAATTCCACCACATCGAATCCGGTTGCTCATTGGCGGAGAAGTACTTCGGCAAGGCACGTCAGTTGCTCAAGACGATTACGAGTAGAAGCCGCGGAGGTGAACATGACACTGAATCGAGGAATGGCGCTACTGCCGCACCCCCATTCCAGGCTTCTGTTGCGCGGGCCCGAGTTCGATGCACTCGCCGCGCTGCGAGCAGCAATCGCGAGACTGCGTCAGATGATATGCGGGCTCGGTGGTCACGAGTACTCCGTGCATTCAGCCGACCACCGCATGTTTCTGGAGTGCGTAAGATGCGGCCGCGAGACGCGAGGCTGGCGAATTGACGTCAAGACTCGGCCCCTCCCCATCAGGCGTGGCGCCGACCGGATTGCCAAACGGGCGCTACGGGAGATTCAACGAAGCAGCCCTGTTCGACATGAGCCGGTGAAACGGCCGGTCGAGCCCCTGAACGGATGAATTTGCGGGCATCTCGTGTGTTCAGACGGGGATGGAGATCCAATGATCAAGATGGCCGCGCGGCTCCGCATGCTCGACCGCAAGCTCCTGCGCGACTTGTGGGCGATGAAGGGGCAGGCGACAGCGATCGCCGCCGTCATGGCCGCCGGCGTGACGATGTTCGTGGCGTACTTTTCGAACTTCGACTCACTGCAGCGCGCACGGGCGGCCTACTACCAGCAAGCACGCTTTGCGGACATCTTTGCCGCACTCACGCGTGCCCCGTCTCGTCTTGAACGGCGACTCGCGGCTCTCCCGGGCATCCAGGCCGTGGCCACGCGAGTCGTCGTAGACGTCACCCTCGATGTGCCAGGGATGTCCGAGCCGGCCACCGGCCGACTGATCTCGATTCCGGAGCTCGGGCGGCCACCGCTCAATGACGTGTTCCTGCGCCGCGGCCGCTGGCCGGACGCTGCCCGGCCGGACGAAGTGCTCGCGAGCGAGATGTTCTGCGAGTCGCACGGGCTCGACCCTGGGGATCGCATCGCAGCCGTCATCAACGGACGCCGTCGTGAACTGACCATCGTCGGCATCGCGTTATCGCCCGAGTACGTCTATGCAATCGCGCCGGGTGAGATGTTTCCCGACACCCGGCGGTTCGGCATCTTCTGGATGAACCGCCGGAGCCTGGGAGCGGCCTTCGACATGGAGGGCGGCTTCAACGAGGTGTCGCTAAGCATGGCCGATGACGCCTCGGAACCGGATGTCATCACTGCGATAGATCGGCTCCTCGAGCCGTACGGTGGCCGGGGCGCGATACCACGATCGCTGCAGATGTCGGCGTGGACTCTCGACAACGAGCTCACTCAGCTCCAGACGTTTGGACTTCTGGTCCCGGCGATCTTCCTCGGCGTCGCAGCGTTCGTGCTTCACGTGGCCCTGACACGGGCGCTGGCACTGCAGCGGACGCAGATCGCGGCGCTCAAGGCGCTCGGATACTCCAACGGCGCGGTCGCGTGGCACTACGTGAAATGGGCGCTCGTCATCGCAGCCGCGGCCGCCAGCGCGGGTGTGGCGATGGGTGCATGGGTGGGCTCGAGCCTGATCGGCGTCTACAACCAGTTCTTCCGCTTCCCTACGCTCGCGTATCACCTCTCGCTCACCATCGCCTTCCTGTCGATGGCCGGCACTCTGGTCGTCGCCACGCTCGGCGCGTACGCGGCCGTGCGGCGCGCGGTGCGCGTCCCGCCTGCCGAAGCCATGCGACCGGAGCCGCCTGCACGCTACCGTCGGAGCGTCATCGAAGCGCGATGGCGGCCGCTTCGGCTGTCGTTTGCGACGCGCATGATCGTGCGCGCCTTCGGGCGGCAACCGGTCAAGGCACTGGTATCGACGATCGGCATCGCGTTCGCCGTGGCGGTGTTATTCGTGGGCCTGGCGTTCTTCGACGTGATGAACACACTCATCGATGAGCAATTCAACCTGACCATGCGTCAGGACGCCACGCTCACGTTCGTGGAGCCGCGCCCCGGGCGCGTGTCGCACGACGTGGCGCACCTGCCCGGCGTGCTCGCCATCGAGCCTGCGCGTGTCGTCCCGGCACGGCTTCGGGCAGGCACGCGCTCCCGCACGTTGGCGATTACGGGCCTTACGCCTGCGCCGCAGCTCACGCGTGTGATCGATCGCACGCGCGGCGCGATCGAATTGCCGCCGGACGGACTGGTGCTCTCGCGCATGCTCGCCGACGTCCTCGGGGTGGCCATTGGCGACACCATCTCCGTAGAAGTGCTGGAAGGTCGGCGCCCCGTGCGCGAGTTGACGGTCGCCGCGCTGGTGGATGA
>AR_comb_assmDRAFT_10032409_pt1 | contig 11744 bp, 11 predicted proteins | sample ArasoioldDNA_FD_10543 | JGI IMG/M metagenome (IMG submission 10543) | reverse complement strand
TTGAAGCGACCGGCGATCCCGTCAACGTTTCCCAATGCCTCCGGGACTCGAGATTAACTTGGTTGTCCCTGATCTCTGGCAACAGGAAGCGGTTCGAGCACTGCGTGATGGGAAAGACGTCGTTGTCCAAGCCCCGACCGGTTCGGGTAAGACCTTCATCTTCGAGCTGCTCTATCCTTCACTAAAAGGCCAAGCGATTTTTACGGTGCCGACCCGCGCGCTGGCGAATGATAAGCTGGCCGAATGGCGTGCGCGCGGATGGGACGTTGGCATCGCGACCGGCGACCTCGCGTTGAATCTTGGTGCGAAAGTCCTGGTGGCAACTCTGGAGACCCAGCGAGCGCGTTTTCTTCGACGCGATGGTCCGCGGCTTCTCGTTGTTGACGAATATCAAATGATTGCCGACCCGATCCGAGGGGTTCACTACGAGCTCGCTCTCGCGTTGGCCCCGCCGGAAACACAACTGTTGCTCCTGAGTGGCAGCGTTAAGAATCCGCAGGACGTCGTCGCATGGTTTCAACGTATTGGTCGTGATCCCGTCCTGATCGCGCATAACGAGCGTCCGGTTCCGCTCGAAGAAATAGATCTTGGTATGCTGCCCGAATCGCACTTTGTGCGAACGAAGAGTCTCTGGCCCCGACTGATCGGCAAGGCTCTTCGGGCTGATCTTGCGCCGGTGCTAGTCTTCGCGCCTCGACGTAATGCTAGCGAAGAAATGGCGCAAGCCATCGCCTCAGCAATTTCCTTACGTGATCCGCTCTCCCTTTCCGCTGAACAGGAAGCGCTGGCCGGGAAACGTCTCTCGAAGCTTTTACGAAATAGGGTCGCCTATCATCATAGCGGATTAAGTTATGCGGTTAGGGCTGGTTTGATTGAGCCATTGGCTAAGGCAGGTCAGCTAAATGTCGTGGTCGCGACGATGGGCCTCGCCGCCGGAATCAATTTCTCGATGCGCTCTGTCCTCGTTACCGATACGCGTTATCTGGCTGGGAATTTCGAACGTCATGTGCAGCCTGATGAACTCTTGCAAATGTTCGGCCGGGCAGGTCGTCGCGGGCTCGACGAAACCGGTTACGTCCTGATTCAGCCGGATATTCCGCGGTTAAGCGATGCTCGTCCGCGACAGTTGAAACGCGCGACCCAGGTCGATTGGCCGAGCCTGATCAGCGTGATGCGTGGTGCTGCGGATCGGGGGGAACTACCGTTTTCCGCCGCGGTTGAGTTGAGTCGCTCCCTTTATAGTAACCAACAGGTTCCGATTGGTTCTGAACATTCATTAACGACAGGGGCAAGACCATGTGGCTTTTGGGTGGATACGGAACGCGCCCGTTTCCCGCGGCGACCCCTGATAGAAATGCTCAATTCTGCCAACGAATGGGAATCGAAACCGTTAGTTCCAGAAAAGGTTTCGTTAGGTCAACTTTTGGTCCGCGAAAATGATCGGTGGGTTCGAGCTTTGACGCTTCCTCGGATGCTCGACGGCCGTGGCTTCGGTAATCTCTGCAAACTGCGCGACCAGGGAATCTATGGTCGTGAGATTCCGCTTGCGACTGTTCTTGCTGATGATGCAATCGCCCCGGTAAAATGGGTGCGGAAGAAACTACCTTCCGTGCCGGGGGAGACTGACCGCCGATCTGGATCTAATTCCACACCCGCCGGTCGTCCGAGGCCGCTGCAGCCGCTAACGAAAGCGCTTTTTGATGAACTAGTTCTTCCGTTGGTTCCCAAAGTTACAGGTGGAGAAATCAGAGCGATTGCAACTCGCGGTGAGACGATCTATGCCCGCCTTGATTTTTCAGCGATCCAGGTCTCTGCCTTCATCGATTCGCATCGTTGTGGATTGCTCGATCCGCCAGAACGCGAGGCCATTCCGATACCTTGCCGCGGTTGCGATCAATTAGAGTACGATCTCAGCACGAACATCACGAATTCGCCTGCATATGCGTGGCGGCAACTGGGACTCGTCACCAACGATGGAACTCCGACCCAACGGGGCATTCTCTTTTCGTTCTTCCAAGCCGGCGAAGGTTTGGCGATAGCAGCGGCGCTGGAAGACGAGACTTATCCAATCGAGGATCTCGTTTTCGATCTCGCCAACATTCGAGCCGGTCCCCGATTTGCCGGCGAAGATTCACCGCTTGGAGGCCGGCTTGGTATTCTTTGCCAGCGAGTCTACGGTCGCGCAGATCATCCCGGGTATTTGGAGATGGGCGTGCCGGTCCACTACGGATCGGGTGCATCAGAAGTTATTCGCGAATTGGTGACGAATCCGTCAGCTCGTTACCGGATGATAAACGAGTCGCTCAGACACGGCGATATTGAGCGTGCGCTCATGGAATGGCGCAGTCTTCTCCGACACATCATCGCGGCACCGCCGTTGGAATGGGAGCGATGGTGTTCCTTACAAAAAATTGCGGCCGATCTTATTGGAAGCACGACCTCGCCTGCAGCCGTAACATTTCCGCCCCTGCTCGCATCTCAGCAATCGCGTCCGCGCCTCGCTTTGGTGTGATTTTCATTTTCGCCCGCCGAATTGATGGTTCGCGCTGATTCCCATCGACGTTTCGTAATCGCGTGCTAACGCTTCGAAGATGTCGCAACCGGAGAAAAAGCCATCGGCGCTTGGTTACCGCATGCCTGCTGAATGGGAAACCCATTCTGCGACTTGGCTTTCATGGCCGCGACGGGAAGGAATTAGTTTTCCAAATGCATTCGATCGGGTCCTGCCGACGCTGCGACAAATGGTGGAAGCGTTGCTTGCTTCGGAGCGTGTCTGCATCAACGTTTGCAACGAGATTCATGAAGAAGAGGCACGCGAAGTTCTAAAGGGCCTGCCTCGTGAGCGGCTGACATTTCATCGAATTCCGACAAATGAACCGTGGTGCCGGGATCACGGCCCGATCTTTCTCACTCGCGACGAAGAACCGCGATTGGCGATTATTGATTGGGATTACAACGCATGGGGCGGTAAGTATCCGCCCTGCGACTTCGACGAAGTGGTGCCGGCGCGTGTGGCGGAAATTCTCGGTCTGCCGGTCTTTTATCCACGAATGATATTGGAAGGCGGCTCGATCGATGTAAATGGCGCTGGCGCCCTGCTCACCTCCGAATCGTGCCTGTTGAATCCAAATCGGAATCCTGGCCTGAATCGCTCCGAAATCGAACAACGATTACGAGATTATCTGGGCGTCAGCGAAATACTCTGGCTGGGGGATGGTATCGAAGGGGATGATACTGATGGTCACATCGATGATTTGGCGCGCTTTGTTGATGAGCGGACCATCGTAACTGTCGTGGAAGAAAAACAAGAGGACGCGAATTATAAACCGCTTCGGGAAAACCTGGCGCGTTTGCGTGCGATGAAATGGAAGGGATCACCGTTTGAAATAATTACGTTGCCGATGCCCGCGAAAATCGTGCGCGAGGATCTGCGTCTACCAGCTAGTTACGCGAACTTCTACATTGCGAATGAATGCGTCCTACTGCCGACTTTTAACGATCCAAACGATGCGGCTGCGCAATCGACATTGGAGAAAGTATTTCCAACCCGCCGGATCATCTCGATCGATTGTACGGAATTGATCTGGGGCCTCGGCGCCTTTCATTGCCTTACCCAACAACAGCCTGCAGTGGATTTAGGATTCGGGATTTAGCATTTAGGATTCGCTCCGCACGACCGCATTAATCCTAATTCTCAATTGCTAAATCCTAAATGTTTTTGCTGAGATATTTCATTCCGGTGTCGCACATGATAGTGACGACCGTCGCTTCTGGTCCCAGTTGTTCGGCTAGTCGCAAAGCGGCGATGACATTGCCGCCTGTCGACGTACCGGCGAAAAGACCTTCCTCTCGGGCCAACCGAAGAACCATCGCCTTTGCTTCTTCGGTTGAGACTCGCTCGATCTGATCAGCAATGTCTTTCCGCCACAACGGGACCACAAATCCTGCGCCGATCCCATCGATCTTGTGAGAACCCGGCTTCCCTCCCGAGAGCACGGGGGATTCAGTGGGCTCGACTGCAACAATTCGAATCCGCTCGTTATGGCTGCGTAACGCTTCACTATTGCCGCGAAGTGAAGCCGCTGTCCCTACGCTTTGAACGAAACCGTCGATTCGTCCGGTCGCCTGTCGCCAGATCTCCTCTGCCATTTTGTAATAAGCGGGAATCTGATCAGCATTGTTCAATTGGTCGGTCCAGAAACTTCCTTCTTTCTCGGCGATTACGCGCGCGGCTTCGACCATATCCCGCGTTAATTTCTCCGTCATACCTCCAGTCTCGCTCTGGACGATTTGAAGTCTGGCTCCCAACATTTTCATGTGCTCGAGTTTTTCCTGCGCGAACGCATTCGAGCTCACGATGTGGAGAGGATATCCTTTCACAGCGCAAGTAAGGGCGAGCGACACGCCGGTACTTCCACCGGTGTATTCAACAACGGAGCTGCCGGGTCTAAGACGTCCATCCACCTCCGCTGCTTCAATCATGGCGAGCGCCATTCGATCCTTCATGCTGCCAGTGGGATTCTCGCTTTCGATTTTCAGTAGAATACGCGAGCCATTGTTAGGCACGATCTGACGCAACGGCAGTAAGGAAGTGTTGCCGATGCAATCCAGGATAGTGGGATGCATGTTTTTCAAGGCGCCTTTCCAGTTTGATCCGACTGGAGGCGATGAAGCAAGCCTCTCAATCCTTCACGACCGCAGCAGTAACGGTCAAGAGTGGAACAATGGCGAAGTGTTCCTCCCCATTCTCCTCAAACGAAATGAACAGAGATGTTCTCTTAGGAGAGAAGCTGATGAAATCCTGGTGTCGAATTTCGAAGGCTTGGCCTGAATCGGTTTCAATGCGAACAGGCTGACCTTTTCCAATTAGTTCTTTGAGGAGGGAAGCGTCCATACGCAGTCACGATAAATTTCGTGCTTCCCAGCAGCAAGTTCTATCCTCGTCTACGGATAACCTCTTTATTTTTTGCCTGGCGACTGTGACGAAGATGAGCTGGATGCGGAACGAAAATCCTTCTCCAAGATCGGTTCTAAAACCCTCCAGACATTTTCGGCCAGGATGCGTTGGCCCGCCGCATTTGGATGAATGAGATCGGGTAGGTTTAACTCTGGAACGCCGCCGACTCCTTCCAACAAGTAAGGAACAAGCGCCGCGTGATTTTGTTCGGCCAGCGTTCCAAACAGCTCCCTGAATGCCTGGACATACCCATTTCCGGTCGCGACTGGAAACTGCATGCCCGCGATGATGATTGAGATTGCAGGATGACGCGCACGCGTTTGATCGATAATGGCCTGGAGATTCGAACGCATTTGCTCAACCGGAACTCCGCGAAAGGCATCGTTGATTCCAAGCGCGAGAATTAGAATATCGATCCTCTTCTTTCGAAGAAGTTCCGGCAAGCGCTCCAGCCCACCGGCGGTCGTATCACCACTTGAACCAGCATTGATCATTTCAAATTGATAACCCGCGCTTCGCATCTTCTCGGTGATTAGGCTCGGATACGATTCTTTGTGGGAAAGACCGAATCCAGCGGTCAAACTATCTCCGAGTGCGAGAATGGTTATCACTTTGGAAGAATGCGGGTTAGCCGGTTGGGCTGATTGAAGCGAAATTGATGCAATCATAGCAATGGCGATCAATGAAACGATCTTCACGGAAAATCTTTGACGGTGTCCCGATCAATCCGTTCAAATGAAGTAGAGACTACGTTGCAGAAGAACAATGTTTCGGGGTTGCGTTCGAGATTGGGCGCAATTAGTAACAGTACGCGCTCCGATACCGGCAGCGCCTTTTAAATCTCAACATTCAGCTCATTATTTTTCCTATGGCAAATTACGGAATCAACGGCTTCGGACGTATCGGACGCAACGTCTTACGCGCGATGGATCATAGCGACGTCAAACGGATCGTCGCCATCAACGATCTCACCGATACCCACACTCTTGCGCACTTGCTCAAATGGGACTCCGTCCACGGTAAGTTTGACGGAGAGATAAGTTATGACCCCGAAAACATCATTGTCCGTGGTCACAAAATCAAAGTTTTGAAAGAACGTGATCCGGGCAACCTGCCTTGGAAATCCATGGGCGCAGAAGTCATTTTGGAATCAACCGGCTTTTTCACCAGCCGAGACAAAGCTGAACTGCACATGACGAAAGGTGGAGCGAAGCGTGTGTTGATCAGCGCGCCGGCAAAGAAGCCGGACGTCACGCTTTGTTTGGGTGTGAACGACGAAATCTACGATGCCAGCAAGCATTTCATTGTTTCGAACGCGAGCTGCACCACCAATTGCCTTGCGTCGATGGCCAAGGTGCTGCACGACAATTTCGGAATCGTGAACGGCTTCATGAGCACGATTCACAGTTACACAAACGATCAACGCATTCTCGATCTGCCCCATGAGGATTTGCGGCGTGCCAGGGCTGGCGCGGTCAGCATCATCCCTTCTAGCACGGGGGCTGCGAAAGCGATTGGCGAGGTGATCCCCGCATTAAATGGCAAGCTGAACGGCGGCGCTTTTCGTGTCCCGACACCTGATGGGTCTGTGACTGACTTCACAGCTATTTTGGAAAAGGATGCAACCGTCGAGTCGATCAACGCGGCTTTTAAGGCGGCCGCTGCGAGCAAGAGTTGCAAAGGAATCCTCGAATACAGCGACGAACCATTGGTCTCGATCGATATTGTAGGGAATCCGCACTCCTGCATTTTTGACAGCAAGCTCACCTTAACGCACGGAAGCAAATTCGTGAAGATCGTCGGCTGGTACGATAACGAATGGGGTTACAGCAATCGCTGCGTCGATCTGTTGGCGCTGATGGCGAAATAATTTGGCCTGCACTCCTGCTCTTGATCATGATCCTGCTCATGATCTTGTTATTTGCATGACTTCTCATTTCGACCACGAAAAGTTAGAAGTTTATCAACAATCAATCGCATTTTGTGCGTGGGCTGGTGATATCCTTGACACAATCACTGTTAAAACAGATCTGAAAGACCAGCTTGATCGCGCATCAACGAGCATTCCGCTTAACATCGCTGAAGGAAACGGGAAATTCTCCTCTCGGGACCGAGCTCGATTTCTAGAAACAGCGCGCGGCTCGGCTTTGGAATGCGCTGCATGTCTGGACGTTTTGGTCGCGCGAAAGCTGATGGTGACGAACCAAGTAACCACGGCAAAAGGTCAGCTTGGGAGCATCGTGCGGATGCTGATCGGACTCTTAAAACGCTTTTCGGAACGAGCGGACGTTCTTAGGGAAGAGGAAGCGGATTACCAAGAGCATGATCAGGATCAGGATCATGAGCAGGACCAAAACCAGAACACGAACAAGGACGTCGCCCGATGAATAAGCTTTCTCTGCGCGACCTTTCAGTTCGTGGACAACGCGTCCTGGTCCGGGTTGACTTTAATGTTCCGGTCGAAGAGCAGGATGGGAAACGAACGATTACGGATGACACCCGCATTCGCGAGAGCCTGCCGACCATAAACTACCTCCGAGAGCAGGGTGCAAAAACAATCTTGATGGCGCACTTCGGCCGGCCAAAGGGAAAGCCAACCGAAAAATATTCGCTTCGATTGGTGGGCGATTATTTGCATACCCTGATCAATCATCCGGTTGCGTTCAGTTCGGAAGCTACCGGAAAAATCCCGGCGGAAATCGTTTCTCGGATGAAGGAGGGTGACGTCACGTTGCTCGAGAACGTCCGTTTCTATCCTGGCGAAGAAGCGAACGATCCGAGATTCGCTGAAGAATTGGCCACGCTTGGCGATCTCTACGTGAACGACGCTTTCGGAGCTGCGCATCGTGCCCATGCCAGCACTGCAGGTATCACCAAGTTCGTTAAACAATCCGCCATGGGTTTCTTGATGGAGAAGGAAATCCAATATCTTTCCAACGAGCTGGCCACGCCGGCTAAACCGTTCGTCGTTATTCTGGGCGGTTCGAAAGTGTCGGACAAAATTGGTGTGATAAAGGCGCTGATGGAGAAGGCGGACTCCATTCTTATTGGTGGGGCTATGGCCAACACATTTTGGAAAGCGCAGGGAGTTCCTATTGGAGCTAGCCGCGTCGAGGCCGATAAACTTGATCTCGCGCGGGAAATCGTGGCCCTGGCAAAGCAAAAGGGAGTGCGATTCTTGCTCCCGGTCGACGCCTTGGAAGCAGACAAAATCGACCCCGGCGCGACCGCGCGCAATACAAGCCGGGTCAGTCCCACACATGGAATCACGGAGGGTTGGCAGGCCGTCGATGTCGGCCATGCAACGATCAGTCTTTACGAGAGCGAAATCGCCAAAGCGAAGACAATCATTTGGAATGGACCGGTTGGGGTTTTCGAAATTCCCGCGTTTGCCAATGGCACATTTGCTATTGCGGAAGCGTTGGCAGTTTCGAAGGCGACGACCATCATCGGAGGCGGCGATTCTGTCACAGCGGTGAAGCAGGCAGGATTGGCTGACAAAATGACTTTTATTTCTACGGGCGGCGGTGCGTCGCTCGAATTGCTCGAAGGCAAAGAACTCCCCGGGATCGCGGCACTGAATGATCGTTCATGACTTTGCTGCGGTCTGTTTGCACGACGGCACTCGTTCTCTTATTCATTCCGCCTAACTAGCTTAAGAATTTATGCGTAAGAAAATCATCGCTGCGAATTGGAAGATGAACATGACTCAAGCTGAGGCGAGCGCTTTCGTGTCGACGTTCCTTTTGGAACTGCGCGAACCTACTGAGGTCGAGGTGGTGCTCGTTCCGCCATTCACGGCAATTGCGGCCGTAAATGCCGCCCTTGGCCAGGCGCAACATATAAAGGTAGGCGCTCAGAATATGTATTGGGAACGTTCCGGGGCATTCACAGGCGAGATCAGTCCAGCGATGCTGCGTGATCTCTTCGTTCGTTACGTTGTCCTTGGGCACAGTGAACGCCGCACCCTTTTCGGCGAGACTGATGAGATTGTGAACCGAAAAGTGCGAGCGGCGCACGAAGCGACTTTGCGCCCAATTGTTTGCATCGGCGAAACTCTCGAACAACGCGAGCGCGGCGAAGTCGAGAAAGTTTTGGGAACACAACTTAGAGGGAGCCTGGCCGGATTGGTGGCCAAAGAACTACTCGAGACGGTTGTTGCCTACGAACCGGTCTGGGCAATTGGAACCGGCAAAACTGCAACAGCGGATCAGGCGCAAGAAGCACATGCGTTCATTCGCCAAACTCTTGCTGAAATTTGCGACGAGGCCACGGCGGACAAGATCCGCATTCAATATGGCGGCAGTGTGAAGCCGGACAACGCGAACAAGCTCATGACTCAGCCGGATATCGACGGAGCGCTTGTTGGTGGCGCAAGTTTGGATCCGCGCAGCTTTGCTCAAATTATCCTCGGCGCCCAGGGAAAATAACCTCTTGTTCCAAGAGGAAACACGAATACCGAATTACGAAAACGGAATAATTATCGAAACGTGAGCCTACGCAAGAGGGACAGTTTCGATTCGAACGTGAGAATTTCAGATTTGTTTCGGATTCCGATATTCGGATTTCGAATTTCCTGTGGCTATTTCTTAATCTCAAGATATGTCCGCGCCTGCACCTTCCCCGTGCTGGGTTCCATTTCCTCGATCCGCATTTGTTTCAGAAACCAGCGGCCCTCGATTTTCTGCGCGGAAATAACTTCAAACCTCTTAGCGAGTTTGGCGTTCCAATCGTAACCGTCCATCCGCATCAAGGCACCGCTTTCTTTGTCCACCCAAAGATACACGTTCGAGTACTGCGACTGACGTGACGGCGCCTTTAGCTCCACCTTCCAGCAGTAGCGCGTCCGAATGGAATTCTCTCCCGTCACTCGAGCGTTCTGCCAATAAAGAAATTTCAGGGCAAGATCCTCATAAGTAATGCTAGTGCCCCGTACCTTGTGGTCGAACTCAGCGGCGGTGATTTTTTCCGTACCGCTGCGGGTTACCTCTTCCAGACGCGAATCATTTTCACCTAACCGCAATTGTAACGTCTCGCTCGGATTGATGAACTCGTAACGAATCAGCGAACCTGTTTGGATGAGATGGAATGGAATCACTTTCTCGTTCTCACGCAGTTGCCCTTGGAGATCGAGTAGCTGTTCTGACTGCTGAAGCCGAACAGAAGTCAGAATCTCCTGGGCTGACGGCAGGGTGGCAGCAAGCGCCAATGTGGGGAGGAGGATAATGGTGAGGAGAAGGATTCTAAGGTGCCGATGCATGATTGCTGTAAAGGTTGAAGCGTTGAAGGGTCAAATATTGACGCTGTAACCCTTCAACGCTTTAACCCTTTAACGCCAACATGGACCAATGGCTCTTTCATCTTATCAATGAGAAATGGACGAGTCCTGCGCTCGACTTGTTCATGGCCGCGATTAGCCATGTCGAAATTTGGAGGCCTCTTATCATTGCCTTGCTCGTTTATGCGCTGGTTTTTATGGGATTCAAGGGCCGCGCCTTTGTTTTTTGCCTACTGTTTACCCTCCTTGTTTCCGAACAACTATTCGTTCGCAATTTAAAAAGTGTGATCGACCGGCGGCGACCGAAGCAGGTTCAATCTGTTCGCATGGTCCAGTTGCAGCGCACGAATCCCGAGTTCATGACCCTCTTCAAACAACCTACCATTCGTTTTTCTGATCAGACCGATCGCACCAAGTCAGGACCTTCATTTCCCTCAGGCCATGTGACCGACAATTTTATTATCGCCACAATTTGCACGATCTTCTTTCGCCGCCGGGGTTGGCTTTATTTCTTCGTTGCAGGGATGATCGGTTACTCTCGAATTTATCTCGGAGCGCACTGGCCGAGCGATGTGGTCGCCACCATCTTTCTCGCTGTCGGTCAGGCGCTGCTCATGATTGCTTTGCTGGAGTTCCTTTGGAAAAAATTCGGGCCACGTTGGGCACCTCAAGTTTTCATCCGTCATCCAAGTTTGCTCAGCGCGAATGGAGAACCGGTTCCGAGCACAGCTAACCGCCAGGCATGAGTAACACCCGCGCCGTTTGGTTCTTTATCTTCGGTCTGACCGCGATCCGCCTAACCATTCTGGGCACGACCAATCTCTCATTCGATGAAGCGCACTATTGGATGTGGTCTGAGCGACTAGCGCCCTCCTATTTTAGCAAAGGACCCGGAATTGCTTTTACGATACGAGCCAGTACCGAGATCTTCGGCTCCACGGAATTCGGTGTGCGTTTCTGGAGTCCGCTCCTTGGAGCGGGGACAAGCTTGCTGGTCTATTATTTTACCCGTCGCCTTTTCAATCCGACAGCGGGCTTTTGGGCAGTTCTGGTTTTGAACGCGATTCCGCTTTTTAACATCGGCAACCTCCTCATGACGATCGATCCGCTCTCGATCTTTTTCTGGATGGCGGCGATGTATGCATTCTGGCTCGCACTAGAAAAGAGCCCGAATTTTTCCTTGTTCTGGCCGTTAACCGGATTGCTCATCGGGTTCGGATTTCTTTGCAAGTACACAAACGCATTTGAACTGCTTTCGATTGTGTTTGTGCTTGCGCTGGTCCCGCGATTGCGACGTGAATTCAAACGGCCAGGCCTATATTGTCTCCTTGGCGCTTTCGCTGTCTGCATGCTGCCACCCATTATTTGGAATGCGCAACACGCCTGGATCACACTCGCGCATTTACGTTCGCGAGGGAGTCTGGACCAATCCTTCGGTCTTCATCCACGTGAGTTGCTCGGATTTCTCGCCGTCCATTTTTTCTTTTTTTCTCCACTAATTTTTCTCGG
>AR_comb_assmDRAFT_10005084_pt1 | contig 11744 bp, 13 predicted proteins | sample ArasoioldDNA_FD_10543 | JGI IMG/M metagenome (IMG submission 10543) | reverse complement strand
CTTCCGAGAACTTCAAAAGAAAATAACTTTCAGACGCCCCCCCTGCCCTATCGTGGACGCGCGTGCGTGCGCGTGGGGACGTACTTACATGCGATTGTGCCCGAGCGTGCCGTCTTCGGCGATTGATTTCAAACGATGACAATCAACACACAGGCTTTGCAGGTTGGTCTCATCGAAGAACCGATGCGGTGCGACACGAGCAGAGATGACATGGTCCGTCAGGTCAGCCAGCCTACCCGCTGCACCATGCACGTGAGGGGTAGGCCAGCCACAGCACCATGGGTACCGAGCAAGCCTCTGCTTCGTGAGTTTCTTCCATCGTGCTGTCTGATACAGGCGCCTATAGGGCTCCTTGTTCCACGCTGCCCTACAGGCCGCACACTTCCCACCGTCTGTCTTATTCGGGCACCTGGGCGTGGAGCAGAACTTCACTGCGCCACCATGCGCAGGAGCACCGTCAGGCCACATGCGGTGAAGGTGAGGATGACCGCCAGGACGGCGAGGACAAAGAGCCACGTCCACAGCGGATGGCGTGGGGCAGAGCCGAGCATAGGTGTGGGCGTTGGCAGCGGCGGCTGGTAGTCCGGATCCGCTCCTGCCCACTCACACTGTTGGCAGCGCAAATATCCGAGTCGCCGTCCGCGAAGGTCCGCCGCGGAGAGTGTGGGGCCGCCGCACTTCGGACACGCAATCACGCCGGAATCCTCGCGCGGTCACTGGGAAGCAAGGCGACTGCATGCGAGTAGTCGCGCGCCACGGCCCGTCGAAGCGCGTGCTCGTCATCGGTGAATAACGCCATGTCGCGGCCTCTCGACATTGCCACATACAGAAGGCGCTGATTCACGAGTTGTTCGGCCGCATGGTCGCTGTCGACGTGGACGATCACGCGCTTTGCCGTCAGCCCTTGCGCCGAATAACTCGTCAGGGCGTATCCGAAATCGAGATGAATCGGATGGCGCGTCTCAAGCACTAGGGATGTTCCGGAATCCAGTGTGAGGACGATGCGCGCCTCGTCCATCCGCTGAATCGTGGCGAGCTGCCGATTCGCGACTTTGAGTTGCCGATCTGGCGCCGTGAACTGCACACGCTCGCCAACCGCGAATCCGCGCACGTCCTCGCGATAGACCGAGACACCCGTGAGTCGAGCCGGATCGTAGGTAACGGAACGCCCATGCATCGCGACCGTGACTGAACCGAGCGTGACCGAGCTCACGATACCCGTACTGCGCGCCGGAATCTTGCGCGTGCGACTCCCACGCCGGAAGCGCACCACATCGCCCACGGTATACATGGACGCCGTCGCATGGTCGACCCGCGTCATATCCTGCCGTGGAACCAGGACACGGATCTCCCGCTCGTCTCTTTCGACCTCGTTGCGATCCTGCCGTGCCCGATGAATCAGCGTGTTGATGACTTCGCGCGTCTGATTGTCCGGGACTACGACTAAGGTCGATTGCGCATCCTTGACCGCTTCCGCCGTCAATGCCTGGAGACGTGCGCGCACATCCGGGACGACATGGATGCGCCCATCCTCATGCAACAGGTCGAGCGCCGGACGCGTACGCCCATGCGCCAAATCTGACACCACCGCACGCAATCGGGGATCACCCTGACGCCGAATCGTGGTCAGGCGTGCCGCAGTGGTGCCTGCATCCTGGATTTGCTGGAATGGAATCCCGGCCTCGACCGCTTGATGCTGCCGCACGTCGCCGACGAGCAGGACACGGTCATCGGGCCGGAGTTGTTCGAACAAGGCGAGGACTTGTTTAGTACTAGCTAAACTCGCCTCGTCGACCACAATCAGCAGCGCCGGACCTGTCTGCGGCTCACTGAGGAATCGTTGGAGGGTCTGCGCGGGCATGCCCGTCTCGGCCAATCGTTCCGCCGCTCGAGACGTCGGGGCCACGCCTATGACGGAATAACGCCCTTGGGCACTTTCCCGAACAGCCCGCACCGCCGTGGTCTTCCCACTGCCGGCGATTCCGTCCATCAGCACAATCCGATCGCGACTCGACAGGACATGGGTAATCGCTGCCCGTTGGTCCTGGGTCCAGCCTTCCCGGACGGGTATTTCGTTCGCTATAGGTTGCGCTTGCGAGTGACCTGCTCTGACCGTCGCAATCACAGCCGTTTCGGCTGCGACCATCTCTGGAGTAGTCCAGAGTGGCGAGATAGCGCCGGCCGGTTTCTGCCTGGATAGAAACTCGCCGCGTTTAACTCTGTCGGCGATCTCGCTCACGACCGCTGGCAGACGAACCGAGCCCATCCCGTGCCGCAACGCATCCGTGAGAAGACTTCGCTCGCAGGCCACCGCTGTTCGCTCGAATTGCCTGGATGACGCGTAGGTAACCGCCGCTGCAGCCCGCGACACGATGGGAATCGGGCCACGGGCATCCGCCCATGCACCAGCCTTCTCGGCCTCGTTGCCAAACTCTCGAGCCATCCGCTGATGTTCGGCGAGGATCGTCGCCTGATCGAATGCCGTCTTCTTGGCCTCGCGAGTCTGCATGGCTGCGATGGCATTCGCGGCGGCCCCGCTTCGCCCCTCTGAGGCCAGCATCTCGAGAATCTGTTTCCGCCGTGGTGAAGCTGCTGTGAGATAGGCTGGCGAGAGTCCGACAATTTCAGGTTGCCCACTCACCCCGCGCTCGGTCAGATATCCGAGCGCATGAAGACGCACGGCTAATTCCGACCGATAGACCGCTGTGGCGAAGGCCTGGGACTTGAAGATTTGGCGCGGGTCTAACGCACGGGTTCTGCCCGTGGTCGCTGTCCTGACCGTCACATTGAACAGACAACAGTGTGTGTGAAGATGCGGCGCCGCATAGCCGGACACTGGGCGTGCGCTGTCGTGCTCGAACCGCGCCACAATCCACTGCCCGGTCGTTTCAGGTGGAACGTGCCCGCCGACCCGTGCTTGGGTATACGGCTCAAGGGCGCGCAGTGCGACTGTGACCGATTCCTGATGCGTCCGCCGCACGTCCGCGCGTCCAGCGACCAACGCCACGAGCGACGTACTCTTTGGTGCATTAAAAGTCAGATCCCACGCCGCGCGTCTCTGCATAACGCCAGCACTGCGCGAGTGTCCGACCAACGGCGAATCGAAAATCGGATGTCGTCCCTCTGCTAACCGCTCAAAATGCGTATGCTCGACGCCCTCAGGCAATCCGAAGACCTCACGCAACCGCCCATCCCATCGCCCGAGAATGCGGTCGCCCTCTGCGTAGTAGTTCGCTTGGGCATTGGTGAATTCTTCGGCATGGTAGGCGACCGTGCGGGCCGCCGATAACGCATCGCTGACTCGCAGCATGGGTTTACCTCGCCATAAATGCAGGCGAGCGGTTCTCCGCCGGTCGATATGGAAACCGCAGCCGTGCGACGCTGTTCTCGTACTTCAAATACCCCTCAAGTGGTGGCAGTCCGCCAATCTGTGAGGCCATGACGATCGGCTCAGTCGTACGCTCAATCGCCTCACTACGACTCCACTTCCGGCCTGTCTTGGTATTGGTTTCTTTCAGCCGCTCGCGTTGGACTTCGCCGAGCAACGCGGCTTCCCACTTTGCCGATTCCGGTTCCGTGGTTCTCAGAACGATATGCGTGGCCGGTGCGGCGACCATCGCGCGCCACACGGGACCATACAGCGCCTCGAGTTGGCTGGTGGACTGAAACCCGAGCACGATCGCCACATCAAACTTGCGCGCCTCCGTGAGCGCCGTCGGGAGTTGTGGTAGACGCCCGATGCTGGCGAGTTCATCAATCACAATCCATGTCCGCCGCGGACCTCGTCCCTGCATCACCCGAAGCATGAGCAGATCGAGCCAGAGCGTCATCAGGGGTAACTGCCGCTCACGGGTCGCAGGCGCAGAGGTCACAAACACCCATCCCCTCCGGTCCAGACTCCAGCGCGCCGCGCTCCAACTTCCTGGGCCTTCCGCTGGAAGCATCGACAACGCATCGCCAACGAGGTTTAACTCGGCCATGATTCCGCCGTGCTGGTGGTACGCCGCCTTCGGGAGCATGGCTGCGTGATGTCGCCCATCCTCTGAACTCGTCAGGACCGCTTCCAAGAGGTCTGCATCGGCGAGCCAGTGCCGCAACTGCGCCGCTGTCGGTCGGGGTGTCCGCGTCAGCAAGTGCGCGAAGATGCGCCGCGGGACTTCCCGAAAGAACTCATCGCCATGCTTCCGTGAGGTGAACAAGGCCGATGCGACTGCCATCGCTTCCGCATCCGTTTCGACCTCCTGCCCACTCGCCCACCCTGGGAATCGAGCATCGAACGGGTTGAGGATGACGTCTCCGCGCTCAGCGCTGTAGAACTCGCCCACAAATTCGCCGGCCGGGTCATAGACGATGGCGGTATCGCCTCGTGTCTGAATCTGCCGTAACCACTGCCGGATGAGCGTGCTCTTCCCGCTTCCGGTCCCTCCGCTCACGCTCAGATGCATCGTTTCCGCGCGCTGCGGAATCGACACCGCCGGCCCATGCGCCTGCTCAACGGCAACTCCGTCGCCTCGCACGCGCGTGCGGAATGCCGCCACATCCACCAACTCCGGCCCCTTGACGACGCGCCCGTCCCGGCGGACGACGCGGGCGCGCCAATCCCGCCGCCCGCCGAAGACCAAGCCAACGGCAAGCACGAGCAGTCCGACAGTAGCCGGAGCGCGCCAGACGGTCAGCAGCGTCTGCCCGTCGTAGACCTGCTGGCGCAGATACTCGTGAACCGTGTTGTGGTCATAGCGTCCGGCATTGAGGAATGCATAGGAGGCGGGCGGAAGACCAAGCTCAGCATAGATGCCACTCTTGACGTACGCCGGCCATCGCCCACGCTGCTCGTTCGTCCATCGGTAGTTGACCTGGACATTCCATGCCGCCCACGTCGCGAAGACCGCCACGACGACAGCCGTCAGGCACCCAAGCGGCCGAGCAGACGGCCATCGTCTCGAGGCCCGCGTGTCCTCGCGGTCGACCGGACGCCGCCTGAGTTCCGGGAAATCACGAACGGGGAATCCCGCATCGTGGCTCTTCGGTGGGGGCGGCGGCGGGGGCGGCGTTGGCGGCGGCGGGACTGGCTCCGGAATCTGTGGCGTCGCCCGCGGGAGGTCGTCGATGAGACGCCCGAGCTCCAACTGCTCCTGTATCAAGTTGTAGAGCACCGTCGAAATGTCTTTATCCCCGGCGAGCCGTTGTAGCGCCTGATACTGCGCCAGTGTGACGCGCGTCCCAATGGACCGCTCTCGCTTTTCCGCCAATTCGAACTCCCTCGCGTTATCGCCGTTTCCGAAGCACGTTCACACCGTGAACATCTGCGTTTCCCGCATGTTGCGGCGGTTCGAACCGCCGCCGTGCGTTTTCCGTGCACCCTGACAAGGGGTGCCAGTGTTAAGTCATTTATCGGCGCGCGCTTTCCGCGCCGTCCAGAGCGCCCATCGCCGCGGGTCGCCAGGCGGATGGGGTGATCCGTTCGTCCGCATGGGAATACACCGCCGCCGTAATCCAGCCCCGGCCGTGGTCATACTCCAGGACGCGCCGCGCCTCCACCACGCGACGAACGCCGTCGAGTCGTGAGAGATGGACCACGACGCAGTTGGTCCCGGCGATGAGGTCACAGACGGTCGTAAACGGGATCGGATGCCCGGACATCTGGACCATGGCCGCGAACCGCCGCAGAGCGCCTTCTCCGCTGCTTGCGTGAAGCGTTGACGCGCTTCCCGAATGACCCGTGTTCAAGCACTGCAATAAATCCCATGCTTCAGCCCCGCGGACCTCGCCGACGATGAGCCGGTCTGGCCGATGCCGGAGGGAGAGTCTGAGCAGGTCGCCCATCCCGACAGCGGGCTGCTTCGACGTTGTGAAGCGGACGAGGTTGTTGCACTCGATATGAATTTCCGGCGTGTCTTCCAAAATGAGGATCCGCTCGTCACTCGGAATACAACTGGCGACCGCATTCAGCAGCGTAGTTTTCCCGACTCCGGTTCCGCCGCTAATCAGGATCGTCGTCCGCTCGACCGTGAGGGCGTGCCGTAATTCTTCCGCCAGGATCCCCGACAGCATGCCGGCTTGAACGAGTTGCGGCAGGGAATGCCGCTGCCCGAATCGCCGGATGGTGACGACGATGCCATCGGCGGCGACCGGCGGCGCCACGGCCGAGATGCGGGAGCCATCGTCGAAGCGGATGTCGAGCACGGGCTCGTCCGCGCTCCAATCTCGGCCGTCTGCCCGCGCGATGTTCTGAATCGCAACCTTCAGGAGTCGAGGGTCAATCTGGGCGCCTGGGACTTCCCGGAGCCGACCCTCCCGCTCGACGAAGACCCGCTGGCCGTTGCTGTTGAGCATGATCTCGGTGATGTGCTCGTCGGCCAGCAGATGTGCAATCGGGCGGAGATAGGGCACGACCCGGTCGCGCAGACTCACGGCGTGCGCTCCATCGCGTGCCCTGCCGACCGCTGCCGCGCGAGGACCGTCCGCAGCATCCGATTCTCTTTCTCGAGCGAGTCGACCTTCACCTGGAGCTCGTGCGCGTGGCTGGACCACATCCGCGCCTTCGCCTGCGTCAGGCGCAATTCTTTCGACAGCGTGTCCATGTTTTTACAGGCTTCCGTCAGTGCCTCTTCCGTCGTCATGGTCGGCCCCCTTCGTGCCATGCCCGGTCCAGCGCCGCCCGAATCGAGTCCTCCGGCCGAATGGTCCATCCCGGCAACGCCGCGAGGAGCACCGCCGCCTGATTCGGCGTGGGATCCCAATTCCACCGTTCGAGCAACGCGCAGATCGCGCGCACGCGGTCTTCCGCCTCCGCCCTCGTCAAGGTTGTCGTCGCCATTACTGCACTCCTATGGCTGGCGCCACTTCGTCCAGTCGGCGTCCGGATAGGTCCGCGGCGTCTTCCGCGCCGCCTCGACCCCAGCCCGGAACTTCTCGGCCGCTTCCGCCTCGCGCTTGGCCCGCTCGACTTCGACCATGGCTCGCCGCGTGTCCGCGACAATCCACGCCAGCACGATGACCGCCACGATGATGATCGCCACGCTTCCAAGTAGTCGCTTCCATCTCCGTTCCATCGAGCCCTCCGCTATCGCACGCCGTGAATCACGACGTAGTGCCTGAGCATCACCATGAACACCGACCACGCGATCGCGCCAAACACCAACGTCCAGAACAAGACCGCCGCGCCGACCATGAATTTCACGAGCGTCCACATGCCGCGTTATCTCCCCAACCGGATGAGCGTCGAGACGACACCCATGCCGCCGCCGCTGTGACTGTGGCCGCTAAAGATCGAGCTCGTGAGCAGAGGCGCCGACACAATTCCTGTCAGTACGGTTCCGAGGACGACCATCACCTCGATTCCATAGAACCCGACCGTTGATATGTCAATCGCCGCCGGGAGCGTGGTGACGAGCGTGCTAATTACATGCTGAGCGACAAACATCCAAGACATCGCGACGACCGGGATAAACGAGTACTGAGTCAGCGATTTGATCCAGCCCCAAAACATCCAATCGAACTGCGGCACGATTAAGAACGGAATAAAGAGGGGGCCTAAAAGCACGCACACTGCGCTAGCCACGAACGAAAAGGCGACCACGGCCACTGAAGCGCATTTAACCAACGTCACCACGAACCAGAGTCCCCAATACAGCACGTTGCTCGTCACTGAAAATAAATCAGTGAACGAGAACCGGCTCCACAACTCGTCGAGCGACCGGAACGCCGCCTCCACCGATCGCACGTCTAACAACTGCGTGAGATACGCCGTGCTGTCCGTGATGATGTTCGGGAAGGCCCGCCCCAATCCTGGGATTGGCGTCGCGTAGAACGTGAGCATGAACAAACAGAACGACGCCTGCATAATCGTCCTCGCGAGTTCGTATGCCTTGCCTGCCGGGTCGCCAGTTCCGAACATCCAAGACAATCCGTGCCATGCGAACAACGGGACAACCGCCGCGCCGAATACACCACGCCCGATCCGGATGAAGTCCGGAAGGACAGTGAGGAGCATGGACGTGACCGCCCCTTGCACCGTCGAAATCACCGCGAGGCTCTGATCGGGCATTACGGTTGTCTCCAGTGCGCCCACGCATCCGCGTTGGTATAGGTCCGCTCCGTCGCCATCGACGACCGCATCTGCATCAGCATCAGTGCTTCGTCTCTCGCCTTCTCCGCCTGCATCGCCTGGAATTCCACGAGCGACGAGAGGAGCGTCCCGTTCGTCTGAGCTTGCCGCTGATTGATCGCACCAGTCGCAGCCAAGGAATCCAGAATCCCGCTCATACCGCGCGCCGCGCTCGGCGTCGTGACGATGTGCTCGAGATCGCCGACCGTGCGCGCAATCGATGGATCGAGATATCGGGCGTTATCAATCGCAGCTTTCGTACGAAAAATAATTTCTGAGGCGCGGTTAATTTCGAGCGCGTGGGACGACATCAGGCGGTATGCCGCAGGCGGAATCGCGATGCGAATCATCTGCTCGACGCTGACCGGCGAGTAGACAGGAACCGGCAACGGAGGAGGAATCCTCAGGCGTTCCATGCCGGCGAGCCGCGTGCTCATTTGGAGGAGTTGACTCGCTGTCGCCCGAGTCTGGATGAGGTTGCTGCTATCGAAGACCGCCCACTGCCCGTAAGAAATCGCCGGTATCAGAAGAAAGACTGCGGCTGCGCCAACGATCCGCTTCATGATGGTTGCTCCGTGCTCGGTAATAACGACTCGATGAGATGCGCGACTAATCGCCGACGAACAGCAGGGCGATCAGCGCATCGCGCAACCTCATTCAAATGGCGTCGAATGACGCGTTCGTCGATTGGCTCTTTACCGTTCTTCGGGATATCAAAAAACAGGCGCATCAACCCGAAGAAGAGTTGAAATCTCACCGCAGGACTGGTCATGTCTAAGCCCGCCGTGAGCCGACCCCACTCGACAAGCGCAAGATGGAACCGCCCGTCCTCCGCATGCTTCTCTTCCAATTCACGCCGCGCCTCCGGCGTGAACGCTAGGACCCGCCCATCCACAGTCAGCACTTGTGGCGCCTTAGGCCCGGGTCGATACCGTCCATCGGGATCGCGAACTAGCGATGACCCTTGGGACGCCCTTTGGAGAAAGGCGACGGAAAGCCATTGCGCCACTGCGCTCCGTATATCAATCGGTTGATGTGTAGTCGAAGCCGAGTCGTTGCCTTCGACTACAGGGATCCCTCTATCTTTTTGGGCGTTTCGGTTAGCCCGTTTACGGGTATGCGCGTACCGCGCTTCGAGGTAACCGCGCTGATATGCATCTAGGCGCGGAAGCAACTGCTCTGCAAGTTCATCGCGCGACAGTGGCCGCCCTGCGTCGTAGAGCACGCCCATCGCTTTCAGCGATAACTGGGACGACCCACGGCCGGAATGTCGCTTCCATATCCGACGATCGGAGGCAGGCTCGGTGCCCGCCTCCTCCGTCTCGTGCTGTTGTGTCATGGCTTCACGTACAACGCCTGGACCTGCACGACGACTACGCCCAGTCGTCGCCACAGCTCCGCGGCTTCCGCATCGTCGGGTAAGACGACACATGCCGGGTCCGCTTCCGCAAAGTCCAGAAGCGCCCGAACTGTTTTCAACGCCTGTTTCGCTTTGCTTCGACTCAGGGAACGCGGATGCGGCGGCGGTCCAGTTACCGGCCCCCACTGTTCCTCGGTTGCCCGAATCGCCGCCAACGCTTCCGCATCCGACCGCGTTTTACTGATGCGATCAACAAGCGCGATGACATCTTTCACCGCAGGCTTGGCACGTCCGACTGCTTCGACCGCCGCCTTGAATGGTTCATCGTGTGGAATACTCGCGAGGACGCGCTGCACCGCCTTCGGCACGGCGACATTTGAGACACCGGTTCTCGTTGCCGCATCCCGGAACGTCCGATCGCGCCGCACGTTGCGGACATGGCTCACTGATCGGCCGAGCGTTCGGGCGATCGCCTCGTCGCCGTATCCTTCGCCCATCATGACTTCCGCGGCGACGACGATCTCCTCCTCTGACAATCGATCGCCGCCCATCTGGTTCAGGGCCGCGCCAATCATCCGCGCGATTCCGAGCTGCGGAAACTTCACCTTGTAGGCCGGGAATGTCTTCATTCCCAACTTGCGGCAGGCTTCAACGCGGGTATTCCCGTCGACGAGCATCGCATTCGTTCCGACCACGATCGGCGGGAAGGATGCGCCGTGCTTCATATGCGTGACGTACTGGTCGACCGTGGTGGCTGGCGCGCGATGCGCCTCCGAACGAATCTGCGTGGCGTCGTCAATCCTCAACCGCGCCAGCGGAAATTGCTGGTCGAGGTCAAATGGCAACCGCCACTCCTCAAGCAGTTGTTCGATACGGGTGTCGCGAATCAAGGCCGTTTCATCCTCAAAATCCAAGTCTTCGCGCGCTGCGGTCGCGGTATGTTCCATTGCCTGCGCGCTCGACATCTTCGATAAAAGCGCCCACTCGCCGCGTCCGCCGCCGCGCCCAGATCTTCTGCTGCATTGACGCGGCTTTCTCAGGATTGGCATCCATCCACGCCTGTGTTCTTGCCTGCACCGCACGTCTGTACTCAGGGTCCGTGGCGTAAAGCTCGCGCACCCGCGCCTTTTCAGCCGTACGATCGGCCTCCCGCTTCTTCCGTTTCACTTCGGGATCTGTGGCGTAACGCTCCCGCGCGGCATCTAGAATGTGCTGCCGATACTCCGGATCTGTTGCGTAACGCACCCGCTCAAGCTTGTGCCATTTCGCACCCTTTAGCGATGCGCGCCACTTCGCCGTCGAGGCTTTGGCGCGATCTGGATGCGCCGCTCGCCACTTAGCTGATCGCCGCTGGCCTCCTGATTTCTTCATCACGTCGGCACCGTCACGTCGCGCGTGAGAAACACGCGCATGCGGTGTCCCTCCCTGATCTGAATACTCGGCGGCCGCATTAGGAAGTGGTTGAAAGCCTGCATTGCCGATTGCGTGACCGCGTCCGTCGTGCCCGCGACGACGACGGTCCCGCCGTCGCGCCGATACCCGCCAGTCGCGAGCTGTCCGAGCCCGGTGAGCACGCCGACCGCTGCGGCCGCCCCAAAGGTCGCCGCGTAGTGCCGATTGACTTGGTCCTTCACGCCGACCGCACCCTGCTGGTCGAGTCCGGGCACCGTGTCGAGGTCGACGCTGCGCCCATCCTGTAAGAGCAGGCGATGGAACGCAATCGCGAGGCGTTCGCTGTATTGCTCCGTGACTTTCGACGCCGTCCCGAGGACGCGCGCGCCTTTCGGAATGACCAGCCACGTCCCGGCGTAGACATCCGTCGTGACCATCGCGTTGACCGGCCCCTCGTTGCTGCCGTCAAGCCGATTCGTCAGGACCGCTTCAATCACGGTGCCTTCGCGCAATGTGACGCCGTCGACCACGCCCGCCGTCGCCTGCGGTGGAGGCACGGCCGCAGGTTGGGCGGGCGCAGTCGACACAGACGCCGCTATCTCCGGCTTCCGCGAAACGATGTTCTCAGCCCGTAAACTCTCGTCGTCTCGCCGCCGCTGCTCCTCCCGCATCGAGTCGTCGCCGAGTGGCTGGCTCAGGGCCATCGGCCGCTCGACCACAGGCCGCGGCGGCGGCGAGAAGACGACCGGATCCTGCGGGACGGGTACCGGGACCGTGGCGATCCGTTGTGCGGGAATCGTGCGGCCCATCTCGAGCGGTGGTTGCGGGACCGCACGAGCCGGCGCCGGGCTGACGATGGCCCATCCCGCCAGGACGAGGACCGCC
>AR_comb_assmDRAFT_10030790_pt1 | contig 11745 bp, 9 predicted proteins | sample ArasoioldDNA_FD_10543 | JGI IMG/M metagenome (IMG submission 10543) | reverse complement strand
GATTATTACGATGACAGTTTGCTGTACTGTCTCGACGACGGCAGTGCACTGCTCGAGGGCCCTGCGTCGGGAGACGAGCCTGTGACGGCGATCTACGCAGAGGATAAACCGTCATCGGATCCGCCCAACTCGCACAAAAGGACCGATATCTTTGGTGGCCGATCTGCATCCGGTGAGGTCCGCCGGCATAAGATCGCGGCGGTGCTAATTGGCCTCGTGGCTGCGGTGGTTCTCGCCGGCTTTGCCTATGGTCTGTATCGTTTTTTTGAACGACCGGCACCCCTTAATGAGCAACGAGCCCTCAATGTCGAGACCCGCCGCCTCACAGGTGACGGCAAAACAACTAACGCCGCCATCTCTCCTGACGGCAAATTTCTGGTGTTCTCAAAGCTCGAGGGCAACGGTGAATCGCTCTGGATAAAGCAGATACTCACCGATAGCAACATACCGGTCCAAACCTCAGATGATCTTGTCGGTTTCAGCGATCTGGCATTTTCGCCAGATGGTAATTTTGTATATTTCAATGGCCGGGGAAAACAGGTGGCCGCACGTACCGTTTACCGCGTGCCTACATTAGGGGGAACCCCGACTAAGGTCCTTTCAGATACAGGGCAGATAAGGTTTTCGCCGGACGGACGCTCTATCGCTTTCGGCCGATTTGACGCGGTCTCGACCGAAACAGCGATATTTATTGCCAATGCGGACGGAACCAACGAGCGAAAACTTGCCTCTCGCACCGGGCGGCAGTTCTTTAACGCCGCCCCTGTTTTCTCGCCTGACGGTAAGTTCCTTTCGACCTCTACCGGAGACGATGATCTGCTCCCGGCTCCCGATGAGGGAGTGGTCCTTATATCAGTCGCCGATGGAAGTAAGATCGAGGTGGGCAAAACCAGATGGACCGCGGTGCCCGCAGTAGCCTGGCACCCAAGCGGCGACTCGTTGATAGCGGTAGCGTCTGATTACGATGGTTTACCCGGTCAATTGTGGGAGATCTCATATCCCTCAGGGAATGTCCGTCGATTAACAAACAACCTGAACGGCTACAATGGGGTCTCGATCACTGCTGACGGACGCTCTATCGTCACTATGGAAAAGTATACGAGGTCAGCAGTTTGGGTCTCACCGGACCTGGATCCGGCCAAGGCAAAGGGCGTCATGCCGAACAGCGGCGACACCTGGGGCATGTCATGGACGCCTGATAATCGCATCGTCTATGTCTCGGACCAAAGCGGTGACGCAGAGGTGTGGATCATGAACTCCGATGGCTCGGCGCCTCGCCAACTCACACGCGACCGGATATTTAAAGGCTTTCCTGACGTTTCTGCTGACGGCCGCTATATCATATATGTGTCTGCCGAGGGATCGGGCCGCATAGTAAGAATGAACATCGACGGCAGTGATCCGATGCCCCTGACGCCCACCGGCAATGGCCAGGATAATGCCGATATATCGCCTGATGATAGCTGGGTAATTTATTCCGCCTGGGTCGAAGGAAATCAAAGGATCTTGCGGGCCCCTCTATCCGGAGGCGAAGCGGTCCGGTTGACTGAAGTTTCTTCTACCGAACCTCGCTATTCCCCCGATGGAAGCCAGTTCGCCTGCTTCGTAATGAACGAAGAAATACAAAATTGGGCATTTCTGGCTATCTATCCGGCCGACGGTGGGCAGCCAATAAAGAAATTCGATATTCCCCCAGGTACAAATACGTCGCGCGGTCCCTATTGGAAGCCGGATGGACAAGCTATAACGCTTATCATCTCGAAGGGAGAAAAGTTGGATATGTGGGCACAGCCTCTGGACGGCGGCCCAGTAAAACAACTTACCGATTTTGAAATGCCGGTAATGGCCCGGCGTGATTATTCACGCGACGGCAAACGCATAGCGCTCGTACGAGGACAGGCATTCTCTAATGCCGTAATGGTAACCGGTTTCCGTTAGCAACATTTATCGTGTCAAACGATCAGGAAGGAGTAAAAATGAAAAGAGCTTTTTTAGCGCATCTGATATTTGGCCTTTTAATATTCAATCTCGCACCGGCTGTTCCGGCACAGGTCAAGGAAAAACAGTTGGTGTTTATTAAGGCTGGACATCTCATCGATACTAAAAACGGCAAAGTGCTTAACGGTCAAGGAATACTGATCGAGGGAACTCGTGTAAAGGCAGTCGGACCGGTGGCGAGTATCCAGAAACAAGTTCCGTCCGATGCCCGCATCATCGACCTTTCGGGTGCCACGGTCTTGCCTGGTCTTGCCGATTGCCATACACACGTATTGCTGCAGGGCGACATTACGGCCGAGGACTATGACGAGCAGCTTCTTAAAGAGTCTATTCCGTATCGAACGATAAGGGCGACCATGGCGGCCCGAACCGGGCTAATGAACGGTTTCACAGTCTTTCGCGACGTTGAGACCGAAGGCGCGATGTACGCGGATGTCGATGTAAAGCAGGCGATCGCTCGAGGAGTCATACCTGGCCCGCGAATGTTCGTTGCGACCAGGGCTTTTGCTCCGACAGGCATGTATCCTTTGTCGGGCTACTCCTGGGAACTGAAATTGCCGGAAGGGGTACAAATAATCGACGGACCAGATTCAGTTCGCAAGGCTGTTCGTGAGCAGGTCAAATATGGTGCGGACTGGATCAAGTTCTACGCCGACCGCCGGTACTTTCTTAAGGAGGGCAAGCTGCGTTCCTGGGTCAATTTTACCGACGACGAGATGGAGGCGATGGTATCCGAGGCACATCGGCTTGGCAAAAAAGTTGCCGCCCACGCTATGGGTTGGGACGGCATCGACGCTGCGCTGCGCCACAACGTGGATTCTATTGAGCACGGATACGGGCTTGACGAGGCGCTGATGGATCGAATGGTAAAACAGGGTGCCTATTGGTGTCCGACGATATACGTCGGTGTCTATGTGGCCGAGGGGCGGGCCGCCGCTGGAGCACCCATTTGGCTCGCCATGCGAGATATCGAGGCAAAGGCATTTGGCATTGGTTACCGAAAGGGAGTGAAGATCGCCTACGGTACCGATGCCGGGGGTTTTGCCTGGACAGAAAACCAGGCCAAGGAGTTTGCGTATATGGTGAAATATGGCATGCCGGCTATGCAGGCGATACAATCGGCTACGACCATAGCGGCCGAAATGCTCGAGCAGTCGGACAACCTCGGCTCGATCGAAGCAGGAAAGTTCGCCGACATCATTGCCGTCGCAAACGACCCCTTAAAGGACATCACCGAGCTCGAACACGTAAAGTTCGTTATGAAAGGCGGTGAGGTCTACCGAAATGATCTGTCTGTGAAATAGATCATGAGTTAAAAGCGACGGAGGCAAACATACTGCCTCCGTCGCTGCAGTTTATTAGGGCGTCAGATCGGCGTCGGACGCAACAACTCTTTTATATTGAGCCGTCGAAGTATTAAGTCCGCTAAGAACTCCTCCCGTCAACACCGACGGATCGTCCGCGGGGCCATAGGTTCGGGTCCTCAACTGGGTCCTGGTCAGCGTATCGTCATCATCAACCGAGAATAGGTACGTCCATCTGGAATGATAAGCCAGCGATATATCGTTCGTGGGATTGTTTACACCCGGTTCCACAGGGAAAAATCCTGCAAGCAGCATGGATACAACCAGTTTCCCGTCGCTGCGGCATTTCCAGCTTCCGATCCATGGCGATGCCGTCCCGAGTGTAAGTATATAATCCGGCAGTCCTGTCCAGTATTGGGTAGCTGATCCGTCGCTGGTTAGCGTAAGTTGGTAGGCGTACGTGTGGATAACTGTCCCATTTCCGAAAAGGTCGGTTGGACCATTTGGCGACGTGATATAGGACCCGACGAAGTGACCGCTCCTACAGCCGGCTGTCCCGCCGGCAAATGAGGGAGCCGCAAGGAATATCGACAACGTCATTAAGATCAAAAGCTTGTACATAATTTCCTCCTTTCTTGATCAGAATTGTTTGTTCTTATTGGTTACCGAGTCCTACTTGACATCAATAGCGCCCACCCCCTCTCGCATGGTCGCGAAAACGTGGTCGATACTCGAGTGAAAACTGACTGTAGGCTCTACGTTAAATTAGCACTTTCGTTTGATGGGTGGCAATGATTTTCGATGAAACACTGTATGTAATACGTGTGTTCAGGTTCAAAAACGCGTACTATTACAAAATCTTTGATTCGTTCGTTAGCAGATCAATAGCTTCGCCGCGAGCGGTTGGGCACATAGGTTGACCTTTAGTGGTCAGTGCCGGCGCGCGGTGCATCATCACACTCATAATATAAAGGAGAAATAATGTTAAAGAGACCGTTGCAGATTCTGATAATCGCTGTATTTATTGCATTCCTCGCTTCTGTCGCTGCAATAGAAAGACCCGTTGCCGCACAGTGTGAAAAGGTCACGGACGATCAGATCGTCGCCGACATTTACGGACAAATAAAAGCTGATAAGGCACTTGCCGCTCAAACGTCGCATATTAATGTCGTTTCTCTTTATGCTGCCGTCAAACTGCAGGGCTGGACAGCGACCCAACGGGATTACGACAAGCTAAACCAGATCGCACTCGGCACCAACTGCGTTCGGCTGGTAAACAATAGCGGGTTGAAGGGCCAAGATCCCGGGGACCACACCGGCGGCTGTGCATCGGGTATGAAAGCGTGTGGAGATATTTGCATCCCGTCAGGTGATGCGTGCAACATCACCGGCGCAGTAAGACTATTGTTTAGGCCCCGCTCAGATGGCCAGCTTGCTTTATTTTTTGTCAATGGATCAAGCTGCCGTTAAAGTCAGACCTGTCTCACGGAAACACGTTTTCTGATCCAGATCTCAAAGCGTTATGGACGAATCGATCCAACATCCGGACGGGCGCGTCGAGCTAAGGCAAGAAGTCCTGCAAGAGCTTGAGCACCTGCCATTTTATAACCGCGACCTGGCACCTGTTCCGGTCGAGAGACGCAACTGGACGACGTATAACTACGCGGCATTGTGGGTCTCGATGGCCCATTGTATTCCGACCTATATGATGGCATCGGGGCTGATCGCGGCGGGGATGAACTGGTGGCAGGCATTGTTCACGATCCTTCTCGGCAATACCATCGTTCTCGCACCTATCCTCCTTAATTCGCACCCCGGCACTAAATACGGCATTCCGTTTCCGGTCTTTGCCAGGGCGAGTTACGGCACCGTCGGTTCTAATCTGCCCGCCATCATGAGGGCAATCGTCGCCTGTGGATGGTTCGGTATACAGGCATGGATCGGCGGGCAGGCTCTACAGACATTTTTCGGGGCTTTCATTCCGGGTTGGCACGATCTGCTCGGCGGCCCACTCGGCGGCCATACTATTACCGAATGGTTCTCTTTCCTGGTTTTTTGGGCACTGAATATCCTGATCATTTATCGCGGAATGGACCTGCTGAGGATGGTCGAGAACTGGGCAGCGCCATATGTGTTGGTGATGACCGGCTTACTGCTAGCGTGGATACTTTACCAGGCAGGCGGGATCGGTTTTTTGCTGCACGAGCCGGGCAAGTTTCACACGCTGGGCGAGTTTTGGCCTGTTTTTATTCCGAGCCTGACCGGAATGATCGGATTTTGGGCGACGCTTTCGCTCAACATGCCTGACTTTACACGCTTTGGCAAAAGCCAGCGTGAGCAGGTGATCGGGCAAACGGTCGCACTGCCCACGACTATGGTCGTGTTTGCCGCAATGGGCATCCTGATCACGTCGGCTGCCGTTGTCGTGTTTCCGAGCATTAACCCAGCCGATGCGTGGGACCCGGTTAAACTCGTGGGCCAGTTCTCGCAGCCAATGATCGTCGCCATCTCGATGTTCACGATCGTGGTGGCAACGCTGTCGGTCAACATCGCGGCCAATGTCGTGTCCCCGGCCAACGATTTTGCAAACGCGTTCCCGCGCCTTATTTCGTTTCGGACGGGTGGCCTGATCACGGGCATCGTCGGTATCCTGATGCAGCCGTGGCAGCTGCTCGCTGATCCGTCGGGTTACATTTTCGGATGGCTCGTCGGGTATTCCGGCGGCTTGGGTTCTATAGCCGGTGTACTGATCGCGGATTACTGGATCATCAGGAAGACCGATCTTCGTCTGGCGGATCTTTACCGCGCCAATGGCAGTTACGGTGGATGGAATTGGCCTGCGGTCGCGGCCACGATCGCGGGCTGTGCTTTGGCCTGGAGTTGGTGGATAATATTAGGTCTTGAACGCATGCTTCACGAACTTGGCATCCAATGGAACGTTCCCGCGGTGATCGCTTCAACAGCCCAAAACCTTTTCGATTATGGGTGGTTCGTAGGGTTCGGTGTCGCATTTTTGTCTTACTTGAGCTTGATGAGGTTCTCACGTTCTAATTCTTGACGCCCTTAGAGAATAAATATCGAAATGAAAAAAACATTTTACATCTACATAATTTTCATTTTTGCAGTGTTCCTTACTTCCGGTTCAGGCCGGCAGGTCGCCGCGCAGGTAGTCAAGGATTCAACGAGCGAGAAAATGTTGAAGGAGATAAAGGCGATCTATAAACCGTTCCAGGGCAAAGACACGTTCATTGTTTCGTATACTGGTAATGAGCTCAAGAATATCAGCATTATCACGGTAGAGGTCGGATCGGCCATATCTATCCTGGCGGATGTCGCGGCCGGACGCGAAGTCGATCTAACGCCTGAGATAATGCGTAAACTGCTCGAATTCAATAGCAGGGCCGATTACATCAAAGTGGGGATAAGCGACATTGGTTCGATCCGAGTGCAATGCGAACAGAACCTGGTCACAATGAACTCCAACTTTTTTAAAGAGGTCCTTGATCAAGTCGCTTCAGGTGTGGATGAGATAGCTATGATCCTTAGACCTGTGAAAAAGAAAACCGTGGCTCCGGTAAAATGATGTAGGAGAAATTTGATGTCAACTGCCCCCGCTCGGATGAAGTACCCCCGGGTCAAGAATTATTACAACGGACGATTTGTCGACAGCTCATCCGGCGCCGACCTCGAGGTGACGTCTCCACTCGACGGTAACTTGCTATCAACAGTCCCAATGTCGACTACGGAGGAGTTGGATGCGGCGGTCGCATCGGCAAAGGCGGCTTTCGATAGTTGGGGCAGCCAGCCGATCAAAGAGCGTGTCCAGGTCTTTTTCCGATATCGATACTTGCTCGAAAAGAACTCTGACGAGCTTACTGCTCTCATCTCTGAGGAAAACGGCAAAACATATGACGAGGCGAAGGCCGAGGTCGAAAAGAGTATCGAACTGACAGAGTTTGCCTGCTCTATGCCGCAGCTTGTGTCCGGCGAGATCCTCGAGGTAAGCAAAGGTGTCGAGTGCCGTACCGAGCACTTTCCCGTTGGGGTTGTCGCATCCATCGTCCCTTTCAATTTTCCGCTGATGGTTCCCAATTGGACGATGCCCAACGCCCTCGTCCTGGGCAACACCATGATAATGAAGCCGTCCGAGTTGGTTCCGCTTTCTGCCGGTCGAATGGCTGAGCTTTTACATGAGGCCGGCCTGCCTGACGGCGTATTTAATATCGTTCACGGCGGCAAAGAGATAGTCGAAGGTATTTGTTTGCATCCCAATATCGAGGCTGTCAGCTTTGTCGGTTCGACAAAGGTTGCCCAGATCGTGTACCGCAAAGCAACAAACAGCCTCAAACGCTGCGTCGCACTAGGCGGGGCTAAGAACCACCTTTTCGTTTTGCCGGACGCCAATCCATCGATGACCGCTTCTAACGTGACGGCATCGATGTCCGGCTGTGCTGGGCAGAGATGCATGGCAGCCTCGGCAATGCTTGCTGTAGGTAATGTTGATCCGATTATCGATCAGATCGTGGAAGAAGCACGTAAGGTAATTCCCGGTAAAAACCTCGGAGCAGTCATTTCCCGAGAGGCAAAAGAACGCATTGAGAGCTATATCACCGCGGCTGAACACGACGGGGCTAGGGTGCTCGTAGATGGACGCGGGGCGGTTGTCGAAGGCAGGGAAAACGGCACCTATGTCGGTCCTACAGTGATCGATTACGTACAGCCCGGCATGTCAGTTGCTACCGAAGAGATCTTTGGCCCAGTCATATCCATTATGCGCACGGCCAATCTCGACGAGGCGCTCGAGATCGAGAACAAGAATCCTTATGGAAACGCCGCGGCTGTTTTTACTCAAAGCGGCGGAGCAGCCCGTTATGTTATGGAACACGCCAGCGCCGGCATGATCGGGGTGAACATTGGGGTCCCGGTACCACGCGAGCCATTCTCGTTCGGCGGCTGGAATGAATCGAAATTTGGATCAAATGATATTACGGGTAAAAGCTCGATCGAATTTTGGACGAAACTGAAAAAAACGACCACTAAATGGAACCCGGAGGCCGGGGTCAACTGGATGTCCTAGTTTTGAGTTCCAGCTTTAGCTGGCTAACTGTAACAGCGAGGGCCAACTGAAGTTGGAATTCCAAACAAATCTTTATGTCACGAATAGTTAAATGCGGGCTTATCCAGGCCCATAACGTTGCACCGACTGATGCACCTATCCCTGAGATAAGGCAGGCGAACATCGACAATCAAATGAAATTTGTTGAGGATGCCGCCCGTCAGGGTGTTCAGATGCTTTGCTTTCAAGAGATATTTACGACGCCTTATTTTTGTGCAGAGCAGCAAACGCGATGGTACGAGGCCGTCGAAAAGATCCCTGACGGTCCCACTGTCAAACTGATGCAGGATGTGGCGAAACAGCACGGTATGGTCCTGATCGTTCCTATTTACGAGGAGGAGCAAACGGGTGTTTACTACAACTCTGCCGCTGTCATCGATGCCGACGGCACCTACCTTGGGAAATACCGCAAGACTCACATCCCACATGTAAACCCGGGTTTTTGGGAGAAGTTCTATTTTCGCCCCGGTAATCTCGGCTATCCGTGTTTTGACACGGCGTTTGCCAGGATCGGCGTTTATATTTGCTACGACCGGCATTTCCCTGAAGGGGCGAGGTGCTTAGGTCTTAACGGTGCCGAGATCATCTTTAATCCCTCGGCCACAGTTGCCGGATTGAGCGAATATCTTTGGAAATTGGAACAGCCTGCCCACGCGGTCGCTAACGGATATTTTGTGGGAGCCATAAATCGCGTCGGTATGGAGGCCCCATGGAACATCGGCGAGTTCTACGGCCAGAGCTATTTCTGCGATCCTCGAGGGCAGATCATGGCCGAGGGCTCGCGTGACAAAGACGAGTTGATCGTTGCGGATCTGGATATGGACAAGATCCGCGAGGTGCGTAATACCTGGCAGTTTTTCCGCGACCGCCGGCCGGATGCGTACGATGCGATCGTCGCCGACTAATATGAGCAAATTTATACTTTTGTTTTTGGCGATGATTTTGTCGAGTCTTGCATCGTCCGCCCAGACACTCGTTGCTGTTGAGAAGGAACTTCTGGGGCACATCGCTAAACTTGAAGCTGCCTCGAACTATGGCGGCTCGGCCGATTACGATGTGCTGGCGACTGAGAACGAGGCGTTGCAAAAGGCTTTCGTGAAATACGGAACACGAGCCGACGTGCTTCGCTATGGTTTCCCAAAGCTAAAGCAAAAGATCTACATCATTACGTCGCGCGACGGCAAGCTTCGAGCTTATTCCTGGGATACGAACGAGGGCGGGACGATGCATGATTTTGTGACCGTTTTTCAGTACGTTGGTGCGGGCGGCAAAGCTCGCACGGCGACCGACCCGTATACCCAAAGTATGGAGGACCGCGGTGCCGGCACATTCGTGACGCAGATCTTTCAGGCCGACACCGGAACACAGCCCATTTATTTGTTGGTGGACACTTTCATAGGTTCGACATCGCTAGCGGGACAGGGAATTCACGCCTTTCGCATAAATGGTGACAAACTGGATCGGAAGGCCAAGATGATACGCACGTCGATCGGAATAACGGACTCGATCAGCTTCGCCTACGATTTCTTCTCGGTCGTCGATCACCCGGAAAGGCCGATAAGACTTTTTTCATATAATGAAGCCAGGCAGTCGTTTCGTTTTCCTGTGGTGATCGAGGACTCAAAAACTCCCCAGGGCCGGGTCACCAATAGGTTCATAACATACCGTTTTGACGGGAAGTATTTCGTAAAGGTCGGTTAAGTTTTATGGACAAGGCGTTTTGTACCCCGCTCGACATTACCCAGATAGAGCAAAACTTTGCCGATATAAATCCGGCACTGACTGCCGCCGAGGCGATGCACGAGGCGAACCGATGCCTGTACTGCTACGACGCGCCGTGTATGCATGCGTGCCCGACGCACATTGATGTTCCATCGTTCATTAAAAAGATAGCGACGGGCAATCTGCACGGTTCTGCCCGCGTGATATTTGACGCAAATCCGATCGGCGCGACATGTGCCCGTGTCTGCCCTGTCGAGGTTTTATGCGAGGGGGCATGCGTTGAAAAAACTTTGCTCAAAAAGCCGATCGAGATCGGCCGGCTGCAGCGTTATGCAACAGATCACGCGTTGAAGAAGGGCCGGCAGATCTTTACGAAGGGTGAGCCTAACGGCAAGTCCGTGGGCATTATTGGTTCTGGGCCCGCGGGCCTTTCCTGTGCTACATATCTCGCACGGCTTGGTTACGATGTGACCATTTATGAGAGGAAGCCGAAATCCGGCGGTTTGGATACTTACGGAATGGCCGAGTACAAGATGCCGCAGGCGGTATCGCTCGATGAGGTCGAACATGTAGCGGCGCTGGGCGTCAAATTTTTGCTGAATACCGAGATCTTTCGCGGCGACAAGCCGGAGACCGAGGTTCTCGGCGGCGAAGTTAATACCGTCGGTTTTGATCTTTTAGAGGAGTGGCATGACGCCATCTTTTTGGGAGTCGGATTAGGAACTACGAACACCCTCAACATTCCCGGCGAGGACCTGGACGGCGTTTACGATGCTCTTCATTTCATTGAACACATCAAAACACGCGAGTGGCAGAGCGTGCCATTGGGACGAACCGTCGCCGTCATCGGCGCCGGCAACACCGCGATCGATGCGGTCACCCAGGCAAAACGGCTCGGTGCTGAAAAGGTTGTGATGGTTTACAGGCGAACGGAACAGGACGCATCGGCCTACGATTACGAACTCGAGTTAGCGAGAAAGGACGGCGTTGAGTTTGTCTGGCAGGCCGCACCCATTGGGATACTTTCAGCAGATAGTAAACATGTGACTGGCGTGAGATGTGAAAAAACCGATGGTTCGCTGGAGCTGTTCGAGATTCCCTGCGACATGGTAATTAAGGCAGTCGGCCAGCAAAAAATGCGTGGTTTTTTTGAATCCGTGGCCAAGGTCGCCGTAGACGAGAAAGGCCGCGTAAAAGTAAACGAGCAAATGCAGACGTCGAACCCAAAGATCTTTGCCGGTGGTGATTGCGCCAACGGCGGTGCCGAGGCGGTCGACGCCTCGCAAATGGGTAAGTTGGCAGCGATGGGTATTCATTCTACACTGACAGGTGAATCGGTGGAGTTTGCCGGTTCTCGTATGCGCCCCGTTCAGCCCAGCGCACAACATTAAAGTATTCCCGAATTTCTATGGCTGACCTAAATTCAGATTTTGCTGGTATCAAATCTCCTAACCCTTTCTGGCTGGCGAGTGCTCCGCCGACCAATATGGGGTCGATGATCGAGCGTGCTTTTGACGCGGGCTGGGGTGGCGCTGTCTGGAAAACGCTGGGTGAACCGATCGTAAATGTTTCGTCGCGGCTGGCGGGCCTCGACCAGGGGCCGAT
>AR_comb_assmDRAFT_10056004_pt1 | contig 11754 bp, 16 predicted proteins | sample ArasoioldDNA_FD_10543 | JGI IMG/M metagenome (IMG submission 10543) | reverse complement strand
GAGGCTTGCCGCGTTCGCAGGCGGCGGAAAAAGCCGCCTTTTCCATTGGCTTAGATTGAGGGTTTCAAAATGGCGACCGTTCGTGAAATGAAAGCGACGGCGCGTCCGAAAGGCGGCAAGGGGGCCGCCCGGGCTGCGCGTCGCACCGGCAAGGTGCCGGGCGTGATCTATGGTGAAGACAAGCCCCCTGTGATGGTCCTGCTCGACCATGACGACTTGCGCCAGCGCATCTACGCGGGCCGCTTCCTCACCACGCTCTACAATCTCGATGTCGATGGCACCAAGCATCGGGTGATCCCGCGCGACTTCCAGCTCGACGCAATCAAGGATCTGCCGATCCATGTCGATTTCCTGCGCGTGTCGGAAGGCGCCAGCATTCGCGTGCACATTCCGGTGCACGTGCTCAATGCCGACCAGGCGCCCGGCGTGAAACGCGGCGGCGCCGTCAATATCGTCACGCATACGGTCGAGGTCATCTGCCCGGCGGACGCCATTCCGGAGTCGATCGACGTCGACATTTCGAGCCTCGAGATCAATCACTCGAAGCATCTCGATGACGTGACGCTGCCGCCGAATATCCGGGTGGTCGGGCGCGCCGATATGACGCTCGTCACCGTCGTGCCGCCATCGGGCTACGCGGAAGAAATGAAAGCCGCGGCCGAGGCTGCCGCCGCTGCTGCCGCTGCCGCTGCCGCAGCTGCTGCCGCCGGCGCCGTTCCGGGCGCGGAAGGAGCAGCGCCAGGTGCGGCTCCAGGGGCAGCGCCCGGCGCCGCTCCCGGTGCTCCGCCCGCCGGTGCGGCCGCTCCCGCAGCCGGTGCGGCTGCGGCGAAACCCGAAAAGAAGTGAGGCCTCGTTCAGGCCTCACCGTCAGCGTTTGCGTAATCGGCAAATTGAAACAGCGCCGTTGACGCCATGCTGCTTTTCGTCGGTCTCGGCAATCCCGGTCCCAAGCACGCCGGCAACCGCCACAATATCGGTTTCATGGCGGTGCAGGCGATCGCGCGTCGTCACGGTCTTTCGCCGTGGCGCCGGCGCTTTCAAGGCGTGGCCGTCGAAGGCAACATCGCCAATGAACGCGTGCTGTTGCTCTTGCCGGGTACCTATATGAACGAGTCCGGACGGGCGGTGGCCGAAGCCGTGCATTACTACAAGCTCGAGGCAAGCGACGTCGTGGCGTTCCACGACGAGGTCGATCTGCGGGCGGCAAAAGTCAGGGTAAAGGTCGGCGGCGGCGTCGCGGGCCACAACGGTCTTCGCTCGATCACCGCGCACATCGGCAACGACTACAAACGCGTGCGCATCGGCATCGACAAACCGGACGTCAAAGAGCTGGTGCCGATGCACGTTCTCGGAGATTTCGCCAAAACCGAATGGGCCTGGGTCGAAGCATTATGCGATGTCATCGCCGACAATGCCGGCTTGCTGGTCGAGAGCAAGGATTCTTCGTTTCAGAACAAAGTCCATCTCGCCATGACGGCCAAGGGCTTCGACGAGGACGAGGAGCCGCCCGGCTCCGAATGACATGTAGATAAGAGACGCGACCACCATGGGATTCAAATGCGGCATCGTCGGCTTGCCGAATGTCGGCAAGTCGACCCTCTTCAATGCGCTCACGCAAACGGCCGCGGCGCAGGCCGCCAACTATCCATTCTGCACCATCGAGCCGAATGTCGGCGAGATTGCCGTGCCGGATGCGCGTCTGGAAAAGCTGGCGGTGCTGGGTAAATCCGAGCAGATCATCCCGACGCGTATCACGTTTGTCGATATTGCCGGTCTGGTGCGCGGAGCTTCAAAAGGCGAAGGTCTGGGCAACCAATTCCTTGCCACCATCCGCGAGGTCGACGCCATCATTCACGTGGTGCGCTGTTTCGAAGACAGTGATGTGACGCACGTCGATGGTAAGATCGATCCAATCGCCGATATCGACACGATCGAGACCGAACTTATGCTGGCCGATCTCGACAGCCTGGAAAAGCGCGTCGATAACCTGGAAAAGAAAGCCAAGGGAACCGGCGAGGACGCCAAGCAGGCGAAGGAGGCGCTCGATTTGATCAACCGTTCTCTTGTCCTGCTGCGCGAGGGCAAACCCGCGCGCATGGTCGAACGTAAGCCGGAAGAGGAAAAGCTGTTTCACTCCCTGGGCCTGCTGACGTCAGATCCGGTGCTCTACGCCTGCAACGTGGAAGAAGCTTCTGCCGCAGCAGGAAACGACTTCTCGCGCAAGGTCGAACAGCGCGCCAAGGAAGAGGGTGCTGTCGCAGTCGTGATTTCCGCCAAGATTGAATCCGAGATAGCCGCGCTGCCACCGGCGGATCGTGAGGACTATCTGGCGGCGGTGGGGTTGAAGGAAACCGGTCTGGATCGGCTGGTTCGCGCCGGCTATGCGCTCTTGCACCTGGTCACTTATTTCACGGTCGGGCCGAAAGAAGCGCGGGCCTGGACAGTCACTCAAGGCACCAGGGCGCCGCAGGCGGCGGGCGTTATTCATTCCGATTTCGAGCGAGGCTTCATCCGGTCCGAGACCATCGCCTACGAGGACTACATCGCCTGCGGCGGTGAGGCGGGGGCGCGTGACGCCGGCAAGATGCGGCTGGAAGGCAAGGATTATGTTGTCGCCGACGGCGACGTCATGCATTTCCGCTTTGCCACCTGAGCATTGCCTCCTGTGCTAGGCTGCAGAAATGAGCGCGACAGCCGGTAACGCGACCGTCCCGAAACCAGACTCCGAGAAAAGCGCCGAACGGCGTGCGCTTGGTGTCGCTTGCGGCGCGCATGCACTGCACGATGGCTATACCGATCTGGTCTACGTTTTGTTGCCGATCTGGCAGGGCGAATTTGGCCTCGGCTTTGCCGCGCTCGGCCTCATGAAGACGGTATTTTCCGGCACAATGGCGGGCTTTCAGATTCCGGCTGGCTTTCTGGCCGAACGTTTTGGCGCCGCGGCAATACTGGCGCTCGGAACGGCGCTCGCGGGTCTCGGCTACATCCTGGCCGGCTTGAGCACAGGGGTCGTTCTTCTGGTGGCGGCGTTGTTCGTCGGCGGACTTGGCGCCAGCACCCAGCATCCATTGGGATCTTCGTTGATCGCGCACGCCTTTGCCGGTGCGCGGTCTCTCAAGGCGCTCGGCACCTATAATTTTGCCGGCGACATCGGGAAGATGACCTTGCCGGCAACCGCGGCGCTTTTGCTCGTGGTGCTGCCCTGGCGGCACGTCCTGATCCTGCTCGGTGCCGTTGGCGCCGTCGCCGCGCTGGCAATTTTCCTGATAATTCCCCGCTTCCGCGACGAGCCGGTCGCCGCGCGCAAGAGTAACGACGCTGCGCGTCCGGCTGTCGCCGTGCCTGCTTACGGATTTCCGTTGCTCCTGTCTGTCGGAGTGATCGACAGCGGGACACGCATCGCATTTCTTACTTTTCTGCCATTTGTTCTCACCGCAAAGGGTGCAAGTCTGCAGACCGTGGGCCTCGCGCTCACATTGGTTTTCGCAGGCGGCGCAGCGGGAAAACTGGTTTGTGCGTTCATTGGAGCGCGCATCGGCGCGGTTGCCACAGTGTGGCTGACGGAAACGGTGACCGCGCTCGGCATTGTCGCGCTGCTGCCATTGCCGCTCGAAGTGGCGCTTGTTCTGCTGCCGATTGTCGGAGTTGCCCTGAACGGCACATCGTCAGTGCTGTATGGCTCGGTGCCTGACCTGGTCGAGCCGGCTTGGCGTCAACGCGCATTCAGCATTTTTTACACCGGCACAATCGGATCTGGCGCCGTCTCGCCGGCGATATATGGTCTGCTCGGCGACGCTGTCGGCGTGCCGACAGCGCTGATGGTCGTTGCCGCCTTGGTGCTGCTGACACTTCCGATTACCTTTATGCTGCGGCCCGCCCTCGCGATACGACCGTCGTAACCGTTTGCGCCCCGGCGCCGCGAACGCTCACAAATCTGAATCGCCGATCGCATGGAACCGAGCGGGGGTCCGGACATTGTGGTGGCATGGCAAAAGAATCGGACACTGATGCGCCGATGACCGCCGAACAGGCGGCCTTGCTGGAGAAGACTGCTTTTGATGCCTACGAGCCGGAGGCATTTCGTTCGAATTTGACTCAGGCGGAAGCGAAACGGCGCATCGACATGTTGAAGGCGAAATTGAGATTGATGGGCGAGCCGCCACACACATTGTGACGCCAATTGTGAAGCGCTGGGCCTTGCCAATTGCCGGAACCCCCGCGCGCGAGCCGGCGTTTGCCTGTCTGGACTGAAATCAATAGGAGGAACTTATGACATATTTTCGCCATGCCGCGATCGTGGTCGCGTTGCTTGCCGGCGCGAGCACGGCGAGCGCGCAGACGACGGTGATCACCCGTGAGCCGGTGGAATCGCGGACTGTGGTGACCACCGAACCGTTGCAGCTGACGCCGGTTCAGCGTCGCACGATCTACCGCACAATCGTGCGCGAGCGCGTCGTCCCTGCTCGGCCGACGGTAGAGTATCGTGTCGGCACGCGCGTACCTGAGAGCGTGCAGATTTACCCGATCCCGCAGGAGGTCGCGGTCGAAGTTCCGGCGATCAGGCCCTACAAATACATGGTGGTAAATGACCGCGTCGTCCTCATCGATCCGGCAACCAGCGAAGTTGTCGGCGAAGTGGCCGAGTAAACAGCCTACGACTTTCGCCATACGGCCCGGCACGACGTGCCGGGCCGTTTTTTTCGTACTAAACGTTTACCTTGAGGCTGCCGGGCTGTTATGCGCGTGCTGGTAAGTGCTGGATTTTCGGCTCCTTAAGGGCCATATTAGGACCTCAGGAGCTTTGAGTTATGTCCATGATCAACTACCGCGCACCGTCTGAACTATTTCCTAGCCGCAGCCGCAAGTCCCGCCGTCCGATCGGCTACAAGCGGTTTCCGACCGCTGCCGAGGCGATCCGTTTCGCCATTGAGGAATTGCCGCCTGAATTGTTGCTAGGCGCCTATCTCGAGGTTGAAGAGAAGCGTTTTGACGGTAACGGCATCCGCCAGCTCTACGAGAGCGCGGACTACCCGTTGCCGCGCAAGGGCGCGAAGACCAAGGTCGCCGCCGCCAACTAATTCACATTCGCCGACATTATTATGATCGCGGCCCGCGTTTGGGCCGCGAACGATTTTACATGGGCGGTCGCGCTACGGGCCCTATGCAACTCCGCCGCCCCCTCGGCCGTTGTTTCCGCACAGCCAATGGAGGCTCTTCATGAATAACCGGTATCCGCTCGCGTTGGGCACTGCGGTTGCAGCTGCCCTCGCGTTATCGTCTCTGAGCCTGCCGGCGCGCGCCGCCGACAGCGATTCCCAACCGACCAATCCGGGCTTCGTTCCCAATACCGGACAGATCAATCCGGGGACGCCCCAACAGCCATCCTCGCAATCGGCCGATTCCGCAAACATACCCACACCAGAGGAAGCGCGCGCCGCGCTAATGGCTCCGATTTCCAGACAGCCGTCGACCGGCGACGCATCTGCTGCGACGACAGGTACCGGTGGGCAGGCGACACAGGGTACACAGGGTACACAGGGTACGGAGGGCACACAGGCCAATACAGCGGCAGCATCAAACGAACCGCCGCCGTCCGGTCCTATCGGCTCCTTCGGTCAAACCATTCCGGCTAAATTCTCCAAGCGCAACGACACACTCGATCATGTGCCGATCATGGCCCTTCCGCTGCCGCTCACTGATGAGCAGCGCAAACAAATCTATGATGCGGTGATGGCGGACAAGTCGCAGCCTGTTGCGGGCGTCGACGCGCTCAAACCGGCAAGCGAGCTATCGCCAAACCAGGCGCTCAACGGCATGCAGGCGTTGCCGGAAAGCGTTCGCGGCATCGATGGCGTAGCGCGTCTCTATTATATGAAAGCCAAAGGCAAGGTTCTGCTGATCGAGCCCGCAACACGCACCGTGGTGGGACAGATTACGGGCTAGAGACGAGAGCCATCGCCGGAATTGCCGGCGATGGCTTGCGCACGGTAGTCAGCCTACGGGGCGCGGACCGGAATTGTTCGGCGCGCTCTTCCATTGCGTGAGGCTGTCCCCGATAACCTTCATCGCGGTCATTGCCGCGTGACTTAGACTTGCATAGCCGGCGATTTCGCGGCCGACGCGTTCACCTTCGCTGCGAAGCATTTCGCGCACGCCCTGCAACTCGATAATAACGCGATCGATTTCCTCCATGGAGGCGCCTGAAACGCGGCGGATCAGCACGTTGAGATTGTCGGTCATCGGTTCGGCTACCGGCTCAGCATCAGAGCGTTGCCGGCGCAGGAACGCCACGTCGCGCCGGACGAATTCACGAATCTCACCCTCGACAGCGGCCGCTGCCATCTGTCCGGCATCGGTCGGCTTTTCCGGAGGCTTCCGGTTCGGAGCGTAAAAATCCGGTCCGGGTTTTTCCGGGACTGCCCTGTCCGCACCAAGCCGCTCGGGTCTGATGGCCGTCATAGTCCCCTCCTAAACGCGCAAGAAATTTGCGCAAACGCTCCCCAGTTACCGCCAATTGCCGCACGTGACTTTGGCGGCCGTTGGGCGGGGCGGAGGCACCTTGGTGGAACTTTGCCGCCCGATCGTGGCGGAAGCGAAGTTATGCACCGACTTTTTCGGAAGCTGGTCCCCGCATGGCCCAGATCGGGACAGTGCGGATCGAATTACCAGTTCAGCTTGAAGCCGGCACTGACCTTCTTGCTGCTGGTGGCTTGCCCGAAATCGGTAACCGCGGTCGTCACCTGCAACGGGCCGTAAAGTTTCTGCTCGGCGCTGAACGTATTGTGGGTGACCGGATCGTTGCTGGCGGTCGTCATCCCGGCGCCGAGCGTCGTGCCCGTAGGCAGGATATTGAATTTCATTGCGCGCTCATTGCCGAAAACTTGTGGCGACATCGGAGCGGTCGATGGCGGCAACACCATCAGCGGCATGTCAGGACCCGCCATCGGCTGCCCGAGGTTTTCTGTTACAGACAAAGTGCCCTGCAAGGTCACGGCGAAACGCCCGCCAAACGGAATAGTTTGCTTCAGCGTGGTCCCGAGTTTGCCCTGTTCGCTGGAAGGGTCGACGCGCGCGTCCACGCTGCCGACATTCGGCACGCCAACTGATGCCCAGGCAGAACCGCCGCCGGAGTTAGCGCGGGTCGACAACGGCCGATCAAAGGCGCTGCTTGCACCCGTGCTGGACGGCGGGAGATCCGCGCCGGCTGAATTTTCCCATTCGGTTTGTAGAGGCTGCTTGACCACGATCGTGGAGGAACCATCGAGCTTGTCGGTGCGCTTGATGTTGTAGCCCTCTGATTCGGGTGAGCCGTGCAAGCGCAGTGGCTTCTTCAGCGGCGTCTCAAGTGCTGCGGGATCGAAGATAAGTGCATTTCTGAGTATCGCGCTTTCCCCGGGAGTGAGCAGAGTTTCGGGCACAGGTGCCGCTTTGGGTGGTTCTGTCTCCTGCGCGAATGCAGGCAGCGCGGCGAGTGCGCCGATCATCCACAGAGCGCAAGAGGCGCTTGCTCGCATTCCTGATTTCTCCCCCGAGAATGCTAGTCCGGCTTGATCGCGCGATGTTCGGCGCGAACCGGTTAAGCATTGGTTCGTGTGCCAGGGAACTTTGGCGAAGCTATGGAGCAAGTTGGATCATTTTCGGTCAACGTGATTATGAAACCGGAACCGCACCGGGGAATTACCTAGAAAGCGTAGTACTGGGAGAACGATCATGGCCATGCTGTTGCCGATCCTTTTGACCGCGTCGCATGTTGCTTTAGCGGGGGACGCAGTGCCGAAATTCGATGTCGCGCGTACCTGCCAGCCGGCTGCCCGAGCAGCCATTTTGCCGGGCCGCGATTCATCGGCGTGTCAGCGCGACGAGAATGACGCACGCTCCAAGCTCGGCCAGGACTGGAAACAATATTCGGCTACGCAGCGTGCCAACTGCACCAGCTTCGTTGAGATGGGGGGTGCGCCGAGTTACGTCGAATTGCTGACCTGCCTCGAAATGGCAAAGCAGGCAAAAGAACTACCGCCAGAATCGAAATCCGACGCCACCACGGGCAGCGGCGCCCACGAGAAGTAATCAGGCCTTCTTGCCTGGCGGGTTGCCGTAAGGGCTGCTCGATGCGCCCTGCATCTGCGCCAGCTTGTAGGCCGAAAGCTGCTTGGGCTTGTCCTTATCGGCCTTGGGTTTCCTCTTTTCCTTCGTCGAACGCATCTGACCTTTAGCCATGGCGGCCTCCCTGAAGTCGAGTATGGCCGAATGCTAGCCAGCGCGCCGGCTGACGCAAGTGGGTGTGGGCGATCGTCGGTGTCAGGTTTTCGGCGGGGACGCGGCAACAGCCTTCATCTTGTCTTCGATACACTTGTTCACAATGTCGGCCCGCTTATCGAGATTTTCGTGCGGATTGGCTTTTTCGGTTTTCATCCAGCACTCGCGCGCGGCGCGCGTGCGAGTCATAGGCTCCGCGTCCTCGGCCGGTTCTTCCGGTTTGGCCGCCTGCGGCTTCGTTCCGGTATTTTCGGGCTTGGATCCGGCTACCTCCGCCTTGGGCGCCGCGCCGGCCGCGGGACTCCCGCTGTCGGTCTGGCACGCGGCGAGCGCGATCGCAGCCGCGGCAAGCAATGCGACTCGCGCGAGGGGAAGAGCCATGCGGAAATCGAAAATCGATGCGTTCATACTGTAGCAATCCGGATGGGAATTTCGCCTCAATGGCGGCAGGCCTATCTGCCCCAAAACATCCCGTTAGCGCAACGCCCGTGGAACAGGCTTTCACAATTGCGTGCACGCGCGGACCGGCCCCTGTGTACGGACGTTGACCCGCAAAACCAAAGCGGAACCACGGTCTGGAGGCTTCAATGCGTATTTTTTGGGCGGCCGCAACAGCGGCAATGCTCGCCTGCGGCGTCGCACAGACAGCCGGGGCCGCATCGCCGGGTAATGGTGATGCGGCGGTCGGGATCGGCATCATCTGCAACACGTCTGAACAGGCGGAACAGTTCGTCAAGCTCCGTAGCAGAGGCACCCAGCCCGATCAGGCGATGAAGACGGTCAACGCCAAAGCGCATGACGAGCGGGCGTGCGGCGTCGCCGCCATCGCGTATATTCGCGACCAGACCATGGACACCATGAAGCTGGACAACAAATTGGTGCAGATCGTGCGCATCAGCGTGTTCGCGGGCTTCAATGGCAACGCCTGGCAGCGCGTGTCGGGCATGGTCCAGTACGTGGTGCTGGAAGGCGGCGGCGAATCGATCTGACGCGGCCAGGGACCGGTGACGTAAGAGTTGCCTGCGGCAAGAGCAATTAAGCAAAAACGTCCGTCGATGCTTAACCAAGACGGTCGTTGTGATTTGCTATCGCGCTCTGTTCTATGTGAAATAGCCACAAAATTTTAGCGGGGCTGTCCTTAATGCGTATCACCATGCAGCGATCGATCTTTGCCGCCGCGATTGCCGCGGCCGTTTTTGCCGGCACTGTTTCCGCGCAGGCTGCGGACCTCGGGCCGGGTTACCGGTACGGCGGACGGCATGTAGGACCATCGTGGCGTTTTTCGAATTGGCGCGACCGCTGCGCCTGGGCGGGCTACTACTGCCTCTATGCTTGGGACGGCTACGTCTATCACTATCCCTTTGATGATCTTGCCTCTGCATATGGATATCGTCGCCATCGGCATCGCTCCTAGTGCCTAGGCGCTACAGGTGACGCGACCATGCATGCCCGCGAAAGCGGGCATGAAATTTTTGGGCCGAGGCTCCAGCACCGACTGCGAGTGGTCTCTCCGGCAGGGAACTCCCTAGTCTCTTTCGCCGTTATCCCGTCGGAGATTTTGTAATGAAAATTCTGGTTTATGGGTCGGCGCTAACGGTGCTCATTCTGATGAGTCCGGTGCTGGCGCAGGACAAGACGCTGGATCCCAACGGCATCACAGTCGACTCAAAGCGTCCGCAGCTCGGGCTAACCGATCAACAGCGCACCGCGATTCAGAATGCGCTTGAAACCGAAAATACCGAGCAGAAGACACCAGCCAATTTTCAGCCAAAAGTCGGCGACACGATCCCCGGCACGATGACACTCGACGTCATGCCGGAACCACTGATCCAAAGCGAACCATCACTCAAGCAATATGGCTACGCCAAACTCGCCAAGGATGTACTGGTAATCGATCCGATGAAGAAAACGATCATTGCAGTATTGCCGCGAAAGTCGCCGACCAGCGGCAAAGACCTGGCGCCCCCTGACTGGGCAAAAACGCGAGGGCGGGAGCTGACCGGTCAGGCTCCTGAATCGGGCTCAGGCTCGGAACCGGCGCACGAACCGGCGGGCGATAGCGGCGACAAGTCGAACGGTACCGAGGCAACAACAAACAGCAAATAGCGCCAGGCATTTACTCTTTCGAAACGGCCCGGACGGCCGTCGGGAACTTTCGCTGCGCCTTTCCGTTAGTTGACGCTGGGTTTCACGTCAGCTGAGGAGAAGGGCGATGCGCTATCTCATTCTATTGGCGACAAGTACATTCATAGCCGCGACGAGCGGGCAGACTCTCGCGGGTCCATTTCCGCAGGCTGGATTTTCACGAGCTGATGGCGGCCCTTCGATCATACTCGTGCAGGAAAAGCCGAAGAAAGACGAGACATTGAAGCAGAAGGTCAAGCGCGTCTGGCGAAATATCGCCGGCTACAAGTTCGATGTTAATTGCCCGATCAACTACCACCGCACCTGCGCCGAGACCGGCAAGAACGTCGGCGACGCCCGCGCCAAGTGTATTGCGCGCAATTCCGGTTGCTGGGTTTCCGATGTCAACTAGCAATACCGCCGAGACGCTAGCGGCCACGCTTCTTGAACCCGCCCCGCATGCCGGGCCGGCCGAGCTTCGAACGAGGCGACTCCGCGCGCGCCGGCTTTACCTCGTGTGACAGGGCGATACCCATCTCGTCCAGCTCGGGCTTGTGCGGACGCGCCCGCGATTGCAGCCCCTTGGTCTGCGCCACCATCACGTCGCGCGCGGTCGGATTGTCCAGCACTGCCAGCTCGGTGGCGCGCAGGCGCTTGATTTCGTCACGCAACCGGGCCGCCTGCTCGAAATCAAGATCGGCGGCAGCCTCGCGCATTCGCGTCTCGAGATCCGCAATCACCGCTTCGAGATTGTGCCCGATCGTGGCGGCATCGGCGAACTCGCCGGTACCGGCATCGCCGGTCGAGATCAACACGTGGTCACGCTCGTACACGCTATCGAGAATGTCGGCGATGCCCTTGCGCACGCTCTCCGGCGTGATGCCGTTTTCCGTGTTGTAGGCCTCCTGCTTCTCGCGCCGCCGGCTGGTTTCCTCGATGGCGCGTTGCATGGAACCGGTCATGCTGTCCGCATAGAGCACGACCTTGCCGTCGACGTTGCGCGCGGCGCGACCGATGGTCTGTATCAGCGATGTTTCGCTGCGCAGAAATCCCTCTTTATCGGCGTCGAGGATGGCAACGAGTGCGCATTCCGGAATGTCGAGGCCTTCGCGCAGCAAGTTGATGCCCACCAGGGCGTCGAAAGCGCCAAGGCGCAAGTCACGAATGATCTCGATGCGCTCCAGTGTATCGATGTCGCTGTGCATATAACGTACGCGAATGCCCTGTTCGTGCAGGTATTCCGTGAGGTCCTCGGCCATGCGTTTGGTCAGTACTGTAACCAGCGCGCGGAAGCCTTTTGCGGCGACCTGGCGGACCTCGCCGACGAGGTCATCGACCTGCGTGCGAGCGGGCCGTACTTCGACTGGCGGGTCG
>AR_comb_assmDRAFT_10173173_pt1 | contig 11755 bp, 17 predicted proteins | sample ArasoioldDNA_FD_10543 | JGI IMG/M metagenome (IMG submission 10543) | reverse complement strand
TTGCTCCATCGAATCTCGGCTGAGTCCGACGAGAGCACGACGAGGCAGACTTTCCCGGGCGGGTCTTCGACCGTCATGTGTCGAGTATCCCTCGTTCGAGGGAGGGACAAACTGACGTGACTTCCGGAAAAACCGTCGGTATGCAGCGTCTCTTGGCAGCCGGCGAACGCGTTACCCGTCTAGCCCTACCCGAGCACAAGCGCGTGCTCGTCTCGACGGATCTGGGCCGCGCACGCGAAACCTCGGCGTGAACACACGCGCATCAGCCGAGCGCTCGATATCGCGCCCTTCGACCGCCACACGGTAGCGACGCCGGGCCGAACCGCGGTCTGTCAGTCGGCGGGACCGCCCAAAACGTCGCCCTCGTCTCGCATGGGCTCGAGCTCGTAGCGGACGATCTTCCCGTCGCGCACGGTATAGACGAGCCGGCCACGCTTCACGTACGCGACTTCGCCGGACTCCTTCGAGGTGTAGATCAGTCGATTCAGCGAGCCGACGCGTCCGTCTCCGAGATCTTCGAGCTCACCCCGCTCTTCCGAGACGTCGAGATCCTCGGCGCCTCCGCGATCCCCAGCCGCGTCGTCGGTGGCGGCCCCACCTCGATACCACTCGAGAACTGCTTCGATCCCACGCAGGGTCACGACTTCCTCGCCTTTCGGGACGACCCATTCCACGTCTTCTGCGAGCACGTCCTCAACCGCCTCCGGCTCGAAGTCGGACGCTCGCCAGCGGTTGACGACGTCCGTCGCCTCGCTACTCACGATGACAGCCTAGGTCCAGGCCGGCGCGGTGAGAGAAGCGGCTGCAGGGGCGTGATCTCCGCGCATCCGGTCACATCGCAATGTTGAACAGATTGAGGATGTTGCCGTCGGGATCCTTGAACCACACGGCCTTGTACGCGTCCATGACGTGAACGTCGCCCTCGCGCGTGGTCTCGGGCAAGTCGTCGTAATGCTCGAACGTGACGCCTTTCTCCCTCAGGTCGTCGACGATCGAGTCGAAGTCGTCTCCGACCGCCCAGGAGGCGGCGGTGGCCTTGTTCGTGCCCGCGAACTCCGACGGGTAGACGAGCACGACCGAGTCCCCGCTCTTGTACAGGATCGCCCCGGGGACCTCCTGGAGCACGGGTAGCCCCAGCGTGTTCTCGTAGAAGTCCCGGGCCCGTTCCAGATCGCCGACCGCCAGCGTCGCCGCAGCAGCTTTGCCTGCCAACATGGACTTCCCCTTTCCTCGTTACCAATCCAGGAGCATAGTGACATCGCGTACGCGCAGAAGGCGAAAGTGAGAAGATCGCGCCGTGCGTGCGGTGCCTCTCATTGCGGTCGTGATGGCGCTCGCCGGGTGCGGTGGAAGTGGGGGCGACGACGCGCAGGCGATCCCGGTGGGGAACGTGGATCCCGGCAGCTACAAGAGCGAGCCGTTCGAGCCCGCTTTGCGGTTCACGCTCGACGAGCAGGGCTGGCACTCGCTGTTCGCGCCGGAGGACGACGAGCTCGCGCTCGAACACGAGGACGGTCGCTTCCTCGCATTCACGCATGCGACGCGAGTCGTCGATCCGAAGACGGGGCGGGACGTGCCCGCGCCGGCGGATCTCGCGGACTGGCTGCGCAAGCACCCGGCGCTCCAGCCAACGCATGCGGTACCGATCTCCGTCGGTGGCGCGAGCGGGACACGAATCGACGCGTCGGCGACCCAGAGCGACACGGACATCTTCTGGTACCCGACCGGGCCGATGCACACGAACCCTCGAGTCCGGTGGCGCATCGTCGTCATCGACTCCGAGGGGGCGCCGCTCACGATCGTGTACGCAGCGCCGACAGCGTCGTTCGATCGGGCTCTCGTCCAGTTCAAGCCGCTGCTCGCGAGCATCGAGTTCGACTAGCGCTCAGATATTCGTTAGACAAGCTTCCGGCCACCCGCGATCCCGAGCCAGACACCAACGACCAGGTTCGTCGCCACGGCGAGCACGGCCGTGATCCTGCCCGTGCTGGCCGGCTAGGTCACGTCACTCGATTGAGTGAACATCCAAGGCGGGCCGTTTGGATCCGCACGTCGTAGGGGTACTCAGCGGCAGCCTCGGAGGTTGGGAACTGACCGGGGCATAGGCGGAACGGCCGCCGGTGACGGTCTGGCCCGGATCGGCGGCCTTTCGTCGGCCCAGCTAGGAGTAGGAGCGAAGTCGACAACTGGGGGTGAAGGGTGTACACGACCTACGAAGTGCGATCTGGCCGACACACGGTTGCGCAGAAGCAGGCAGCGTCCGCACAAGAGGCCCTCATGGACTACGTGCGAGGGCTTGGCTGCCGCGACGACGAGATCGTAAGACTCGGCGCGGACTCCGTCTCGTGGCGTGGTGCCATCTTCCGCGCCGAGCCCACCGACGAACAGTAAACCCTCGTTGCTCCAGCCCTCGCCTCGCCGCTCCTGTGCGCTCGTGGCACAGAGAGAGACGTGCCCCGACCTCCGACAGATCGGGGGAGGGGATCCCGCGTAGCTATGCGGTCGCCGTCCTCGAACTTGACATAACGCACATTATCGTGCGTTCCGCTGCACGTCCCTCGTAGGCGTGTTTCTGGGGGCCCCGAAGCGGACCCCCCAACGAGTCACTCTGGGTGCTGGGCCCTTAGCCCTCGCAGCCCTTGATCGTGTTCTTGCCTCCGTCGGCATCGCAGCTGTCGTTGCCGGCTCCGCCGTCGACGTTGTCATTGCCGGACCCCGCCGTGATCTGATCGTCGCCCTTGCCGCCTTTCACGGCGTTGTTGCCGTTTCCGGCGTTGATCACGTCGTTGCCGTCACCGCCGTCGATGGTGTCGTTCCCTGAACCAGTGATGATCGTGTCGTTTCCCGCGTTGCCGTTGACGGTGTCGTGCCCACCGTTGCCCACGACAACGTCATCGCCCGTAGTTCCGTTGATGGTCTCGGTGCGGGTTGTGCCGTTGATAAGCCTCACGGTGTTCGAACCAAGCTGCACCGTGGTGCCGCCAACGGTCAGCGTGACTCCGCTGCCGCTTACGGCGGAGACCGTCGCACCGCCGGCTGTCGTCGTCACGGTTCCCGACGTTCCCACCGGGAAGGTGACGACCGCCCCACCCGAGAGCGTGATGCTGACCGGCCCACCTGCGCGGACAGCGATCGTGACGCTCCCGCACGCAAAGTCGAATTCGCCGACGCCGAACGTGAGTGTCACCGGCAGCCCACACGGGGCGATGGTCGCCGGTCCCCCTGAGCCACTTGTCTTGATTCGGACACCTCCCGGCGAGGGCAGATCCTCTACGGTGACGGTCAACCCGTTCGATGCGGTCACGACCCCGAACGTGCCGCTACCCACCGCAGGCGGCGTTCCGTCGCTGAAGGTCGGCTGAGCTGTGCCCGGTACATCGATCGCGTCTGGGATCCCGTCGCCGTCCGTATCCGGATTCGGGACCCCCCAACTGATCGACGCCTGGGCTATCGACACTTCGGAGAATTGGTCCCATGCTTCGATGCGGCATGGATAGGAACCGCACTGATCTCCGTTCGGGAACCACTGCGCGCTGATGTTGCCGTCCGCGTCTGCCTGTCCGTAGGTGACAGCTCCGCAGGGATAGGGGCCTCCCGGTCCTCCGGGACGCGTCGGGAAACAAAGCTCGAACTTAATGTTCTCGTTCGGCAGATACCCAGAGCCCTCCATCGTCACCATGGTGTAACCCGTGGTTGGTAGCCCGCTCGAGGGCGTGAGTGTCAAGGTCGGGATCGAGCAGGAAACCTGGCCACCGGCGGGCGGGGGCGGACCGAAGGTCATGTCGAGCCCGCTGCTCCTTACGCCTCCGTCTTCTTGCGAGAACACGGACAAGGTCGCGCTCCCGAGGTCCTGGCAGACGCGGCCATCTGCCATGAAGAGCCTCGCTGTGTAGTCGACCGTCGCGTCGGCGGAGTAGATATTCGTCGCCGTCCCGTCACTCCCGTCGCACACACCACTTGAGGGAGCCGACGGATCGAGAGTGAACTCCGCCCGCACCCTCTTGAAGTGTGAGCCGGCGTCTCCCCAGATGTCGGCGAGACCCCGGAGTGCGTCCAACGGCGAGCCATGGGCGGCATTCACGGCGATGGACGCCTGCCGAAAAGTGCCCGCGTACGGTCCGCTCACCGTGCCGGTGAAGCCCGATCCGAAGCTATGGGTATCCGTGAACGCGTCCTCTACGTCACATCCCGCTGGACCGGGGAAGACCTCGACCGGTGTGGCCAGAGTCGTGCCCGACAGCGATGGGGCTGGGAGTGGATCTGCTGCGGCCGTTCCGGCCAGAGCAAGAATGAACACGCAGAACGCAGTACCGACAACGATACGACTCATGACCCCGCCCCCAGTAAGTCCGCAGTTGGCGTGACGCCCACGCCGCGGGGGAGTATACGACCACCACGTTCAATCTCTTAGTCCCGCTCACTGGGTAGGCAGGTGCGGATGCTGCGCAAGTAGCACGCTCCCCTGGAGCTCCCGCTCCTCCGATCCGGAGGTAGCTAGCTCGCGGGCTCGCCGACAACGAAGTCTCTGCGAAGCCGACGTTCGGAGAAGGTGAAGAGCGCTAGCGACTGACTTGGGCTGCCGTCTGACGTAGTAGTGCTGGCGGCTGTTCTGCTCGGCCTGCCCGGGCGCGACAGCCGCCAGCCGAATCGTTCGACGTGCCGGCCAGTTCGACCCGTACGCCTCAACCTCCCGCTCCTGGATCCGCCCCGCTCGCATTGACTGCCGGCCGGAGTGGCCGTTGGATGTGATGTGACGGGCGTGGCGCTGGATCGTCGTCCTGCGACGGGGAACACGGGGGAGAACTTCGTCTTTCTGGTGGGTCGACAGGAGGCAGCCACGCCTGTCCCCCCTTGCGGAGTTCTCAGCTCAGCCCGCCCGCCTCGAGACTCCCGCTCCTCGAATCTCCACCTCCATCATTGGTCGCCAGCCGGATGAGGCTGAACCCCCTTCGGATCGCGTTTTTTAGACTGGCAACGCGCCGTTCACCCCGCAGTCAACGTTGACAGACACAATCGCCGCGGATCGGTGCGCGTGCATTGAAGATCAGTGGGTGAACTCGACTCCTGGTGCCTAAAAAGACGCGGTGCGGCCGCTCGGGTTCACCAAGTGCGTGACGCCCGACTACTCCACTCGCGCCCACGTTAGGTCGCTGACCAGTGTCGTGCCGCCGATTTCGATTGGCGGCGTGCGTAGCAGGAGTTCGTCGCGGTTCACTTCGAAGTACCGCACCTGATCCGTTCCGACCCAGTTGGGCAACAGACTCATTTCGACGTTGTGAACGATGGTCTCGCCGCTGATCGCATACGTGCCGCAGTAGGCGAAGTAGGACGCGTAGGCAGCGGCACGATCAGCTTCGTTTCCGCCCCCCAGATCATCAGTAGCCAGTTGGGAACGGTCAGTCGCTGCAAGGTGCGCTGACATCCACCCGCCAGCCGTATAGACCAGACTGCCGGTCGGGTTCGGGCCGAGCGGGTAGGCGATGGAACCATCGTCTGCCCGCGCGACGTAGGACACCAGTCGCCATCGCCCGACCACCGGATCACCAGCCATCGCCCGAGACTACGACGGCGGCGCGGAGGCCGTCATACCGGCTCCTCCGATGCGGCTCGACGAGGCAGGGCCCGATGCCCTCGGCGCTGAGTGGAATCGTGTCCCCCGCTCTACCGCTCGGAGCCTCGCCTCGGCCTCCAGAGACTGCGACGACGCTCCGAGCGGACAGCCGGCGAACCTTTCTAGCTTGACACTACCTCGAAGAGGCCGAGGAAGCCCTCGTCATAGTGAGCCACGCCGGTGGGACCGACGATGGGGCAGAAGAACCCGTACTGCCCGGGTGCATTGAGGTCGAACTGCTGTTGGTGATCCTGTCCGGGCTTCGAGAATACCGCTCCCGCAAGGAAGGACCCTTCGGGCGGCTGGGCACCATGCTCGACAGCGTCGACGATGTTGCGGAACTCTTGGAGGGTGATCCCCTCGGGCAGTCCGCCGACAGCGACGAGCACATGCGGCGCGATCGAATTGTTGGCGAAGCCGACCTTGACCGTGGCTGCCTCGACCTCCGGCGGGACCGGTTGCACCGAGAACCTGATGTTCGGCGGTGGCGACGTGTCCACGACGGTGACCTGGAACTTGACGGGCGCAGCCGCACCAGCGACGGCCGTCACTACGAGCGCCACTGCTCCCAGAGCGATCAGAGCTACAGCGCGACGGATGGGTACTCGCATTCCCAAACCTCCCCTCTGCAGGTCTCCCCGCACTCGCCTATAGGGATTCATACACCCCTAGACGTCGAGCTCCAAACGTACGAGTCGCACAGTCCGACGTCGTCCCCCAGCTGCGAGAACCCGTCCCGCAGATGGCTTGGTTATGGCGGCTTTTTTCTCGTGGAGCTCGCTGATCACCCACATCGGCCTGCTCGCCCACGGCCGCACCGACTCTAGAGGCGGATCGCCCCCGTGTGAACCTCGCCTTGAGGTAGCGGCGGCCCCGTGCGTCGCCTACTCCCGAGCGTTGTCCCGGCCTCGCGTGCCAGGAGGACGTGTGCTCCGCGACTTGAGTTGCACGGCTTGCATGAGGCGACGACGTTCGCCGGGTCGTAGGGCTGGCCGCCCTCGGCAACCGCCGTCAGGTGGTCGGCCTGGTCGGCGGGCCCGCCACACCAGTAGCAGCGATAGCCGTCGCGAGCGAGAACGACCAGCCGCAGCCGGCGCCAGCGCCTCGACGCGTACGCCGTTCTCACTCGACGTCGAGGGTTCGCTCGAGGAATCGGCCTGGACGTCGCGCGCCTTCCGCCGCATCTCCCGCCATTGCTCGCGTAGCGCCTCGTGCTCGTCCTCGAGGTCGGGGTCGTGGTCGCGCGTCGGCCGGAGCGCTGCCAGCTCCTCGGCGCTCACGGTCGGCCACTCCTCCCTCATCGGCGCGGCCTGATCCCCTGCGCCTCGAGCAGCTCGTCGACCGCTCGCGATGCCGCGCTGTTAGTCCCGCGCCGCGGCCTCGGGCGGAACCAGCCAGGCGCGATTGCCGGCAGGGTCGGCCCGATGACGGTACTCCCGATCTCTTGGGACTGGCTCGCGGCGGCCTTCGCGCGATCCCTCGATCCCCAGAACTCGCGCGGGTAGGTCCACCACTCTGCCCCCAACGTGACGATGCCGTTGTCGCGAGCCATCAGTAAATGTCCACCGCGGCGCCGAGTGGCTCCCGCCCGGTCACCTGCCGTGCACCCATGACGCCGAGCTCCTGGCTCCTCTCGACCCTGCCACCCGCGCCGCGTGGCCGGAGCGGGACGAGCAGCGAATCGCGGACGACGAATCCTGTCGCGCCGCTCGCGCCGGGGTCGACGAGGTCGACGTGGCTGCCCACAATCTCCAACTCGACGCCGCTCGCCCTGTCGCGGAAGCGCTCTCCCTCGACTTCGAGCTCGCCCTCGGCGTACTCGCGCAGGTTCCTGCGGGCGAGTGCGACGACGTCGTCGCTAGCGCCCTGCAGAACGCGAAGAGTGCCGACGAGGTTCTCGGGGGTGTCCGGCCCCTCGAGTCGCCGGCCGGTCGGTATGCCGAACACGCTCATGCTGCTGCCTCCTTGTCGCTCTGCTGTAGGTACGTGGCGACGGCCTCGCGAACGAGCCAGGAGATCGTCCTGTCGCTCTCGGCCGCGCGCCGCTCGAGCTCCGCGCGCTGCTCGCGCGGGATTCGCCCGAGCACGGTCACCTTCGGTTCGGTGTTGGCTGCCATGAGAACGAGTGTATACAGCGTAGGCGACGTAACGCCCTATGCTCGCGGCGTGGCCGCCCGAACAGCTGCGCGCTCGTCGCCCTGGGTGGTCGTCGTCTGCCCAACGTGCAACGACGGATTCCCGCTCGCAGAGCGCAGCCTCAGGCACTACCACGCCGAGGGCCGGGAACCGCTGTGCCCGCAGTGTCGCCGGGCGGCCGCCGTCGTCCTCACCGACAAGGAGCGCACGCGGTACCTGAACTGGTGGCGCTGCCGGTTTCCCGAGGCCGAGCTCGTCGCTCTCGCCGACGCGATCTGGGGGCCATGAGTCGCCCCGAGCGCATCGCGTTCTTGCTCTCGAACCTCGAGGACGCGCGCAACGGCATCCGCGACAGCGGAGGGGTGGAAGCCGGCGAGCATCTGCCGCTGATGTGTCGAGTGTGGAACCACCCGAGCTTTCAGGAGCTCGAGCGCCTGCTGCCCCTCCTGCGCTCCGAGCGACGGCGTCTCGCCTGGCACCTCGCGAAGACGTACTTCGCCCCGCGCCGGCGCGTGCTCGAGTGCCCCCGCTGTCGGCGTACCGTCGAGGTGTGAGCTCCACCCACTTCCACCGCCACGGCTCAAAGAGCGTCGCGCTGGTGCCGTGCGTGCTGCGCGTCGTCTCGGCCGAGGTGCGCGCCGAGCTCGTCGAGGAGGCAATCGACTGGCTGGACGAGCGCTGGCGCGGCGAGCCTTTCATCCCGGACGAGCTGCTGCCGCTCGTCTCGGCGGCGTAGTTCCGCTGACTAGCCGCGCGGCGCAATCCGGAGGCCGTCGAGGAGCGCTGCCGCCTCGGCGTGGGTCGCTCGCGATGCCTTCGGGCCGATGCCGTAGAACACGTAGAACGCTCGGCCGCCCTCATGGAAGAGGATCTCTCCACTGTTGGGCGGGGTACAGAGGCCGCCCCAACCGCTAGCCGTCAATTTGAAGTGACGTGGCCGTTTGGGGACGCGACGCAGCATCAGCCTCCGCGAGGCTCCGTCGCGCTCCTCCGCCAGCTGGACGTACGCGCCCTCGGGCCGCCATGCTCGCTGCAGCGCCTTCGAGCACAGGCCCGTCGCACCCGCCTGATCCGCTGGCCTGACGCGAAGCGGGAACGTGCTTGCAGTGAAGAGCGTTACGGGATCGCCGACACCGTTGACGCGCTCGTACGTCACGTGCCAGCGGCCGGGAACTATGACGCTGACCCGATGTTGCGGGAGGCTGATTCGCCGACCGTCGGCCGGGCCTATCGCCGTCGCGATCACGGCACACGCGGACGCGAGAACGACAAACGCCTTCACGTTTCCGTTCTACCGTATGGGCAGCCGTCGGCCGCGGCCCACTAGTGGCCCAACCTTCTCGACCTGAGCTCGAAGCTGCCGAAGCGCATCGCGCACCCGGCGCTCTCTCGCGCTCTCCGAGTTGGGACGACCCTGGGCGGCCATCCGGCGCTCGAGGATCGCCTCGTGCCGGACGAGCTGCTCCCGCTCGTGTCGGCGGCGTAGGGGCCGGGGCGGGAGGGCTAGGGCCGGAAGTGCTCTCTCCCGAGCACTGTGCCGGGGGGGATGTCCGAGACCGTCTTGCCATTGAGTAGGTACGCATACTCGGGCCGCCCGAGCATGTAGATCGGGTCGGGTACGGGCGTCCTGTCGCCTCCTATCTCCAGCCGCACGTACCGCAACCGCACGATGTCCTCGCCACTCGTGCCCGCGGGGATGAACTCGATCGCGACGAGCGCGGGGTACTGGACAGGCTCGGTGCGGGACTCGTTGTCGGTCACACGACTCCCGACGGCTGCGACGACAAGCGTGGCGGCTCCCGCCACGATCAGAATCGCCGCGACCCTGCGCACTCACGAATGATGCGTCCCCGCCCGGTGAAGTGAAAACGGGCCGGGCGGCGTCTCGAACTCCGTACGCGCGGCAGGTGTCGACTGGTTGTGGCGCACGCGCCGCGAGCCGCGGCGCTTCTGACACTCAGACCGTGAAGTGGAAAGCCGTGGGATTTCTTGTGGTCGTCGTCGCCTTCGCAGTCGGGGTGTTGGCGGGCTATAAGGCCGACCACCATCGCGCCGCGCCAACTTCCGAGATGAACCCAGCGCTGGTGCTCGTCGCGAAGCGGCACATCCCGAAGGGCACGCCCGGCTTGCTCGTGCTCAGTCACTCGATGTACGCCCCCACGACGGTTCCGCAGCAGCTAGCCGAGGCCGACGCGATCCCCGATCCCCGCTACCTGAAGGGTCGTGCGGCTGTGGTGGAAATGTTTCCCGGACAGCAATTCACGGAGACCAACTTCACGGCGAGCGGCTAGTCCCAGCGCGAGAGGGGCGAAGGGCCGGGCGGCGTCTCGAACTCCGTCACGCGCCGGATCTCTCCTACGCGACCGGCCCGTCGAGAGCATGTGGCGTTGGAGCTCGGGCGGCTAGATGGCCGCTCCGAGGTCGTCTCCATGGAGATCGTGGACGCGAACGCGGACTCCGACCATGGCGGAATCGTGCCAATCTCGAGCAGCCCCTAGCCTGAGGGCCGGAATCGCTCGTCCGCTGACCACATGCGCCGCAGTCGGGCGCGTGGAATCCCCGGCGGCGGAAGCCCGGAATAGTCCCCGAAGAGGGGGTGCTGCCACCAGCGGAAGCTCCTCTCGCGCTTGACGGATGAGCGCTTGCCGACAGGATGCTTGCCTGTGTTGGGGGAGGTCGTCCCGCGCAGGACTCGAAAGAGCCGAACGCAGTAACCCGAGCGCACTGCAGAGGCCCTATAGGGCTGGCGGTAGTGACCCGACGCGGGGATGACGCCCGCTGCGACGAGCCGCCGGCGCAGCCCACGGCAGCGCTTCTGGCCCACCTTGTGCCCGAGCTTGCGGGTGAGCGCCTGGATGGCCCGCTCGGTGAGGGGGAAGCGTTCGGGAGCGTCGAGCGCCGCTCGTGCGCCGAGCAGGTGCCGCATCGAGCGCGACTTGCCCCTCGGCGTCTCGTAGCTCGCGCTTCTGCTCGCGGGTGAGCTCCAGGCGGAGGACGCGGCCAGGTCGGAAGGCGGCGAGCACGGCCTCCAGGGTCGGGGCAGAGAGGCTACGGGATGCCACCGTGCATTTCCCTGGAGTGCGGGAAATGCAACGGTTCGCACATTATCGTGCGTTTCCGGATGCCGAGGAGCGGGCCGTTCGTACGGCGCGGGCCGCCCGGAGGCGGCCCGACGCGCGCTCTTCCGTGAGAGAGGTCGACGCTAGACGAGCGCCTTCCAGAACAGCTTGACCTCCTCGGCGGGGAACGTCTCGGTCTCGAAGACCTCGAGCTTCGCGATCTTGGCGAGAACGCGGAATGCCGTCTCGAGATCGGGATACTCGAAGATGCCGAGGTACTCCCACGGGCCCATCACGGCGAGGAAGCGCTCGACAGTCCCGCCCTCGGCCTCGACGATCTTGTGGATCTGGTCGAAGTACTCGGGGGTCTTCTCGAGGTTCTCCCGCGCGATCGGCGCGAGCCTGAAGAGCCCGACATACGTGAACATCTAGACCTCCTGCGTCGGGGCATGGCGTAGAGCCCCATCGGGGACAACTCTCTCGTCCCTCGGCCGCGAGAGCATCAGTGAATTCGCGTATCGCACCGGCCGAGGGCACACGTCGTCCCTGTCCGCCGGTTACACCCTCGACGCCGGCAGGGTCTCAGGCCGCGACGGGAACGGCGGCGATCATCAGGTCGAAGCGCTCGACTCCCGCGATCGCGGCCTCGCCGGCGGCAGCCACGCGACCACGGAGCTGCGTCTCGCGAATCTCGCTCCGGCGCAGCGCGTCGTCACTCGCCCAGAACGTCACGATCTTCGTGTCGCCCCGGTCCAGATCCGCGAGCGTCAGCGCCCCTCTCCAGCCGTCGATCTCCGACGCCTCGCCGAGGATCTGCTCGCGCACGGCCTGGAGCATGTCGCGAATCCGGTACGACGTGCTCAGGAGGGTGGTGACGCGTGCGGCTGCTGCGTCTCCGTCCAGCTCGTCGAAGATCACCTCGTAGGAGCGCACCGACGTACGCCGGCCG
>AR_comb_assmDRAFT_10430441_pt1 | contig 11756 bp, 10 predicted proteins | sample ArasoioldDNA_FD_10543 | JGI IMG/M metagenome (IMG submission 10543) | reverse complement strand
AGACGACAATCAGATCTGCCTTCCACTCTTCTGCTCTGGAATGGATTTCCCAATTCGGCGAACCCCAGACGGCTTCATGTTGGACTTGCCATTGCGGGAAGTTCGCCTGGAATCGTGCGGCAGCTTTGGCGGCCATTCGATCGGCATCCGAGACGACTTGCGCTTTGGCCATGTATTTTCGTTCGAGGCCAAGTGGGCCCTTCGTCATCGCCGCCATCTCAACGATTTCAAGCGCGGAGGGCGGTGGCGGTGGCAACCACACTTCTGCCACCGACATGACCAGCGCCTCGCCCTCCTCAGGCAAACCGGAATGCGTCAGATCGTCCAATGCGGCGTCAGCGCACTTTGATCCGTCATAAGCAATCAGTACTTTCATAAACACACCTCCCGCCAGTGATTACACGCGGAAATCGCAAGTTTCATACCCATTTAAAGACTGAGTAAGACGCCATGTGCAAATGACGCTTGCGCTAATTTCCGCAGAAAAGTCCACTATCCGAGCGAAAATTTCTCCAGCCGGTTTGTGACCCACCGCAGTTGTAGAACTGAGAATTGAGTTCAACGACTGGCATAGGGAATGCCGTTAAATGACGAATCGTGCGACGCGAGTTATGAACGGACCAACGCAGCAATCGCTTACCGGTCTGACGACGTGGGAAGCCGAGCGGAGACTCGCGCATCATGGGCGCAACGAGTTGCCGTCGACGCAGCCGGTGCGCATGTGGCGACGGTTCATAAATCAATTCCGAAGCGCTTTGATCTACGTGTTGCTCTTCGCGCTTGTTATCGATCTCGCAATTTGGTTTTTTCAAAGTCATTCAGGCTGGCCGTTTGAATCAATAGCCATCGCTGTGATTCTCATTCTCAATGCAGCTCTCGGCGTCTATCAGGAGAGCAAAGCGGACGCGGCTTTGGCCAAACTGAAAACGCTGGCTGAGTCTTTTGTCTGGGTGATGCGTGATGGTCGCCTGGTGCATCTGCCGTCTGCGCAACTTGTACCTGGTGATGTGGTGCGCGTCGATGGCGGCGATCGCGTCCCGGCCGACGGCCTTTTAGTTGAAGCTCACGGAATCATGATCGACGAGTCAGTCGTGACGGGCGAGTCATTGCCCCTGGGGAAGACCGTTGCGGATGAGGTTCTGAGCGGCACCTTGCTTACGCGCGGCAAAGGTTACATGGAAGTAACTCATACGGGTACAGCCAGCACCGCCGGTAATCTCGCGAAGATGATTGGAGCGATCGAGGCAGAAAAGACCCCGCTGGAACGACGGCTAATTCTGTTTGGCAATCAAGTGGCGCGTTGGATTCTGATCCTCGCCGCATGCGTCGCCGGTTTTGGTTTGCTTGTGGAAGGCTTCTCAAAACTGGGTCACGTCCTTCTCTTCGCGGTCGCTCTTGCGGTGGCTGCGGTGCCGGAAGGTTTGCCGGCAGTCCTCACTTTGACGCTCGCACTTGGCGTCGAACGCATGGCGCGAAAGAAAGCTGTTGTGCGCCGGTTAAGCGCAGTCGAAGCGCTCGGTTCGGTAACAGTGATCGCGACTGACAAGACCGGCACGCTCACTGAGAACCGCATGCAGGTTAAAGACCTTGACACGCCCGATACCGAACGGTCGCTGCGTGCGATGGTGTTGGCAAATGATGCCGAACATGGCAGCGCCGCAGGAGATCCGCTGGAACTGGCGCTGCTGGAATACGCAATTGAACATGAGTTGTCCATGCGCGTACTCGCCGAGTGTACCCGCGTCAGCGTTTTGCCCTTCGACAGCTCTTACAAATTCATGCGTGTGACCGTGGAAGAACGCGGCGAGTTCGTGAGTTACTTGAAAGGCGCGCCCGAGGTTTTACTTCACAGGAGCAGCCTTTCAACAGAGGAACGCGCAAGTTGGGAAGAAAAGGCAGAAGCTTATGCCGTCGAAGGTTTTCGCGTGCTGGCTTTAGCGTGGCGAAAAGGCGAAGGCGATGTCGATCTGATGTTCCTCGGCCTGGCTTTGTTGTGGGACCCGCCGCGCGCTGAAGTGCCTGAAGCGATCCGGCGAGCGCGTGACGCTGGGCTTCGCGTCGTCATGGTTACCGGCGATCATCCCGCCACCGCGTCAGCAGTCGCTAATGAAGTCGGCATTCCGCCCGGCCGTCTGATTACGGGTCTTGATCTCGAAACGTTGTCACCGGCAGAACTTTGCCATGCCGTTAGGGAGGCCAATGTTTTCGCTCGCGTTGCGCCAGAAGACAAACTGCGTCTGGTAGAAGCACTGAAGGCGAACGGCGAGATCGTCGCGGTCACTGGTGACGGCGTAAACGACGCACCGGCACTGAAGCGTTCTGACGTGGGTGTGGCGATGGGTTTGCGCGGCAGTGATGTCTCAAGAGAGGTGGCGGATCTGGTGTTGCTGGACGACAACTTCGCCACCATTGTTGCGGCGATCAGAGCGGGCCGTAACATCTATGAAAATATTCAGAAGTTCATTCGCTTTTTGTTTGCCGCTAATTTTGCTTTGACACTGATTGTCGTGGTCGGCGCGCTGGGAACATTCCTGCTCGATCTTCGTGATGCAAGTGGCGGACTGTTACTGCCACTAACTGCCATGCAGCTGCTTTGGATTAATGTCATTACGAATGGTCCGCCGGCAGTGGTTCTTGGTTTGGATCGCAACAGTGGTCTGATGCATCGGCCGCCACGCGATCCAGGTTCGCCTCTGCTGGACGCAGCGTCCTTGCGCTTCATCATCATTGTGGGAGGCGTCTCAGCGCTGGTTGGCGGACTATTGCTCGTGATGCTTCCGCATTATAGCTACTCAACGGCAGAGTGCCGCACTTTGCTTTTCATCTATGCCGGCATCAGTCAACTCCTGCTTTCCTATCCCGCGCGGCGCATTGTTGCGATTCCGCGCTTGAACATAAGCCTGCATTTGGCAGCCATGTTCTGCATCGGACTACAGTTGCTGACGCTTTTCGTCCCTGCTCTCAGATTGGTATTGGGCTTGGAACAGCCCGGGCTTCCGGGACTGATCTGGGTCGGCGCAGCCGTCTTATTGAGTTCGAGTCTCGCCGAGATTTACGCTCGCCTGTCTGGATGTCATCCGATCAAGAGGGAGCGCCGGGCCACCTCGATACTTGCGGCTTCATAGCGCAGTTATGCCGGCGATCCGCGAAAATTTTCTCACTAAGATGTTGGCATTGAACTGAACTCGGGCTGAATTTCAGCGGTTCATGTTGGCAGTGACGGCATATCGCTTGCTCACAAATAAATCAAAGGCAGGTCTCGTTACATGCGCGCGACAATCGCTTTCGATCACCACGCGGAGCATGCCTGGTCACACTTCGCAATTCGGCTGCTCCTAGTCCTACTGATTCTGTTTCTAATTCTCGTATTTGCCGGTGATTCTCTCGGTGGCACGTGTCGCCGTGAATTGGGACCAGAGTTATGTGACGCTACACTCACACCTATCTATGAAAGCTTGGGTTCTTAGACAACCTAACCAGGTAGAATCGCGGCCGTTGAAACTTGACGAGGTACCGGCTCCCCAACCGTCAGTAGACGAGCTCCTTGTGCGAGTACATGCGTGTGGTATCTGCCGCACTGACCTTCACGTTGTTGAAGGGGATCTAAAGCTGCGCAGATCGGCAGTGATCCCAGGTCATCAGATCGTTGGAGTCGTCGAAGCGACGGGTGCGAACAGGAGCGAATTCAAGCGAGGCGACCGCGTCGGTATTGCCTGGTTGAATCGCACCTGTGGATCGTGCGAGTTTTGCCGTAATTCGCGAGAAAACCTATGCGATCGCGCGGAGTTTACCGGTTGGTCGCTTAATGGTGGCTATGCGGAATTTGCGATCGCTCCCGCTAATTTCACCTACCGCCTGCCTGAGAGTTTCCCAGACATTCAAGCGGCGCCGCTTCTCTGCGCTGGAATCATTGGCTATCGCTGCTTACGCCTAACCGGAATTTCTGAAGGACAGTGGGCGGGAGCCCGACTCGGACTTTACGGATTCGGAGCGGCTGGTCACGTCTGCATACAAGTGGCTCGGGCGCGCGGCGCTGACGTCTATGTGTGCACACGCGACCGTGAGCGACACCAGAAGTTGGCTGATGAGTTAGGCGCAGCTTGGGTCGGGGACGCTGACGCCGGACCGCCCGTGCCGCTCGACGCTTCGATCATCTTCGCTCCGGCAGGCGAATTGATTCCCCCAGCACTCAAAGCGATCAAGAAAGGCGGCACGTTGGTACTTGGGGGAATTCACATGAGTCCGATTCCCTCCTTCGATTATTCGCTTATTTACGGCGAACGGGTCATTCGAAGTGTCGCCAACAACACGCGAAAAGACGGCGAAGAGTTTCTGATCGAAGCAGCGAGCATTCCTATCAGAACACACGTGCAAGTCTTTCCGTTTGCCGAAGCGAACGACGCCCTAATCGCCTTGAAAAACGACGCGATTCGAGGCGCCGGCGTATTGAGTCTCAAACAATAGAGCGGCGTGCACGCTACGTCACGATGCCAGCTTTAACGGGCGTTAACTTCAGGCGGCTTTCGCCTACCTGTAATTATGGCGGACTGGCCCAGGCAATTAGGCCGTTGCTTCCTTGACCATTGGCACCGGGTGCTCACAAATCGCCTGGTACGTCTTTACGACGTCCTTGTAATCGATCGGTGGCTTCTTTCCATTTTCAGTTTTTGCGTGCAGGACGATGTCGTTCATTGAGACAATGCCTTTCAATTCGCCATCGGCTCCGAGCACCGGTAAACGACGAATCTTGTGTTCGCGCATCGTGTGCAAAGCGTCCTCGATCTTATCGTCGGCGGCCGCCGCGTACACGCGTTTATTCATGACCTCTTCGACTGAGATGTGCGACAGTTTGCAATCTCGCATCGCGGCGGCCATGCAGATGTCACGATCAGTAAGTATGCCAACAACTTTGCGTCCGTCCTTGACGATCGGAAGCGCGCCGCAGTCGTTTTCCCACATCTCCTTCGCAGCATCCGCCAGACTTTGCGTAATCCAGATTGCCTTCGCATCTGGAGTCATGATTTCTTTGACTTTCATGATGGCCCTCCTCGCAGGCTTCAACGCCCGGCGCCACCGCCGGGCACACTTTATGGCTTGTTTCTTTATGACTGATCGCAACGCCCGGGCCGTCTGGATCGACAGAAAACTGGGCAGCTGACGCGCGGTTCATGAGGAAACTTCCGAAGTCTCGCGTGAAAACGCGCTTTGTTTTTCGGCTCGTCATCAAACACACCCGTGGGCCGACCGGGACCATGGGGGGGCCGAGTGCTGCATTGAGGCGCACTTCAACACTTCCGAAATTGACAATCATTTTCAATTTGGCGATACTGCTTCACGCGGTTGCGAACCGCTTTCACAATTCAAACGTCCCAAGGGTTCCGATAGTGCTTCAATCTTTCATCATCATTCTGCGCGAGGGTTTCGAGTCATTCCTGCTGGTGGCGGTGATTCTTGCCTACCTGCGCAAATCGGGACGGCCGCAACTGACAGCCGCTGTCTATTCAGCGATTGCGGTGGGCTTGGCAGTCAGCGCAGCGCTCGGGTACCTGCTCTTCAAGATGCAAACGGGCAGCAGCGAAATGATCGAGCAAACGCTTGGGCCCGGTGTCGCCGGCTTCCTCGGGAACGAAGCTCTGCGCGAAGGTGTCCTGGGCCTGATCGCTATCGCGATGGTTTTGTCGCTGGTTATTTACATGTGGCGCACCGGACCGAGACTCAAAGAGCACATGGAAGGGCATCTCACGCGCGTGTCAACAAAGGCGGGCTGGCTGGCTTTTCTGGGAGTGTTTCTCTTCACTGCCCTGACGATCAGCCGCGAAGGCATGGAGACAGCACTGATGCTTCTGCAGGTACGGAGCCCGCGCTTGATTTGGGGCGCACTGCTCGGATTGGCGGCGGCAGTCAGCATGGCTTGGGCGTGGGGACGTTTCGGTCATCTCATCAACGTGCGCAGGTTCTTTCAGGTCACGGGAATATTTCTCGTGCTCTTCATGATTCAGGTGGGCATTTATTCCTTCCATGAATTCTCTGAAGCAGGCGTCCTCCCAAACAGCGAAGCGATTCATACTGCGACGGAGAAGTTTTCGCCCGAAGGTTTGTATGGCCAGTGGTTCTCGTTACTGATGGTGAGTGTGTGCGCGATCTGGTTACTTGGCGCGTGGTTAGTAGATCGCGTGAGACCTGTGCGCGGTGGCGGAATTAATCTCAGACCGGTCAAGAGCTAACAGGATCGGTTGCACAAAACGAGCGAGGGCAAGGCATCACTGCGTTGCCCTTTTTGCCTTCACACCGCTTCGCAAAGATATTCAGTCACCACGAAACTTCGCCGCCAGCTCTCGCTTCAAAAGTTTTCCCGTCGGTCCTTTCGGAATGTCTTTCACGATCCGGATTGACTTAGGACATTTGTAGTCAGCGAGCTCCGCCTTGCAGTGAGCGATCAACGCCTCGTCAGTCGTGTGCGCTCCGTCCTTCAAAACAATGAACGCAGCCACCTCTTCACCGTAAAGTTGATCGGGAACTCCAATCGTCGCGGCAGCCGCTACTGCCGGATGCTTGTAAAGCACTTCATCAATTTCGCGTGGATAAATGTTCTCGCCGCCGCGGATGATCATGTCCGTCTTGCGATCGACTATGAAGAAGAAACCGTCTTTGTCGCGATAACCGATGTCGCCCGTGTGAAACCAGCCGCCGCGAAATGCGCGTTCGGTCGCTTCCGGATTTTTGAAGTAACCCTTCAAAATGTTTTCGCCGCGCAGCACAATCTCTCCGAGTTCTCCGTCGGGCACTTCATTGTCGTCGTCATCGACGACTTTCATTTCATTTCCAATCGGCATTCCACACGAGCCCGGACGCCGCCGTTTGTCGGGAGGATTGAAGGTTGAGCGGCAGGTCGATTCCGACAACCCGTAACCCTCAATGACCGGACAATTGAAAGTATCTTCGAACTTCTTCATCACTTCCGCCGGCACCGGCGCAGACCCGCACATCGCGAAGCGAAGCTGATCAGTCTTCAGCCCGGGCGGAACTCCTTCGGGATAAGTGTTCAGCAGCATCGACAGCATCGTCGCGACTGAGCCAAAGGAAGTGATCTGATACTTCGAAATGATGTTCCAGAACTGTGACCCGGAGAATTTTGGGCTGACCACCGTCGAGCCGCCCGCATAGAGCGCGGACATCGTCGTTACTGACACAGCGTTCATATGAAACAACGGCATGATCGTCAGCAGGCGATCGTCTTCCGTGAAATTCAGCCACTGACTGATTTGTCGCGCGTTGGCGATGAGGTTGCCGTGCGTAAGCAGGCAACCTTTCGGTTTTCCAGTCGTGCCTGAGGTGTAGATGATGATCGCATCATCGTTGGGTAACCACGCCTCTGGTGTGCTTCCTTGCCTCGTTAGCCCGTTAGTACGCTTGAGGCGTGCGTACACAGGACTCGCCTCACAATCAAACCGAATCACCGATCTTAAATGCGGAAGCCGATCGCGGATCTTCTCAATGAGAGGCTGATATTCAGAGTGAACCAGAATTGCTTTCGCCTCTGAGTTATTCATGACGAACTCAATTTCATGCTCCTTTAAAAGCGAGTTCACTGGTCCCGCCAACGCGCCCAGTTTCCAGCACGCAAAGTAAGCGATGATGTATTCCGCGCTGTTTGGCATCAATAGACTTACTACATTACCTTTGCCGATCCCATGCACCGACAGCATCGCCGCAGCCCGATCGACAGCAGCTTGAAATTGCGAATAGGTGAACTGTCGGCCGTCTATTTCGGAAAGCAGGAAAAGTTTGTTGGGCGCCTTTTGCGCTCGATCAGCAAGCAGCGCTGGAATGCTTTCCGCCTCATGCGGCGGCCGCATTCCGCCCTTCGGGTTGCTGTCATTCATGTGGGTGCGATGATATATTAGCGCGCGTTTCACGCATAATTCAGACTCAAACACGCATGGATACTTACCGCAACTTTATCAACGGAAAGTGGGTCGAATCCTCTTCGGCAAAGACCGTCAACAACCTCAACCCGGCAAATATCGACGACGTCATCGGCATGAACCGGCAGGCTACGCGTGAAGAGGCGCGCGCAGCGGTCGAAGCGGCCGCCGACGCCTTCGCAGGATGGCGCCGAACGCCGGCCCCGGCGCGCGGCAAGATCGTGGCGAAGGCCGCACGTTTGATGGAAGCCGCAAAGGAAGAACTCTCACAGACTCTGACACGCGAAGAAGGAAAGACAATCTCTGAGTCACGTGGCGAATTACAGAGATCGATCAATGTCGCCGAGTTCTGCGCCGGCGAATCGCGACGCATGAACGGCGAAACGATCTTCTCTGAACTGCCTTCGAATTTCGTTTACACAATCAAACAGCCGCTCGGCGTCGTGGCCTGTGTGACGCCCTGGAATTTTCCGGTAGCGATTCCCACGTGGAAGATTGCGCCGGCGCTCGTCGCAGGTAACACAGTTGTCTTCAAGCCGGCGACTTTAACGCCGGCCACTGCCGTGCGCATCGTCGAAATATTTGAAGAAGCCGGTATCCCTGCGGGCGTGCTTAATTTGATTCTGGGTTCAGGGTCAGACGCAGGTGACGAAATCATCGGTCATCCCGCGGTTAAGGCGGTTTCATTCACGGGATCCAATCCGGTCGGCATTCGTATGTACGAACAAGTTTCGCGGCGCGGAGCGAAATGCCAGTGTGAAATGGGCGGGAAGAATCCGGTGGTGATTCTGGAGGACTGCGACATGGAACTCGCGGTCGAGAACACTGCACAAGGTGCATTCGGGTCGTCCGGCCAACGGTGCACCGCCACCAGCCGGGCGGTGGTCGTCGAAAAGATCGCCGATGAATTCGTTGCACGCGTCGCTCAGCGCGCACAGTCAATGCGGATTGGCGACGGTATGGATCCGCAGACCGAAATGGGACCGAGCGTCGATGAGAGCCAATTCAAGACGGTACTCGAATATCTAAACATCGGGCGCGAAGACGGCGCGACTCTACTGTGCGGCGGAGAGCGCGCTACCGGCAACGGTCTCGATAAAGGCTATTTTGTGAAGCCGACGCTGTTCGATCACGTCACGCCAGACATGCGCATCGCGCGCGAAGAAATCTTTGGACCCGTACTGTCGGTGCTGCGTGTGAAAGACTTCGAAGAAGCGATGACTGTTGCAAACGACACTGAATTTGGCCTGTCGTCTTCAATATTCACAAACGATGTGGCGCGCATGTTTCGCTTTGTCGATGAAATCGAAACGGGCATGACGCACATCAATTCACCGACGACCGGCGGCGAAGCGCACATTCCCTTTGGCGGCATCAAAGGAACGGGCATCGGCGAGCGGGAACAGGGCTCGACGGCTCTGGACTTCTACACAGAATTGAAAGTAGTTTACGTCGACTATACGGGGAGAAAACGCGAAGGAAACTTGTACTGATTCCCATGGACTCCGAACGATTCCTGGCCCTGGTAAAGTACTTCCTGGAACAGCTGCCGTCTTTTCTCGCGTTCATCGGATGCATCGCCTTTGCAATCACGCGTTGGAAGCATTATCCAAAGATCGCGATGCTCGTCACGATCGCTCTCACGTATTTGCTGCTTCACCAGATAATCTTTTCATTTGTCTACTTCTTTGTTCCGTCATATTTCATTCGCAACGCGCCGTCTGACACCATCACCACCGTCATTCGCAATGTGTATCTCGTGATCGGATTGATCTCAAATTCGGTGCTCGCGATTGGCATAGTCATTTTCGTCGCAGCTATTTTTATGCGGCGAACACCGGCCCCGGTCCTATAGATGCGCGACGGGTTCATTACATACTTCCTCCTCATGCTGCTGCGGCGGCTGCCAATGATCCTGGTGGGCGCCGGCGCGATCATCTTTGCGTTCGTGCGCTGGAGGTCGGGCCCGCGTGCCGCTTTGATTACGGTGATCGCTTTTCTCATTTACTTTATCGATATGTTCTTGTTTACGGCATTCCTCTATTGGTTTCCGGAAATGACCGCGTCCTGGCGGTTGTCGTCGTCAGCGAGAGAGTGGATCGATTGGATTATTTTCTTCTGCGACGACTTCGTCACTGCTGCCTTTATCATTCTGCTCACCGCTGCGGCATTTGTCGGTCGCCGGCGGGATGCAATTCCTGAAACAACTTAGATCTAAAGAAGGACGAATAAATGAGTTCACCAGAACCTAAGACAACTTCATCCGAAACCGTTCGCAAACATAAAGAATTTCTTTTTCCCGCCGTGGCGACTTACTACCAGGAGCCGCTGGCCCTGGTGAAAGGCGAAGGCTTTCACGTCTGGGACGACAAAGGTGACAAGTATCTCGATGCGTTTGGCGGTGTGTTGACCGTTAGCGTGGGTCACGCGAATCCAGTCGTCAACGAAGCAATCATCAACCAGGTCAATAGCATCAGTCACACTTCCACGCTCTATTGCAACAAGCCGCAGTCCGATTTGGCTGAAAAGCTCGCACAGATTACGCCCGGCAAGTTGAAGAAATCTTTCTTTACGAACTCGGGTACGGAAGCAGATGACACGGCGGTGCACGCGGCAAAGCTCGCCACCGGTCGTCATGAAATCGTGGTCCTGCGGCACGCTTACAGTGGACGGTCAGCGACTTCCCTTTCGGCGATGGGTCATTCAACCTGGCGGCCGCTGCCGCCACAGGTTGGCGGTTTCGTGCATGCGCGCGCGCCGTATTGTTATCGCTGTCCGTTCAAGCTCACTTATCCCGAATGCGGCCTCGCCTGCGCAAACGACATTGAAGAGCTGATCATGACGACGACGACCGGCGAGATCGCCGCGTTCATGGCCGAGCCAATTCTCGGTGTCGGCGGATTCATTGTGCCGCCGCAAGGTTATTTCGAACGGGCCGTGGAAATCACGCGCAAGCATGGTGGCCTGTTTATCGCTGACGAAGTGCAAACTGCCTGGGGACGCACTGGCGAGAAATGGTTCGGTATTGAGAACTGGAACGTCGAACCCGACATCATTACTTCCGCGAAAGGGCTGGGCAATGGTGTGCCAATCGGCATCACCGTCGCGACGCCGGAGGTAGCTGACAAATTCCCGGGCCTGACGTTCTCAACTTTTGGCGGCAATCCCGTTTCTTGCGCAGCAGCGCTCGCGGTGTTGAAAGTAATTGAGGACGGCGATCTAAAAAAGAACTCCGCCGTCGTCGGCGGATACTTCCGTGAGAAACTCGAAGGCCTAAAAGAAAAATATCCGGTCATCGGTGACGTGCGCGGCATGGGCCTGATGCAGGCCGTAGAACTCGTGAAGGACCGCGAAACGAAAGAACCTGATCCGCAATCGGTGCTGAAGGTCTTTGAAGAAACCAAAAAGCGGCGAGTGCTTGTCGGCAAAGGCGGTCTGTACGGCAATGTCATTCGCACTGGCATGATGCTGAACTCGACAAAGGACCATGTTGATGAATTGATTGAAGCGCTGGATGCGGGCTTCGCTGCGGTGAACTAGTCTATGTGTTGCGTGCGGGGCGTGTTTGCTCCGTTAGGAGCACGATGTTTATAGTCCTCACGCAGCGAAGCGCGCAACAGAGAGGAAACCGGTCTCCCCAGAATTGCGTACTTATCCATTCAAGCTTTGCCCCGAATTAAACTAACCACCAACAGAAAGAGGTAGTAAATGGATCCCTACAAGTTTCGGTCAATCGTTTTGGCCTTGGCCACTGCAATCTGCTTCGGCAACATTTCCCAGACGCAACTTGCGGCGCAGCCGGCGAGCGGCTTGCCGCCGATCATCGATCGC
>AR_comb_assmDRAFT_10875420_pt1 | contig 11757 bp, 14 predicted proteins | sample ArasoioldDNA_FD_10543 | JGI IMG/M metagenome (IMG submission 10543) | reverse complement strand
CGAGCGGAGCACCGTTCTCGCGGTGTCCGAGGCCGCGGCGAACGCGATCGAGCACGGCTACGACTGCGACGGTGAGGGCGTCGTCACGGTGACGGTCGCGCTCGAGGACGGTTGGGTCGACGTGGAGGTTCGCGACCAGGGCACGTGGCGCGACGGGCCGGGGGAGGGCGACCGGGGCCGCGGCCTGGCGATAATGAGATCGATCATGGATCGTCTGTCGGTGGAGCGGGACGACGGCGCGACTGTCGTCCGGATGGGCCAGCCCGTCGAGCGGCAGGCGTCGGTGTGAACAGAGGATCCTGCGAGATCACCACCGAGGACCGCGACGGCGTTGCGGTCATCCGGCTGCAGGGCGAGGTCGACCTCACGAACGCAGACGACGTCCGGGATGCCGTCGCCGCCACCACCGCCCCGGGGGTCGTCCTCGACGTCACGGCCGTGTCGTACCTCGACAGCTCGGGCATCCGGGCGATCGATCGCGGGCACCGCCACCTCGCCTCCGAGCGGCGGTCGCTCTTCATCGTCTCGCCCCCCGGCACACCGTCCTCCTGGACCTTCCGTGTGGCGGGCTTCGGCGGCGACGTCGTGCTCGAGACTCTCGACGCGGCGCTCGCATCGGCGCTTCGCGCCCCCACCGCCCCGTAGCCGGCCGACGGGGTCAGCGGCCGGTCAGGAGCGACCGGAGCGTCGCGGCGTTCTCGGGCGCGAAGCCCTCCCAGTCGTTGTTGAAGAAGACGAACGCGTCGCCGCGGCGACCGCGCAGCCGTGCGGCCCACCGCTCGAGCTCCGCGCGCGAGTAGTTCCCCCGGCGCCCGGCGCGGCCATGGTGGAGGCGGACGTACCACCAGCCGGCGGTGTCGATCCAGGGCGCCTCGGGGAGGCCCGCGCGGTCGGCGACGACGAGCGCCACGCGGTGCTCGCGGAGCAGCGCGAAGACATCCTCGTCGAACCAGCTCGCATGACGGAACTCGAACGCGTGCCGTCCCTCCGGGAGGCGCTCGAGGGCCCCGGCAAGCCGCTCGTCGTCGCGCCGGAAGCTCTCCGGGAGCTGCCAGAGGATCGGCCCGAGCTTCTGCGCCGCCCGCAGGGGCTGGAGGCGCTCCTCGAGCCGCGCGAGCCCTGCAGGCAGGTCGCGCAGCCGCTTGACGTGCGTCAGGTAGCGACTCGCCTTCACCGCGAACGTGAACTTCTCGGGCGTGCGCTCGGCCCAGCCGGCGACCGTGCTCCTACGCGGTAGGCGGTAGAACGTCGCGTTCACCTCGACCGTGTCGAACGATTCGGCATAGCGCACGAGCCAGCCGGACTCGCGCTCCCGCTCGGGGTACAACCGGCCCTTCCAGTGCGGGTAGCTCCAGCCGGAGCAGCCGACGCGCACCATGCCACAGCTTTCCGTCCCCCTCCGTCGGCCAAACGTCGGCGGCGGTTAGCGGCGTCGTTTCGTGTGCGGACCGAGGGGGAACGGTCGTCTCGACGACCCCCCGTCGGAGCGGCGCGGCGTGCGACCGCCGGCGGCTGTGACCTACGAGGCGAGGAGGAACCGTGGAGCTGGGATATGCGATCTCGAGCGAGGAGCACCGCCCCCTCGATCTCGTGCGGAACGCCTCTCGGGCCGAGGAAGCGGGCTTCACCTTCGCCCTGGTCTCCGACCACTTCCACCCGTGGATCGATCGCCAGGGCCAAAGCCCGTTCGTGTGGAGCGTGCTCGGCGGCATCGCGCTCGCGACCGAGCATCTCCTCGTCGGTACCGGAGTCACCTGTCCGACCATGCGCATCCACCCGGCGATCGTCGCCCAGGCGGCGGCGACGGCGGCCTCGATGCTCCCCGGCCGCTTCTTCCTGGGCGTCGGCACCGGCGAGAACCTCAACGAGCACGTGCTCGGACTGCGATGGCCGGCGACGGAGGTGCGGCGGGAGATGCTCGAGGAGGCCGTCGAGGTGATGCGCGAGCTGTGGCGCGGCGAGCTCACGAGCCATCACGGTCGCCACTACACGGTCGAGAACGCCCGGATCTACACGCTCCCCGACGACCCGATCGAGGTGATGATCGCAGCGGGCGGCACGGAGGCGGCAGCGCTCGCGGGTCGGCTCGGCGACGGGCTGATCGGCACCTCGCCGGACACCGAGGTCGTCGATGCCTTCGACGAGGCGGGAGGCGAGGGCAAGCCGCGGTACGCGCAGGTCACCGTCTGCTGGGCCGAACGGGAGGAGGACGCCCGCCGAACCGCGCTCGAATGGTGGCCGAACGCGGCCCTGCAGGGGCCGCTCGGCCAGGAGTTGGCGCTGCCCTCGTACTTCGAGGAGGCGTCGGCGATGGTGACGGAGGAAGACATCGCGACGGCGATCGTGTGCGGCCCCGATCCCGAGGCGCACGCGAAGGGCATCGACGCATACGTGGATGCGGGGTTCACGCACGTGTACGTCCACCAGGTCGGACCCGACCAGGACGGCTTCCTCCGCTTCTACGCCTCCGAGATCCTTCCTCGCTACGCACGCGTTCGTGCAGCGGCGAGCTGAGGTGCGGCGGCCTTCACTCAGCCGGCCGCTCCCGCGGCGAACGGCGTCGCGGCGGGACGGCGCGGCACCACCGCGGTGACGTCGCCGTCGCGGTCGACCAGGACGTCGTCGAGCGGGCTCCCTGCGGCCCCCAGGCCCTCGAGCGCGAGGATCAGCCGGACACCGTTCTCCAGGTAGAAGCTCAGTTCGGTCGCCGAGAGGAGCGCGAAGACGGAGATCGGCGCGACATGGCCGTCCTCGACGCGTGCGGCGACCCAGGGCAGGAAATGGAGCTGCCCAGACCGGCCCTCGACCACGAGGCCGAGGACGTGGCCGACGCCGCGGTTGAGGAGGACGTCCGCGACGCGGCCGACGGTCACGTCGCCGATCCGCACCTTCCTCGCGAGGAGAGATCGCGCCGGGCAGGGCCAGAGTGGCTCGTCGGACGGCTCGCGCGCGGCCATGCTCGGTGGTCCCCGGACTCGGCGGCGGGCAAACGCGGCGGCGTTTGTGCGCCACGGCTCCGTGGAACCCCCACTGGGTGACGGCGCCCACCCTCGACGCGGCCGTGGGAGGCTGACGGTGGCGCGGCGCGGGGGGTGGCGGCGGGTCGGGAGGCGAAGGCCCTTCCGCTATGTCGATCGGCGGGGCGAGCGGATCACCGACGAACGGGATCTCGCAAGGATCGAGCAGCTCGTCATCCCGCCCGCCTGGCGGGACGTCTGGATCTCGCCGAACGCCTCGGCCCGGCTCCAGGCGACGGGGGTCGACGCCGCGGGGAGGACGCAGTACCTCTACCACCCCGACTTCCGCGCGGCGCAGGAGCAGGCGAAGTTCGACCGCCTCGTACGCTTCGGCGAGCTCCTGCCCGGCCTGCGCGAGCACGTCGCCGCCGACCTGGAGGCCGGCCCCTACGAGCGCGAATGGGCCTGCGCCGTCGCCGTCACGCTCGTCAACCGCGGCTGGTTCCGGGTCGGCTCCGAGCGCTCGGCGAGAACCAGCCGGACGTACGGGATCACGACCCTCACCAAGCGGCACGTCGCGGTGCGGGGCGGGCGGGTGGCGTTCCGGTTTCGCGCCAAGCACCGGGTCCTGGTCCGCACGACGCTCGTCGACGAGGAGCTCGCGGCGGCTGTGAGGGCGCTCCTGCGCCTCGACGGCGGCGGCCGTCTCCTCCGCTTCGAGCGCGACGGCGAGAGGGCCAACGTCACGCCCGCGCTTCTCAACGCCTACATCGCCGAGCACCTGGCACCGGGTTTCACGGCCAAGGACTTCCGCACGTGGGGCGGCACGCTCGCCGCCGCCGTCGCGCTCGCCGAGCACGGGCCGCCCGACGAGACGACCGACGAGCGCCGGGTGCTCGCGCTGGTCATGCGGCAGGTGGGCGAGGAGCTCGGCAACACCGCAGCGGTCGCACGCAGCTCGTACGTCAGCCCGGCCGTGGTCGAGCAGTGGCGCGAGGGACGCACGCTCGAGCACTTCCGGCCGCGCCGGATACGCGTCGTGTCGGGCCGGGATCCGCTCGTCCGCGAGGAGGAAGCCGCGCTGGTGAGCCTGCTCCGCTCCTGGCGCATCCGGCGCGCGCGGGCGGCGTGACAGAGGCACGATGTGACAGAAGCACCGGGGTCGGCACGAGGCCGACCCCGAATGCGACGGGCCTCCAGAGAGGCCCTGGTCTCCCCACGGAGGGGTGGTACCCGGGCTCGCTCGCCCGGCAAACACACCCCGGCGCTCAGATCCAGTCGCTTGCCTTGGCGACGGCGAGCGTGACGACGCCGATCATGACGATCACCGCGAGCACGGCCCAGAACAACATCGGGTGCGTGAAGACCGAGACCTTGAAGTTCATGCCCATCACGCCCGCGAGGAGCGACCCGGGCAGTAGGATCACGGACGCGAGGGTGAGGACCTTCATCACGTCGTTCGTCCTCTGGCCCGTCCGGGCGATCACGACGTCGAACGAGCTGACGATGCTCGCCCGCGTGTCTCGAGCCGTCTGCATCGTCGTCTCGTAGCTCGACAGGAGCTCCTGGAAGCGCCGGGCGGACTCCTCGTCGCCGAGCGGCTCGAGCTCCGGGCGCGTGAGCGCGAGCAGCGCCGCCCGGTGAGTGCTGAGGGCCCGGCGGAGCCGTCCTGCACGCCTGCGGAGGTCGACGAGCGACTCGATGTGCTCCTCGGGTGCGCCACGCCCCCGCATCGCCTCCTCGTCGAGCACCTCGAGCTCCTCCTCCAGGTGATCGAAGGCGGTTTCGTACGCCTTCAGGACCCAGGCGACGAGCGTCGCGAGGAAGGAGGGCCCGTCCAGCTCGCCCGTGGGGCCCGAGCCCTCCGCGAGCGTCGCGAACTCGTCGAGCACCTCGACGGGCCTGTCGTGGGACGTGACGACCCACCGCTGTCCGATGAGGCAGCAAACCTCGACGACGCTGTCGACGGCTTCCGCCTCGGGTGCCTCGAGCGTGACCGCGACGAAGGTCCCGCCGTCGTGGAAACGGTTCGTGCGCCTGGCGCCCGTCAGGACGGCAACCGCCTCGCTGTCGATGTCGAGCGCTTCGACGATCCGACGCGCGTCCTCCTCCGACGGGACCCGCGTGTCGACCCACAGGAGCGACGACTTGCCGATCCTGCGCGGGGCGTCTTCGAGGTCGTCGAGCTGCTCGGCCCGCTCGCGCTCGAACAGCGTCAGCCTCGGCTCGGTGCCCGCGCCGGATCGCGCGTGCTCGTGCGGAGCCACGGCCATGCTCCGGTGTACCCGCTCCGGGTGCCTTCCATGCGCGGACGGCGAGGACGAGGTCCACGTCCACCCGGGCAACGCAGGGGCGTCCGGCGGCCGTCTGGTGTCCGACTCGAAGTCGGACACCGGAGGAACCCGGGCGGCCCGTTCGTTTGCCCTGCGGCTGCCCGGGGAATGCTGGGACGACGGACGCTGACCCCCGGACAAGGAAGCGAGGTGACCCGAGATGCCAGTATGGGCATGGATCCTGATCATCGTGCTGCTCGTCCTGCTCGTCACGGGCGGCATCGGCTACGGCCGGCGCTGAACGAACGGCGGCCGGGCCGAGGGCCGCGCGTCGGCGCGCCCTCGGCCTTCACCGCCTCGCGGGAGGAGCGTCCCTCCGTTTCGGCCGCGGCCGTGTCGGGTACGCCGAACGCCATGGCCGACGAGACCACGAAGGACCGGACGCCGGGCCGCAACGACGGGCCCGACGGTCGGGCGGCGCAACTCGAGGCCACCGTGGCCCGCGGCCGCGCTACGGGTACGCCCTTTGCCCTCCTCGGCAGCGTGGCGTTCCTCGTCTGGGGCGTCCTCGCAGTTCTCGTCGTCCTGGTGCTGCTGATCTGGTGGCTCGCCTGAGAAAGGAGCAAGACGTGTACATCGGTGTCGGAACACTGCTCGTCATCCTGATCATCATCCTCTTGATCATCCTGCTCTGAGCGGGAACGGGCCCTCGAGGCCCGTTCTCACGTAGTCCCTCTCGCGGGCGCCCCGGCGCCCGCGACGCGTCTCGCGGGCAATGCGTCGCCCGCGTGGTCGGCTCAGGCCTGCGCTCGAGACCCGGCGCCGACGAACGGCTTGATCAGCCGCGTGATGTCGTTGCCCGTGACGCGTCCGTCGAGCCGGCCCAGGACCTTGCGGCCCTTGAGCAAGACCAGCGTGGGCACCACGGACACGTCGAGGGCCTTTGCGAGCTCGCGGTGGTCGTCGGCGTCGACCTCGACCACACGCAGGCGCTTCTTCTCGGTCACGCCCACCCAGGCGACGAGGCTCGACATCCGGCGCGCCGGCCCGGAGCGTCGGTTCGAGAAGAACAGAAGCACGGGCCGCTCGTCGCGCCCTTGCGTACGCGGCGCCTGCATGACATCCGGGTACCACCAGGTTGGCACCCCAAAACTCCGACCGCACGAGAGTTGCCCTCCCCGCGTCCGATGCAGCACACTCTGAGGCCCGATGGGACGCCGCACACGCCCGGGTCGGATGGGGATCTCGATGCCGACGGAACGTCTCCGCCTCGCCGTGAGCCGGGCGTCGGACACGGCAGCCCGCCTCGACGCGGTCCTCGACGCGACCCAGACGGGCGAGTGGGAGTGGGACTTCTCGACCGACGAGATCACCTGGTCGCCGACGCTCGGGCCGCTGCACGGCAAGCCGCGCGGCTGGGCTCCCGCCGACTACGAAGAGTGGAGGTCCCTCATCCATGCGGACGACCTTCCCGCGCTCGACGAGGCGGCCAAGCGCGCCCGCTCGACCGGGGCCGGGTACGAGCTCGAGTTTCGCGCGGCCGTTCCCGACGGCTCGATTCGCTGGCTCTGGACGCGGGCCGAGGTCACCCGCGACGGCGACGGGCGGTTGGTCGGCGTCACCCGGGACGTCACCGACCGGCGGCGGCGCGACGACGCGGAGCGGTTCATCTCGCGCGCGTCTCAGGTGCTCCTTGCGACGACCTCCGCCGACGCTGCGCTCCAGCAGCTCTGCGAGCTCGCGGTGGCCGAGGTCGCGGACTGGTGCCTCGTGCAGCAGGTGTCCGACACGCACCCGGCGAACGTCCTTGCGGTTGCGCATCGTGACGCCGGCCAGGCGCCCGGCATCCGCGCCCTCCACGAAGGCGAGCGGCTACACGAGAACCGAGCCGAGGAGCCACGCGCATCGGTGATCTCCTCCCGGACGACGGCGCGCGTCGTTCTGCCGGAGGTCGGCACGGAGCTCGTCGCCCCGGTGCTCTCCGAGGGCGGGAACGTCACGGCGCTCCTGGTGCTCGGGAACACACGCGCGAGCCGTGCCCTCGACGAGTACGACGTCGCGCTCGCGGAGGCGCTCGGCCGGCGGACCGCGGTCGCGCTCGAGCGGCTGCGCCTGCTCGAGGCTGAGCGCGGCGCGGCGCGGCGTACGGAGGCGCTGCAACGGGTGGGTGCCCTCCTGTCCGCCGCGGCGACGGCGGAGGACGTCCTGCAGGTCGCGATCGAGGTCGGACTGGCGACGATCGGCGCCTCGGGCGGGTCGATCGCCTACCCCCAGCGCGGGGCGGCCGCGATGCGTCGCGTGACGGCCGGCTATTCGCCGGCGGACGCCGTGGGCACCTGGGAGACGGTGCCGCTCGAGGCCGACCTCCCCGGCCCGCAGGCCGCGCGGACCGGGACGGCCGTGTGGCTCCCCGACCGCGAGGATGCCGAGCGGCTGTTTCCGCTTCTCGCCGAGGTGTTCTCCCACACGCCGTGGGGCTCGTTGTGTGCGCTGCCGCTTGCGGTGGGCGTCCGCAGGGGTTTCTTCGTCGCGTTCTTCGACCACGAGCACGAGTTCGGCCCCGACGACAGGGCCTTCGTCGAGGCGATCGTCACGCTGTGCGCCCAGGCACTGGAGCGGGCGCGGCTCCTCGACGAGACGGCCCATGCCCGGGACGTCGCCCGGCGGCTCCAGGCGCTCACCGCCGCGCTCTCGGCGGCGGCGACTCCCGACGACGTCTGCGCCGCCGTCCTCTCGTCCGGTCTGGAGGCGATCGGCGCCGACGGAGCACTGGTCTACCTGCGCGACGGAGCCGACGCGAGGCTCGTAGCGTCCGTCGGCTACGACGACGAGATCTCGGCGGGCTGGACCTCGATTCCCGCTGATGCCGCCGTCCCGGTCGCCGACGTGCTCGGGACCGGCGACACGGTCGTCTTCGCCTCGCCCGACGACGCGAAGCGCCGGTATCCGATCCTCGCGAAGATCCCCGAGCGGCACGGCGCCCGGCCGTCGGTGCTCGTCCCGATGGCCGTCGGCGCCGTCACGACGGGCGTCCTCTGCACCAGCTTCGCGCCCGAGCACGAGGTCGACGACGACGACGTCGTCTTCGTCCAGGCGGTCGGGCGTCTCTGCGCTCAGGCGCTGGACCGCGCTCGGCTTCTCGAGGCAGAGCGGGTCACGTCCGAGCGCCTCGAGCGACTGCAGGCCGTGACGGCGCTCCTCGGCAGCGCGATGACCCTCGACGAGGTGGCCCGGATCGTCGTCCACGAGGGCGTCGCTGCGGTCGACGCGGCCGCAGGTGCGCTCGTGCTCGCTCGCGACGACGGCAGCCTCGAGACCGTCAGCGCCGTGGGCTACTCCGAAGAAGTGCTCGAGCTCTACCGTCGCTTTGCCCCGAAGGACGAGGTGGTCGCCGCACGCGTGTTCCGCGAGGGCCGGCCGCTCTGGATCGAGTCGCTCGAGCAGATGGAGGCCGGCTACCCGGCCCACGAGCTGGTGCTCGACCCGCACCTCGAGTCGGAGGCCTTCGTCCCGCTCACGCTGGCGGGCGGCACCCTCGGCGTGCTGATGATCAGCTTCGAAGGGCCGCGCTCGCTCGGCCCCGACGAGCGCGAGCTGCTGTTGACGCTCGCGCGCCAGTGCGCCCAGGCGGTCGCCAACGCCCGGGTCTTCGAGCGCGACCACCGCATCGCCGAGCAGCTCCAGCGGGCGCTCCTCCCGCGCTCGCTCGACGTTCCGTACGCGGGCTGCGTGGCGGTGCGCTATCTCTGCGGGAGTGCCGAGGCCGACGTCGGGGGTGACTGGTACGACCTCGCCCTGCGCCCGGACGGGCGTCTCGGGGGCAGCGTCGGCGACGTCGCGGGCAAGGGGGTGCTCGCAGCGTCGCGCATGGGCCAGCTCCGCACGGTACAGCGCGCCCATAGCGTCGACGGCCTCTCGCCGTCCGCTGTCGTCTCGCGCCTCAACGGGCTCGTCGAGGCAACCGACTCCTTCCTCGCGACGATGGTGGCGTTCGACCTCGACCTGGAGAGCGGCGAGCTGCGCCACTGCTCGGCCGGCCATCTCCCGCCCGTGCTGCTCACCGCCGACGGCCGCTGCGAGTTCCTCTCGGGCGGCGAGTCGCTGCCGCTCGGGGTCGGGACCGACACGCCGTACGAGGAGGCCCGGACGATCCTCGAGCCGAACGACGTCGTCTTCTTCTACACCGACGGGCTCGTCGAGCGGCGGGGGCTCGGGATCGACGAGGCGCTCGACGCCCTCTGCGAAGCGGTCTCCCGCTTCCACGGCTGCGACCCGGAGGAGCTGCTCGACGGGCTCCTACACGATCTGATCGGCGATCGCGTGCTCTCCGACGACGTCGCCCTGCTGGCGCTGCAGCGCACCACGGCCTGAGCTACCGCTGCGGTCCGGCCTCGAGGCGCACCCCGACGACGTCGCGCAGGTACTCGAGCGCGACGCGTTCGAGCCGGGCGTCGACGCACGCGCAGGCATCCGGCAGCACCGTCACCTTGAACCCGAGCTCGCGTGCCGCGATCGCCGTCTGCGTGACGCACATCTCGGTCGCCATGCCGGCCAGCCGCAGTTGCTCGATCTCGAGCTGCCGGAGCAGGATCTCGAGGGGCGTCGAGTCGAATGCCGAGTACCGGGGCTTGAGGACGACGCGATCCCCGTCGCGCGGTGCGAGCGCTGCGACGAGCTCGCCGCCGAGGCCGTGTTCGACGGCACTTCGCACGAGCCCCGGCGCGTTTGCGTCCCAGCGGCCCCAGTCGTCGTTCGCGTAGACGACCGGGATCGAGCCGTGCGCCCGCTCGACTTCCGCCGCCAGCGCCCCGTATCTCGCGCGAAACGACGCGAACAGCACATCGCCGTCCTCGTGGAGGAAGTCGTTCAGGACGTCGACCAGCAGCAGGGCCTCGTTCACCGTGCGGGCGACGTACCCCGAGCAGGACGCTCGGGAAACGACGCGGCGCCATGCACGGCGGTTTCGGCGGGAAGCACAGCGGGTATCCCGGTGACGTCCGAAACGTGTCCTCCTCCGAGGAACGTGTCCTGCAATACGACTCCGAGAGGAACCAACATGGGCATTGGTGTCAGTCTCATCCTGATCGCGGTCGGTGCGATTCTCACGTGGGCGGTCTCGGCCGAGGTGTCGGGTGTCGACCTGAACACCGTCGGGGTGATCCTCATGGTGGTAGGCGCAGCCGGCGCGCTCATCTCTCTCGTCTTCTGGTCGAGCTGGGGTGGCTTCGGGGGCCGCGATACCACCATCGTGCGCGACAGGGACCGCGTCGTAGAGCGCTGATCCACGGCACGGATTCGCCGCCCGGAGGCGCCGCACGCGGCGCCTCCGGGCATGATGGGCTCGGATGCACGACCTGTACGAGATGCGCGACGACGGTGCGACCGCCGTTGTCACCCTCCGCGGGGAGCTCGACGCGCACGACGCGCCGCGTCTGCGCGAGCTGTTCTCCGCCTCGGTGACCGAGGTCGCGGCGGCGAGCCGGCCCTGCCTCGTGGTCGACCTCACCGGCGTCGCGTTCCTCGACTCGACCGCGCTCGGCACGATCATCGGCGCGGTGCGCCGGATCCGAGAGGTGGGCGGCGAGCTCCGGATCGTCCTCCCCGACACGGCCGCCCGCCGCATCTTCGAGATCACGGGCCTGGACGAGGTGCTCGACGTCCGTCCGACGCGGGCCGCCGCGCTCGAGCGGCCCGGGGGCGACTGATTCACGTGACGGGCGGCGTCGCCCGGATGACGGCGGCGACGCACGCCGTGTATCTGACAGTGACCGGCGTCTGGCCGCTCGTCGACCGCTCAAGCTTCGAGCGGGTCACGGGCCCCAAGGGCGACTTCTGGCTCGTCCGCACGGTCGGAGGTCTCGCGGCCGCGATCGGCGTCTCCCTGGGCATCGCGGCGTTGCGAGGCTCGCAGCGACCCGAGACCGTCGCCCTCGCGCTCGGTAGCGGCATGGCCTTCGGAATCGCGGATGTCCGCGCCTCGCGGACGCAGTCGCGCGTCTACCTGGCGGACCTCGTGCTTCAGGCCGCCTTTGCCACTGCGTGGCTTCGTCCCTGGGGTTCGGCGACCGCCGTCAGCCCGCCACCAGGACCTGCGGCGACGCATCCTTGATCTTCGTGCGAAGCCACTTCCAGCGGCGCTCCGCCTCCTCGACGCCTGTCTCGGCGGTCGCGAGCAGCTCTGCGTCGCGCGCCGCCCTGGCTGCCTGACCCAGGATCACCCACGCGACCTCGGCGCCGTGCGCCGACAGGTACGCGCCGCGGAGATCCTCGAGGAGCAGCATCCCCGGCTCTGGCCGTCCCGCCAGCGTCTCGGACGCGAGACGGCGCACACGTTCCAAGGCCGCGGGCGTGGACTCGACACCGTTCCGCTCTGGCGCGGAGTAGCGCCTCGCGTGCGGCAGCAGGCGGTCGAGCTGGGTCGCGCATCGCGCCGCCAGCAGGTGCGAGGTGTGGGAGACGTCGGCCTCCGCGGCGTGCCGCTCGCCGAGCAGGCTCAGCTCGTCGGCGAGTTTCGCTTCCGCCTCCTG
>AR_comb_assmDRAFT_10686997_pt1 | contig 11757 bp, 11 predicted proteins | sample ArasoioldDNA_FD_10543 | JGI IMG/M metagenome (IMG submission 10543) | reverse complement strand
TTGACTTGTGGTAGAACAATTATCCTCTAAACCTGTAGCTACTTTGAGGATTCATGGGGCAACCAGATTTACGGGACGAATAGCAGGAGCTGATTGCGATAGCAGCCAATACAAGGAAAATAAAAGCCAGGAACTTGTTTTTCATTACAGGGAAATTTTGTGTAAAAACGTTTTTCGCTATCAATTATTTTGCAAATATACGTTTCATTTCTATTTATGGCCATATTCTAATGCGAAGGTCTGGCGAACTTCAATTGAAAATGAAAGATTTATGTCTGAAGTGATATCTCCTTATGAGGATGGTCGCGTTTTTACGTGTATCGATGATCCGAAAATAAACGGAAATAACAAGAATGTACTCATTACAATCGCGAGCGGTTTACTCGGAATCAAAGACGTGAAGGAGTGGGCCTCTCGGCGTAGATCTCTGCACAATAGATGGCCCGCAACATCATTATTCTTGCGTGAAAAATCAGTTCCCCAAATTACTGAAATAGCTTACGTTTGCAAGACACAAAACTAATGGGATAATGCCGCTTCAATTGAAAAAACCACTTGCTGTAATTGATCTGGAAACAACCGGCACAAATTTGGGAAGCGACCGAATTATCGAGATTGCCATTGTCAAACTTCTGCCTGATGGCAACCAAGTCGTCAAACGCAAGATCATAAATCCTCAAATGCCTATTCCGAGATCTGTCAGCGAATTGGTTGGCATTACGGATGAAATGGTAAAGGATGCGCCCACCTTTAAGCAAGTAGCCCACGAAGTGAGACAAGTGCTCGACGGTTGTGATCTTGCTGGCTACAATTCCAACCGGTTTGACATCCCAATGCTCATGGAGGAGTTTTTACGTGCTGAAGTGGACTTTGAAATGAGAAATCGGAAACTCATCGATGTCCAAAAGATTTTTCACTTAATGGAACAGCGAACTTTAAGTGCCGCCTACAAGTTTTATTGCAATAAAATTCATAGTAGCGCTCACAGCGCGGAAGCCGATGCGGTAGCCACCGTCGAAATTTTTCATGCCCAATTGGAACGGTACCCTGATCTCGGTTCTACGGTAGACTCTGTATTAAAGGTCATTGGGGAGGAAGTAATCGTGGATCTTGCCCGTCGTTTTACTCTTGAAAATGGAATTGAAATTTTCAATTTCGGCAAACATAAAGGACGGCCAATTTGCGATGTCCTGAAAGCCGAGCCTCAATATTATGATTGGATGATGAAAGGTGATTTTCCTATGCATACTAAGCAAAAGCTCACCGAAATCTACACCCGCGCTATGCTGAAGAAGAATTAACAAATAGCCCATTAAATTTCTAATCAGCCGCCAAACAATTTCGTAATTTAGTTAACTAGGAGTGGAGAAGCTTGTCGTCATACCAACGTATAATGAGAAAGAGAACATTTCTGCCATTGTGCGTGCTATTTTTAATCTCCAACAGGATTTTCACGTCATCGTAATCGACGATGGGTCTCCGGACGGCACGGCCCAGGCCGTAAAAGATCTTCAGTTAAAGTATCCAGGCCAATTATTTATCGACGAACGAAAAGGGAAGCAAGGACTAGGGACTGCTTACATCCATGGATTCAAATGGGCTATTGCCAGGGGCTATCAATTTATTTTCGAAATGGATGCGGATTTCTCTCATAACCCTAACGACCTGCCCCGACTTTACCATGCCTGCAAAAACGGCGGTGCTGATGTTGCGATTGGTTCCCGTTACGTGAAAACAGGCGGCGTAGTAAACTGGCCATGGGATAGAGTTGCGCTTTCAAAAGGCGGTTCTCTCTACACCCGATTGATCACCTGGATGCCAGTTAAAGATCCAACAGCCGGATTTGTTTGCTATAAGAAAGAAGTGTTGGAAACAATCAATCTCGATGAAATTGTTTTTGTTGGGTACGCTTTTCAAATTGAAATGAAATTTGCGGCATGGAAGCTCCATTTTAAATTGAAGGAAGTGCCTATTATTTTCCAGGATCGAACACAGGGGGCATCAAAAATGAACAAGGGCATCGTGAAAGAAGGCGTTCTGGGTGTGCTAAAGCTTCGTTGGCATAGTTTGTTTACCAACTATCGAAAGCGCGTCAAGAATGCAGAGGGAGCGGAGGTGAATTTACCCGGGAATAAAATTGCCGCGGAGAGCAAATAGCCATTCAATCACATCATCCCACCTTAACGCTCTCACGTTTGTTTTTCTAGCTTTGCGATTTTCATGAAAAAGGCTTTTTTAGAGTTACATATCGCCATCCTGCTGGCCGGGTTTACCGGAGTTCTTGGGCGGCTCATAACACTGAATGAGGGATGGTTGGTGTGGTACCGCCTAATGATTAGTGCCGTGACAATGTGGATCGTCTTTTCATTAACGAAAAAATTGCAAAAAATTTCCGCAAAGGATATTGTGAAGCTCTCTGGCATCGGGTTCTTATCAGCCTTGCATTGGGTGAGTTTCTATGGATCCATCAAGTATGCAAATGTTTCTGTGGCCCTGGTTTGTTTTGCATCCGTCGGGTTTTTTACGGCGCTGTTAGAACCATTGTTCTTTAAGAAGAAAATAAATGCGATCGAAGTTTTTCTCGGGCTCATCGTCATGGCTGGCATCTATGTCATTTTTCATTTTGACCCAAAATATAAAATCGGAATTATTCTGGGCGTTAGTTGTGCCATCCTCCTTGCAATCGTCATGATCATTATCCGCCAATTCGTACAGAGGATTAATCCGCAAACGCTTCTCACTTACCAATTAACGGGTGGATGGCTTACATTAAGCCTGGTGATGCCACTTTATATAAAATGGTTTCCGACTTCTTATTTTATTCCGAAGCTGAGTGACTGGATGTGGTTGCTGGTGCTTGCATGGTTTTGTTCAGTGCTTGCATTTCAATTTTCTGTGAACGCGTTAAAGAAGCTTACCGCCTTTACCGTTAATCTTTCATTCAACCTCGAACCCGTATACGGTATTTTACTGGCATTTATGATTTATCGCGAGAATAAGGAACTTGGGTGGAGTTTTTTTATGGGTCTTTCCTTGATCGTGTTGGCGCTGGGATTACAGATGTGGCGAGTGTGGCTGCAGTCTAAGGTTTCAGTCGCGGCGAGGACCGAATATCAATGACCGATGTCGACGGCCGCATTCCTTATGCAGCTTGTTGTGAAATGTATTTTACGAGACTTCTCTTTGCGATCGGCAATAACGTTTCGTTATAAGGGAAATTCAGATCTATTTCGACGGCGTATACCGCCGGGTTGGGTAATTCATTTCTGTACCGAATAAGTTCCGCTTTGATCGTTTCATATGTGTTGCTCATAGTTCGGCGCTGATTGTCGATATAAGCCGTTTTTATGCTCCGGTATTTTTCATCGTGCTTTTCAAAGAAGGAAAGCCGGTAATAATAAACCCTTGTGTTTTTCCGTCCGCTGCTTAAGAAGAAGTAGCCTTCATTGGTATCAAGAGGTACCAATCCGATCGGCGTAATGACGAGCTTGTCTTCAATGAATTCATAAATCTCAGTGCCGTTGTTAATTGTTTTCTTTATAGTGGAGGTGGAATAATTAATAATCTCTTCCAATTCCTTCATAAGCTCATCGTCCTCTACCATTTGTTCATACAAGAACTGTAGTTTTTCCATCTGCATACCGGTAAGCTTTTTCGGGAAATGTTCTTGCAGAAATTTTTTGTTCTCCCGAAATGCGACGAGGTTGTTATAGTGAAAAATGACGTCCGCTAATTGAGGGTACAATTTGTTGTCATTGAAATAGCCGTTTACCTGTTGCAAGTAGGCGAGGAGAGTATATTTTTTTAACTCAAAATCAATGTAGCCTTCGGCGAACCAGGTCTCGGATAGATTATTCATAGTGTGCTTGTTTTAAACGATTGACTAATTTAAAAAAAAGACTTCACTATTGGAATAGGAGTTTAACTTTAAAGTGTTAATATCCATAAATAATGCCTAACTGTTCAATTCATTGTCAACGCGTAACGTCAATCAACCTCGCAACGTTGCTGTTATTTTCAGCTTTTTTCCTGGTATTAAGCTCGTGTTCCCGCACGGTGTACGTGGTTCGCCATGGAGAAAAAATTTCGTCAACCGACAGCGCAGCAAAGATGATGGCCAATGATCTGCCTTTATCCGAAGCTGGCAAAGTAAGAGCGATTGTACTGAAAGACGAACTAAAGGGCAAGCACATCAAGCATATCTATTCAACAAATACTATTCGGACCAGGTCCACTGCGGAGCCGTTGAGCCAGGCTACAAAAATCAATATCGAATTGTACAGTAATGTGGACTCCCTCGTGCATGTCGTTCAGTCGATGAAGGGAAATGTTCTTATCGTCGGCCATTCAAACACCGTTGACGACATTGTAAATAAGTTATGCAGGCAAACAAAAATCGCGGCCGATCTCAATGATAAAGAGTACGACAATCTATTCGTTGTGAAGATCGCTGGCAAGAAACGAAATTTTGCCAGGCATAAGTATGGATACCCATCGAACCCGTGATCGTGGATCACGCGGATAGCAAGTGAAATGAAGTCGCATTGATTTTCCTCAAACAATAATTCGGCGTGAAATGAATACTCGGAATGAGTTTCCTCTCAAAGACAACCATCCGTGAAATCTTTATCAATCCGTGCAATCTGCGATTCAGATGTCCCGATTGGCGTTGAAGTTCTCCAATTCATTTGCGACTGACGTCAGGAAGGTTGCGCCAAGGCTGCCGTCGATAATTCGGTGATCATAGCTAAGACTTAGATACATCATATGACGTATAGCAATGCTGTCGCCGTGTGGAGTCTCCACAACTACCGGCCGTTTTTTGATGGCACCTACTGCGAGGACTGCTACCTGGGGTTGATTGATTATAGGGGTGCCCATCAGGCTACCGAACGTGCCAACATTGGTAAGCGTAAATGTTCCGCCTTGCGTGTCATCCGCCCGAAGCCTTCCATTCCTTGCATTGTCAGCAAGGTTATTGACTTGTCTGGTTAAGCCAACCAGGTTTAGCTGGTCGGCATTCTTTATGATAGGCACAATTAAGTTTCCGTTTGGTAATGCGGTAGCCATACCGATGTTGATGTCCTTCTTTACAATGATGCGGTCACCTTCTACGGAACTGTTGATTAATGGGAATTTTTTTATGCAGCGAACAACCGCTTCGATAAAGAGCGGAGTAAATGTGATCTTCGTTCCTTCTCTTTTTTCAAACTCATTTTTTATTTTCTCACGCCACATCACGATGTTGCTCACGTCCGCTTCGGTAAAACTGGTAACATGCGCGCTCGTCTGCTTGCTTCGTACCATGTGTTCTGCGATCAACTTGCGCATGCGGTCCATTTCAATGATCTCCACATTGCCTGTGTATGTGGTCAGAGCGGTGTCGCGATTTCCGCCGCGCTCGTCGGATTGTTCAATGACTGCTACATCCTTCCTGGCCCGCTGGTGCGACTTCCAGCCTCCCGTTTTTCGCTGACTAACATATTGCAGAATATCTTTTTTGGTCACACGGCCTTCATTTCCGGTGCCTGGAATATTTTCAAGTTCCGACATGCTCACACCCTCGCTGGCAGCAATATTTAACACAAGTGGTGAGTAAAAGCGCCCATTGCCGTTGGCTGTCGGAGAGAAAGTTTCCCTGGAAGCAGTTTTAAGGTTTGAAGCATGTTCAGTGGACTCCTGCTCCTCAACAAACTCTTCTTTATCCTGCCGCGGCGATTGAGGCTGCTCTAAGCCCGTTTCCTCAACCGTAGTTTTAATTCTTGCGATAACGGTGCCTACTGGCACAACGTCGTTGACATTATATAGAATTTCCTGTATCACGCCTTCCGTTGTACTGGGTACTTCGGTGTCCACTTTATCGGTAGCAATTTCCAGCACAGTCTCATCCATTTTCACATGGTCGCCGGGATGCTTATGCCATTTCAAAATAGTAGCCTCCATTATGCTTTCGCCCATCTTTGGCATGACAAGGTCAACAGTAGCCATCTTTTGTTGAGTATTTAGGATTGAAGATCGTTATTTGTTTACCAGCCGCAGAATTACAGCTCAACGCCTGTTGTGTCACTCACTTGGGCGTCCCGAATTCTGTTCGCCATAGTTCGGCCAAAGGTAAAAGTTTCCTACTAATCATTTGCCAGCACTATCCGCGCTCTGAATAAACTTCCTTAGCATGTTTAACGCAGTGTGGGCAGTTTGCTCAATATTTCGAATTCGATCAAATCTGAAATTGAATTTTTGTGTCTCAATCCTGCTCGCATTTCCTACGGCAATCCAAACGGTGCCAACCGGTTTTTCTACCGTGCCACCATCAGGGCCCATAATTCCGGTCGTGGCTAAGGCAAAGTCGGTATTCAATTTTTCCAACACACCCTTTGCCATTTCCTTAGCCGTTGCCTCGCTTACGGCGCCTTCAGATCTGAGTGTGGTATCTGCTACTTTCAGAATGCTCTTTTTTACGTCGTTGTCGTATGCCACGATTGTGCCTTTAAAAAACAACGATGCGCCTGCGTTTTGAGTTATTAAGTGTGCAATGTATCCACCAGTACAACTTTCAGCGGTTCCCAACGTCTGCTTGCTTTCTTTTAAAGTTTTTGCGACAACTTGTTGGATGGTGATGTCATCCTCAGCCACCAGCCACTCACCAATTAACGATGTAACCGATTTAGATTGTTCTTGGAGTTCCTGTTCGAGTTTGTTCTTGTCATCGCTGATTCCTGTCAAGCGCAACCTGACATTCCCATAATGAGGCAAATACGCCAATTTGAGATGTGCCGGCAATTGTTGCTCCCAGGCTTTTATTTTTTCCGCCAAAAAGGATTCACCAATGCCATAGGTAAGAAAGGTCTTGTGCAGAATAAACGGCATCTTGAAATGTTGCTGAAGCCTGGCCAACACCTGGTTTTTCATTAAGCCTTTCATTTCATTCGGAACACCGGGCAGGGAAATAAATATTTTACGGTTCTTTTCAAACCACATTCCCGGTGCAGTCCCTCGTTGATTCATCAATACCGTGCAGACATCGGGTACTTCAGCTTGCTTAAGATTTGTTTCCAACATGGGGCCGGGCCTGCGAAAAACTTTTTCGAACAGGTATTTTACATGAGCCAACACTTCTTCATTGACAACTAATGTGCCTCCAAAATATTTGCAAAGGAGCGGTTTGGTAATGTCGTCTGCTGTCGGGCCAAGCCCGCCAGTAATGAGAATAATGTCTGACGTTTCACCTTCTTCATCGAGTGCCGTCCATATATCGTCCCAGGCATCGCCGACTGCTACACGACGCTTTACCCAAACGCCAATTTTATTCAATTCTTCTGCCATCCAGGGGCTGTTGGTATCAATCGTCTGGCCGATCAATAATTCATCGCCAATAGTAATAATGGAAGCGTAAACCATAGTTGCCTAAAATATTGATTGCAAAGTTATGGGTCTGGTATTTCATCAAGGCCAATGAACAACTGATGTAAATGCTTTTCAGGAGCTGCACTTGCAACGTTAACTTGGCACTAATTGAAATTTTTTTTATGGCACGCAAATATTTGTTCAGCGTATTCCTAATCATACAGAGTGCAATTTATGCTCAACACCCGTTTGGCCACTGGACGGAAGCGATCGACGCTCGATATAGCAGTAAACAGCCAGTAATTAGCTATAAACTGTCCATCAGTGCTAAGGACACATCCTCCTATGAAGTGGAAATGCACATCGAGAATATCGATGACACTTTTCAAGTTGCAATGATGGCTCACCCTGAATATGACGACCGCTACTGGAGATTTGTGGAAGACTTTACAGTTTCCGCCAAGAAGGGTAGTGGACACGTTATCCGAGTAGATAGCGCACTTTGGAAGATAAGTACAGGTGGACACCAAGCCACTTTGCATTACCGAATTCATCTCCCGGTTTTTCAGGACGGATTCAGATCCTCGTGGAAAGCTTTTCTTACACCAACAGGGGGACTCATTGGCGGTCCCCATTCTTTTATGTATGTCGTCGGCGCGACACTTGCGCCGGCTTACGTGACACTTGACATTCCAAATTCATGGCAAGTAGTCACGGGTTTGATATCCACTTTTCAACCCCGTGTATTCTTTGCACCTTCCGTTTTTGTTTTGATGGATGATCCAATTTTCGTAGGACAGTTTCATACATCGACTTTTGAGGTCAATTCGGTGCCGCATCGCGTAATATACTGGCCAGTTCCATCAACTAATAATTTTGACACAATTAAGTTGGCAAATGGCATTCAAAAATTAGTGCAGCAGGCGATTTTACTGTTTGGGCGATTACCCTACCGCGAATACTCTTTTATGCTCCAGGATGGAGCAGTAGGCGCATTGGAGCACAATAATTCTGTTACGGCTGGTGCGCCATCTTCACAACTTGCCACGAGCATGGGTGGTTCGCTTTTTGAAATTGCACATGAATATTTTCACACCTGGAACCTTGTGCGCATACACCCCGCTGAATATGGGGACGTGAGTTATAAAACACCCCCATTGTCAAAAGGACTCTGGATAAGCGAAGGATTCACGATGTTTTACGCGGATGTTATGATGCGCAGAGCGGGGTTACCTGTTTTTGACAGTACGCGCATTAAGCATCTGGAAACTTTAATCAGAAGGTATCTGTCATCACCTGCTTATTTGAAGTATTCCGCAGAAGAAATCAGTCTTGCTTCTTATGCGCCTCCCGGTATGCTGGGTGATTATTCAGGAAGCACTCATTTGCAGGGGGAAGTGCTAGGTACGATGCTTGACCTGGTCATTCTGGATGCATCAAATGGACGGCGCTCGATAGATGATGTGATGAGAAAAATGATGGAAAAATTCTCGGGCGAAAAGGGGTTTACGTCAAGAGACGTTGAACAAGTTGTTCACGAAGTGTGCTCTTGCAATGTTCACCAGTTTTTCCTTGATCATGTTTATGGAAATAAGCAAATCGATTTTAATCAATACCTGAAGTTAGTGGGACTAAAAATGACTGCTGAGTGGAAAGACGTTTTGTCCGCAGACAAACAACTTGCACCGGACTTGAGAGTCTACTCCTGGCAAAATCCCAATGAAACTGTTATTCGTGTTGGAATTACTAGTCCGGCAAGTTGCTGGGCAAAGGCTGGCCTGCACACCGGCGACATCTTGAAATCTGTAAACGGAATACAAATGAAATCCCCAAGAGATTTTCGCCAGGTGATACGAGAAGTAAAACGGGGTGACACTGTTGCAGTCGAAGTTGAACAACAAACTGGGCACAAAAAGACAAATGTAACCGTCACTGGCTATCAACAGCCTGAGGTTCGCATTGTGGAATTTAATCAGTCATCCCATGCAGAAAAGAATCTTCTAAATCAATGGCTAAATTGTGCAACAGCCCAACGTTGATTTAAAATATTCTGGCAAAGAACTGCTTCATATCGTTCCATGATGCCGTATCTGCTGGGCCATTGTACGCAATTGGAATCTTATATTTTTCTCCCGTTGCCGTCGCGGCGGGATTCGTGAAGGCATGCGTAGCATTCGGATACTGTTTGAACATATAGTCCGCACCAATCGAGTCCATTTGCTTTTTGAACTGCGCCACTTCCTGCGGTTTGACAAACTGATCTGCAGCTCCATGACAAACAAGAATTTTTGCTTTCAACAAATTCTTATCCGCTGGTGCGCCCACCAACCCACCATGAAAGCTGACCACCCCTTTCAGATTTTCTCCCATTCTTGCCATGTTCAAGACGACACCTCCTCCAAAACAATAACCAATAGCAGCAATTTGATTTGTGTCGACCTGGCTGTAGGTTTTCAACTTATTTAAAGCCGCATCAAATCTTGCTTTCGTCATTTCAAGATTCTGATAAAAAGGGGCTGCCATTTTTCCGGCATCATCGGGATTATCAACCGTTTTGCCATTACCATACATGTCAACTGCGAGAGCGACGTAACCGAGCTCCGCTAACTTTCTGGCGCGCATCTTTGGGTAGTCAACCAGCCCCCACCATTCGTGGACAACCAGGATACCAGGGCGTTTGCCCTGCTTGCTTTCGTCATACGCCAGGTAACCGTCCATGGGTACACCATTACTTGTATACGTCACATTTTCCTCTTTAATGTTGGGTGCTTTTGCAGTTTCTTTTATTGTGGAATCAGATTTTGCAGACGAGGAAGTTGATTGATTGTTGCATGCGACAAACGCTAATGCTGTAACGAACAACCAGGACTTTTTAGTTAGGTTCATATGAAGAACTTTTAGACAATATATTTCACAAAAACTTTGCCGCTGTTGAACAAAATTACTTGATGAGCTAAACTAGTACCAACTGGGACTTGGTACTCTCGAAATGAGCTTGAGATTTTTTCTGAGTACTTGTTTTAAATTGGCTCTTACAAGTTCCCCTGCGGTTTTGCATTTTAGGAAATCGTCATTGTGGTGGTATGTCGCGAGCTCAGTTCTCAATTGCCTAATTTTTTCTTCCGGCATCACTGGATCGCATCTCATGATATCGATCAGTTGTTTGATCTTATATCTGGCAGAGCTCAGCCGGAATGCCATCATCGTTCTTTCCTCGGTCTGGTATTGTTCAATGGAATTCTTATTCAAATGATGCAAAACCAATTCTACCAATGGGTAGTTTTCCTTAAAAAATTGAGGTAGGTACAGATTCTTTCTTCCTTCATAGCATTGCTGATCAAAATCAATGGCCCGGATGCGATATTGATAATCCTCGATATCTGGCGTGATATTCATTACAAAATTATAGCTGCGCATGTCTCCAAGCAGGCGGATAAAACAACGCTCGTTGAACTTTACAAACTCTTTTGCGAGCCGGATTCTATTTGTAGTCGAATCATTCAACATGCGATCTATAAAGAGATCTCCAGGAATTCCGGGTATATGTTCTTCCACAAGCGTGTTACCGCTCGTCAGAAACGTTATACGATTGGGAGAAAGAATATGTTCCAACTCCAGGCCGTAAATTCTTGACGCATCAGCGATCTTGACGTAATAGTGATCATAATTATCATTGAACTTGTTTACAATTCTGATCCGAAAAGGATTGGAATTCCCAAAAGAACAATAGTCAATTCTCGCGACCTCCAGGTGGTTTATAAAGCTCAGATCACCTTCCGTTTTTAAGATCGCATACATTTTTAGCAACCCGTCGCGGAGAAAGTCCAGCTCCTTCATATCATACAGAGTCGTTTCCCACAGCGTGGGCTGACCATTCTTATCCTTTAATGGAACGGAGTAAGTAAATCGTAGCAGGTCATCATAAATAATGGGCAGTCGTGTTTCCCTTGCATATTGTTTTAGATAGTTTCTTAATGGCTCCCTAATTGGATAGAGGAATTTTTTCCTGGAAGGTTTGTTGGGTTGTTTCGTTAGTGTGGTGTTGATATTGTCAGCAAAGGACATAAGATCAGTTCAAATTTGAACTGAAATTACTCGATCGCTATTTGAAGGGGAGATGAGAAAACTCACTATGACGAATGATCTCATTCATCTGAAAGGGGAAAATCTTTTTTGGTTTCTGGGAAAAGGGGCAATCCGGGCGAAAGCCACCGGGACTCCACCTGCCAGTGTTACTAGCAGGCGGGTCGGATTCTTAGCTTCTTTCAACGGATTTGGACTCGGCGGCTGGATAAGTTCAATTTTGGCATTGACCTCAATTGTTTTCCATTGGATTGGATGTTCTAGGGACGTTGGATCTTAAGGACGATTTTCAAGGATCTGCGGTTAGTCTAGGGTCGGGTTTTCTTAGGA
>AR_comb_assmDRAFT_10087108_pt1 | contig 11759 bp, 7 predicted proteins | sample ArasoioldDNA_FD_10543 | JGI IMG/M metagenome (IMG submission 10543) | reverse complement strand
CGGAGAAAACTGATCCGCAAACTTACGTGGGCGAATGTTCAAACGGAATTTTTTCGCTCCTTAAAAAGGAATATGATGCACCGGCCAAACGGGCACGGGCGGCGACGGCACGGTTGAAACAGATGCCCGCCATGCTAAGCCAGGGCGAGCGCAATCTACTCAAACCGGTCAAGCTTTTCGCACAGCTCGCGATTGCCTCAGCCCGCGCGATCGATCCGCTCTTCAAAGATAGCCTGATGACCCTAGCCAGTGACCTTTCGCCTAACGAGCGTGATGAACTGGTCAAAGCCCGCGATGCCGCGCTTAACGCCATCCATGGTTTCGCCGATCGCTTGGAAGGACGGCTCGGGTCGATGGTGGCTTTCGCTCCGATGGGAGTTGAACAGTACAATTATTATCTGAAGCATGTCCTGCTGCTTCCGCTCGATGCACAACAGGTGGAAATGCTGGGCCGAGCCGAACTAGCTCGCTATCGAGCGCTGGAATCTTTGTTGCGCGATCCGTCAATGGCTGATCCCAATCCGGCGCGGAGCAAAGATATTCCGGCGGATCAGGCGGCATTCCTCAAAGCGTACGAGAGTCGCGAAGAGGAAATGATTAATTTTCTTAAGGAACATCAACTCGTGACTGTTCCCGATTATTTGGGGCGGTTCGAAATTCGACAACTGCCCGAAGCGTTCAAACCAACCAGCCCGGGTGGGTTCATGAACCCTCCTGGTTTTTATGACAAAGATCCGAGCGGTTTCTATTTCATACCGACTTACAACCCGGAATCGAAGAATTTCTATATTCGCGCCGCGATTGAGGACCCGCGGCCAATTCTTGGACACGAAGGGATTCCTGGCCACTTCATGCAGTTATCGATCGCGAATCATCTTAGCGATGAAATCCGCCGGCAACATGGAAACGGAGTGTTTGTCGAAGGGTGGGCGCTTTACGGTGAGGAAATGTTGATGCGGACCGGCCTTTACCCCGAAAACTCTGCCGCGCAGGGTCAGGTTCTGCGGCTCTCGCGATATCGGTCTGCGCGTATCGGCGTGGATGTGAATCTGCACACTGGCAAATGGACGTTCGAGCAGGCAGTGAATTATTTCATGGAAGCGGGTGGGCTTGATCGTGAAGCGGCCGAGGGTGAAGCAGCTGGGGCGGCCTCAAATCCGACGCAAAAAATCACCTACATCGTTGGAAAATGGCAGATCATGAACTTGCTAGGCCGATATCGTGATAAGGCGGGAACGAATTTCCGTCTCGGACAATTCCACGATGATTTAATCAAGAACGGCAGTCTGCCTCTCTCGATTGTGGAGTGGATTTTACTGGATGATCCAACCTTGATCGAGCAAGTGATGCGGTAGCATTTAGGATTTGGCAATTAAGATTTAGGATTTAGCGGAAGTGCGCGGAATAATCCTAAATGTTAAATCTTAAATGTTAAGTGATTCCATCCTCATCATTGGTGGCGGACCGGCGGGATTGCGGGCGGCGGAAGTTGCGAGGGATGCGGGGGCGCAGGTCATCGTCTGCGACGGACAACGTTCTGTCGGTCGAAAGTTCCTCTTGGCGGGGCGAGGAGGACTCAATCTCACGCATGGCGAGCCCGTGGAAGACTTTCCGGCGCGTTACGTTGACGAACCGGAACGTTGGCAGGATCTGCTGAGCGAATTCGGTCCAGATGATCTGCGTAAATGGGCTGCGGAACTCGGTGTCGAAACATATATCGGCACGAGCGGCCGGATCTTTCCCCGCGGACAAAAGGCCGCAGAGCTGTTGCGGGCATGGTTGAAGCGATTGCGTCGAAGCGGAGTCGAGTTTCAGGTTGGGGCGCGGCTGATTGATCTCGCGCCCAACAACAAGAGTTGGTGCGCGGAATTCGAGAGCGGTAAGGGCAAATCTTCGCTTACGGCTAACGCGATTGTGCTTGCGCTCGGCGGTGCTTCGCGCCCCGAAACCGGATCTAATGGGAAGTGGACGACGATCCTAACGAATCACGGAGTGAAAGTGGCTCCGTGGGTCCCGGCGAATTGCGGATGGGAAGTAGAATGGCCTGCCGAACTGCTCAAGCGGGCAGAAGGGTTGCCTCTGAAAAATCTTATCGTCCGGGGGGGTAACGAATCGGTTTCGGGAGAGCTACTGATCACGCGCGATGGGCTGGAAGGGGGCGCGATCTATCGCCTTGGCCGGACTCTTCGTTCGATGAAGCGGCCATCGTTAGAAATCGATTTCAAGCCACAACTTTCGGTCGAGACAATGCGAAAGCGGATCAGCGGTGTGCGGGGGACACGCAATTGGTTTCGAGCTTTAAAGCTAAACGCTGCGACAGTGGCGTTGCTGCAAACGATCGCACCTAACGACTACAAAGATAGCGAGATATTGATCAAGCGACTGAAGAAATTCGCGTTGTCTTTGCGCGCTCCACGCCCGATCGCTGAAGCAATATCGTCCGCCGGGGGTGTGCGCTGGAGTGAACTCGATCAAAATCTGATGTTACGAAAGATGCCCGGCGTTTTTGTGGCTGGCGAGATGATCGATTGGGAGGCTCCCACGGGTGGGTATCTGTTGCAGGGTTGTTTTGCCACGGGAACGCGGTCGGGACGGGCGGCAGCTATGTGGTGTGCCGTGGTTTAATGCCCCTGTGGTTAGGCGGTTTTGGATCAGACGTTACGAAGATCCAATATCCAAATCACAAATCCCAGGCAAAAGTTAAAATGGCCAAGTTTCCAAAATGGGCCAAACATCTTTCGAGCTTGGGCCTTTAAGTTTGTTTGGGATTTGGAACCTGGGATTTGAAATTTTCCGCCTGATACTCGAGGTGGGCGACGACTTCGATCTCGGCGGTTTGTGGGAACATATCCAGTGGAGTGATTGAAATCACCGCGAAACGCTCTTGAAGTTCCGCAATGTCGCGCGCGAGGGTGGGCGGATTACAGGAGACATAGATTATCGTGTGGGCTGGGGATTCGAGAAGGGCACGTCGCGTTTCTTTTGTTAGGCCAGTAGCCGGAGGATCAACGATCACGGCGATTTCGCTAAGATTGTTTTGTTGAAGGAGCGCGGGTAATTCGGTTGCGACGTCTCCCGCGATATAGGATTCCGTTGAACCGGCACCGCGTCGAGCAGCTTCAATCGCGAATCGGTCCCAATCAATCCCGACCACCTGTGCAAATCTATCAGCAAAGCGTTTCGTGAAAAAGCCGGCACCGCAAAACGCGTCGATGAACAGTTTTGCTTCAGCAGGCAAAATGCCGGCAATTAAATCGGCCAGAGCTTCCGCGACTTTGTCGTTCGTTTGGGTAAAGACACGCAAATTCGACTGTGCTCGCAAAGTGTAATGACCATCGCGGACTCGATTGGCGCGCAATTTCGTTAGGGCATCGTTAACTTCGGGTGCGGCAATCGGACAACGTTCGATGTCCATGAGGGTGTGAACATCGCGCCGGTAAAATCCGATAACATTGCCGAGGGCATGAACGGTAATTCGGTTCCTATACCCGTAAGGAAGCGGGGAGGGAATGATGGGGCGAATAGGCGGATTGGCTATCCGTCCAATTCGTCGGATCGCTTGCTCCACTTGAGCCGTTTTCAATTCTAACTGGTGTTCGTAGCTGATGTGCTGATAACTGCATCCGCCACATCGACCGAAGTAAGGACATTCGGGCACGACGCGGTTGGGCGAAGGCTCTCGTAGTTCGATCAGCTCACCTTCGGCGAATTGTTTTTTTTCCCGGACGATGTTGGCGGTGATCAGTTCGCCATCGACCGTGAACGGAACGAAGACAGCCTTGCCGTTGGCGCGTGCGACTCCGCTACCACCGAAGGCGACATCTTGAATTTTCAGTTCGACGGTACTCATTTTGGTAAAATGTGATCTAGTGCGCTGGTGGAACGCGATCTCCGAGCGCGTTGGCGACAAAATCGCGAAGCGATCTTATTTGAGCCGCTCCGCGGATTCGAGCTAACATCGAGCTCGGAGATCTCGATCCACCATCGTCAAGTCGAGATAGACATCGTCCGCTCGATGGCTGCTTCGAGGGTTTCAAAATCTACCGGCTTCAACAAGTGTTCATGAAAGCCGGCTTGTTTGCTCTTCTCCACGTCACCATTCATCCCAAAACCGCTGATGGCGATGCCGCGCAGGTTTGATCTGGCGCGGAGGCGGCTCATGAGCTCAAGGCCGCTGGCATCTGGAAGCCCAACATCGCTGATCAAAAGGTCGAACTCACTGCTGTTCGCAGTCTCCATGGCGGAACGCACATCGTTGGCCAAAGTAACCGCATGGCCGCGGCGCCTAAGTAATCTCTCCAATGCACTGCTCGTATCAGGATGATCATCGACGAGCAGGATGCGAAGTGAACGTCGGCTGCCGGATTCCCCCTTTTGGGGAGTCTCGGGTAATTGTTCTCGCTCCGGGACCGTCTTGATTGTGAGTGAAAAAGTAGAGCCGCGATCGAGACCGTCACTTTGGGCGACGAGAGTGGCTCCATGGGCTTGGGCAAAGGATTTCGAAATCGTTAATCCGAGTCCAAGACCTCCGAAGCGACGCTGGAACGAATGGCCACCTTGCTCGAAGCGATTGAAAATACGATCCACCATTCCGGGCTCGATCCCAATTCCGGTATCCTTCACCTGGATCGTGAGACTTTGGGGTGTTGGATTCGACGAGGAGATCGCGATTGCGCCAGAATTGTGCGTGAACTTGATCGCATTCTTCAACAGATTCCAAATGATCTGTTGAAACTTGGCTGGATCAGCTCCGACGTAATGATGTTCTGCGTTGAGATCGAGAGAGAGGCGAAGTTGCTTTCCATTAACTTCTGCGGCGCACATCTTAACGACATCATTAATTGCTCGATGCGCGTCGACCGGTTCAAATTGCAGTTGAAGTTTGTCGGCAGCGATACGGGTCAGATCGAGAAGGTCATCAATCAGGTGACTCTCGAGGTCGACATTGCGACGGATCATTGCTAATGCCTCTTTAGCTTCACTCGAATCCAACGACTCAGACTTCAGCGCTTCGACGGCCGCAATAATCGGTGTGAGAGGTGTTCGGAGCTCATGCGAGAGCATCGCAAGAAAGTTGTCCTTGGTTTGGTTCGCTGACTCGATCGCGACTTTCTGCTCCTCGATCAGCTGTTCGGCCCGACGACGTTCAGCCATCGCGGCGGAAAGGGCCATGGCAGTGATGAAGAGTGACCCTGTCCAACCTTGCATCATGAGCAATGATTGATTTTCGGTGTCTCTCACAAACGGCCCGACCTTGTCGAGAGTGCCCCACACAGCCATAGCGGAAAGAATGAAAACGCCGGTCGCGGTCTCACGTTGGGTAAAGCGGAACGCAGTCCAGATGACGATTGGACCAGTGATGAAGGTGAGCGGGTAGTTTTTGGCGGAGATGGGAGACCAGCGGCCGAAGACAATTTCCCCGAGCACGACCAACAATAGGAGAAGGAGAACAACCTCAATTATTTCCCGTCGGCGCCATTGCCGGGACGGGGCGACAAACCAAAGGAGGAGGAGAGGCGCGATTATCAGGCAACCGGTAACATCGCCTAACCACCATGTCAGCCAGACAACACCATATTGGCTCCAGCTAGCAAAGTCTCCCAAAGTGATACTCGTTACGCCGAGAGTTGCGGCAATTATTGAGCTCAGCACGACGATGAGGGCGAATTTGAAAACGTCTTGGGCGCGATCAAAGGCGCGGGTACCGTTGGCAAACCTATTAACAAGCCAGGCGCCACAGATTGCCTCGAGAGTGTTACCGGTGGCGATGCCTAACGAGATAGGGAAGTGAGGTGTGGTGGTAAGATTGACCAAAAATGCACCTACAAAAATAGCTGGCCAGATCCGGTAACCGAGCAAGAGTAAGGCAGCGAGCGCGATCCCGGAAGGAGGCCAGACTGCTGTCGCGCTGGCATTAAGGAAAGCGAGTTTGAGACCTAGTTTGCCGGCAACGAAATAAACCAGGGTAACAGCGCCGATGACCGGCAGAATGGAAGAACGTCTAGACGCTATCTCCTTCAAGCTCGGTACATCTACGGTGGTCTAACGCCGGGTCAACTGCGGGTGTATTGAAGGCAGGGCACTCTCTTTATGCCTTCTCAAAAATTAGACGGTTTTCCCCGCCGCAACCGTAGCGCAGATTGGCAATCTGCTGTTCCGCCGACTGGTAGTCGGCAGCCTACACTTGGGTCATTCGTGCCTCGAAAACGCGCCACGCAGGTTGCCAACCTGCGACACAGCAGACTAACAGTCTGCGCTACAGTTTAATACATCCGAACGTAGGGATACTTTGATTCATTACCGAGCTCAGGTGGGAACTCCTGATAACCAGAATGGATATACGGGATCTCGTCCGGAAGGAGTGGATAATATGTGTGACGAGGCGTTGGAAACGGGAAAGTGAGAATCTCGAATAAGCCTGCCCCCGAACGCATCCCGCTGCGGCCCAAACCACGCACGACGCCGTAACCAGCAGCTGCGGAGTTGCCATTCTGCTCGTTAACGTTTGCAATTGTTACCGGCAATTCCGCGATGCCAAAAACAAAGTTCGAAAGACCGCGTCCCAGCTTACGAGTCGGACCATAATCATTTGCCGGCGGATCCTGAATATCGGCGAAAGCAGATATCTGAGAGAATAGAATAAGAATAAATAGAAGGGGGAGTTTCATGGGGGTACTCCGAGTTTGGCGACTCTTGTGACCGGAAGCAATACCTTAGTTTTGATCCAAATCGGTGTTAGTGGTCTCTGCTGGCTTCGTGGCGGCGAGCGAGGCGGTGATCGTCACCGCCAAAATGACGAGGATCATTATTAGAGAGATCCCGGTGGGGATATGCAGATGCTTGGCCAAGATCATCTTTGTGCCAACGAGTCCAAGAATCAACGCAAGGCCAGTCTTGATATAAATGAAGCGATCAACCATTCGGGCGAGAAGGAAGTAGAGCGAGCGCAGTCCCAGAATGGCGCAGATGTTAGAGGTGTAGACGATAAATTCGTCGGTCGTAATTGCGAACACAGCCGGGATCGAATCGACGGCGAAAACGAGATCCATGATGTCGACAAAAATCAAGACCAGCAAAAGCGGGGTAAACATGAGTCGTCCATCGATACGGACGGCGAAACGGCGTCCATGAAAGTCCTTGGTGAGGGGCAACACTTTGCGACAGAAGCGCATGAAGAAATTTTTCTCGAAATCAACTTTGGCATCGCGATCAAAGAGCATGCGCAAACCGGTGAGAACGAGGAATGCGCCGAAGATATAAAGAACGAAATTAAATCTTTCGACTAGGGCGACGCCAATCCAGATCATTACACCGCGCATCGCCAGCGCTCCGAGAATTCCCCAGACCAGAACCCGATGCTGTGAGCGGGAGGGGACTTGGAAATAATTAAAGATGAGGACGAAAACGAAGATGTTGTCGACGCTTAACGAATATTCGATGACGTAACCGGTAAGGAAATCGAGACCGTCTTCGCTTCCTCTCGAGCGCCAGATTAGGACGTTAAAGGCGAGGGAGAGAATGACCCAAATCAGGCTGCGAAGTCCGGCGGCGCGCATGCTTAATTCGCGATCGCGCCGTTTGAAGCTGATTAGATCGACGGCTAGCGCAACAAGAACGCCCACGTGAAAGGCCACCCAAAACCAAATATTCGTGGACACGGCGCAGACCGTTCCATGCACTGAACTCGGTCGCAATGGTAAAGCGCAGCTTTAGGTCCTGCTCCTCTTGATCATAATCCTTTGGGAAGGCGACCCTTGCTCAGGAGGATCAGGATCATGATCAAGATCAGGAGCAGGAGTGGATGGGGCAGTCCCCCAATTTTTATTCGCCAAGGTCGGCGATCTTCGTAGCTTGTCCGCCTCGCAATGGATGCTGAATTGGAAAAGCTGGTCGAGTCCGGAAAGCTGAGCGCTCGAGCTGCGGAACAACTCAAGAAGCTGAAACCCGGAACCTATTGCCTACATAAAAGTTGGGGTTTTGGTCGGGTGGCGGAGTGGAATCTCCTATTGAATCAGATCCTGATCGATTTCCCTGGCAAAAAGGGACATGCGATGCAGCTGAATTATGCGGCAGAGAATTTGATGGTCATTCCGCCTGAACATTTTCTTGCCCAAAAGGCGACCAATCTAGCGGCGGTCAAGGAACTCGTAAAAAAGGATCCGGTAGCTATTGTCCGGAACATCCTCGAAAGCTCCGCGGGGTCGGCAACGATTCAGCAAATCAGCCAGATGATGGTTGGCGATATTTTCAACGAGCCTGAATGGAAACGCTGGTGGGATTCCACCAAGAAACTCTTGAATAAGGAGGGTTATTTTTTAATCCCGTCCAAAAAAAGCGAACCGATTCAGTTACGAGCTGAGAAGGTTTCGCGAGCTCACGAGCTGATCACTTTCTTTTCGCAGACGCGGCAGCCCAAAGAGCAGGCAGCTGCGCTAGATCAGATCATCAGGTTTCACAGCGAATTCGATAATCCCGAAACGCAATTGCAACCAATCGTCGATGCGATCGACGAGACCGCAGCCCGTAACCAGCGACTTAATCCAGCTCTCGTGTTTGAACTTGTTATGGCCCGCGATGATCTGATCGCGCGTTCGCCGCAGCTCAAAACAAAAAATCCCGATCTAACTTTGAATCGGCTGATCGCGCAGGAAGACTCTCGGCTGGGGACGATTTTACCAAAACTTCCCGCGGGCAAAGAGAAAAGGGTGCTGAGTGCGTTGCCGGCGGCGTTGGGGCCAGGATGGACGACACGTGGACTTCAACTGATGCAAAGCAATCACGCGAGAGCCGTGTTCCAGGTTCCGCGCGTTTTTGTCGAAGCAGGATTGCAGTCGGAGTTACGTGCTTTCTTACAACGAGGCATTCGCGAGCATTCCATAAACAGCGAAGCACTTGTCTGGCTTTGCAAAGAACGCGCAGGCGAATGGCGCGAGTTGGTCACAACTGATTTGCTTGGCGCGATCCTATCTGCGCTCGAACGGGATCAGCACAATGAAACAACGAGCCGCGGCAGCAGGCTGCGCGATTTGTTGCTCGATGATCGCGAATTGATTCCCGACATGTTCACGGGCGCTGAGCTTGGGGTTGCGCGCGACGCGATGCGGCGACTGATGCTCACGCCGGTTTTTGATGAACTGACAAAGCGCTCCCTCCTCGCGCGTATTATCAAGCTCTATCCGGAATTGGAAACGGTCATAACCGGTGAACAGAAGGAAGAGAAGAGTGAGGCGCTCGTCGTTTCATGGAGTAGCCTCCAGAAACGCAAATCCGAGTATGAAGACCTTGTCAAAAAGAAGATTCCCGAAAATACGCGCGAGATCGCACTGGCGCGGTCGTATGGTGATTTAAGCGAGAACTTTGAGTTCAAAGCGGCCAAACAGATGCAAGCGGTGCTCTTGCGGCGAAAGCTCGAGTTGGAACAAGCTCTGCATAACGCGCGTGGAACAGCATTCGAGAATCCGGACACTTCGCGTGTTTCGATTGGAACGGTCGTTACCCTGCGAGATGCTGAATCCGGAAAAGAGGAAACCTATACAGTGTTGGGTGCGTGGGACGGCGATCCCGACCGGGCCATCATTTCTTATCAGACAGCGATTGGGCAGGCGTTACTCGGGCACAAGGTTAACGAAACCGTAACCTTGTCTCACGACGAGGAGACGCGAAGTTTCATAATTATGTCGATCACGCCCGCGCCGGTTGATATCGCTACGGCGGACCCGTCGTTGACAGAAATTACCGAGGAGCCGGTAGCAGCGGAATAAACCTCTTACGAGGTAAATCCCAAAACCCAAGCTCCAAATCCCAGGAAAATTCATTCAGCAATTGCGGATTGCGGATTGCGGATTTGAGGTTTGTTTGGGATTTGGCAGATTGGGGCTTGGGATTTCTAGATAGGATTCACGCGTCTTTGTATGAGCACCAGAATTAATCACTTGGCGGTTTGGCTCTTAGTAGTTGCTCATCAGCTTATCGGTTTTGGCTGGTACGCTGTTTTCGGCGACCTCTGGTTGAAATATCACGCCAAGACGATGACGGATATTAAACGACCGCACGACTTTACTCCTTTCATTGTCGCGATCATTGCATCGATTGCAGTTAATTATGCTTTGGCATGGCTGATCGGCCGCCTCAATGCGACAAATGCCGGTGCCGGTTTGAAAATCGCGATCGTATGCTGGTTTGCATTTCTCTTTGCTGAATACGCAACCATCTCCGCGTTTTCGGCTTTCGAGACAAATCCGTGGCCACTTGTCTTCATCAACATGGGGCGGCCCCTACTTGCGTTTCTGTTAAGCGGTGTCGTGCTCGGTACGTGGCAAAAGCGGACCTGACGAAGGCCGACGTTCCAGCCCCGAACACCCAATATTAGCTTCCTTGGCTGGACAGGTAGGAGTTGCCTTACGATAATAACTACTCTCATGAGCGAGCCTATCTTTATCGCGCAAGGCGAAGGCCCAATTTATCTCCTCCCGAAAATGGCGAATCGCCATGGTCTCATAGCGGGAGCAACAGGCACGGGCAAGACCGTGACCCTGCAAACTTTGGCAGAGAATTTTAGTGCGCGGGGAATTCCCGTGTTCATGGCTGACGTCAAAGGTGACCTCGCGGGAATGAGCCAGGTCGGTGGCACTAATCCAAAGGTTGCTGAACGCGCCAAGGCGCTGGGGATATCAGATTACAAAGGGGAAGCGTGTCCAGTCGTGTTTTGGGATGTGTTTGGTCAGAACGGGCATCCTGTGCGTGCGACAACTTCCGAGATGGGGCCGTTGCTGCTGGGTCGTCTGCTCAGTTTGAATGACACCCAGGCAGGAGTCCTCAACATGATATTCAAGATCGCCGATGAAAGCGGCTTGTTGCTCCTCGATCTCAAGGATCTGCGTTCGATGGTGCAGTACGTCGCTGATAATGCCGATCAGTTTAAAACTCAGTATGGCAATGTCTCCGCAGCCAGTGCCGGCGCGATTCAACGCAGCCTTTTGGAACTGGAAACGCAGGGCGCAGATAAGTTTTTTGGCGAACCGGCGCTCAACCTAGAGGATCTGATTCAGACACAGAGCGGCCGCGGCGTGGTCAATATTCTGGCGGCGGAAAAATTGATGCAACAGTCGCCGAAAGTGTATGCGACCTTTCTTCTCTGGTTACTCTCTGAATTGTTTGAGCAATTACCTGAGATCGGCGATCCAGAAAAACCGAAACTCGTTTTCTTCTTCGACGAGGCGCATCTGCTATTTGCGGATATCGAACCCGCAGTGTCACAAAAGATTGAACAGATGGTTCGACTGATTCGTTCCAAAGGGGTCGGGGTGTACTTTGTCAGCCAAAATCCACTTGATATACCTGATGTCGTTCTGGGTCAGCTTGGGAATCGGGTTCAACATGCGTTACGTGCATTCACCCCGCGCGACCAAAAGGCGGTCACTGCTGCGGCGCAGACGTTTCGTCAGAATCCAAAACTGAAGGTTGAGACAATCCTAACCGAGTTGGCCGTGGGCGAAGCGCTGGTTTCAATGCTGGACGAGGATGGCAAACCAGGAATTGTTGATCGAGCGAAGATTGTCCCACCGCGCAGTCAGCTCGGTGCGATTACGCCGGAACAGCGACAGCAGATTATCCAATCATCCAGCATCGCCGGACATTATGAAAAGGTGGTCGATCGCGAGTCGGCCTACGAAAAATTGCAAGCTCGGGCAGGGGAAAAAGCTGCAAGTGCGGATGCGCCTCCAGCAACTCCTGGAGCATCAGTCCCGCCTGCGGCACGG
>AR_comb_assmDRAFT_10103860_pt1 | contig 11762 bp, 9 predicted proteins | sample ArasoioldDNA_FD_10543 | JGI IMG/M metagenome (IMG submission 10543) | reverse complement strand
TGCCGGCGGTCGTCGCGATCGTCGTGTCAGGGCTGTTGGCCTTCTACAAGCTGCATATCGTTCGCCGCTCGCCGGTGTCCGAATGTGCGATCTGCGCGCCGATACTGATGTTCGTCATCTTCGCCGCGTATACGGCCGGCAACAACGCCGTGTACTACGCCAAGGAAGGCTATGCCAAACCCAACAGCGGACAGCCATCCGGTGAGGAGGTGAAGCTGCGCGATCGTGAAATCGAGCTCCTGCAGAAGCAGCTCCAAAGCGCCAGCCACCTCATCGAGACCCTGCGCGCAACCCTCAATGTGCCAGCGCCTGCGGAAGGCCGGCCCAGCTCGAGCCGCCCTTCCCCGCTAGGATTTCTACGCGGCCTCTATCTCGGCGATGCCCATGCCCAGGAACGGCGTGCGCCGACCACTACTGGCCAGCGACCAAGTGACGAAAGGTCGAAGCAGCTGTCGGAGGAATTCAAGAAGTACGATTCCCAGAAAAAAGAAGTAAAGGATGAGCTGAAACAGATTCGACAGGAACAGGAAAGGCTGCGGCCGACCACGCCGCCGTTGATCAAGACTTGGTGATGTCTGCTCTCGACCCGCGCTGCTGTATTGGCGGCTGTGCCGTGCTGGAGAGCGTCTAAGCCGGCAGCGGTTTTTCGGTCGGGTGCGCCGGCGCCTCGAGCTCGTACGTGTTCATGTCGTACGCCAGCACCGCGTAGCACGCGATCAGGTTGGTCAACGTCATGGTCCCGCGCTGCCCGAAGTGCCTCGTGGCGGCGTCGAATGTCGGCCGGCTGACTTTTCGGTTCTGGAGTAGCTCGCGCGTGAAATCGACGACCGTCTGTTCCTCGGCGTCCAGGTTCGTCAGCGGCCGCTTGTCGCGGATATTGTCCACGATGTCGTCGCGGAGTCCAGCCTGCCGCGCCGGCGCGGCATGAGCGTGCCAGATGAAGGCGCAGCCCATCTCTCTGGCCACGGAGATCATCACCAGCTCCTGCAGCTTTTGCGACAAGCTGGCCTCGGCGCGGATGTAGGTCCGCAGCGCTTCGAGCCGCTGCGCCATCTCGGGCATGTGCAGGAGCAGGGAATACGGCCCGATGTTCGGGCGATTCGCGCGACTCGCCATGAAGGCGTCGTACGCGGGCTTCTCGGTCTCGGCGAGTTGATCTCTGGTGGCGAGCGGTATCCGGGCCATGGGCTCCTCCTCACGATCTGACGCGGTCCGCGGATTATGGATTGTCGGGCCGGCCGCTTCAAGAGGGCGCGAGCTGCGCAATTCCGTGCTCAAGGGTTGAAAGGCATCGAGGCGCTCGGCCAACCTCCTAGTGAACTAACACTCCGTTTTCGCGCCCTTTTGCGCTGGCACACCCCTTGCCCCTGGCCCGCCTTGGAAGGAGGCGGCCATGGAACACGAATTCGAATGGCTGTGTGCGCCGATCGCGGTGGGAGTCCTGCTGAGCAGCATGGGCAGCGCACTCTGGTGGGTCGTCGTGTTCCTGGCGGCGCGGCGGGCGCTCGCGGCCGCCCCGCGCAACCTGGATCGCACGCTGCCCGAGCTCGAGGCGCTGCTGCAGACCTACAAGCAGCTGCCTTTGGCGCAACGTGATGGGCAGCAGGCGCGGATCGTGACGATGATGGCTCGCGCGAACAAGGAGCTACTCAATCTCGACGAGAACCGTCGTCAGCGCTACGAGGGTCGCGTCGGCGAAATGGCGAGTATCGCGGCGAGCGCCGGGATCTTCTGGACACCGCCGGGGTACTGATTCGCCACCAATGCGCGTCAAGAAGTCCGGGCGCGGTCGCGCGGCGACGGTAGAATCGCCGGCACATGCACCCGGTCAACGTCCTCGTCATCCAGCCCATCTCGGACGCAGAGCTGGCGCAGATCGCGCGCCTCGACGCGCGACTCCGCGTGCTCGACGGCCGCGGCCTGTTCGACGACGAGATCCGGCAGACGTGGCCACAGTGGAGCGTGGATCGCTACCTGGGCAAGCGCCGCGGCCCGCCGAGCACGCGCGAGGAGCGCGACCGCCTGCTGAGCCAGGCCGAGGTGATCCTGGGCGGCTGGCCCTTCCCGCTCGACCTGCGTGCGCGCGCGCCACGCCTCAGGTGGTTTCATCAGCGCCCGGCCGGCGCCAGCAATCTGCGCCGCGGCGATCTCTGGGGCAGCGACGTCACCGTCACCACCTCGCGCGGCTACGGCAACACTCGCGCGATGGCTGAGTACGTCCTGGCCTGCTTTCTCCACTTCGCTCGCGGCTTGCACCGGGCCAATCGCGACCGCCAGCGGCAATCCTTCGAGCACGGCGCCTATCGGCCGGTCCTGATCGAAGGCAAGACCGTCTGCGTCGTCGGCGCCGGCGGCATCGGACAGGAGGTCGGAGCTCTGTGCGCCGGAGCCGCAATGCGCGTCGTCGGAACGCGCCGGCACGTTTCGCCCGGCGGCGTCTTGCCCACGGGATTCAGCCGGCTCGAGAGCCCTGACCGTCTCCACGAGCTGCTCGGCGAGAGCGAGTTTGTCGCGGTGTGCTGCCAGTTGACACCGGAAACGACCCGCTTGATCGGGCACGAGGCATTCGCTGTGATGCGGCCGGGGACCACGCTGGTCAACGTGGCTCGCGGCGAGATCATCGACGAAGAGGCGTTGATCGCCGCCCTGTCCGCGGGGCGACTGCGCGGCGTCGGTCTGGACGTCTACGACGGCGAGTTCGAGCACGCTCCCGACACGCGATTGTGGCAAGACGAGCGGGTCGTGATCACGCCTCACGTCTCGGGCGGCACGGACGTCGCGCAGCATCGCGCCGTCGAAGTGTTCTCGGAGAACCTGCGCGCGTACCTCGAGGGGCGGCCGTTGGCCAATGTGATCGACTGGACGCGGGGCTACTGAGGAGGGCCCGGGCTCAAGGTATAGGTAGTACCCGAACGACAAATCCTTTACGACAGAGCACGGCCGATGGCACTCTTGACCCGGCTCAACATGCGACGCCGACGCCTTGCCTGGCTACTCATCTTCGCGGGCCTCGTGCTCGGGGTCGCGTCGTTCGTCATCGCAGCGGTCGTGCCTTCGGTCAGCCCGTGGCCCTGGCTTCTGCTTGGTTTGGTCCTGACGGTCGCAGGGATCATCGTGCTGGAGAGCCGGACCGCGACCGGCCGCGACCAGCGAGACGTCTAGACCCGGCAAGCCGGAATAGATCGCGGAGCTGGACCGGAGCGAGCTGCGGAGTGGCGCGCCGGCTCTCGCCGGGCGATGTCCGGATACCGTGCTTCGGCCGACTCGGCGTGGGGAGCGCAGCCCCGCTCCGTGTTCCAGAGCTCGAAACACTCGGCGTGGAGTCGCACGGACATCCAGTCGACCGACACGATGGCCCAGACGGCGGTCTGCGTGGGCCCTATGGTTTCAGAGCACCCGTCGCAGGGACCGCCTTCGCCCACGCTCTCCGATACGTCTACCGCGTGGCCGCGGGGTAGACGCCGCTCCATTAGCCGATGTCGGATCAGCAGACGCGCGAACTCTCGGTCCACGATTTAATCATTGCAAAAGTCGGTGGTAGGACGGAACCGGCGCCGCCCGCAATTGGAGACAGGTAAATACCTGGACGGTTCTTCGTCACAAGTAGACCACGCGGCCAACGTCGATTTTTCAAGTACTGAATACGACGCGCTTCCTTGGCGAAGCCCCGGAGCGTGTGTCCGGTTCCGATCAGAACGGTCCCTGTCTTACCCGCTTCTATCCTCCTTTACCCGCGTTTCCCGATGCGGCTCAGCGCAAACTCAGCGCAGTCACTGGTCTCATCGGGTCGCCGACGCAGCCTTCTCAGGCCGCCGCCAAGGCCGGCATGATCTCGCTGACGAAGAGTCTCGCGCTGGACTACGCGCCGCACGACATCCGGGTGAACGCGATCTGTCCCGGCTTCGTGTCCATGGGAGCGACTGGCCGAAGGGTTGAAGCGGCGGGTGCCCGAGTTCGCCGAGCTGGACGCGTGCGGCGTGTTCCTCGAGGTCGTGAAGCGGGCGGTGCCCCTCGGGCGGGAACAAACCCTCGACGACATCGGCCACCTCGCGGCCTTCCTGGCGAGCGATGCAGCCCGGAACATCACCGGTCAGTGGATCTCGGTCGACGGAGGCATCACGCTTCGACAGGCGCAGTGAGCACGAGAACGCGCCGGCGAGGTGGTGCCGCTCGGTGCCTTGTTCGCCGCGTTCCTCGAGGTCTCGCTGTTCGGCGTCGGAGGTGGCGGGTGATCCCGCGGATCGCCCGTGGACTACTTCCCGGTGTTGATGTACTGGACGCAGTCCCCTTGAGTCTTGAAGTCGAACGATTGCCAGCCGTCCGTTTTGCATTCTTCCTTGACGGTTGGAGCTCCCGCCGGAGGATTGACCACCTGGGGCATGATCACCAAATCCCGAGGAGTGACCAGGTTCGCTGAAGCAAAGACGACCAGGTCGCGTTCTGTCGGGGAGGATCCGAGAATATTGAGGCCCTCGCCAGCATTCGCCACGTAAAGAGTGCCGGAGGCGTCAAACACCATTCCCATGAGTGAAGCGGACAAAGCAGTCGAAGCAAACGTTCCCAGGTCGGTTCCCGATGGGGAGAACTTTTCGACGGTGTTGTTGATAAAACTCGAGACATACAAGTTCCCATCGGCGTCGAATGCCATCCCCGCGGCTCCTGCGAATTCAGGCACGAAGTCTCCAAGGGCCTCACCCGTTGGCGAAAAGCGCCGAACGACGTCGACAATGAAATCCGTCTCTGTCCCTGTCACGTACAAGTTGCCGCTCGCATCGAACGCGATGAAATCGGTTGGCTTCAGCGCGGTTACCACGAACTGATTGAGAGGTGTCCCATCGGCAGAGTAGCGGTCGACCTTACCGCCGAGGTAATCCGCGACGTAGATCGTCCCATCCGCGCTGACCCGGATGCCACCCGGTTTGTAAGGAGTCGTGAACGTTAGGAGACGGGCTCCAGTCGCGGAAAACTTACTGATCCTCGAGCCGTCGTGCTCCGAGACGTAGATGTTCCCGAATTGATCGGCGGTGATCCACGCCGGCGAACTGAGTCCGCTGGCAAACTCGCCGAGGTCGACCCCGGCAGCGGAGTAGCGGCGGATCGCGCCGCTCCCTGGGTCCGCGACGAGGATGTCCCCCGTGTCGGCGGCGGCCGCGGAGCTCGGGTTCACAAATGGGGAGAATCCGAGAATCAGCAACAGGAGCGGCACCAGACCTACGCGGAAGAAGATCCGCATGGAACACCTCCCAATAGGTAGCGACCGACTCTCCTTCGGAGGCCCACCGTGAAGCTGGCAAAGGTGGGCGCGGGGCACGAAGGAAGTCGTCCTAAAGCTTTTCTGCAGGGGGAATGCCAGACGCCCCATGCGACTCCTAACTAGCTGGAAAGAACACCACTGATGCTCGCGCCCAATGTCAGCGCGTAGGAACCCCGGCTGTTGAGTGCCATAGTGCGTCATGGGCACGTCGGTATGCGGACAGTCGCAGGAAGTTTTCGGAACTGTGGTATTGCGTCGACTACCTTACACGGGACTGCAGCACTGTCCATGACGTCAGCGCTTGTACCCGCTCTTACCCGCGTTTCTCGGCCCGGCTCAGGGCAAATTCAGCGCCGCGGCTTGCCTGCTTCTTGACCCCCATCGTTCGGCGGGGCTACCCTCGCTGGACCACATCCCTGGAGATCAGTCCGAACAATCGGAGGCGAGGAATGCAGTGTCCGCGTTGTCGGGCGGAGAACCGTGAAGGTCGCCGCTTCTGCGGCGAATGCGGGCTCTCGCTCAGCTCCGCATGTATATCGTGTGGATTTCTCAACGAGGGCATCGAGAAGTTTTGCGGGGGTTGCGGGAAATCGCTGGGCGCAGGCCCCACTCCCGCGGAGCCGCGGTTCACCTCACCGCAGAGCTATACCCCCAAGCACCTTGCCGAGAAGATCCTCACCTCGAAAAGCTCACTCGCCGGCGAACGCAAGCAGGTGACCGTGCTCTTCGTGGACGTCTCGGGATTCACCTCGCTGTCGGAGCGTGTCGACCCGGAGGAGGTCCACCGGCTGATGAGCCGGGCCTTCGATCTCATGCTTGCCGAAGTTCATCGCTATGAGGGCACGGTCAACCAGTTTCTCGGTGACGGGATCATGGCGTTGTTCGGCGCGCCCATCGCCCACGAGGATCACGCGCGCCGAGCCGTCCACGCCGCGCTCGGCATCGCGCGGGCCCTTACCGAGTATCAACGAGAGCTAGCGCCGCGCGGCATTAGCTTCCGCGCGCGGCAGGGACTCAACACCGGGCTCGTCGTGGTGGGCAGCATCGGAAGCGACCTGCGTATGGACTACACCGCCGTCGGCGACACGACCAACGTGGCGGCGCGCCTGCAGCAGGTGGGCGAGCCAGGGCAAGTGACGATCTCCGACGCCACCCACCGGCTCGTCCGTGGCTACTTCGACACCCGACCCCTCGGCGATCTTCACCTGAAGGGCAAGGCCGAGACCGTCGTCGCGTGGGAGGTTGTGGCCGCACACGAGGGCCGGACACGTCTGGAGGTCGAGGCCGACCGGGGCCTGACCCCGTTGGTGGGGCGGGAGCGCGAGCTCGGGCAGCTGCTCGAGGCGTTCACCCGCGCCCGGGGTGGGCAGGGCCAGGTGGTGCTCGTCGTCGGCGACGCGGGGATCGGCAAATCGCGCCTGCTCCACGAATTCCGCCGTCGAATCGCCGAGGGTGCTGACTGGCGCGAAGGCCATTGTCTGTCGTTCGGACGCGCGATGGCATTCCATCCGCTGGTGGACCTGGTCCGCCGGCAGTTCGCCATCGAGGAAACCGACGGCGACGCGGCCATCGCCGCGAAGATCGAGCGCGGCGTGACGAATGTCGCCGAGGACCTCGCGTCGGCCGCACCCTATCTGCGCGCCCTCTTGTCGGTGGACCCAGGCCAGGACGACGTGCGAGCCATGAGCCCGGCGCAGCGCCGCGGCGAGACCTTCGAAGCTCTGCGGCGCCTGCTGGTCCGCGCGGCGGAGCGGCGGCCGCAGGTACTCGTGATCGAAGATCTGCACTGGATCGATAGCGCGAGCGAGCAGTTCCTGGCGATGCTGGTGGACAGCGTCCCCGAGCTGCGAGCGCTGCTCGTCTTCACCTACCGGCCCGAGTACGTCCACTCGTTCGGCGAGCGCACCTACGTCTCCCGCGTCGTCCCCGCCGCGCTGTCGGCCGAGGACAGCGCGCGCATGGTGGCCGCCGTGCTGGCCACCGACGCGCTACCGGACGAGCTGCGAGGACTGGTCGGCACCAAGGCGGAGGGCAATCCGTTCTACGTCGAGGAGCTGGTCAAATCGCTGGAGGAAAGCGGGGCACTGCGACGCGTGGGCACTCGGTACGAGCTGGCCCGCGCCATCGGCGAGATCGCCATTCCCGGCACAGTCCAGGACGTCATCGCAGCGCGGATCGACCGTCTCGCCGAGGCGCCCAAACGAACGCTCCAGCTTGCGGCGGTCATCGGTCGCGAGTTCACGCGCCGCCTGGTCGATCGCCTTGCCGAGATCCGGGAGCGAACCGACGGGTTCCTGCGCGAGCTGACCGCGCTCGAGCTGATCCACGAGCGCCGGCTGTACCCCGAGCTCGCCTACATGTTCAAGCACGCCCTCACCCAGGACGTGGCCTACGCCTCGCTCCTCGTGCAGCGACGCCGGGAGCTCCACGGGGTCGTCGGTCTCGCCATCGAGGAGTTGTACGCGGATCGGCTCCCGGAACACTACGAGATGCTGGCCCATCACTTCTCGCTGGCCGAGGACTGGGAGCGCGCACTCGAGTACCTCCTCAAAGCCGCCGAGAAAGCCACGCAGGCGTTCGGTTTACGCCAGGCGCTGGAGCTCTACGGAAACGCGCTGGAGGCCACCCGCCGCCTCGGCGATCGCGTGCCCGTCGCCACGCTTACGGCCATCCTCCGTGCCCGCGCCGATCTGTTCCTCTCCGTTGGCGACTTCGGTCGGTCCCGTGAGGCAGCCGAGGCCCTCGTGCACCTGGCCCGGCGCGTCGAAGATCGCCTGCTTGAAGCCGATGCGCTGACCCAGCTCGCCTCGGCCTCGCAGTGGTTGGAGGACTTCCCGTCGGCGCTTCAACGAGCCCAGGAAGCGATCGAGATAGCGGAGGCGCACGGGGCCACGCGACTGTTTGCCGGGGCGCTGCTCGTCCGAAGCTACGTGCTCGGCGTCAGCGGCAAGCTCGACATGTCCGAGGCAGGATTCACACGGGTGCTCGAGATCGTTCGGGCGCAAGGGGATCGCTCGCGCGAGGCGCTGGCGCTGCACAATCTCGCCACCCAGCGAAGCTGGCAGGGACAATACTCGGACAGCCTGGAGCTCAGCCGCGAGGGGACACGTCTCGGACGAGAGGGTCGATTCGTCATCGCGCTCCTGCGGAATCTCTGGACGCAGGGGCTGGCTCTGACAGACACGGGGAACTACGACGCGGCGCTGGCGGTCCTGACCGAGGGCCGCGCCCTCGCCGAAAAGATCGGAGACGACGCCTTCATCCCGCGATTCCTCAACACGCTTGGTTGGCTGCGCATCGAGTGTGGAGACCTCACCGGCGGCATCGAGCTGTCGGAGATGTCATACGAGGTCACCGGGCGGTCCTCTCGCGCGGGGCATGGGACCGGCGCCGAGCGCCGGGCTTTCATCCGGAACAACGAGGGGGAGGCTCTCATGGTGCGCGGCGAGCTGGCTGCTGCCGCTGAAGCGCTGGCGGAAAGCCATCACATCGTGCAGCATCCGCCGCCATCGCGCTGGATGACCTGGCGCTACACGACCCATTGCTACGCGGGCCTCGCCCAGCTGGCGCTCTGGCAAGGAGATCCTGAACGCGCCCGGCGGTTCGCGGACCAGAGCCTGGAGATCGGCGTTCCTACTCGCTCGCGAAAGTTCGAGAGCTGGGCGTGGCGCCTCAAGGGCGAGAGCGCGACGCGCCGAGGCGCGTGGGGGGAGGCCGAGGATGCCCTTCGACGAGCTCTGAACATCGCCGAGGCCGTCGGCCAACCGCGCCACACCTGGCTGAGTCACGTTGCGCTGGGGCGCCTGGATGCGGCTAACGGCAGGCGTGACGACGCGCTCAAACGCTATCGCGCGGCGTGGACGATCATCACCGGCTTGCGCGCCAGCACCCAGGAGCCGACGCTGCGCGCCGGGCTCGAGACCTCGCCGCTGGTAAAGGAGGTCGAAGACCTCGCGCGCCCGGAGTAGGTCAGCGCGGTTTAGAAAATGACGCTCCGCGAAGCGCGTAACGTATTAGTTTAATGGGACGCGCCTGTAGCTCAGTTGGATAGAGCATCGGACTTCTAATGGCTCCTAGGAGCCGGTGCTCTATCCCACTCCATCACGCTCGATATCACTCCTGACCAGCATTCATGCCGCTATTCGGAATGGGTCGATTCCTGGAGAGCCACTACCGCTGAATCCCAAATGGGACGGATTGTGACCCACAACTAGCCCGTAACTAGCCCGACGATTCGCCCCAGGCACACATGGCTCCACGCCACTCATTCGTCAATCGGTCGGGGTAGGGTACCGAGGTTTCCTGACAAGGGCTGTTGACCCGGCGCGAACCCGCTGACCCCCCCCCTGAGCCCCATCGCCGGAGTCCCCGGGCTGCACTGGGGACCCCCCGGCGCTTTATCCCAGCGTGTACTGAAAGAGATGGGACCCCGCGTCAGAGTCCCGACGTTGGGCCTCCGAGGCATCGACGGGAGCGAACGTGAGCATCAACACGAATCAACGGCAAGCGAACCGAAGAAACTTAGTCACTCGGTTGTCCAATCGATTCTAGGAAGTGCCGCACGTGACTCCAGTGAAGGGCTTGACCAACCGGTAGATACCACTTTTCGCCCTCGGTGATGGCAAAAGGAGGTGGCATAAGCTGGCGAGCTACGTTCCCAAACAAGACACCAGCGACTCTAAGTGTTCGTTCCTCGATAAGCGGTGCTCCGGACATCCCTTCTACGACTGGGATTGACACCTCGAAGATTTTGGCTCGTGTGGGCATCGTCGGCTCTTTTGTGATCAGCACAGCATGGACATAGCCCTTCCAGGTATACGGGGTGATGGTCGGGCCGGGGCCTCCTCCCTCGACAGGCTCGAAGGTCATGCGGCTGACCAGATCAACGGTCATGACAGTCGTCAAGCTTGGAGGATCTTGACGGCATACCGGGAAATGCTCGAAGTGCGTAACTCCCGGAACGTCGGCCACCGCTAGATCGTGTTGGGGGTCTAGACGAACGTTGAGGATAGCCGCCATCCAGGGCTGGCGCATCACCTCTGCTGGCTTGGCGTCAGGGAGTTCGCGCTTTGGCACCGCGATGGCTTCGTCGGGACCCGGCTTAAGCCCAAGGACATGCGCGGCGCTCAAGATTATTGGTTTCGGTGAGAAGAAGAACCCCGTGCCTAATACACGCTTGACGATCCCTTTCGAAGGATCGACGAGCAGCACGGGCAGGATTGCGTTGTCCGGGTTTACTGTTCTGAGCGCTGTCAATCTCGATCTCTTCGAAGACGGCTTATGACGCGCTCAGTGTGGACCCGCGTTTCATACTGGCCCGCTCCCAGCTCCCCACACCCTCGTCTGCGTGGCGGCCGCGCTCGAGCGCATGTGCAGCCTCACACGGAGGACGCGGTTGATGCGGAGCCAGGGATGCCAGAGGCGGGCGTCGTTCACTTCTGCGGCGGGTTTCTGTGTTTCATGACAATGTCCAGGAACAAGCTGGACTCCATTAAGCCATACCTCTTCTCTTTCCCCGCCACCTCGATGGTCACGGAGTAGCTGCGGTAGCCAGCCTTCACCATCAGCGTCGCAGCGCGCTTCAACAATGCGTGTAGCTCCTCGTCTGCTTCCACTCTCGCTCCTCCTACTCTCTCCCGCCCTCTGGCTTCTTCAACGCCTCCTACGCCGCCCGCGTCGCCTCACCAACTCGTGGCCTTACTACTTGGTCGATCTGAACAGGTTCACGAACCCAGCGGCGATGCCAACGCCGAGACCAATCATCGCGAGCCACGGCGCCGTGCCGAGCCATCGGTCAGCGTAATAGCCGCCAGCGAGGCCGATGACGGTCGACATCACGAGCGCGATGCCGACTGATGCCGAGTTCACCTAGGTGCTCGTCCGCCAGATCGTGTCCCACGCCGCCCGCTGCGTCGCGTGCCCGAGCCTAGCGAGTCGGACCGTCCCGGCCCTCCAGAGCGAGCCGCACAAAACGGTCAAGTTCGGGCAGATTCACTGGTTTGAGGACAAGAGCGAACGCCCCGTTAGCCCTCGACTCCTCTTCCGTCTGCCGAAACGCACTCCCTGAGACCAGGATTGCCGGGGGTGCGCTATGCAGGCCCCTCATCTGCTTGAGGAACAAGATTGCAGAGCGACTGCCAATACGAACCGTCGGTGAACTCAAACTTGGCCAGGTCCTCCAAGGCGCGTTGAGACTCAGAATCAGGACCAGGTCGAATGGGGAGCGACGCAGCAGAATCAGAGCGTCGTCACAGTACTCGATGGACTCGACCTCGTAGTCACCGTGACATTCACGGAAGTACTGGTCGATGACTGCGACTACACCGGAGTCACCACCGACTAACAACACCCGCCGTTTAGCCATCCGCCCTCTTCAGCGCCTCCCGTGCAGCTCTCTGCACCGCATGCCACGGCGTGCGCTCCCACGCGGTGCCGGTCGCGCTCGTCGGTGAATGCTGCATGCCCCTTATGTGCGAGCCCGACCATGGCATACTCCCCCATGGCGAAG
>AR_comb_assmDRAFT_10388503_pt1 | contig 11764 bp, 9 predicted proteins | sample ArasoioldDNA_FD_10543 | JGI IMG/M metagenome (IMG submission 10543) | reverse complement strand
AACTGAGCCTCCAGCGAACTCTCCCCGATCTGCTCGCGGCCAGCGCCGAGCCGGTGAGAGTCGTGATCGACGGGCTCGACCGCTCCCACAAGCCCGAGCAGTTTGCCGCCGCCGCCCGACTGGCCCAGCTCGCCGCGGGGAGCGAGGGCAAAGTAAGTCTCCTGATCACTGCCCAGGAGATGGAGATGCCGAGGGTTAGCGAGCGCCTGCGTGTCGCCAATGCCCCGGCCTCGCGACTGACCGTGATCTCCGACCTCGACGACGAGGACGTGCGGCTCGCTCAGGTGGCCGAGCCACGGCTGGCCGAGATCTCTGTCGCCGGCCAACTCCACTCTCTCTTTCGCCGCCCGAAGCTGATCGACCTCTTCCTCAGCGCTGGCCAGAGCGGCCTGGCGGCACCGAGCGACGAGGCAGGGCTGGCCCGGCTCTGGTGGCAGAGCATCGTCAGCGGCGGACCCGAATCGGCACCCCGCCAGGCCCTCGTCCTCAAGCTCGCCTCGCAACAGGCCGACGGCATGGTCGCAGTGACGATGAGCGCTGAGCTCTCCCCCGCGGACGTCGCCAGCGTCGACAACCTGCGCCGCGACGGTGTCCTCGCCCCCGACGGCGCCCGCTACGAGTTCGCCCACGACCTCTTTGCCGACTGGGCGCTCCTCCACCTCCTCGAAGCGCTTGAGGACCGCGCGATTACCGAACTCGGCGCCAAGGTCGAACTACCGACATGGCACCGGGCGATTCGTCTCTATGCACTGTCGGTGCTGCGCGAGCAGGGCCTTGAGGCCTGGAGCGCACGCCGCGAGGAACTCGAGCGCGAGGATCAGTGGCTTCTCGCCGAACTGTTCCTCGACGCCGCCCTCTTCGCCCACGACTCGGCTGCGGTCGTGCGCTCGCTCTGGCCGACCCTGATCGCAGACATGGGTGATCTCCTGCGCCGGCTGCTCCGCCGCCTGCGCTTCTCGGCGAGCATCCCCGACCCGACCGGGGGCCTGATCTTTGCCGGCGCCCCTGAGATGGAGACCTACTGGGCAATTCAACGCCGGGTGCCGCTCTGGCCGATCTGGATCCCCTTTCTCGAAGTCCTCCACGAGGAGCGCGCAACCGCAATCGAGCTGGCAGACGCCGAGATCGCACCGGTGGTGGAGACCTGGCTGCACTTCGCCGGCCCCCACACCAAGGGATCGGACCTCGCCGCCGAGATCGCCCTCCAGTGCGGGCGCTTCGTGCGCGAGCAGGGCGAAGCGGGTACGAGCTTTGAAGACAAGCTGGAGAAGTCCCTCTGGGGCGCCGCGCTCAGCGCCGGCTCTGTCGACCCCGTCGCGGTGATCGAGATGTTCATTTCCGCCCTCAGCTCAGACGAGGAGGGGGAGAAGTGAGCCGCTTCGGGGGCTGGAATCGGGTCGACCGCGAGCGGGTCCGTGAGACCGTGCTCGAAGCCGACCTTTCGCCGCTGATCAGCGCCGACCCCGGCGGCGCCGCCAGACTGATCGGGGCGGCGGTCTGGGACGACAACCCCGGGGAAGCCCCCTCCTGGGACCTGGAGGACCCCGGGCCCTCGATCACCGAGGCCCCCAACTGGCACGTCGCGGTGCCCGAGCGCGGACCCTTCTTGCGGCTGTTGATCGAGGATCCCGAAGCCGGTCTTGACTGCGTGGTCTCGATCGCCGAGCGAGCCACGAGGCGCTGGGCCGAGGTCCAGCGCGCATACACCGGCGAGCAGGCCGAGTACGCCGGCGACCCCAACGAATTCGGTGTCCTGATCGATGGCCAACGGCGACAGCTCCTCGGCGACGCCGAGCTGCTCGCCTGGCACCGCGGAACCGGCCGCGCGCCAACCGTTCTCGCCTGCGCCCTGATGGCGGCCGAGTCCTACCTCTATAGGCAGATCGATGAAAGCGAGGACATCGCCCCGCCTCTGAAGCGACTGCTCGCATCGGACTCGGCCGCGATCTGGGGAGTGCTGACCGAGATCGCCCGCTACCGGCCCGGGTTGATGTGGGGCCAACTGCAGCCCCTGATCTCAAGCCCGGGGCTGCTCATGGCCGACAAGAGCGCCACCCTCGGCCCGGGCCACCTCCTGCCCTTCTTCGGCTTCATCGACAAAGTCCACACCGAGCGCGCCCAGAAGTGGGGTGAGATGCCCCACCGCAAGCTACCGCTGACCGAACTCCTGATCCGCGACGCGTTCCAGGACCCAGATGCGGCGGAGAAGCTGGCCGGGGCGAGGGAAATCTGGCGCGAGGAGGACGGGGAGCGCTGGAAACACCTGATTGCCCAACTCGACCCCACCAATAGAAAGCTGCAGCGCTACGAGGACGGCAGCTTCATCCTCGACTACGAGCCTCCGGCCGAGTTGCGGGGCGAGATCAAGGAGACGAACACCGAGATCACGAGCTCCCAGATCTGGCTCGGTCTGCCGGGAAAGCTCCGCAAGTGGATAGACGAGCGCTCCGAACCCTCGCCCGAGGAGCTCGAGAGCTTCTGGGATGAGAGCCAGAAGGCGATCATGCAACCCGCAGACCAGCACTTGCTGAGTCAGGGGGTCATCGCCAAAGCCGACCTCGAGTGCGGGGTCGCAGCCCTGTTCGTGGCTTGCGCGAGGGAGTGGCTGCGATCGCATCCCGAGCGCGAAGATTGGTGTCGGCGAGCGCTGCTCGCGCCGTTCGAAGGAGAGCCGCCGGCGACCCACGAATTCGACTCCGCAGAGCAGTTCTCGAGCGATTCCTGGGACGGATTCTGCGCCGACGCGCTACCCCTGCTCTGGGCAGAATCGCCCCAGGACCCCGAGCTGCGCTCGGGAGTCGCGCGCCTCGCCATCCACCTCCACCTGGAGACCGTCCAAAGGACCTTCAGGGCCACCGCCGGGGAGCCGAGCCTAACGCTGGGTCTTGCTGAACTCGAACACCTGACCTTGCACTGGGCTCGGTACAAGCTCTGGCGCCAGGCTCGTGCCCACGCGACCAAGTACGGGGCGAGCGAAAACGCCGGGCTGTTCGCCAAGCTGCCCGACTTCGAGCCGACGACCCGAGACGCGCTGATCGGCTTCGAAGCCGGCACGCTTGGACCGCCCCCACCGCTTCGGGACTGGCTCGCCGAGACGCCCGACGGAGTGATGATCGCGCGCCAGGCGAGGCGCCAGCCCGTGCTCCACTCACTCTCACTCAGTTACCTGGTCGCGGCCCGCGTCCATCTCGCGATAACCGAGAGTGCCGTCGAGGACTCCGAGCGAGCCGAGTTCGCCGCAGACCTCGCCGACTCCCTGATCGGCAAGCTGGTGCCCGACAGCGTCGACCGGATACCCGGCACCCCCTACACCGAGGAGCGCCACGCCCTCAACCTGCTGGCGCGGCTGACCCTGGATGCCTCAGAGGACGGAGCCGAGGCGATATGGAAGCCGATCCTCGAAGCCGGTGAACCCGCCCACTACTGGGTCGAGGCCTATCTCGGCGAACTCTGGTCGGCGGGGCTTCGCGAGGAGAGGCTTAACATCAAGCTGGTCTCGGTGATCAGGCGGATCCTCAGCTTCACGGAAAAGAGCTGGACCCGCTCCGGTCGGGGAGGCGACGACCTTGCTCTGAAGGTTACGGGCGTCGACACCGTCCACCGCTCACTCTGGTCCGAGCAGCGCCAGTGGGTCCTAGCCGACCTTGAACCGCAGTGGAGCAAATGGGTGAAGCCGAGGCTCACCGGCACCTGGTTCGCCCGTTACTTCGCCCACTTCCTCGAAGCCCCCGCGGCAGCGGCCATCCGCGGCGAGGCGCTGAGCTGGCTTGCCGAAGCCGAGCGCAACCGCGAGCACATCGACAGCGATCTTGACGAGGCAACCGGCGAACTGCTGGTCGTGGTCTACGCCCAAGAAGCGGAGCTGATCGCCGGTGCTGGAGCCCCGGCGGAGGCGGCCCGTTACCTGCTCTCGCGCCTCGCAGGCCGCGGCGTACCGCTTGCGCTCGAGCTCTGCGCCCGACTCGGATGAGCCAGACCGACCCGGTCAACGAACTGCGCACGCCTGAGGGCGAGGTAAGGCGGCCCTGCTGTCTTGCCTTCGACCCCCGCGCCCTCGTCGGGTGAGCAAGTGCTTCGGGTCACACCGCACCAGACCGGCCCGACCTACCTTGCCGGCTTTCACTACGGTCAGCCTCGGGAGGTGCCAAGACGATGGGTCGCTTTGACGAGCTTTCAGACCTCGACTTCGAGGAGTTGGTCGCGGACCTGATGCAGGCCGAGTTCGTCCTGCCATTCCGAGCAGGGACCCGAGGAAGGGACGGCGGCATCGACGTGCTCGCCGAAAAGGGCGATGAGCAGCACGTGGTCCAGTGCAAGCACAACCGCACCGGCGATTTCGCCAACCTCCGGACCGCAGTGAAAAAGGAGGCGGCAAAGCTCTCGGAGCTCAACCCCACCTGGTCGAGCTACCGATTCGCCACCTCGATGCGGCTGAACCACGCGCGACGAGGGGAGCTCGCCGAGTTGCTCGAACCGTGGGTCAGCTCGGTAGACGACATCTACGCGGAAGGCGACCTCAAATCCCTGCTGCGAAAACACGACGTCGTCGAAGGCCGCCACGTCAAGCTCTGGCTCTCGGGCGCCGGGCCATTGAAGCAGCTGCTGAACGCTGCAGCCTACGAGCGCAGCCGCGCCCTACTTGAGGACACTCGTGCCGCGCTACCGCGGTACGTGCAGACCGAGGCCTACGGAGAGGCACGAGAGATCCTGCGAAAAGAGAGCGTCTGTGTGATCGCCGGCCCCCCCGGCGTCGGTAAGACCACCCTCGCCCGGCTCCTGCTCCTGAACGCGCTTGAGGAAGGCTTCCAGCCCTACGAGATCGCGCCGGGCGGCCTGCGAGATACCTGGCAGCTACTGGAGGCCGACGAGGACCAGATCTTCTACTTCGACGACTTCCTCGGCCAGACCGCGCTGCACGAGTCCCGCCACCACGACGCCGACCTGCTGAAGCTGATGCGGAAGATCGCCCGCACGCCGAAAAAGCGCTTCGTCCTGGCGACCCGCGAGTACATCCTCCGCCAGGCCAAGCAGCTCTCGGAGGCCCTCGACCGCGAGACGGACGACGCTCACCGTTTTCTGCTGACGATCGACCGCTACAGCCGCCACGAGAAGGCACGGATCTTCTACAACCACATCTACTACTCGGCGGATGTGAACGAGATCGCGCGCCGGTCGCTCCTGCGAAACCGCGGCTACATCAAGGTGATCGACCACCCTGCCTACAACCCGCGGCTGATCGAGTGGATCACCGGCTTCTCCGCCCACCGGCTCAGTGAGTCCGAGCTGGAGGACTATGCCTCCTTCTGCGTCAGGGTCCTCAACAAGCCAGGGCGACTCTGGTCCCATGCGTTTGAGAGCGGGCTCGATGAGGCTGAATCTGCGGTACTGGTCTCGATGCTGGGCCTGCCCCGCCGGGTCTCGGCCATTGATCTAGAGCAAGCATTCGGAAGCGCCTGCGAGGCCCGTGGAATCGATTCAGGGCGGCGGCGCTTCATCCGTGCGCTTGAGGTCCTCGATGACTCGTTCCTCAGCTCCGACGGAGCGGCATCCCTCCACGTGTCGTTCATCAACCCGTCGGTCATCGACTTCCTACGGCAGTACCTGCTCTCGAGTAGATCCGATGCGACGCTTGCGATCAGAAGCGCCCACTTCTTCGAGCAGGTCGAATGGCTATGGGCAGCCCTGAGCAACAAGTCCACCTCTCCGCCGGCGGCCCTGGCCGCGGACTTCCGCGACGCAATCGGCCGCACCCTCAGGACCCAGCCGGCAGAGGGAACCGGCGATGCCCTGTCATTCCCGCCACACCTCGACGGGCCTGTGTCGCTGCAGGAGCGGCTCATCAAAGCGCTCGAGTTCCTCCAGAAGCTGCCTGCGGGAAACCCTCCTCAGGGGGTCCTCGGGGGTGGCAGAGCGTGGCTCGACGCGATTTCCGAGGGTCGCCAAGGCATCAGCGAAAGCTCGCCGAAATTGATGCGGACGCTGGCCGATCTTGGGGCCTTCGATCTCGCGTACGGAGTCGGCGTGATCAAGACAAAGCTGGCGACTCGCGGGGTCGATGATGTGGCGGCCTGGGCATGTCAGGACGAGCTGCAGCGCCAGGTCCCCACCGCCTACACCCCGGCGGAGAGGGCGGAGGCGCGGGAGGCGTTCGACAGCTTCTTTGAGGACGCTCTTGAGGAGCCGGCCGCTTATGGCTTGGTGGAGGAGGACCTATGGAGCGTCGAAGACCTCATCGGTGGCTTGGACTCGAAACTCGAATACTCGGCTGTCGAGCAGGCCAGGGATCGGCTCGCTGAGGAAGAAAGCGAAGGTGAAATCTCACCGCCTGACTTCGAGCCAGAAGACTGGGAGCCCGATGACCGCGGCGGCGGATTCGGGGATGAAGACGGCGAAATCGATGCGATTTTTGACCGCCTCGGTTAGAAATTCGAGAAATCCCCGTACATCTCCGCCAATCCGGCTCGCTTTCCAGCCCCCGTCGAGCTACTGTCGCCGCCGACCAAGACATAACGGCATAACGGCCCCGGCGACGCTGAAGACGCCCCGGGGCCTGGCACCGAAGCAGACTCCTTCGATGCGCGACCGATTCTCCCAGAGCACTTCGGGTGCTCGGGTAGAGCGGCGGCCCTGATCTGAGGCGGCTCTTCGGTGCCCTACCGAAAGGGGGCGCCATGCCCAGCATCACCGCGACTATCGACCGCTACCAGCGGGACGGCCTCTACGAGCTGGTCCGCAACCACCTCGGCGGGATCGGCGACGTCTGGATCGCGCTGGAGGAGAACGGGGACTTCGCCACCGCCGAGCGGCTCGGCATCGAGTTCGGCGAAGACTTCCGCCTGCTGGCCGACATCGGCTGGCGACCGAAGGACAGCCGCGAGGCATTCGAGCTGACGATGCCGACCCACGACCTGATGGAAGTCCTGAAGCGCCTGCACGGCGAGGCCGAACGGGTGCTCTTGGAGTCCGGCACCGAGCGCGAGTCGCGGGACGCCGACGCCGAGACTAACGCCCGCTTCCAGCTCGGCCTCGACGCCTGCGAGGAAGTGCTCGTCGACCTCGACGAGCGAGAGGGTGAGCGAGCGTGACCGCGGCAAAGGCGAAGCGCCTACGTCCGGGTGAACTGGACGGCCTCGTCCTCGCCTACCTGACCGAGCACAAAGGCGACGGGCCGCTGACCGCTACGGCAATCGGCAAGGGCATCGAGCGCTCAGCCGGCGCCGTCGCCAACTGCCTCGCGCGGTTGGCGAAGGAACAGAAGGTTCGCCAGGCCAAGCGCAAGCCCCGCGCCTACGTCGTGAAGGAGGCGAAGTAGCGATGTGCGGGCGATGCGGTGGGCGGACTGGGCGGCGTCTCTTCCCCGAGCAGACGCCGCCCGGGCTCAACTACGCGGTCGTCACGGGCACGCTGCTCGACGACCCAAGGGATGGCGGTGGTCCGGGCGGCACCCCGATCCTCGTCATGGAGATCGAGTTCCCGGTCGCCGACCCCGAGCATCCGCGGCTGCTGTGGACCTACGCCAGCTATGAGGTCGAAGTACCTGGCGATGTGGGTGGGCGACAACTCGAAGAGTTGAAGAAGGGCGCTCCGGTGCTGGTCGCGGGGCGGCTCAGCGAGCGCTGCTCGCTGGAGGATGGGCGCGCGAGCTGTCGCGGGACGATCATCGCCAACCTGATCCATCCCGGCCCGCCGCCCGAGCAGCCGGGCGGCTCTCTCGGCGCGAGGTACATGCCGTGACTCGCCGCACCCCGACCTCGGCGCCGCCGACCCCGGAGATGAAAGTTCGCTTCGGCCAGAACCTGGCTCGCTGCCGGGAGGGAGCCGACGTCTCCCAGGAAGAGCTGAGCTTCCGCGCCTCGATCCACCGCACCGAGGTCAGCCTGCTTGAGCGCGGCGAGCGGATGCCGCGCGTCGACACGGCGCTGCGAATCGCCGGCAGCCTCGGCGTCCCGCTTGACGATCTCGTAGCCGGGTTGGAATGGAAGCCCGGCTACGAGATCGTCGTGCCGGGGTCGTGGGAGGTGATCGGCCGAGACGGCGATGCCGCCGAGGTCACCGGGAAGAACTCTGTGGATCACTACGCCACGGCCGAGATGCCGAACGGCTCGCGATGACCGCCGGCTCGCGCTCCAAGACGCCGTTCCCGTTCAAGGCGCTCGCGAGGTTCGCGGACAACCTCTACCGTGCTCGCGAGCTTTCGGGTCTCGATCAGAAAGAGGCCGCCAAGCGCGCTGTGCTCACCCGCCCCAAGCTCGACAAGATCGAGAACGGCGAGTACATCCCCACCCTCGACGTCCTGATCCGCCTCGCCGGCACCTACTCGACCTCGGTCGGCGACCTCGTCAGCGGCGTCACCTGGCGGCCCGGCTGGGTCGAGCATTCCGGCCCGGCGGAGTACCTCGTCTCCGAGGACGAGATCGCCTCGGCGTAGAACCGCCGCGGCCCGCGATCCGACCGAGAGAAATGTCGGATTCGTCACACAAGGGGGGTTCAGGGGGGACCACTTTGGCGGCTTCTTGCCCTGTTAGGCATGAGAGCCGTAGAGAGAGCGTGGAATCGAGGGGTCCACTTTCGCCGCTCGTCCCTCTGTAGTTATGTGAGGGGCGAATCTAAAACTTGCCGCGAATCACTGTCCACTTTCGCTGCTGCCTGCTCTGTAGTAGTGGTGGAGAACGCAGCGAACAGAGCGAGCAGCGGCAACCGGCCAGCGGTCGAGCGACAGGTCGGGCGTGGGGTCGGCCCTGCGGTCGGTCCTCGGGTCGGGTCGAAATGCGCCGAGATCGGCGCTCTCTCGCACCGCACCGGCGATCGCGGCCCCGCCGTTTTGCCGACATACCTACGTCACCCAAGGGTCGGTGCATGATGGGTGGCAATCGCTCCGATCCAAGGCCGATGCTCGCGATCTTCGCCCTGCTCGTGATCGCCGCCCTCGTGCATGCCGCATCGAGCATCCACCCCGCTCGCCTGCTCGCCTCCGCGGCCTCGCTCGCGCCCCTCGCTCTCGGCGCCATCGCTATCGCCTCCGCGCTGGCTCCACAGCGCTTCCTCACCACGCGCCGCACGCTGGCGACGCGAACCGCCGTGGCCGTGGTGCCGGCCGATGAGTTCGACCCGAAAGCCGAGGCGGTGCAGCGCTTCGCCGCCGAGCTCGCGCGCAGCGATCGCAGCTTGCGTGGCTGGTTCGACCGCCGCGCCCGCGCCCTGCGCGTGCGGCTGGCCAATGACCGGAAAGGGCGCCTCGTCTATCTGCTCGAAGTCCCGGCCCGCTCGCACGAGCTGCTGCGGACGGCGCTGCGCGACTACGAGGGCGTCGAGCTGCGCGAAGTCGCCGAGGTACTGCCTGCGCAGCCGGAGCAGGCCGTCCGGCTGCGGACCGAGCTGGTGCTCGCCCGCCCGAGCATCGAACCGCTGGCCCAGCTCGCTCTCGACCCCGATCCGCTCCAGCCCTTCGCCGCGGCGATGGCCTCGCTGAGGGCAGAGCACGGCGAGCAGGTCAACGTCTGCGTCGACCTGCTGCCGACCGCCGGGCTGCGCCGCGCTCGGCTGCGGGCAAGGCTGAAACGACAGGCCAAGCGTCTGCACGGCGAGAAGCGCAGCCTGACGGAGATTCTCAACAACGAACGGCCGCGACGCGGCAAGAGCGATCCGACGGCGCTCTTGGAGCGGCGCATGGTCGGCCAGGCGCTCGACGCAAAGCTGCCGGGATCGGAGCCGCTATACGAGGCACAGGTCCTGCTCTGCGCCGAAGCGGCCGAGAAACCACGCGCGAAGCTCGCGATGCAGCTCCTGCTCGCCGCCTTCGAGCCGCTGCGCTCCCACAACTGGCTGCGCCCCTCGGGCATCGGGGCGGGCGAGGTCGTCTTCTTCGGCTCGGACTTCCCGACCCGGCGGCGCGGCTTCGACCGCCGCCTCGCCACCGGCCTTCACCGCCCCGCGAAGCGCTCGGTCCTTACCGCCCGTGAGGTCGCGGGGTTCCTGAAGCCGCCGAGCGCCCACTGCGTCTCGACCAACCTCGTGCGCTCGGGCACGCTGCTGCCGGCAGCGCCCTCGCTGCCGATCTTCGAGGAAGGCCGAGCCGACCTAATCCCGCTGGGCAAGGTCAGCGGCGAGCACGGCAAGCGCATCGTCGGTGCCCGCACCGACGACACCTTCTTCACCTACATCGCCGGCCGCTCCCGCTACGGCAAGACCGAGACGGCGATCGCCCAGTTCGTCCACCTGGTCCGCTCGGGCAGCGGCGGCCTCTTTCTCGATCCCCACGGCGACGCGCTCACGCGGATCAAGCCCTACCTGACCGAGCCCGAGGTGACGCGGCGGGTGGTCGAGATCGACGTCAGCGAAAGCGGTGCCTGGGAGCTGCCGGGCTGGAACCTCTTCGAGCTTCGCGGCAAGAACGCTGCCGAAGTCGAGTCGCGCGTGGCGGCGATCGTCGGCGCCTTCGCCTCGACCCTGCAGTGGGGCGATCAGTCGACGCGGGCGATCAACCTGACCACGCAGGCAACGCGGGCGCTGGCCCACGTTGCCCGCGTCCTGCCGCCCGAGCTCTGCCCGACGATCTTTCAGCTGCTGCCGCTGCTCTCCAGCGAGCGTTGGCGCGAGGCCGCGCTGCCTTTCCTGCCCTCCTCATCGCAGGCCTTCTGGACCGAGCGCTTCCCGCGCCTCTCCGAGGAGGCGATCACGCCGATCACCAACCTGGTCGACCGCCTCTCGGGCTCAACCCCGATCACGGCACTGCTCGGCCAGAGCCAAAGCACCTACCGGGCGCGTGAGGCGATGGACGAGGGCTTGATCGTCCTCGCCCATCCCGGATCGAGCGACGTCCACGAGCGGTTGGTCGCCAACCTGCTGCTCTTCGACCTGCTGCACGCGGGGAAGGGGCGCGGGTCGGAGCGCAAGCCCTTCTGGGTCTTCCTCGACGAGGTGCAGACCTACGACAGCGTCGCCTCCGGCAACCTCGCGGCGCTGTTGGAGCAGAGCGCGAAGTTCGGCCTGCGGGCCGTCGTGCTGAACCAGAACCCCGAGCGGCTGAACCCGCAGACGCTGACCGCGCTCGCCACCAACCGCTCTCACCTGCTCGCCACGACGATGAACTCCCGCGCGGCGGCCCTCGTGACCAAGGAGTGGGCGGGCAAGCCGACCCGGCGGCGCTGACCCGCCTGCAGCGCTTTCATTTCATCGCCCAGGTCACCGACCGCGGCGAGCTGAGCGAGCCCTTCGCGCTGGAGGGGATCAGGGTCGAGGACGTCGCCGAGCTACCCGCTGCCGGGAGCGGAGTGCCGCTCGGCGGGGCCGTGGCACAGACCGAGGCCGCCGAGGTCACCCGGCACCTGGAGACGCTTGACGAGCGCATCCTGGCCGAGCTGACGAAGCGACGCCGAGAGTCGGCTAAGACCGAGCGGGTGGCGTCGGAGGCTCCCGCATCGGCGAACCCCGACGACCAGGGCGCGTCGACCGACCAACCGACGCTTTGGGTGCCCGGCGGAACGAGGCCGAAGCAGTGAGCAAGCCCGCGAGTGTCCAGGGCGCTCTCACTGAGGCGGGAATCGAGGTAACCGCCTCGCTCGCCCAGCACCGTGTCCTTTCCACCGGCCAGGTCCGTGCCATCCACCTGCCCGGCCGCGGCGAGCGCTGGGTGCAGAGGCTTCTGGCGCGGCTCGGGCAGGCGGGGCTCGCCGGCTATGTGCAGTCGCCTCGCTCCCATCGACGCCTCTGGCATGTGACCGAGCTGGGGGCGAGGCTGGCGCGAGAGGCGGGGGTACTGGACGGC
>AR_comb_assmDRAFT_10188820_pt1 | contig 11766 bp, 8 predicted proteins | sample ArasoioldDNA_FD_10543 | JGI IMG/M metagenome (IMG submission 10543) | reverse complement strand
ATCGGCATCAAGCACAACTCAGGCGGCTGGTCCGTCGAGGAACGTTGGACCTCGAAAGCTCTGAAGCCATACTTTAACGACTTTGTGGTTCACAAAGGCTTTGCGTATGGATTCGACGGCCGGATCTTGTCGTGCGTTGATCTGAAAGACGGCCAACGAAAATGGAAAGGCGGTCGTTACGGAAATGGTCAGCTAGTTCTGTTAGCTGATCAGGATCTTTTGCTCGTTCTGTCAGAAGAGGGAGAGTTGGCCCTCGTTGGCGCAACCCCGGATCAGTTCAACGAAGTTGCCAAGGTCACCGCCATCACAGGTAAAACTTGGAATCACCCCGTACTAGTTGGGAATGTTTTGCTCGTCCGAAATGGTGAAGAGATGGCTGCGTTTCGTCTCTCGAAAGCGGAATGAAGAGTCTCGCGCTGCAAAATCGCGCCCTTGCGGATCAGGGCAGCAGCCCGACCGTCAGGTTGGACATATGGAACCACAAGCTCACGATGTAAACTGATGCGCAGTGAACTTGCTTAGTGCACTAGCGTTAATCGCTACATTACTCGGAGCGGTTGCTTCTGAGTGTCTTCTACTTTACGGTGGACGCCGTAATCCCTCTACATTACTGATGTTTCTTTTTTCGCTTTGGGTGGTTGCGCCGTTTGCCACGCTTCTACTGATGCACGTGCTCTCGAACCGCTGGTCTGCCACCGCACGAAGCATGCTCTACATCGTTGCCTTGGTAATTACTGTTGTCACAGTGACAAGCTATGCCTATTCCGTGTTTGGACCAGCCCATCCACAGCAAGCGTTCGCGTTCGTCCTCTTTCCACCTTTATCTGTATTGCTAATGATTGTTGCTGTCGGAACCACTATGATTGTTGCGCGACGATTAAAGGGCTGACAATAATTCCGGTGATGAGTACAAACACAAAATTAAGTAGCCTCACGATTACTGACGCAGCTGAGTTGTTGCGAACTAAAGAGATTTCGCCGGTCGAGCTTACTCGTGTTTGTCTTGAACAGATTGAAAGGCTCAATCCGATTCTCAACGCCTTCATCACGATCACTAAAGAGTCAGCATTGTCCGATGCGCAAGCGGCCGAGAATGAGATCCAACGAGGCGATTGGCGAGGCCCGCTTCAAGGAATTCCGATTGGTCTAAAGGATTTGATCGACACTGCAGGAATTAAGACGACGTGCGGCAGCGCTTTGTTCGCGAGCCGAATGCCTACTAGTGATGCCTTCATAGTTGAGGCGTTGAAACGAGCCGGTGCGGTCATTGTCGGCAAACAAAACATGCAAGAGTTTGCCTACGGAGGAACTTCTGCCGCCAGTTATTTCGGACCTGTTAGAAATCCATGGGACCCTGACAGAATAGCCGGAGGATCTTCGGGAGGATCCGCCGCAGCAGTGGCCGCTGGAATGTGTCTCGGCGCGATAGGTTCGGATACAGGTGGTTCGGTCCGTCAGCCCGCTGCGTTTTGTGGTGTAGTGGGTTTGAAACCCACGTATGGACGCGTTAGCACGCGCGGAACGTTTCCGCTCTCATGGTCGCTTGATCACATTGGACCGATTTGTCGCAATGTTAGCGATGTAGCATTGATGCTTGAAGCAATAGCTGGATACGACCCGCTCGACGCTACCAGCGTTGATCTACCGACGGAGCGTTACTCCGACGGACTCGCACACAAAACGGCGTTTCGGATTGGTGTAGTGAGGCAATACTTTGAGGATTTGGATCCGGAGGTCGAGACCGCCGTTAACGAGGCGATTAAACTGATCGGTGAAAACTCAATAGAAGTTCGAGACGTCGACTTGCCTGATGCTCCGACAACGGTTATCGGTCCTGAAGCTTACGCACTTCACGCCAGGTCACTCGCCGAAGCTCCGCAGCAGTATCAACGTTGGACCAGAGAGCGATTAGATCAAGCGGCAAACGTCAGTACGATTGATTATGTCGAGGGTCGACGCAAACTCGAACAAGTACGACGCTCGGCCAAGGATGTCTTTTCAACAGTTGAGCTGTTGGTTACGCCAACCACCCCAGTGCCGCCTATCACTTTGAAAGAAGCGATGGAGATGGGGCAGCCGCCGTCTCCCGGCGAGGTATGGTTAAGAAACACCCGACCGTTCAACGCCTTCGGGCTTCCCGCGATTTCAATTCCTTGCGGCTTCACTTCGATTGGTTTGCCGATCGGTCTACAAATCGCCGGACCACATTTCGCGGAGGCTCGCGTGTTAAGTTTAGCTTATGCCTATGAGCAGGTTACTGATTGGCACAAACGAAGGCCGATACTCTTATCGTGACGCGGCCCAGGCCGCAAGAACTCAACACTCTCCGCCAGTCGCATTCGGTAGATGACTAAGACTCACGACAATCAATCGCCATTCCGAGTAACACTGAATCATTTTTACCTAACTGTCGATGCCGAAACTTACGCTGCGATCGAGAGCAGTGAGTTTCTGCGTCGAGAGTTTGCACCTTTCGAACAACGGACAACCGTCCGCACCGATCAGACTTACACCGGCATATATTTCTACGCGTCGAACACTTACTTTGAATTCTTCAATGCGACACAATCTGCCGAGCACAAGTTAGGCGACAGCGGGCTCGCTTTTGGTGTCGAGCAGATAGACGCAGTGAAATTCCTTGAACAGCGGCTGGGGATTGCTCCGGCGCGTTTGGTTACGCGTGGATACAAAGATAAACAGATTCCGTGGTTCTACATGTTGAGTCTTGGCCCGTTCCCTGAGAACTCTGCAATCAAAGCGTGGATTATGGAGTACCACGCACAGTTCCTGGCCGAATGGAATCCTTCAGACAAAAAACATCAAGGCATTCAAAGAAAGCAGATTCTTAGTCGGTATATTGCCGTGTTAAGTAACACTCCTGCGCAGCCGATCGTCACTGACTTATCAGGTCTGACGCTGGCGGTGGATCATGAATCAGCTGCAACGCTGCGTTTAGTGTGCGAAAAGTTTGGATACCAATCAGCCGTTCAGGGCGAAGAGGTTGTGTTGACCAGTCCTGATTTTGTTTTAAGGCTGATTCCGGAGAGATCTTCTGACCGTGGGATTAAGCGCGTTGAGTTTCGTATTAATCGAATGCCTGCGGAACAACGAGAAATTTTCTTTGGTCCAAATACAACTCTGCGATTTGAGAATGACGAACTAGCAGTGTGGACCTTTTGATTGATCGCCGCCGTAAAAACGCTAACCCTCTCATTTACTATCCACCAAAGCATGCCAAACGATAACGACCCCATCCTCACTGAACCAGCTAACGCTGAAGAGCGCCGTCTAGAGGAGTCACGTCTCAGAACGAAACACTGGAAACGTTGGGGACCATACCTGAGCGAGCGCTCATGGGGAACCGTGCGCGAAGACTACAGTCCACACGGCACTGCATGGGACTACTTTACTCACGACGATGCTCGTTCACGCGCCTATCGCTGGAACGAGGATGGCCTCGCCGGCATTTGTGACCGACATCAGATGATCTGTTTCGCCGTTGCGCTTTGGAATGGCCGAGATGCGATTTTGAAGGAGCGTGCGTTTGGCCTGACCAGCAACCAAGGCAACCACGGTGAGGACGTCAAGGAGTACTACTACTACCTCGACTCAACTCCAACCCACTCCTACATGAAATATCTTTACAAGTATCCGCAATCCGCTTTTCCTTATGGTGAACTTGTAGAAGAGAACCGGCAACGCACTCGGACTCAACCCGAGTTTGATCTCATCGACACAGGTATTTTCGATGACGACCGATATTTCGATGTGTTTGTCGAATACGCGAAAGCCGATGTCGAAGACATGCTCATCAGAATTAGCGTAACTAACCATGGTTCAACAGCAGCTCCGCTTCACCTGCTTCCTCAGGTTTGGTTTCGCAACCGCTGGACGTGGGGCGACAACGAAGATCCTCGTCCTTCACTTCAAAAAGCGATAGCAAACCAAGGCGCTGCTATCGAGCTAAATCATTTCGAAGGAAATCGTTGGCTTTGGTGCGAAGGCTCGCCCGAATTGCTATTCACTGAGAACGAATCCAACAGCCAAAGAGTGTTCAATGAAGCGAATCAGACACCCTACGTTAAGGATGCTTTTCACGAGTACGTTGTCGACGGAAACGTCGCGGCAGTAAATCCAGAACAAGTAGGCACCAAAGCCGCAGCGCACTATGCTTGGAACCTTGAACCTGGTGAAACGCGAATGATCTGCCTTCGTTTCAGCGACACCGTGCCTCAGTCCGCTAGCTTCGGACCTGCCTTTGAAAAAGTATTTGCTGATCGAATTGCCGAAGCAGATGAATTTTATGCGACTGTAATTCCGAATCATCTCTCAGCAGACGCACGGGCAGTAATGCGGCAGTCATTTGCGGGTTTACTCTGGTCCAAACAGTATTACCACTACGTCATCGAGATGTGGCTTGATGGTGATCCTAAGACGCCGCCACCGCCGCCAGAAAGGAAGTTTGGTCGCAATCACGAGTGGAAACATCTCTATAACGCGGACGTCATATCCATGCCCGATAAATGGGAGTACCCATGGTATGCCGCGTGGGATTTAGCTTTTCACTGCGTACCGTTGGCTCTGGTTGATGTCGAATTCGCGAAAGAGCAACTCATTCTCTTGTTGCGTGAATGGTACATGCATCCGAATGGTCAGTTACCGGCTTATGAATGGGCCTTCAGTGACGTTAATCCACCTGTGCATGCATGGGCTGCGTGGCGCGTTTACAAGATAGATAAGAACAAGCGCGGTGTTGGTGATCGAAAATTTCTCGAACGAATCTTTCATAAGCTAATGCTGAACTTCACCTGGTGGGTGAATCGGAAAGACGCCGAAGGTAACAATATTTTCGAGGGTGGGTTTTTAGGTCTCGACAACATTGGCTTGTTCGACCGCAGTCAGCCACTCCCTTCAGGCGGTCATCTCGAGCAATCCGACGGTACTAGTTGGATGGCCATGTATTCGCTCAACCTCTTAACGATTGCTCTTGAGTTGGCGCGCGACGATTCTGCTTATGAAGATGTCGCGAGCAAATTTTGGGAACACTTCATTCACATAGCTGAGGCTATGAACAACATGGGTACCGAGAATATGGGACTCTGGGACGAACAAGACGGTTTCTATTACGACGTGTTGCATACCTCGGATGGAGATCATGTCCCTCTGCGAGTTCGCTCTGTTGTCGGACTGACGCCCTTGTTTGCGGTTCAGACAATTGAGGCCCACATACTTGACGCCTTTCCTGATTTCAAGAAGAGGCTGGTTTGGTTTGCCGATAACAGAAAGGATTTGACAGACGACATAGCCACTTTCAGAACTCCCGGTGATGAAGGCAGGTTGACGGTTGGTCTCGTGCGTCGCGAACGGCTGCATTCGATCCTTCGCTACATGTTAGACGAGGATGAGTTCTTATCTCCGTTTGGGATTCGTTCGGTCTCGAGGTTTCATTTGGAACATCCCTACACATTAAACGTGAACGGATCAGAATATGTTGTCGACTACGAACCTGCCGAGTCGACCACAAGTACATTCGGAGGAAATTCAAACTGGCGTGGTCCAATCTGGTTTCCCATAAATTATCTAATCATCGAATCGCTTCAGAAACTCCATAGTTATTACGGCGACAGTTTTCAGGTTGAATGCCCGACAAACAGCGGGCAGCTCATGAACCTCCAGCAAGTAGCGGACGAGATCGCAAAGAGGCTGTCGCGTATTTTTCTACGTGACAATGATGGCCGACGACCTATGTATGCCAATATCGAACGATTTCAGGCTGACCCAAATTGGCGAGATTTGATTATGTTTCATGAATACTTCAACGGGGACACTGGAGAAGGAATCGGCGCGAGTCATCAGACGGGGTGGACGGGATTGATCGCCAGGATACTGCAGCAAACCACCGGATAGCTCGGCAACCCAACTTGAGACGCGCGTAAAACGGTGGTATAGCTAAATCCGCTCTACACTCAAACGCTCAGACCTGCACGCCACGAATCCTCAGAGGTTAAAGTTAGACAGAAACTTTCGATGGCTGGATTTTTGTAAAGGTGATTAATGCGAAAGGCGATTCATGATCCAAGTACAAAACCTGACGAAGCGCTTCGGTGATTTAACTGCTGTGGACGACATCTCTTTTGATGTTGCGCGAGGAGAAATTTTTGCCTTTCTTGGGCCAAACGGCGCTGGCAAAACTACAACGATCAAAATGCTGACAACTCTGTTGCGTCCGACGAGTGGCACACTCGAACTTGATGGTATCGATCCGACTGTGCATCGCGATGAAGTGCGCAAACGGTTCGGTGTCGTTTTCCAGGATCCGAGTCTCGATCAGGATCTCACAGCATGGGAAAACATGGAGATACACGGCGTCTTGTATGGCGTTGCTCGCAAAGAGCGACACGAACGAGCTACTGCATTGCTTCAGTTGTTTGAGCTTTGGGATCGTCGTGACGCCCTCGTCAAAACGTTCTCAGGTGGTATGCGTCGTCGCTTGGAAATTGCCCGTGGTCTATTGCACACACCGAAAGTTCTTTTTCTCGACGAGCCGACTCTCGGCCTTGATCCCCAAAGTCGAAATCAGATGTGGACACACGTAAAGAGTTTGAATGAAACGGACCAGGTTACGGTCTTTCTGACTACGCATTACATGGATGAGGCTGATCGCGTAGCACACCGGATAGCAGTAATTGATCATGGGCGGGTAGTTGCCATCGGCTCTTCTCGGGAACTGAAAGACAAAACACAAACTGAATCGCTCGAAGATGCGTTTCTCGCTTTAACAGGAACAACCATTCGCGATGAAAGCGCAACTGCTGCAGACAGCATGCGTCAGGTCGCGCGCATGTGGAGGCGCTAACGAATGAACGTTATTTACATTTTATGGTTACGTGAAGTGAAGAAGTACTTGCGTTCGCGAACGCAGATCATCGCATCACTCGGTTCGCCCATTATGTACCTGGGAGTTCTCGGCTTTGGACTCGGACCGGTGTTCAGTCGCGCGGGTGAGGGAAGTTATCTGCAATTCATGGCCCCAGGTGTTATCGGAATGACGATCTTGTTTACATCGATGTTCTCCGGCATCGCGCTGCTGTGGGATCGACAGTTTGGTTTTTTAAAAGAAACTTTAGTCGCACCGGTGCCTCGTTTATTTATCATGTTGGGGAGAACGATCGGCGGCGCGACTGTTTCAATTCTTCAAGGGTCACTGATTTTTGTTGCATGCCTCATCGCTGGTTTTCGGCCTCAAAGCATTGTTTCGATTCCGATGGCATTTCTTTTCATGGCGCTGATCGCAGTTGTGTTTGCAGCGTTGGGAACGGTGATTGGGTCGAGTCTGAAAGATATGCAGGGATTCCAATTGGTAATGAACTTCCTTGTTATGCCAATCTTCTTTCTCTCCGGCGCCTTATATCCATTGAAAAATCTGCCCAAGGTTCTTGCAGTTCTGACCCGCGTGGATCCACTGACGTACGGAGTAGACGGGGTCCGAACCGTATTAATTGGGGTGTCACACTTTGGGTCATTTGCTGATGTGATTGTTCTTGTGGCTGTAGCGATTCTCCTGCTGAGTGTGGGCGCGTGGCGTTTTTCCAAAATTGAGATTTAGCTCCGGCATCTTCAGGTCTTCGGGCGACATCTAGACCTTTACTCGCCGGCGTTTTGGCGTCAACTCCAGGATTGGAACCGAATGATTGTAAAGAGCGTCTAAAGACGGGCGGTCTGGACAGAAAAACTGGACCGCCGACCTCAATTCCACTCTATCCGCGTAATGCAGTTATTAGTCAGACAAGTGCTAGTTGTCCTGCTCCTTGGCGCTTTATGCGTTGTTCGGAGTCATGCGCAACAACCTGAGGCTAAACCATCCGCCGACATTGATGCCTTCGCAGACACACTTCTCGCTACGCCTTCGCCCCAGGAACGCCAGCAACTCTTAGCAAGAAAAAAAGAATTAGTGACACCCGATCTCAGGAAGGCGTTGATTCGGGAGGGCAACACGCACTTGATGGCTGGCCGTTACTCGACCGCATTTGAGATCTACGATCTGGCCCAGAACATTGCCCAACAGATTGGCGATAAAGAAGGCGTCGCATCAGCATCACTGGATATCGGAACGGTCTACTTCTTTCAAGCAAATTACCCGGCAGCTTTGGAACATTATCAAAAGGCGCGACAGCTCTTCCGAGAAGTCCCAAATGACTATGAGTCGGCAAAGGCTCTTTCGGGTCTGGCTCTGATATACAAAGAACAACGACGTGACGTTGAGGCCCTCAATGCGTTGCAGCAGGCGCTAACGGAATTCAAGTCGCTGGGCGACCGCGAAGAAATGAGCAACACGCTCAATGGCATCGGGACGATTTATTACGGGCAGGGAAATTACTCGGCAGCTGCGGACGCATTTCTAAAAGGTACTGAAGCGAATAACAACTCTGACAACCTTATCCGACTCGCCGATGCTCTCTACATGCAAGGCGATTACTCAGTAGCATTTTCTTACTACAAACAATCACTCGCAAAGCTCGATCCTCGACGCGACCAGGCAGCAGTTATTGCGGCATTGAACGGCGCAGCTAATGCCGCTTATTACCAGGCAAATTACGAAGAGGCCCTGCGCTATTACCAACGCAACTTGCCGATTCAGGAATCGCAACGAGACAAGTTGGGTGTGGCTGCAACGATTAAAGGTATCGGAAACGTTTACCGTTCGCGTGGCGAATACGCCGCAGCACTTGAGGCGTACGTTAAGAGTCTTTCGTTGACGGAAGAGCTGAAGCAATCGACTGGCTCGCTGCAGGGTAGCATTGGCCTCGTACGCGCATTACAAGGTAATTACCCACAGGCACTCGACGCTTATCAAAAAGCACTGTCTGAGTTTGAAGCGAACGGAAACAAGATCGACATGGCCCGGGCATTGAGTTTGATCGGCAACGTTTATTACGCCCAGGGAAGTTACGAGACTGCGCTTACTGCGTATCGTCGTGGTCTCGTGTTGAGAGAAGAAAGCGATGATAAGGCGGGACAGGGAGACATTCTTTCAGGCATGGGGACTGCCTTCTTGCGACAACAAGATTATCCTGATTCTTTAGACAGTTTTCAAAAGGCACTTGTTCTTTTCGATTCGGTCGGCAATAGAGAAAGAATGGCTGATGTGTTGACCAGGGTCTCAGATACATTTCTCGCGCAAGGCGAATATGCAAAAGCATTGAGTGCCGCAGAGAGTGCAATAACACTTGCGAGACAACTCGATAACGGAGAGTTGTTGTGGTACGCGCAGATGTTGAGGGGAAAGGCGCAACGAAGTCTCGATCAAAACCTGCAAGCATCGTCATCTTTTTCAGATGCAATCGCCACCGTGGAATCACAGCGAAATAGACCGACGAGCATTTCGAGCGGTGATCATAGTGGTTCTTTGCCTTACCTGGCCGGAATCGATCTCTTTATGAGTGAACATCGGCCCGGCGAAGCCTTCGATTATGCGGAGCGAGCAAAGGTTCAATCGCTGATCGAGCTGTTACGAAACAGTAATTCGGTGTCCAGCAAAGGACTCACGCCTGACGAACAAAGTGAAGAACAGCGACTCGTGGGTGAAGCCACTTCTCTCGAGCTTCAGCTCGAGCGCGAATCACAGCTCCGTTCAAAAAGTGATGCAAGACGTGCCACGTTGAGTCAACGTCTAAAGCAGACGCGCAACAGCTACGCGGAGTTTCGCCAAAGACTGTTTACATCGCAGCCGCGTTTGAAGATTGACAGAGGTGAGGTGGTTCCATTAACGCTCAATGAAATGCGCTCCTTAGTAGCTGATTCACAGACCGCGCTAATTGAATACACAATCACAGAACGAAACACTTATATCTTCGTTCTAACCGCCGATCCCGTTTCGACGAAAAGAACTGGGACTAAAGGCTCACCGTTATCCCTCAACCTAAAAGTCTATCCGCTTGATGTTAAGAACGCTGAACTGGTCTCAAAGATCAGAGACTTCGAAGAACAACTGGCATCGCGTTCCGATACGTTTCAACCGTTAGCCCGTGAACTTTACGATCTGGTTTTAAGACCGGCTGCCGACCAACTAATCCTGAAGACCAAGTTCGTCATAGTTCCGGACGGCGTTCTCTGGCGGTTACCTTTCGAAGCATTAGCGGTCGCCGACGATCACTATGTTCTCGATCAAGCACAGATTTCTTACGCCCAGTCGTTCTCCGTTTTGAAGGAGCAGCGGAAGCAACGGACCACGTCGCCCCGAGCAAAATCAGAACTCGCGGCCTTTGGTAATCCAAAATTGTCGAAGGAATTCGACGACCGCCTTCGACTTGCTTACCTTGGAACTGCGCTGAACTCGTCAGTCCAACACGAAGATGAAATCAAAAGAATTGCAACCGCCTACGGACCGACGGCGAGCCACTTATTTTCTGCGGACGAAGCAAACGAGGAGCGAATAAAGGCAGAGGGATCTAAGTACAACTTACTTCATTTTGCTGCCCCGACAGTGCTCGACGAGATGAGCCCAATGTCGTCATTTATTGGCCTCGCTCGCGGTGCGACGAAGCAGGACGACGGTTTTCTAAGCGGTCGGGAACTACTGAAATTCACCATGACAGTAGATCTGGTTGTAATGTCGAACGCACAGCATACGGGCGGTTTCACGGGCACAGCCATACCCGCAATGTCATGGTCTTGGTTCGTTGGTGGTACGCCGGCTACGATGCTAAGCCGATGGGAAGAAAACGACGTCAGCCTGTTTATGTCTGAGTTCTATTCGAGAATCAAACCCGTGGGTCGAGTGAAGCCGTCAAAAACAAAAGCTCTTCATGACACAGCAATGTCATTGAGACATTCTAGTGAGTTTCAGTATCCGTATTATTGGGCCAACTTTGCAATGATCGGCGATGCGCGTTAATCAACGGTCTCCTAAATTAACTTTCTGCCTAACACATCCGTGACGGTTGAAACCGAAACCCTGAAAACTATTCTCAAGAGCCAGTATCATGCTGCTCTTCAGATGTTGCGCCAATCGATTGAAAGTTGCCCCGACAACGTGTGGGCAAATAGTTCGCACCGTAACCAATTCTGGCAGTTGGCGTATCACACACTTTTCTTCACACACTTATATCTTCAGCCAAACGATTCGACGTTCAGACCCTGGGCAGAACATCAATTTGGTGTGCAGCATGAAGATGGAATCGCAGGGCCTGCCGATCCTGAAAGCAAGTTGCCGTTGATTCCGAAGCCTTACAGCAAGCGACAAGTCATGGACTACTGGAATTTCTGTGACCAGATGGTCGATGGGGCTATTGACAGCTTGAATCTGTCGGACGCAGCCAGTGGCTTCGGCTGGTACAACTGCTCAAAGCTTGAACATCAGTTCATTAGTCTCAGACATATTCAACATCACACAGCTCAACTGGCGGACCGTTTACGGGCCGTTGCAGACGTCGGCATAAAATGGGTTGGTCCACACTGAAGCTATCAAGGATTATTCACCCGAGAGCGATCGCTAAAGGCGGCTTTACCTCAAAAGTCGGTGAGGTAGCTCGGGGCAGTAGCCCGACTGTGAAGGAGGGATCTGACGCAAGCCTAAAACCCGACCGAGCCCTCCTTCACAGTCGGGCTATGGCCCGGGGTTTTTGACTTGAGGCAAAACTTCTTACAGCAACACATACTGTTTTGAATTAGGCAAAGGTTCTAAATGGTGGTTTGCCATGGTGGATGGTAGGAGAATTATGCAGAAACACGTCACACCAATGATTCACGTTCCTGACGTTCGTGCGA
>AR_comb_assmDRAFT_10380660_pt1 | contig 11772 bp, 6 predicted proteins | sample ArasoioldDNA_FD_10543 | JGI IMG/M metagenome (IMG submission 10543) | reverse complement strand
CAGACTCTCCGGTCGTGGAGCGGATCGCGCCCAGCACCGGATCGATTTCCGGAACGCGGGTGACGATCACCGGTCGAGGGTTTCGAACGGGTGCAACCGTCGTAATCGAAGAAGCAGCGGTTGGCGTCGTCGTCGTCAACAGCGGAATGATCACGGCGACGACGCCCGTACTGACGAAGGAAGTCAGTGCCGCGGACGTCATCGTCATCAATCCCGACGAGCACAGCGGCCGGCTGGCCAGCGCCTTCCGGTACGCGTCGTTCTCGATCGCCTCGAGTGCGGCGGCCGTGACGGCCAACGGGTCGCTCAGCGTGACGTGGAAGACGTCGGCGGCGGGCCCGTTCGACTGGATCGGCCTGTTCAAAAAAGAGTCGCCGAACACTGCCTACAACTCGGGCTGGTGGCAATACACCAACGGTGCGGCGTCGGGAACATTCACGCTGACGGCGCCGGCGGCGCTCGGCGACTACGAGTTCCGCTACCTGCTCGACGACGACTTCAACGACATAGCGCGCAGCGGTCTGGTGACCGTTGTCGCGGAAAGGTAGCACTGTCATGAGATGCGTACGACAACTCTTTGTTGCGGTTTACATTTTCGGTCTGGCGTTCACCGCTGTGGGCGCGCAGGGCGGCGGATCGCCGACGACGCTCGCGATGCTGCCGTTCGATTCGGAGGGGCTCACGGTCGACCCGGAGACGCAGACGCTGTACACGGCGGAGGCGCCTGACGCGCTTGGCGATTGTGTCATTCGCAGCATCACGCTGAGCGGCGTCGTGTCGTTCGTCGGCCTGCTGCCGAAGCCGGCCGGTCCATGCGCGCCGCGAGGTCTCGAGTTCCGCAACGGCCACCTGTACGTTTCCGATCAGGGAACCGGCGCCAACGGCTGGGTGTTCGAAGTGAATCCCGCGACCGGCGCCGCAACGATGTTTGCGTCAGGCGTGGCCGGCGCTAATGGCATGGCATTCGACTCTGCCGGAAATCTCTGGATCACGGACGGCCTGCGTGGCCTCGGTCGCGTCTACCGGCGCGACGCATCAACCGGCGTCGTGCACGAGATGTTCCGAGTGCCGCCGGTTTCGAACGGAACGATCAATGGCGGACTTCTGTCGGTACCCGCGGCGACCGGCATTGGAAGACAGATTCTGAACGTCCCCTCCGGGCCGCAAGGCGAAGTGAAGGCCGTTGCCAACGGCATCGACATCGTCGAGAAAAACGGCGACCTGTCGCCTGGCTCCGCCGCGAAGCAGCCCAATTCGGCGACCGTCTACGTCGCCGACACCGCTCGGGGCGCGATCTGGGCCGTTCGCGTCGATCGGCACGGCGAACTCTACGCTGGCCAGACCGGTTGCGACCCGACGCTCCAACCCGACACACTCTGCGAAGACGTGATCTTTGTGGCACATCCACGGCTTGAAGGTGCCGACGGCATGTGGGCAGATATCGACGGCGCGCTGCTGGTTGCAGCGAACGCCCGTCAGGCGCTGGTTCGCGTCGATCGGTGGGGCGGCGTCGTGGAGCTGTTCCGGAATCCCGTCAACTCACAGCTGCTACGCAGCAGCGCGGACACGATTGAAGGGAATTCGCACATCTTCGAATATCCGACGAATCCGGTGATCGTGCCGGCCGGTGGGCATCACGGTGAACGGACGGTGTGCGTGACGAGCACCGACCGACCCGGCCGCGACAACTGGCCAGGGACCGTCGGCGAAATTGGCGGACCAGGACAGCCCCGCGGAAAGATCTCGTGCTTCTGAAGGCTACGGTCGGCAGCAGCCCTTCAGGGCTGCGCGCCGAACGCGTAGAGGGCGGCGACGGTCCGCACGTAGATCCGGCCGTCAGCGATCGCCGGCGTCGCGTAGGCATCCTCGCCGAGATCGTTGATCGCCAGCGGCGCGATATCGCCGCCCGGCGAGACGACGACGACCGCGCCGGCTTCGCTGGTGAAGAAGATGTGTCCGTCGGCGGCGACCGGCGACGCGTAATGCGGTCCAGGCGCGCCGGTCAGACGTCCCTGCTTGATCATTGCGCCGGTTTCCGGATTCAGCGTCGTCACGATCCCGTTGTCGTTGATCATGTACAACACGCCGCCGTAGAGCAGCGGTGAAGGCAACTGCGGAACCGTGCGCTGGTACTTCCAGCGGATCGCCTTGTCGCTCATGTCGCCGGACCCGCCGAGGCGGATCGCCAGCATGCCGTTCTCGGAATCGAGCGCGGCGCGGTAATAGGCCCACTCGTCTTTCGTCAGCGTTCCGTTCTGATCGAGATCCGCGACCTCGAACCAGAATGCCGGCGTGAATTTTGGAAACTCGGACTTCGAGATCACGCCGTCTCCATTGGCGTCCGCCGTCGGCCAAACGCTGTCGGCGGCGGGCACGGTGATCTTGTTGCCGGGATCGTTGACCGGCGCCCCGTAGCCGTTGGCGTAGATGGTGTCGCCGCCGATCACCGGCGTCGATTTCATTTCGAACGAGAGGCCGCCGACCCACCAGATCTTTTTGCCGGTCGCAACTTCGTAGGCGGTGAGCAGGAACGAACCGGGAAGCAGGATCTGATCTTTTCCATCCGGTGCGTGCCACAGGATCGGCGTCGAATGGCCGCTCTTGGCTTCGGGCCGATCGGTCTTCCAGGCGACGCGGCCGGTTTTCTTGTCGACCGCCATGATGTACGAGCCGACGCTCTGGTCGCATGCGAGAATCAACAGGTCGCCGACGACGATCGGCGATGCGCCCATGCCGTAAATGTTGTTGAACGGACCGAGCGGCATCGTCCAACGCTCCTTCCCCGCCGCGTCGTAGGCGATCAACCCGTAGTCGGGAAAGAAGACGTAGGCGCCGCTGTCGTCCACGGCTGGACTCGGCGACGCCGGGTTGTTGCGCTTGTCGACGACCTTGGTCTTGACGGTCGGCGCCGCGCGCTCCCACAGCAGGCGTCCCTTCAAGCGATCGATCGCGATCGTCAGCAGCGCGTCGCCGCGAAACGCCGTCAGGTAAATGCGATCGCCGAACAGAATCGGAGACGAATGGCCTGGCGGCAGCGGCAGCCGCCACACCAGATTCTTCGACGGACCGAACTCGATCGGGATGCTCGTGGCCGCCGACACTCCGGATCCGTTGGGGCCGCGGAATCGCGACCAGATCGGCGGCTCGGCCGCGCCGAGCGACGTTACGGCGCAGACGGACAGCGCACCCAGGATCGACAATGCTCGCAATCGCATCCGCGGAGTATACCCGCCCCGCGACCGCGCACGCGGCACGGATGCCGCTGGATCGGCGCGCACGGTGCTACTGGCCACGTCGTCTGCGGCGCTTACTCCTGGCGAAGTGTCCGCATCGGATCGAGGTGGGCGGCACGGATGGCCGGAATGAACGAAGCTGTCAGGCAGGCTGCGACGATGACCAACAGGCTGACGACGTAGGCGATCGGGTCGAGCACGTGAACGATCCGATCGACGGTGGCGGCCCCCGCGGTTGCGCGCAACACCGAGGCGAGTCCGGCGGCTGAAACGGCGCCGACGAACAGGCCCAGCCCGACCGGGCGGATCGACTGCGACAGGACCAGCCGGGCGACATCGTTCGCCGTCGCCCCGAGCGCCATGCGCACGCCGATTTCGCTGGTCCGCTGCTCGACCAGGTACGACAGGACGCTGAACAGCCCCGACAGCGTCAGCGCCAGCGCCAGGCCACCGAGGACCACCGTCATCCAGAAAGCGATCTGCAGAAAATAAGTATCGATTCGAGCGACCGTCTGCATGGTCAACACCTGGCGGGCCATGTCGGGGTCGATCGCGACCAGCCGGTCGAGGAGTGCCTGCCGCGCCACTTCCGGATCGCCGTGCACGCGCGCGACGAGCGACGTCTTGGCCGCGGCGGCACTGGTTGGCACATAAACCACTGCCGGTTTCAGCGGTGCGATCCGCAGCCCTTCGACGTCTCGAACAACGCCGACGACGGTAAAGTTGCGCGACTCGAGCGGTGGTTCATCGCCGCTCCGCGCCTGAGACGAAGGCTCGGGCTCGAGCCGCATCACCTGGCCGACCGCGTCGACATTCGGCCAGATCGTCCGCGCGGTCGTTTCGGAAACGACCGCCACCGCCAGGTTCGAGCTACGCTCGCTCGGCGTGAACCCTCGTCCACGGACGACCGCGATATCGAACACCTGGAAGAACTCTGGCGATACGAACTTATAACCGACCGCCGCCTTCGTCGTGCCGCTTTCCGCGAACGCCGTCCGCGGTGCGAGCAGGATCGCTTGCGGCCACGATGCCGCGACGGCGGCGACCGACGGTTCGGCGGTCACTGCCCGGAGGATCGATTCGCGCGACGGCTCGTTGGCGACCTCGACGACAACGGTGTCTGCGGTCCGCATGCCGGAATTGAATGTGGCGGCGGCGAACGCTCCCCGCAGAAACACCGCCGCACAGATCAGCAGCAGCGCCGATGCACTGACCTGCAGGCCAATCAGAAAGTTTCGCGCCCGTCCTGGCCGTCCGTCGCGGATCACCTCGCCGCGGATTGTTCTGAGCGGTTCGATGCGCGTTGCCTGGAGCGCCGGGGCGAGACCGAAGAACATCGTGGAAACGCCGGCGCCGGCAATCAGGAACAGCAGCACGCGCCAGTCCGCGTCGGGCAGCAACAGGCGCACATCGCCGATATCGGGCGCCATGCTCGACATCACCGCGTCGACGATCACCTTGAGCACGACACGCGAAATTGCAAATCCCGCCACGGCGGCCGCGAGCGCGAGCAGCAGGCTTTCCGTCAACAGCTGGCGGACGAGGCGGCGGCGGGTGGCGCCGAGAGACAGCCGAATGCCAATCTCGCGCTGGCGCGCCACGGCCCGGGCGAGGAGCAGGTTGGCGACGTTGGCGCAGCCGATCAGCAGGATCAGGCCGAACGCGAAGAACAGGGGCGCGAACATCGCGACCATTTCAACAGTTGGCTCGATGGTGCCGCGCCGCGGAATCAGCGTGATGTTGGAAGCGCCCCGCTCGATCGGGCTGCCGCTCGATTGACGCGCATCCCAGACCGCAAGTCCCGCCACGGCCGTCGCTCGAGACAACCCGGGCTTCAGCCGTCCAACGATGTCGACGCCGACGCTCGCCAGATTGGTTTCGGATCCGCGAAGCGTCGGCCGAACCTGTCCGAGCGTCGGGAACGGCGCCCAGTAGTCGTCGGGTGCGACTGCCAGTCCGCGGAATCCGCGCGGCATCACGCCGACGATTTCAAACGAGGATCCATTGACGAGCAGGCGTCGTCCGAGAATGCCCGGATCGCGTGCGAACAGCCGGTCCCATCCGCGATCGCTGAGAACCACCACTGGTCGCGCCGCCGCGGCCTCGTCGTCGGCACGCGTCAGCACGCGCCCCAACGCGGCGCCGACCCGCAGCACGGGGAAGAAGTTGCCGGTGACGAACGTGCCGAATATCAAGCGCTCGTCCATGCGGCTCGCGACCTGGGATACCTCGGCGTAGGCGTCGGCGAACACGCTGGTCTCGCGCCGGAAGGCGTCGAACTGCGCGCGGGTGAAAGGCCGCTCGTTTTCGGCGGACTTCGGCCGCGCCAGCGCGAACATTTCGTCCACGTCTGGCACCGCATCGACGCGAAACACCATCATGTTGAAGATGGTGAAGGCCACGGCGACCAGGCCGAGCCCGAGCGCCACCGTCGACACGACGGTCAAGGCGACGAGCGGCGCGCGCTTGAACGTGCGAAGCGCGTAGAAGATGTCGCGAACGGTATGCTCGATCAAGCCGCCTCTCGGTTGTAGATTGGCACGGGAGTAGACGAACTCGAGCAGAAATCGTTCAGCGGGCGCTTTCCTCCGAGTCGATTGCAGCGAGCTGGCGGCGCACGAACTGGTTGTCGGGATGGGTCTGGTTCCACCGCCGCCAGAGTGCCCACCGCGTCGCATCCAGCGCGTGTGCTTCCGCAGGCATCCCGGCGAGCCGATACGCGCGCGCGAAATCCTCGTAGAGCAGCGACAGGCTATTCGCATCCCGCAGGTCGTTGTCGACATCGGGCGCCGCGTTCATCACCAGGGCGACCAGGTCGCGGTAGGTGTCGACGGCCTCGCGGAGCCGGCCTTCGTCGGCAAGCTGATCGGCACGCGCCTGGAGAACCGCATGCGTCTCGCCGTCCAGCGAGACACGTTCGGCCGGATAGTCCTTCGTTTCCTGCAGGATCGACAGCGCTTCGTCGACTCGCCGGCGTGCCTCGGCAGACCGTTTGAGCCGGCGTAAGGCGTACGACGAGTTGGCGAGAACGAGCGCACGATCGCGTCGCGATTTCACATCGTTACGAACCTCGGCGACGCGCGCCAGAGCGACGTCGTAGACGGCAAGCGCTGCCTGCGGCTGCTGCCAGCGCAGGATGTCGCCGAGCTCGCGGCCGGTCGTACCGACGCGGTCGCGGCTGGTCGTGTCGTTCGGATCGCGACCCGCCGCCGCGTTGTGCATGTCGAACGCTTCGCGCAGCAGCGCCGCCGCCTCGTCCGGTCGATTGAGGCTGATGCCGCGATCCTCGCCAAGGATGAACGCCTCGCGCAGCAGCAACGGATAGCGGTAGGTCATTCTCCGGGCGTCGTCGGGCACCGAGCTGTCCGAGGAGATGTCGCGGGCCTCGCGAATCGCCGTCAGCGCGCCGTCGAGATCGCCTTGCGATCGCCGCGCGTTGGCGAGAATCGTCAAGGCATAGCGTGCCGCTCGCACCTCCGGACCGTTCGCGCGTGCCAGGGCGAGCAACCGGTTTGCGTGCCGGATGCCGTCGTCGTAGCGGTGCAGGTTTACGGATGCATTCGCGACGTTGGCGTAGAGTTCGAAAGCGCTGTTCAGTTCAGCCTGCGTCGGCGGCGCAGCCGCGAGCAGCAATTCAATGCGCGCGACCGCTTGTCGCGCATGCTCGAGTGCGTCGGCTTGGCGCCGTTCGGAGTCGGCGACGATCATACGGTCGTGGGCGACCATTGCCGAGCGCTGCAGCGCGCGCCGATCCCGAGGCCGCGACGCGAGAATGGTTTCGAGCAGGCGATCGGCTTTCTTGAGGTTCTCTTCGGCTTTCGCGAAGTTGCCGAGCGAGAGGCCGACCGGCACCCCCTGAATGCGCGCCACGCGCCAGTAGCCGTCGCCGACTTCCTGCAACAGCGCGAGATCTCCTTGCGCATCGCGCGCCAGCCCTTCGAGATATTCGAGCGACGCAGCGATCAGCGCTTCGCGCGCCTGCGTCGCTCCAGGGAGATGTTGAATCCGATCGTCGAGCCCGAAGACGTTCTGCGACAGCTGGCGGAGTTGCGCGAACCGGCTCTCCGCGACGCGCCGCTGCCGATTTGCAATCAGCAGGCCGGCCGAAAGCGCCGCGAACACCAGAATTGCCGCGGCGACCGGCAAGCGATGGCGGCGAACGAACTTCGCGGTGCGATACGTCCAGCCTTGCCCTCGCACGCTGAGTGGTTCGTGTTTGAGGAAGCGCCGGATGTCGTCCGTAAACGCCGTCACGGACGCGTAGCGCCGGCCCGGATCTTTCTCGAGCGCTTTCGCGAGCACGTTGTCGATGTCGCCGCGATACATGCGCCGGTTCGGTTCGGGCGCCGCGTCGCTGGCGTGCCTCGGGTCGCGCTCCAGGAGCGCGCGTAACTGTTCGCCCGGCGTCCGGCTTCCGTCACCGGTCGGATGACGGCCAGTGAGCAGCCCGTACAGCAGCACGCCAAGCGCATACACGTCGGTCGCGGTGGTCACCGCTTCGCCGCGCGCCTGCTCGGGCGCTGCATATTCCGGCGTCAGCGCTTGCGCAACCGGTCCGCTCAGGGTCGGCTGTCCCGAGTCGTTCTCTTCGATCAGCTTGGCGATACCGAAATCGAGCAGCTTGATGTGGCCGTCGGCTGCCACGAGGATGTTCGAAGGCTTGAGATCGCGGTGGATGACCAGGTTCGCGTGCGCGTGCGCGACGGCGTCGGCGACTTGCAAGAAGAGCTCGAGTCGCTTCGTCGGATCCAGCTGTTGATTATCAGCAAACCGATCGATGCGCGTGCCGGCCACGTATTCGAGAACGAGATACGGTTGGCCGGTCGGCATCACGCCCGCGTCGAGCAGCCGGGCGATGTTGGCATGCGTTAGGCGCGCGAGCAGCGTGCCTTCGCGCCTGAACCGCTCGTCGCCGCGGGCGTCGAGCAACGCGAGATTGAGCAGCTTGACCGCGACGTCGCCTTCGAACCGTCCATCGCTGCGACGGGCGCGCCACACGGTACCCATTCCGCCAGCACCGAGCGGCGTTTCGAGCGTGTACGGCCCGACCTCGTGCCCCGCGAGGGTTGCGCCCGATGTCTCGCCGAGCGGCGGCAGCGATTCGAGGAAATCGGTGCCGAGCAACCGGTCGTGGTCCTGCAGCAGGCGCGCGAGGATTCGCGCCAGATCGGGCTGTTCGCGCTCGATCGCCGCGACCAGCGCATCGCGGCCCGGGCCGTCCAGTTCCAGCGCCTGGTCGAGCAACGGGCTCAGCGCCTGCCAGGTCTCTTTATCGAGTGGCAGCATCTTCTGGTTCTCTAATCGCAATTAGAGGCCGGAACCCGACAAGTCGCAAGGCCTGCTCGCACTTGGTGGCGGCTTTTGTCCGCGCTTTCCGATTAGTTCGACGTCAGGCGGGTGTGAGATTCGCGCCGACGTTCGAACCAAGGAGGAGTCGATGAGCTCAGCCATCGGCAGGCAGACAAAAGTCATTGGCGTTGCGGCACTGATCCTCGCGTTGGTCGGCGCGACCGAGGCAGCGGCCGCGCTGATACCGGTGACGACGCTCAAACAAAAGACCGACGGAGTTGGCGGATGTTCGCTGCAGGAAGCGATCTACGCGGCAAACTTCGACGCCAGCTTCGCGATCAATGGCTATTCCGGTTCGGCACCCAAAATCGTCGCTACGCAGTGCGTGCCAGGCAGCGGCGACGACACGATCGTGCTGCCGGCAGGCGCAGTCATGTATTTCACAAAAATCGTCGATGACGCCGACAACCTAGTTGGTCCCACCGCGAATCCAGTCATCACGTCGCCCATCACGATTCTGGCTTACGGCGCACAGCTGCAGAAGTCCGGCACTGCGAATTTTCGATTGTTCACCGTCGGTGACACCGGGCGCCTGACCATCCGGCGGGCCCGGATCAAAGGATTCCGGGCAAAGGGTGGGAACGGGGCGGCCGGCGGAGGCGGCGGCCTTGGCGCCGGCGGCGCGATCTTCGTATTTCACGGTGTGCTGGCAATTGACAGCAGCACCTTCGAAGATAACAGCGCCCTGGGCGGCGAGGGAGCACGTTTCGGCGGTGGCGGCGGCGGCGGCATGGGGGGCAACGGCGGTAAGACTTACGAGTCGGCCGGTGGGGGCGGCGGTGGCGCTCGCGGCAACGGCGGCGCCGGACACCTTAAGGGCGGTGGCGGCGGCGGGACGATTGCGAATGGATTGGACGACTTTGCCCCGCGACCCAGCGGCGGTTTCGACTGCGGTGGCGACGGAGGATCTGCCAGCAATGGGCACGATGCCCGATGCGCCGGCGGCGGCGGTGGTGGCGGCGGTGACGACTTCACCTACGAACCGCTCTACGCTGCCAAGAACGGTGGCGACGGGCAGTACGGCGGCGGCGGCGGCGGCGGCGCGGACCACGGAAATGGCAGTGGTGGCCGCGGTGGATTCGGTGGCGGCGGCGGCGGCGCGCACTCCGGGCCGGCGGCTTTCGACGCCGGCGACGGCGGCGACGGCGGGTTCGGCGGCGGTGGCGGAGCCGGCGGCGTTGCGGTCTTTTACTACAACGGAGACGGGGGCGACGGCGGCTTCCTGGCCGGCAACGGCGCCGACGGCAACTCCGGTGGTGGCGGCGGCGCCGGACTCGGCGGCGCCATCTTCAACGACAACGGCGACGTCGACATCAGGAACAGCACGTTTGTCGGCAACTATGTGTACGGCGGCTTCTCGATCGAGGCGCAGGACGGCGTCAGCGGCGGCGGCGCAATCCTGTCGCGCCGTGGCCGACTCACAGTCCTGAATTCCACGATCAGCGGGAACGAAGCCAGAATCGGCGGCGGCATTCTCGTGGTACAGGATGCGGCGAACGCGCCGACGACGATCGTGCTCGAAAACACGATCGTGGCGAACAATGGCCCGAACGAGTGCGCGATCAGCAGCAAGGGCGTGATTGCCGGGGCGTTCGTCGGCAACCTGATCACGAACAACACACCGGACGGCCTCAAATACCAGCGCGAAACGTTCGACGGCTGCCAGGGCGTCGTGACGACTGACGATCCGCTGCTGGGACCGCTGCAATACAACCAGGGCGCGACGCCGACGATGGCGATTGGCCCCTCGAGCCCGGCGTTCAACGCGGCCGATCCGGCAACCTCGCTGCTGGTCGATCAACGCAACCTGCCACGGCCGGGCAACGGCGGCGTCGACATCGGCGCCTTCGAGTACTGCAATACGCAGTTCGGCGGGGTCGTCATCGCCTGCTTCGTCCTGACACCGGTGTACGACTTCACCCCGACCGTCGATCTGACCGTCCAGGTCGCGCCGGCTGCAGGCGGCACGACGACGCCCCCACCGGGCGTTCATCAGGTCGGCCTCGAATCGGTGGTCGCGCTGAACGCGATTCCGAACCCGGGATTCCGCTTCAAGTCGTGGAGTGAAAACGTCACACCAAATCCCTATGTCGCCTCGACAACGATGTTCGTGCAGGGTCCGCAGACCGTCACCGCCACGTTCGAGGCGTGCAGCTGCCCGCAAGACGTCACCAGCCGCGTCGGTGTGCTGCTTGGCGGCGTGACCGTCAACCCGATCACCCGGCGATACGTGCAGACAGTCACGCTCACCAACATCTCGGCAACGACAATCACGGGACCGATTTCGCTCGCCCTCGACAGCCTGACGGCGAACGTAACGCTGCTCGGCGCGAGCGGCACCACCAATCTGCTGCTGCCGTCTGGCAGCAGCTACGTCAATGCAGCGGCGACCGCGCTCGCACCGGGACAATCCGTCACGCTGCAGCTGCAGTTCACCAACCCAGGCAACGTCGCGTTCAGCTACGAACCGCGCGTCCTTGCCGGTCCCGGCTCGAGATAGGAGGTCCCGTGAATTCCGTCAAGTCCGTCACGTTCGCGACGTTCGTAACCTGTTTCCTGCTCGTCTCAGCGAGCGCCAGCGCCACTTCCTTCCAGCTGACGCTCGACACATCGCCGCTGACCGGCGCTCAGACATTCGGCTTCGGCCTGACGAACTTCGATTCCGCCGGCAACGACCTGTCGCTCGCGTCGTTCGACTTCGGCGGCGGTGCCGCCGTCACCGGGTCGGACGATTGCACGCTCGGCGGCCTGTTCAACGGCACGGGATGCAGCGGCGATCTCGCCACCGCGGTAACGCTGCAGGATCTCGATTCAGTAGCGTTCTTCACCCAGCAGTTCGACGCCGGATCGTCGTTGTCGTTCGTGCTGAATACGTCGAACAATTTTTCCGGAAGTGGCATTCCGGATCAGCTCGCGATGTACGTCTGTGACGGATCATTCGTGACATGTTATTCAAACGATGCGAGCGGCGCGATGCTGCTGCTCGACCTGTCCGGCGGCGCTCTATCTGTGTCGCAGTTTGTAACCTTCGGCGCAACGGCGCAGGGCCTCAGTGCTCCGATCGTGACCGAAATCACCCAAACTCCGGACCCGACGCCCGTTCCAGAGCCCGGTACCATGCTGCTCGTCGGGAGTGGATTGGTTTGTGTGCTTCGTCGTCGGAGGCTGGGGACTGGGGACTAAGGGACTG
>AR_comb_assmDRAFT_10329109_pt1 | contig 11772 bp, 10 predicted proteins | sample ArasoioldDNA_FD_10543 | JGI IMG/M metagenome (IMG submission 10543) | reverse complement strand
ATTTTATTCTTCATTCTTAGCAATTTTCAGAAATCTAAGTGAGTTTCGTGTCTCCACACCCCGATCGGATGCGTCGAGATTAACTTAACACGATTCCCATCGTGTCACTACAAGTCAATATCAGATAATTTTTTGAGATTACCTTTTTGTGGACAATCGGGTTCTTTCTCATCGTTGACTAAAAAAAATGCCGGGACTTGCCCGGCATCTATTTAAGGACTTTCTTGATTATTGCGCCGCAACGACTTTTACAACGCGGTAAATAACAGAACCTCTTCTATTGATTTCAATAGAATTGATTTTGCCCAAACCTTCGTTAGGGAACTCGACCTTAGGATCCCAGGTTGGCATTAATGCATCCTGCAATGTTTTGAAAAGATCATAAGAGACTGTATTAAACTTAATATTGTCCCCGGATGGCGATAGTACCGCGGCATTGCCCCAGGCCATTTGAGGAGTTTGTTTATTGTCCATGGCCTTTTTGACAAATGGCGCCCAATATGTTTTCTCGAGACCAATAAGGCTATCCGGGTAATTCGTGTTGTGATAAATCATGACAACATAATTAAAATCTTTTGCGGGGTTGGCGCTTGACGCTTGTTCCCAGTTTTGATCGTGCAAGAAAAGCTGGCTAGTTGTCGTGCTGAGCGAATTGGTTTCCATTTTCGCATAAGGAACACCAGTGATTTTCTCCGGAGATGCAAAAACTTCACCCACTTTGTCAATGTTAGGAAACGTGTTGATGAATAAATAATTTGATGTGTTGGGCATGTCGTAATCACCTTGTTTTTCAAGCAGAGCCCAGAAAGTCATGGTTTTGTTCTTTACTGCATGTTCTGCCACCTTGCTCCAATAGGTGGTCTCGCGTTTTACGAACTCATCAACCTTATCCGCAGGTACGCGACGATATTGATAAACCGTAACGGAACGATCCGTTTGAGCTGTGGATTTTAGTTGAACACAGCTAAATAAAATGGTCAGCAGGATAAGGTTTTTACTTATTAAAAATGAAAAATTCTCTGTTCGCATAATGTGTGGCTTTAAAAAATTAAGAAATGAAAGTTAATCTTGCAATAGTGGACGAATCGGATAAGATAGCGATAAAAAGCGAATCAAGAACTTTTTTTGACAATTGTCGGAAATGGACTTGATCTGTATCATGAACGCAGGTTGAAAAATGACCATCAATAATTCATAGGCCCAGTGGCCTTCATCCGTTTTGTTTACATTTGGTCACGCCAAACGATTTTGCATGAAGCGCAGAGTATTTGTAAAACTTGCCGCGGCTGCCACAGCTGGCCTGTACCTACCTGGCGCAGCCTGCAGCTCGAAAAATAACAGACTTGTGAACATGCTTTCTCAGCCGAACGCGCTGCAGCACATTTGCGATGCTGAAACCATTCGTGAAATTGGAAACGCTTACCAAAAGCTCGTGCCCGGTGAAAACAAAGAGACATTGATCAAATTGCTAGCAGCGAATGTTGGTCACACGATCAATAAATCAATGGGCAGCAGTTTGGTGAGTTCTAGTCTTGAGAAAAAAGTTCGACAGGACTTCAAGGAAAATAAAACCACGATAGTCAATGGTTGGATATTGTCGGTTACAGAAGCAAGGCAATGCGCCTTGTTTTCATTGAACCAAAATTAAGACTCTATGCATATTGATGCCAGGGAACTGGCTAATCATTCGTTAATTGAAGGAGACGTTTGCATCATTGGCGCCGGCGCAGCAGGTATCAGCATGGCTCTCGATTGGATCGATACAAAGTATAAAGTCATTTTACTTGAGGGCGGGGGTTTCCAATATGATGAGAAGGTGCAGCAATTGTATGATGGGAAAACAACGGGGCAACGCTACTACCCATTGCAATCAGCACGACTACATTACTTCGGCGGCACCACAGGTCATTGGGCAGGATTTTGTTCGACTTTTGATCCGATCGATTTCACGAAAAGGGATTGGGTGCCACACAGCGGATGGCCAATCCAAAAAACGGACCTGGACCCATATTACACCCGTGCGCATGAAATTTTGGAATTGGGTCCTTGTGAATATGATGCTGCATATTGGCAAAGGAAAGATCCTTCCCTGAAATCACTACCGGTCGATCAAGCAATAGTCTGGAACAAGATATGGCACTTTAGTCCGCCAACACGGTTCGGTGAAAAATATCGCGATCCCATTGTGAACGCAAAGAACATTCACCTTTATACATATGCAAACGCAACTGACATAGCAGCGCTGGAAAATGGCAACGCCGTCAAGGAAGTAACTTTAAAAAACTATGCAGGAAAAACGCACACGGTCAAAGCCAGGTTATACGTACTGGCATGTTGCTCGATCCAAAATGCAAGAATATTGCTGACATCCAACAAACAAATGCCTTCAGGGTTGGGAAATCAAAACGATCTTGTCGGTCGCTTTTTCATGGAGCATTTGGAAATAAAATCCGGAGAACTCAGGTTTGAAAGCCCGGTGCCTATGAAACTATATGATCTTCACTACGGCGTCACAAAGACTCGTGCCGAACTTGCCATTTCGGAACAACAACAAGCGGAACATAAGATTTTGAACGGCACAATGTCGCTGACGACGATGCCCATGGCGAGACATATTAGGCCCCTCATTGACGTTTGGAACAATAAGGACCCACGGAAAAGCGGTGACAGCCTGCTGAGCAATTATTATGGTGCCGCTAAAAACTATGATCGTTCGAAAGACGATCAAAGGACCTATGAACTTTACACTCGCATAGAGCAGGCACCGAATCCTAATTCAAGGATAACCCTGGATTCGGAACTCGACACGTTAGGTGTTCCAAAATCTATTCTACATTGGGAGCTAACGCCGCTGGAAAAAAGGAGCATTCGAAAAATACACGAACTGCTTGGTCAGCAAATTGGAAAAAGTGGAGTCGGTCGCGTGAAAATGATGGATTTTTTGAAAGATGAAAATGATTTCTCCTGGCCGCCGTTTACGGGCGCAGGTTGGCATCACATGGGCACTACGCGAATGAGCGACGATCCAAAGAACGGCGTGGTGAATGCAAACTGCCAGGTCCACGGCATTGATAACTTGTTCATAGCCGGGGCATCGTGCTACGCAACAGCGGCTGCTCCGAACCCAACGTTGACCGTTGTGGCGCTCACGATGCGCCTTTCAGATCATCTAAAACAGCAGATAAAGATAACAACCAGGTTGGCCGTGTAGGCTAGCCCGACCGTTGCATCTTCATCATTCCTGCCAGCATGTCCGTCGTCATCGTACCATCAATGAGCCGAAGTGTCGTCCTACAGAAACTGAGTGCTGTCATAATATTGGTTTGTTGTATGCACTAGCTTCGCAAAGTCGGAAAACATCACAACACGTTATGTCCACAATTATAAAACAACACGCTTGCGCTTTATTAACACTCTTTTTTCCGTTGCTGCTTGTCGCACAATCGTTGCCCGACAGCACAATTAAGAAAATTGACAATCTCTTTAAGCAATGGGATAATGCAACTTCTCCCGGGTGTGCCATTGCCATTATCCGCAACGACTCTATTCTATATGAAAAGGGATATGGATCGGCCAATCTTGAATATGGCATACCCATAACTGCGGAAACCATTTTTCATATGGCTTCCGTTTCTAAACAATTTACTGCCTATTCGATTGTACTATTAGAGAAGCAAGGCAAATTGAAAATCGATGACGATATACACAAATACCTTTCCTGGTTTCCGGATATGGGAACAAAAATTACCATCCGAAACTTACTCAATCACACAAGCGGCATTCGCGACCAGTGGCAACTTCTGGCAATTTCAGGTACGCGGTTGGATGACGTGATCACGCAGGAGCACATTGTAAAAATTCTGTCCAGACAAAGAGAATTGAATTTTGAACCCGGTGAAAGATATCTTTACTCAAACAGCGGTTTTACTCTTTTGGCAGAAATTGTCAAATCCGTAACCGGCCAAACCCTGAGGGCATTTACTGACTCCGCGATATTTAAACCCTTGGGCATGATGCACACTCATTTTCATGATAACTATAAGGAGATTGAAAAAAACCGCTCTTATTCGTACGATCGAATTGACAGCACGCATTTTTCCAATAGCATTCTAAGTTATTCAAATGCTGGCGCCACAAGCCTTTTTACAAACATCAACGACATGGCACTTTGGATTATGAATTTTTACAGTCACAAAGTCGGCGATCAAAAAGATATCGATCGGTTGACCGAAAAAGGAAAGCTAAATAATGGAAAGGAGACAGATTACGCGTTGGGCATAGCTGTAGATAAACAATATGGATGGAGGCGACTTCAGCACACGGGTGGCGATGCAGGCTATCGCACATTCATATCTGTGTTCCCGGACCTTAAAATGGGTTTTCTTGTTTTCAGTAACCTGGGCGATTTTAATCCTTACGGAAAAGCATTTGAAATAAGCCAGTTTTTTATTTCAGACACGGCAAAGAAACGGCCCGTCGCTGTCACGAAAAACGATAGCTCACTGGCTGTATTGAAGGATCCACAATATTTAAAGAAACTCACGGGGGATTTTATTTCCGACGACGGAATACGCTTGAATGTTATAACAAAGAATGATAAGCTCTATGCCAATCTCGGCGGACGGGACTATCTTCTCATCAAACAATCGCAGGATACCTTTGCAGCATTGTTATTTCCCGATCGAAAGCTTGTGTTTTCTCAAGAAGCAAACAAGCCAACAGTTGATTTCATTGATGAGCGCGGACAGGAGCGCAGAATGAACCCATTTTCGCCGGATGCCACTTTTACTGACAAACAACTGGAAGCCTATACGGGTGAATACTATTGCCCGGAACTGGATTGCAAGTATGGAATCGTTCTGAAAGATCACGAACTATACCTTACCAACAACAAGTACAACGACACAAAACTGAAATTGATCGGTGAAGATCATCTCGCCTGCAATTTTTGGTGGATGAGTCATTTGCTTGTCAAGCGTGGTTCCTCGAACAAAATAACCGGGTTTGAAGTAAATGACGGAAGGGTAATGCATTTAAAGTTCGATAAGATAAAGTGAAACTTAGTAGCGTGCACGCAATGAGAAAAATTTGGACCTTATCGACTAACTTACACCTTTGGTTTTTTTGTACTTCAACGGTTGACCATGAGAAATGCTTCATTTTTGATTCCTTTCTTATTTCTTATTTCCTATAATGATTCATCTTCCCAACAAATTGAGTCGACGCTCAAAAAGAAAATTGAAACCTATCTAAACTCAGAAATGAGAGCTGAGCAGATTCCCGGTCTCAGCTACGCTGTTGTGCACAATGGAAAAATTATTGACAGCGGGTCCTATGGTTTGGCAAACGTTGAATTAAAAACCCCGGTGACGCCACATACTCTGTTCAACATCGGATCAATTGGCAAAACGTTTACGGCCACGGCCATCATGTTATTGCAGAAGGACGGAAAACTTTCCATCAATGATCCTATAAATAAGTACCTGGATTCCTTGCCAGATAGCTGGAATACCATTACCATAAAACATTTGCTCACGCATACATCTGGAATAAAAGACTATGCGCATGATTTTCCGGGATACTCTTTTATCGAGAAAGATCGAAAACAGGAAATTACTGAAGCGCAATTCATCCGCATGGCAACTAACCTGCCTTTGAATTTTTCGCCTGGTGAACGATGGGCGTACAGCAATTCAAATTTCGTTCTGCTTGGATTTATCATTCATAAATTGGCTGGAAAGCCAACTGGCGAGTTTATGAAAGAAAGAATTTTCGGACCTGCAGGCATGAAAGAAACGAGATATACAGGTGTCCGCGAGATCATTCCTAATCGGGCCAGCGGTTACCTCTTGGATGAAGATGATAACAACAAACTCATAAATGGCATCTATGTGAGCAATTTCTTTTCCAGGATGGGCGACATGGGCATACTCACTACCGCCACGGACCTGGCAAGATGGAGCTTAGCGCAAGACAAGGCAACCATACTAGATCAGCAGACCCTTGAACAAATGTGGACGCCTTCTGAATTGAATAATGGTCTCGAGGTAATGGGAGTTGCTGGGGTTAGCTATGGAATGGGCTGGGGGCTGTCCAATCACCGAGGATACCAAGAACTTGGACATGGCGGATCGTTTATCAATGGTTACACAGCACAGTTTACCCGGTTTCCTGAAATAGGTTTTGCAGTGGTCGTACTTTGCAATCTGAACCCTAGCCGAGTCCATTGGATCGGTTATAACATTGCCGGTTTCTTCGTCCCACAGTTGAAAGGTTTGGATCAACTGACCGAAATAAAAACCGGTGATACAAGTTTCAACAAAAATGCCCGTGATTTTTTGCAAAGCTTAGCAACTGGTAACTATGATCGCTCATTGGTTAGTGAAGGTTTGATACAAAGCATCAATCCCATAACCAAGATCGTGTTTAGCGCACCGGAAGCGCCGAAATTGAGCTTTATTTCCTCCGACAATTTAGAGAAGCCTGTTGAACGACACAATATCATCGTCAATAAAATAAGTTATTACAGGGTCGAGCTGGGAGGTGAGACCCATTATTTCGCAATTTATCTTACCAAAGAAAATAAGATAGCTGACTTCAGGGGTTATTAGCAGCGTTCAGTTTTTACCAATCCTTGTTGGGTATCGGTTTACCCTGGTGACATGTGCCGCAATTGATCAAAGGCTGAGCCGACTGCAAACCTTGTATGGTTTTTAATTTGTCATTTACTATCTGCCGAACGCCATACATTTCCCTTGCGATCAATTTTGTCTGCTTTTCGTCAGAATCCCATTTTACAGGAACATGGCAATACGTGCAACTGACGCCAAGGCCTTTCCCCCACCCAATATCCATCATCATTAAAAAATGTTCCGCGGTAAAGTTTTTGGTTCCTTTGAATAATTGTATGTTCTTGAAGACGGAATCCGTATTCATCTTTTCTTTACCCTTAATACTTTCCAATACCTGCTGCACATATTTATGTCTTTCCTCTTCGAAGGTGTCAATGACGGAATTACTCTGGTGTATTTTTCCCGGAGAAAAAGAGATTGAATAAAACGAGACAATGAGGATTACGACCACCGAAAATATAAGCAACTTGTTCATGAGTTTTTGAAAAAATATAGCACATAAACTCACGAACTTAATGTGAAATTCTGTTTGCGGTTGTTTGATGTGATGTAAGGAAAATGGGCATGTCAGGCAAACTACATCGGAACGTGAGCTGCAATAAATTTCAGCGCTTGCCGCAGGATGAGATCTTCATCGGTTCCTTTCTTGGTAACGTTGACTTCCATGGCAGGTCGGAAATTTTCACGTGGAGTGCCATTGACATGAAAAAGCTTTTCTGCGGGAAAAGAAAATCCAATTCCCGTATTTGGCATTGCAAAGGAATAAACCGCTCCATTCAAGCCGGCCATTTTTGTTCCAATGATTGTCGCTCGCTTCAAAGCGTCAAAGCCGATGGCAATCCCTTCAGCCACCGAACCTGTCCAGTGATCAACCAGCACGATCAAAGGTTTTTGATAAACAGGTTTTCTGGGTGATACGATTTCTACCCAGCTTCTTTTTATACCTGTCTCCATTTGTTCTGAGGTCAATTCGTGTTTTTGATAAAAACCTTCTTTGTCAATGAATCTGCCTAGTATGGCACGAGCAACAGATGTATTGCCTCCTGAGGGTGTATTTCGCAGATCTATTATAAGAGCCTTCGTATTTTGTAATGCGGCTATGGCCGAATCAAAAACATGAATAAGGCTGTTGTCACCAAGCGAATTATTGATGAGAATGTACCCAATATTTCCATCCACAACTTTGAATTCCAATTCGCGGCTTTCTTTGTGCTGTTCCAATAAATTAACCGGTTGATCCGGAAAAAAATCTTTTGTTTGATTTTGATCGACAACGGTAATTTTTCTATTCTGCGAATGCTTCCCTGCCAGTAACACTCGCAGGGCATAATTCTTTGCTTCGATATCTGGCTTGTTCAAACTCTTCGATAAAAATGATTCCACTGCATTTTCGATTGGAACATCGTTAAAAGAAATTAATTGCATCCCTGCCCGGATTCCGACCTCTTCAGCGCCTGATCCGTGTTTAACTTCCCTGATGGTCGGCTTGCCATTGACATACTCTGCCCACACGTCTGTACCTGATGGAACCAATCGTTGCGACTCAGGTGTGTTTGTATTCAATGAGGCATGGTGATCGTATATCTCATAAAATACCTTTTCTAAAATGCTGACAAAACTTGCTCTTGTCGTTACAGTATCAACGAGCTGCGCATAAATGGTTTTTACCTTGTTCCAGTTTGTTTGCTTCTTATCCCAGTAGGAATAATTGTCATGGATCGTGGTCCAGAAATATTCAAAGTCCGCTTTGTATTGTTGTGTGCTAAAGGATTGGCTAAACGCTATTTGACATAGCAGTAGGCAGATATTCACAAGAAATAGTCTTCCCATAGCTCCAAGATAGCAAAATGCCAAGGCAGGAAAACCCCAATTTCCCATCGGCAATACGCATACTCCTTATTCAACAAGGAGCGCCGAGGCAGGTTGTGCAAAAAAATTTTTCCCTGCTTAGACAGCAACAAGTTCATTTTTTTCTTTACCAGAATTTGGGTAACCTTTATGTCCGATAAAATTGCCCTTAAAACAGCGCTATTGTTTAACCAAATCTTCAAAAAAGGAGGTCATCATGAGTGCCAATGACATTTTAAGACTTCACGAGCAGGCCATCGATGCATGGAATCGGCATGATCCAAACAAATTCGCGTCTTACATCGATGACAACATCGTTTGGCATGACACATCCACTCCTGAGCCGATAAGAGGAAAAGCCGACGCCCGGGAATTCCTTAATAAGTGGATAACCGGGTTTCCTGATTTTACCATGAAGACGCAAAACACTGTTATTTCAGAGGACAAAATTGCTGTCGAGCTTGAATTCGCCGGAACGAACACGGGACCTTTGAAAGTAGGTGAGCAACCGGAACTTCCAGCTACGAATAGACGGGTGGTCAACAAGGGTTGCTACTTCGGGAAAGTGAGAGATGGAAAATTCATTGAGATCAGAACTTATCCTGACTCGCCGGAATGATGATGCAGCTGGGACTTCTCGAAACTCACGAGGCGCATGCCTAAGGCCCATTAGCGTGTGCTTTTTGAACGGGGCTTCAACGCCCCGTTTTGCTTAATCAAATGTTCGCTTATCAGCAGTTGCATCTTTCTCTAAGTATATGCCCTTTTCCTTTTGCGTTTCGCGCAAATAGTTATCCACGCTTCGCTTAGTCGTTTGTTCACCGGTATAATTTCTTTTCGTTTCCATTTATCTTGTAACAAATGCCGTCCTATGAAACGTCCCAATTATGTCACGTGCGTGCTGGGTCTTGCCTGGGTGTTGGTTTCCTGCGGTATTTTTATTAATAAAAAAACAGAACGCCCGCTACCCCAGGTACAACCAACTCCAACGCCCGTATTTGCCAGCGTACCGGTTTACACGTCGCCATTTGAAAACAGGTCGATGCAGGCAAGAGCATTCGCCTTGCAGAAGGGCTATTCAACCAATTATTGTTTCTTCATCGACATGAGCATCCACTCGGGCAAAAAACGATTTTTCGTCTATGACCTCGATAAGAATGTGGTGCTCATTTCGGGGCTCGTTTCACATGGAAGTTGCAAAGAAGGCTTTTTGACAGATGCCAAATTTTCGAACGTTCCCGGATGTGGTTGCAGCTCACTGGGAAAATATAAGATCGGAGAGAAGTATCGAGGCGAATATGGCATTTCCTATAAGTTATACGGCCTCGACAACACGAATTCAAATGCATACCGACGAGCCGTAGTGTTGCATGGTTTTAGTTGCATTCCTGATGACGAGACTTATCCCAAACCTGTCTGCAACAGTTTTGGGTGCCCAATGGTTTCAGCTTCATTTTTCAGCAAGCTTGCGTATATCATTGACCAATCGAAAAGGCCTATCGTTTTGTGGATTTACTAGACTATGGACAAAGGAACAAGTAATGAAGAATGTTGAAAAACTTCGACGTTCATAATTCCTTGTTCCTTCTTTGTAATTCAATTAATTTGTATTGAATTTTACTGCTCATGAAAAAAACTATCTGCACTGTCGCCGCTGTTTTATTTCTTGCCGCCGTGAATCTGGCGCAAGAGAAGGTGGATCTCCAAATGATGGAAAAAATTAAGGATGAAGAACGAACACATTCGCAGATCACAATGATCGCACACAACATTACTGACGTCTGCGGCCCACGATTAACGAATTCACCGGGTTACAAACGAGCAGTTGATTGGGTTACTCAAACCTTTAAACAATGGGGATTGAAAAACGCCGGTCCTGAACCGTGGGGAGAATTTGGTAAAGGATGGAGCACGGAGGCATCTTACCTGGCAATGAGGATTCCCTACTATCAACCTTTGATTGCTTATCCCGTAGCATGGACCAAGGGTACTGAAAAAAGTATCTCGGCAGAGGTGGTATTGGTGGATAAGCTTGATTCTGCAACCATCGATAAAATGACCAGCAGTCTCAAAGGAAAAATCGTAATGACCAAGCTGGGCGAAAAAAATCTGCGAAGTGCCTTTTCTGCTTACGCAAACCGTTATCCTGATTCGACCCTGAACAAAACGCCTGACACGTATATGCTTAGCCGCGCGATGGTTCAGGCCTTTCTCCCCAGGATTCAAAACGGCTACCGAACCAAACTTTATTTGCAATCCAAGGGAGCTGCCGGTTTACTCTCTGCAAGTTCGCAGGGACGAGACGGGACCATTTTTGTTTCCGGCACGCCCGCTTTTGCAAAAGACTACGCGGCCACGCTGCCGGAAATGGTGGTTTCTACCGAGGACTATTTACGCCTGGAACGTTTGCTTGAGGACAATAAAACTGTGCAGTTGGAAATGAACGTGGACAATAAATTTTACACCGAAGACCTAACGGGGTATAATGTCGTTGGTGAAATTCCGGGCACAGATCCAAATTTGAAAAGCCAGGTTGTTATGTTAGGTGGGCACCTTGATTCGTGGCATAGCGGCACAGGTGCAACAGATAATGGAGCGGGTTGTATCGTCATGATGGAAGCTGTTCGTATACTCAAAGAACTAAAGGTACAGCCTCGTCGAACTATTCGCATTGCACTGTGGGGTGGTGAAGAGCAAGGCTTGCTTGGATCCTTCGGGTATGTAAAAAAACATTTTGGTGATCCAAGAGATATGAATCTTAAACCTGAGCAAGAAAATATTTCAGTATACTACAACCTCGACAACGGCTCCGGAAAAATCCGGGGCATCTTTTTGCAGAACAACGACAAGGCAGCAGATATCTTTAAGGCATGGTTAGAGCCATTTTCTGACATGGGAGCAACAGGAATTACCAAGAGTAATACGGGGTCGACTGACCACCTTTCGTTCGATGCTGTTGGCATTCCCGGATTTCAATTCATACAGGACCCTCTGGAATATGAGACACGCACTCATCACAGTAATATGGACGTCTTCGATCATTTATCGATTGACGATCTTAAACAGGCTGCTGTAATTGTAGCAGCATTTGTATATAATTCCGCGATGCGTGATGAAATGATACCCCGCAAACCGTTACCAAAGGCAGAGCGATTTGTATTTGATTTTGATGAACCGATTTGAATCTCGAATACGGAGCAAGGTGTGAGCGTCGAATGCAAATCCGAATATCGAATTGCGAAATCCGAAATGCCCGTGTAAAGTTTCGGATTTCATGGTTCTCATTTTTTTT
>AR_comb_assmDRAFT_11187376_pt1 | contig 11774 bp, 6 predicted proteins | sample ArasoioldDNA_FD_10543 | JGI IMG/M metagenome (IMG submission 10543) | reverse complement strand
CTGTGCATGTATAGGCCGTTTGATCGGCTGCGGATCGCCGCTCGCGACAGTGTAGACTCTACAAAGCGCGTCCTCACACTGAATCGGCCTCACGTGCATCTCGGTGCCGGGAGCGGCGAAAATATGGTAGTCGCTCACGAGCTCGTCGGGCTGACATTCTAGCCGTGACGCAGCCTCCAACCTGTCCACGCGCGCACCTACATCGATGCGCCCGAGCAGATACAACGTCCCGCCGCGGGATGTGATCAAATATACGCGATCTCCAGCACGAATCTTATGATACTGCTGACTCCACGCATGATAGAGAACGTGCGAGGCCGGATCTTCCCAGTCGACTTCGCGGGGCTTCCAATAAGCGAGATATGCGGTCATAAGCGGGATAGCACCTAAGTAGAATTAAAGGGCATTTCGCAATCTATTTCCTGCCGCAAAGAGACAGTTTGCATTAAAACACCGCAAGATTGCAAGTCCGCCTTCCGGCCAGCCCCGGCAACCGGATTTGATCGGCCATTATTTGCACGGCGCTTAAGCATCAAGGCGTGTTACTTACTCCCCAACGGATATTGAGTCCGCTGGACATTTCTACAGTAGCAACGTTATCGACGCTTTAGGTTTCGACCAAATTGGTAGGAATCAAGATAGGTCCTTCATCAAAGGTGCGATTGTCAGAGTATGCGCTTGAATTTGGCTATGTTCTGCGCGAGTGGCAGGAATTCCGGCGTGTTTGCCTGCAAATCAACGTAGCTTTTTATCGCTGCGTAGCTGCCCGGATTGATACTAGGATCCGCCTGCACCTTCTCGAGGGTCGCCTGTTTCCATTTTTGTATGTCGAAATCAGGGTCTGGCTCCGGATCTTTGGGAACGGTGAAGACGGCAATGTCGACTGGCACCGGGATGCTCTTGGCGATGCACTGAGCCTCTGCCCGAATATCTTCGATCCGCATGCCATCGTACTCGCCTTCAACCTCGAAGACGGTTTCAGCGTGGCCAGCATTGCCCAGCATATCTGCGACGTCAACGGCAACGGAAATCTTATAACTATCACCGGATTCAGAGGACAGGGTGAGAGAACGGCCTCCAACGTTAAGTTGGCAACCGACGCGGTATGTGTGACCATTTTCGGTTAGCTGATATGATGTGTTTTCCGGTGCCAACGGATCGCCGTTGACTTTCCAGTTTACCGTTGGATTAAGGTAACCGGACACCTGGACTACGAACGTCGTTGTTGTCTTGCTGATCCAGTGGCCAATTTTCAAAATATCGCCGCAGTGACTTGTTCTTTCACTCGTAGCTGTGCCGCCAGTTGTCACGGATTCTGAGTCGGACTCATGTAGGTTAACGACTTTGGGCTGATCTGGAGGCGGAAATGGTTGCCCGAAAGGCGCTACATGGGCTGCGTAGTTGTCCATGTAGAGGATGGCGTAAATTCGTTTTTCGTAATCCTTCACCCGACAGTTATGTCGCGTCACGGTGATGCCATTACTCGTGTCAGTAATGTCGAACTCCAGGTACAGATCGTCGGCGATCGCGGGTGCCGCCTCCTGGCCGGGGACGTTTGGATCATAGATCCATAGTTGGACGACTTGTGCGTCTTGGCGGTACGCGTATGCAAGCACTTGGTGGTTCGCGCCAATGTCGAATTCGGCAGACTGCACCAATCCTAAAGGGGCGAGCTGACCACGATCGAGCAGTTCACGGATCCGCGGCCATTCCTCTCGATACGTCACCCACGACTTGCCTTTCATTAATCCGAGCGTTTGGAGCACACCTTCGTCGTCATCAGGGTACACCGGCGAGGTATAGGACAGCCAGCGGCTCCCGCGGCCGGTAAAGTCGAAACTGTCCAGCAAACGTTGGCGGACGTGCTGGAACAGTAGATCGTTGCTCGAATCCGGTGGCACGAAATTGTTGTGGGCGTCCTTGGCAGCAGTCGGAGGTAACTGCCGTGCGTTAAAGTAGTCCATGACCGTGTAGACCATGCCGCCACACAGACCTGAGTCTGCGTGCGTTATCGGTAGCCAATCTTCTGCTACGGTTCCGATACCTAAGGTGTCGGCCAAGTCCCCTGGAATGGCATTGCGGAACCGATTCCAAAGAGAACCGAGAGTCACCACGGGCAGTTCATCGCTCCAATGATTCGCGAACTGGAATCCGTTGATCGAAGGATGAAAACCAGGAACTTCTACCCGACGTGTGTTACGGAAGCTAATCTCGAGAATCGCGCGGTTCCCCTTTTTTTGACCGTAGGCGTCTACGTACGCAGCATAATAACCTTTGGGAGCGTAGACATGGAAGGTATTGCCGTACTGAGATTCCACCCAAGGACTGTTTGCGAAGATGTATAGCTCGCCTACGTTTGCCCCAGCTGGGTCGATTACGTCGTACCAGGCACGCGCCTCTACACCACTGAGAGCAACATCCGCCACGGATTCACCTTCAGCCTGCCATTGCAGACTACCACCAGGCGGGGTCTCCGAAAACTGCGAAGGCTGCCAGCCACCGGGCGTCCAATCGCCGGATGTCCAGTCATGGCCTAGCCGTAAGGTACTGTCTGATTCATTATTAACGATAACCCTCATGTAATTGCGGGACATATGAATACCTCCTTGGATGAAGTGAGTTCCACCATCTGCCACTGCTGACTGAAAATCACTGCTTCGGCAGCAACGTTGGCGCAACGCGGCGGCGAAACGAATTTTTTGAAACAGGTTCTGTTCTTCGTCTGTAATGACACAATGGTTTTCTGCGACCCTCGCAGTTTCCGGAGCGGGAAGAATGTCAGCGGGGTTAGCTTGCTGGCAGACTTGACGCGAACTGAATCGTGCCGCTCTGGGCGAACCAGAGTCAATCTTTTATTTCGCGGCGGAAGTTCCGGTGCAAAAGAGCTGTGGATGTTCTAAAAAGCTACGACGAATGCTAGAGGCTTAAAATCTTCGTCCTCCAACGCTCGTTTTGTAAAGAGTCGCTGATCGTAATGCCGGGCGCGCTTGAATTACAGTGAAAGAACCGACGGTGTTTAGGACGGAACCGGCTAGTGGATCAATGGCAAGCTCATCGCAGATGATATTTCCATGAAAAATCAGGTTTATCGCAACGGATTGACAGTCCGTTCCTATGTTGGGCCACTCATCTGATTTCGTGTCAGATGTGACGACTGGGAATTGGTAGCCCGATTCATGTTCACGGAAAATTCAAACGGGGCAGGGGATGACCGAGGTGCAAGTCTACGAAACGCCAGATTTCAGTGTCCAACGGAGGTTTAGTCCGTCCGTTAGAATTAGACCAATCCGGAGCCAGCACTCGTTACGAATCGGTCGAAATGTTACGAGTGGAGAAAGACCCACCCAGAGGCACACAGGATAAACCACGTCGACGCTAGACGCCAAAATGTAAAGAGTCGTTCCAAAGTGCCATCCCTATCGTTGACGAAAATTCTCCGGGCCAGCTCCTGCTACGCGAGGACGTGAATGTTGCGGGAAATTGTGTTGACACTGTCTCACTGGGGGAGGCAGCCTAACCATCGGAACAAGTTTGTTCAGGCGTCTCAGTCATTATGGCGACCTCACGTAGTCTAAAAGAAGTAATAACGCTGCTAGAGCCAGGCCATGATCGGCCGCAGCCTAAGAGCCTGCGCGAATTAAGTCGGCGGCTGCGCTGGCAAACAGGTTGGCAAGGCTCGGTCGGTGAACAGGCGACGCAATTGCCGGGCGGACCAATTTCTTTCCGCGAAATCATAAGACGGATCTGCGGCGACGGTACAGTCACCCTTAGGTTCTTAAGTTATAACAGCTATCTTCTTGCGGCTATGGAGATCGCGTACCCAAACCCCATTGCGCCCATAGTAAGGGTCAACATCAAAGAGAAGCCCGCGCGCGCCGAGCGGGCGACCGAATTGGGCCAAACGCTTGGAGTTTACGATGTCTGTTGTTTGTCAGAGGTGTTTACTAGCGATTCACGCGACCGAATTATGGCTGGCCTGGGAGGCGGTTGGGCGCAAAGAACCGGGCCTCCGGCGGGTCCTCGTCCAAGTCTGGTACCTGTACCTGGAATGGGGAGCAGCGGACTCTTCTTTTTGGTTAAAAACAGGCCTATTACTTTTACCACACACGAGATCTTTCTTAACCTTGGCGACTACAAACGCGACGCAGATTTCTGGTCGAATAAGGGCATGTTGTTGAACGTGATTGACCTCGGCGTCGGCCAGTTAGAAATATTTCAGACCCATCTGCTCTATGGCGGCGGTTTGCTTGGATCTGACCCCTCGGATGAGGATAGGCTGAAAATCCAACGCGACGAGCTGCAGCAGTTGGCGGATTTCTATTTGGCGCTCCATCAGCCACACAACGTCGCGATCGTGACCGGAGATTTTAACATGAGCGGCGCCGACCCGCTGCAATATGCTGCCGTACGGCAAGCAATGGATATCCTTAATCTGCATGACCTTTGGTCGTGGGATGTTTACGATCACGATCTCAACGAAGGGTATACGTGCCGTTTCACAGATGGCGGCGAGGAGGACTGGTGGCGGAACTTCCTCCCTGTATGTACGCCAATCTGGATTGGACCAGAGCCGGCGGAGGACTATTGTCATGATTACTTCAGCTACGGCAAGCAACCACGTGGAGTTGGGCGTTATGACTACATTTTCGTCGAACGCCCAACGGACGCGCACGGTTATAATCTCGAAGTTTCGCGCACTCGCCGGCGACCGTTTGAGAGGAACAGGTCTACCGATAAGGAACCGTATTTGTCGGACCATCTTGGCCTCGATGTAACGATATTTATCAGCCCGCGTTAATCGAACTCTTCAAGGTCAATTATCGCGCGCACATTAGCTGATCTTGCTGCGTCGATTTGATGCCGACTATCAAGGTGGCGCGTCCTCAAGCCATCAGATAAGTGTGCTCGATTATTGGCTTGAATTTCGATTTCACCCAGGCGCACGATGGCTTTTGTAATTTTCAAAGGAGGATTCTATGAACAGTGATGTGAAGCTCGATTCACCTGTCGACTCGTGGGTCACGATCGAAGGTAACATACTTAAATGTGAAACTGCGGACATTCATTTGGACTATCCACCGCGGCGTAGTCAGGGTGGAGGGACGTTGCGCCGTGCGCTCGTCCATGACCCGGACGATGGACTGACCGTCAATTACAGTAATGATTACCCTGGTGGCGTAACTCTGAATGGCGTCAAGAAAATCTCGCTGTTTGATAAAGCGCTTACGAAAATTGGGGACCGGACGGAGCTGGTAATCGACGGTGGAATTGAGTTTGTTTGGGTTACGAGGCCCACCGTTATTGGCCCCCCTCAAAAAGAAAAAGTCAGTCTACAGGACCTCATCGCCAAGTTGCAACACCAGGTGGAAGATCTCACCAAAAGGGTTACAGCACTAGAGTCGAAGTAAAAAGACTTCCACCTTTCACCAGGTTACTCCGGCACGAACAATTATGTGCAGTCTTCGCGAGATTGGCATTTTCGTAGGATTACCCGAGGATTCTGTGGAGCGCGGAATAACGTTCGGCTCGAGCTTGAACGATGGCCGCCAATGTAGTGATGCCAATTAACGCAGACGAGCCGCTGGGGTCGCTGCGAGGCCTGTGCAATCTGGTTGAGACGCTGAACACACCCCCGATGACATTGGAGGCTCAGTTGCTCAGCTCGTCGCAGGGGGTCTTGCCATACGAACTCAAGGTTAGGATAGCTGCTAGTGAGGGTGTAGTTCTGTCCACCCGCGTACTTCTTTTTCAAGCTGGTCAGGAGGTATGGAGAAGTCGTAATCTCGGTTCCGCAGCCGTTGATTTTACCTCGCAGTTAGCTGCGACTGCTTATGATGTCGTTGTGCGGCGATCCGGGCTTGATAATGATGGTTACCGCCGTTTAGAGAAGTCGTTGGGCGCAGTTTTTGTGACCATAGCGGTCCCTAGAGGTAGCGGCGGGAGCGGTAGCAGCGGGGCTGTCGCGCACCCGACTATTTCGGTGTTGTCGGTGCTCCCGAATCAACAGGACAACGGCTATAACATCAGGATCCGCGAGTCAGGCTTCGCGAGTAGCGAGTCCGTATCTGTCGACGGACGTTCGATCGAGAATGGTGTGCCCCACGAATGGACTTTCTATACGAGTAAGCAGGCCGACAGCTCTGGGGGCTGCAGTTTCGATGAGTTCGGTGTGTATATGGCGCCGGGAATTCACTACGAGTTTCGCGGAAGCGGTGCTCAGAGCGGGCCGACGTCCATAGTTACGGCATCGCCGTGACGAATAGTTCGCAACCAAAAGCTCTCTTAGTCTCCACATGCAACGACAGAGTCGCTGCGGCAATCCCTCTACATCAACATGAAAATACGAAGCTTAATAATGAGCCGCTATCTATGTATGAGGTTTTGGTTTCGCAGATATCATCCATGCTTGCCCATTTGGAGCGATAGATCACACAGTCTGTTTTTCGTTAATCTGTCAAATGCGCTGAGTCCCACTCGCCTGGCTGACCGCCGCGACGAGATCTGCTAATAGATCGAGAGAAGTGATTGTACTTGCCAATTTTCCAAAGTTTTCTTACGATCCCGATTCGAATTGATGTCTGCGGACTATTAGGCCTTCCGGAGGGTGAGTCTAGGGCCGGTTCGCTTGCTAATCTCTCGCATCGATAGCAATCCAGAGAGAATACCATGGAGATCCGGCGCAGAGCAGGGATTCTAGCGTGTTGATGAAGCGCTTGGCAGTGACGGTCGTATTTACCATCGCTGCGTGGTCAACGCCCACACCGTTGCAAGCCGCTAGGTGGCCCGACTTCCACGACTACCAGGTGCCCTTCGGCCGTCCGCAAACGAACTCTAAAGATGCTGAGGCGTCATTGCCAATCAAAGCGAACGGGGCACTTCCGCCGCCTGACAGGTACCGTCGCGAAGCCGTAATAACATGGGAGGCCTGTGCCGAGGAAGTCAATTTTCTGAGAGATGAAGGCGCGCGCTATTATGGAGAGTATTCCGAATATAATAACAAGAGAAACGGTCCGATCGAACAGGCGGTGCTGGCCAAAGTGGTATGGCTGAGCGACACGTTTCATCGCGATTCGGCATGCGAGAACACGATTCGCGTTTATGCGGAAGACATCGCTTTTTGGAAACATTGGCCGATACAAGAGGAGAAGAACGGTACCCCAGAGGAGACGAAAAGTACGCAAGGCGCCTGTAACCACGTCGATCCTGATAAACTGATCGCCGCATGGCCTGACGATGCGGGGTTCGGCAATCAGGGAGACCCCAGTCTTCTGAATAAAGCCTTCGAGAAAGCATTCGGAAGCGAGTGCAGTAATATTCTGAGGAATGTTAAGAAGCTGACGCTCGCGAATGGTACGGTAGCTTACGATCTTACCTTCTCCGTTCCGGCGGATTGCATGCGCGCACAGGTTAACCACGCGCTGATGTTTCACGAACAAGTGGGTCAGCCAGGCACCGACAAGCTTCCTTGTCGTGCGGTCGGCAACGCAGGAAAGGGCGACTATGACATGTCAGTCACCAGTCTTCTGCGCGTTTTATTCAAAGACGCCAATTCCCCAGCCCCTGTCCTGAAGCCTGGCACCCGAGACAACGTCATCGACAATCTGCTCACAATCAGTGGCCCGATCGAGCCGGAGAGCTATGGCTTGTTCGACTGCGGCAATACGGAGCGTGACATTGGGTCGCCACAAGACCGAGCGGACGAGCGCGCATTCTACGACGACATTTTGGACGATTTGGGTGATGTCCTCGAGTGGTTACTGATTTTCCTCCTCATTTTGGTCCTTTTGGTCGTCGCAATCGCTGCGGCTTTGGTCCTGCTCGGCGCAGAGCTGGCCGCGGCAGTAGCTGCGGCGGTAGTCGTTGGTGGTGCGATCGCGATGATCGTCACAGAGATCCGCATCCCAGAGACCGAGAATCACCTTCTCATGATCAACACGTCACGATTCCTCACCAACCAGCTGATCATCGATTCGCTCACCGACCCCGTCGACAAGTCGGTGTTCGAAGAGGATCAAAAGGAAATTCGCGAATGGCTGCTACAGCGCCTGCGCCGCATCACCTGCGAGGATTTCATCGAGTACAACTCCAAGCCGTATCAGCGACTCAGCATCGCCGCCATTCTCAACCTCTACGACTTCGCAAAGGACGACAAGCTGCGCGACGCGGCGAGAATCGTGCTCGATTTCGCCTCCGCGAAATTCGCCGTCGGCAGTAACTTGAACCGACGCGTTGTACCATTCCGGCGTCGCATGGAAGAGAATCGGGACGAGATATGGGGTCCCTCCGGAGACGAAGAAGGCGTGGTTCCTCGTCGACTCTTCGACTTGGGGAAGGGGAGCGACCATCAGGCAGCTGCGATGCTTTTCTTTACTGGACAGACGCAACAACTACCCACGGGAGCGGCGCTAGAATACGAGCGATTCAGCGACGAGGCTTTTGTCTCCCGAGGCAGCGTCGGACAGATGATGTGGGAAGCAACGTCCTCCTATGTTCCGCACAGGGTGATCCTCGACCTCGCCATGAACAAGTCGGTGCCTTATGAGCAGCGTATTCACCACGATGGCGTCGAGATTTATTCGAGCGGAAAAGGCTATCTCATCAGCGCCGGCGGTATCCAGACCGACTACGCCTACGGCGGGGTATTGGCCCACATTTCGGGAATGGATCCTACCGATCGCGGGGCGGCTGTGCCAACCATCCTCCTGCCGGCTACAACCACGATGGGCGTCAGCGGCTGGGTCACGATGGCCGTCAGGCGTTGGGACTTCCTACGAATCGATGGCCCGCTAAAGAAATATGACGACAAAAACTTTACTAACGATTACAACGTTTGTGTCCGCAAAGGCTTTGCTTGTGGCACGAACATTAGGGTTCCCGCTGCAATCGAAGACGACACGACCGGTTGTCTTACGAAGCCTCTTGGTGCATCCGACGAATGGCGGTTCATCGACTCTGAGCTTTGTGGGCCGTACAAAAACGCATCACCTTTCTATGTGGTCCTGTTCAGACGCCCCTGTCCGGCTAGCGAGGAAGATTGCATTAGTAATTGGGGATTCTTCGAGGCGGTGGATAAACCTAACGACATTACGTTCTCCCAGTTCATGGAACAGACTATAGCGCGCAATCCCAATATACTGCTACCGCTGGCCGACAGCATGGTGTGCACCTACAATTCCTGGCGCAACGAACGACTGGAGTTTACGGCTTTGGGCAATCGGGATGATCCCGACAGCACAGGCATTACAGGAGTGAACGGTGTCGGCGCTGAGTTTGTGGCAGACCTCGGAACTATCGATGACTGGCCACTTGCTTCCGGCGATGCCATAACCGCCGATGGAAAAGGCCACATTACTATCCGCTCTCCCGCAACGAGTGGTTCGCGGATCGAAATCGATTTCACCGACTGGGAGAATCCGAAGTGGCAAGCTATTCCTCCATGAGAATAATGCGTATTATCGTCCTTGCCGCGGGAGTGCTTGCCGAGTCGGCGCAGGCTGGCGGTCGAGTCAATCTGTGCGACAGCGACGTCCAACAACAGACTCGGTTTGGAGACCTCAATTTTGCCAATGCGGTTGCGACGGGTGGCATCGTGACCTTCGAGTGCGCGCCAAATTCAGTCCTGCAAATCACGCGTAAGCATAGACTGACGCGACCTGTGGAGATTATTGGCAATGGTGTGATACTCGATGCGAAAAACACCACCGTCATGTTCGAAGCGCCGGCGAGCGCATCGCCTGTCGTGCTGCGTAATCTCACGTTGCGCAACGGCTCAATCTCGTCCGGGGGGGGCTTGCCCGGCGGTTTGGGAATCGCTGGCGCGTTTTTTGGCGCGGTAAAGTTGACGCTCGATAGAGTCAACGTAGAAACCACGACTCATGCCATTGCCGTCAAAGAGATCATCGTCTACGGGGGTCACTTCTCCAATAACACCGGATGGGTGATCAGCGCCTTGACGGCTCACATTTCCAATCGTGCAATCTTTTCGAACAACGACGGTGCCCCGCTGTTAGCCCCCTTTTTCGCGCAGGGTAACTTTGCTCGGATCGAGGATGCTGAACTGCACGGGAACGCACCGATCACATGGCGCGGGCGCATCGAGCTCGTCAGATCTTCCTTTACGAACAACGGCCGGCCCGCTGCCAATGGCGGAGCCCTCTGGCTCAATGGAGACGGACTCATTGAGAAATCCGACTTCATCAACAACACTGCCGACAATGGTGGGGGTGTCGCGCTCGAGACCGGCACCCTGTCCGTGCGGCGAGGCACGTTCACGGGAAACAAGGCTACCCAGAGTGGCGGGGCGATCTCAGTGGGCGTGCTCCGGGGTAACGTGATAGAGCCGGCCAAACCGGCCAAACTGGTCGTGGTCTACACAAAGTTCAAGCACAATTCAGCCTTCTTCGGCGGCGCCGTCATGATCGGCTCCCGCATTCCCAACTCCCCCGACGCCAATACGCTGTCGGGCACGTCTGTGCACTTCGCTTCGAATTTCGCGAGCGGATTGGGCGGCGCCATTGCGAGTCTCGATGGCCGCGTGTCCCTGCGCGGTGCCATTTTCGTGGACAATCGCGCCGAACAACGAGGTGGCGCGATTAACGCTGAATGGGGAATGCGCATGGATAGCACCGTGCTGGGCAGCAGTCTCATCGTTCGGAACGAAGCACCGATAGCCGGCGGTTACATTGGAAGCCGCTTGGAACTCATCAATACCACGGTCGCCGATAATCGCGGCGGCGGTATTCGGATGACGACTGTCGAGAGCAATGTGCCGTCGCCGCACCCCGGTGAACTGCGGCTCAAGAACTCAATCCTGCTGAACAACGAGGGCGGGAACTGTCCGCCGGCGGCAGACCATTCCATAGTGATCGACCTCGGCAACAACATCCAATTCCCCGGCAGTGAATGCGGCACCACCATACAGTCGGTTGATCCTCTGCTCGACAGCATGTACGTGCCGCACCCCCTCAGCCCCGCACGCCAGGCCGGCGACAATGAAACATGCATCCATCATCTACTCGTGAATGGTCGCGACGTCTACGGCGAGCGCCGGCCAGAGGGTGAGCAATGCACAATCGGCGCTGTGGAAAGTGACCTCCAACGCCATGCACTTAATCGACTGCGCCGTCCTACGGATCGCCCCATCTCTAAGGTCTTGAAGGATTTTCTTACCACGCTGGGTATTGAACGCTATCGGCAGACGGATAAGCGTACGCCACCCTAAAAGAACGCAGCGTCCCGCGCGCAGGCGTGAAAGTCCCTAACGGCTCTGTCAGCCGCCATCGTGGATTTAGAAAACGTGGCTTCCGATTACAGCGTTGGAAGCTTCCGTCTTGTCATGCTCTTTGCCTTTTTGATTTAACGACGTTATCATGGGTGGGTCCCGTCGCTGTTAACATTTTGGTGGGTTCGTAACGAGTTTCGGACCGGAGAGCAAAGGGAACAAAGCGTTGGAAATGAGCCCTGCTGATGCTGCGCAGCAGCGACTCTTTACGCTTGTATGCTCGAGCAAGAAACGTTTTCCGCGGGAGCCAAGCGGAAAGGTCATTTCGGAAAGAATTTCAGACGAAAAATCGATCTAACACAGCTTCTGTCCGCGCCAATTGTGAACCCCGTTCCCTAGGAGCACCTCAACGGTGGTAAGCTTGATAAAATAGAGCAGGGGAGATGCGGCTGACGCAAACACATCAAAATACTTTCTGTTTCTGCTCTCAACGGACTTAAAGCAATACAGAAGACTTTTAAGAAACTTGTGAACAAACACGCGCCGACAGTCG
>AR_comb_assmDRAFT_10670438_pt1 | contig 11776 bp, 6 predicted proteins | sample ArasoioldDNA_FD_10543 | JGI IMG/M metagenome (IMG submission 10543) | reverse complement strand
GACGCTGCTGTCGGCGTGCGCGCCGCCGTTGAGGATGTTCATCATCGGCACCGGCAACGTGTAATCGCTGCCCGTGCGCCCGGCGAGCTGCGCGATGTGGGCATAAAGCGGCCGACCCGCGGCGGCTGCCGCAGCCTTCGCTGCGGCCATCGAAACGCCGAGCAGCGCGTTCGCTCCGAGTCGGCTTTTCGTCGGCGTGCCGTCGAGCGCGATCATCTTCTCGTCGAGCGCGCGTTGATTGAGATCCATTCCGACGAGCGCCTTCGCAAGCTCGCCATTGACGTTGTCGACCGCCTTGCGTACGCCCTTGCCCAGGTAGCGACTCTTGTCACCGTCGCGAAGCTCGAGCGCTTCGCGTTCGCCTGTGGATGCCCCCGACGGCACCGCGGCGCGGCCGAACGCGCTGCCTGCCGTCACGTCAACTTCGACCGTCGGATTGCCGCGTGAGTCGAGTATTTCACGCGCGCGAATGTTCGTAATCGTCATCGCTTTGTGCTCTCGAGCGGTTCATCCCGGACCGGAGACTACGCTTGTGCCGCGCCGCCGCGATCCGCTTCCGCCTCCGCGCGCAGCGCCTCCTCGGTGATCGGTCCGATGAGCGGCTCGTCCTCAGCCGTCACCACGACGACCCCGCCTTCGGTGACGGTGTGACGACGCCGATCCTCCTCCGAGTTATATCCGATGAGCGCGCCGCGGGGAATCAGCACGTCGCGGTCGATGATGGTCCGGCGCAGCCGTGCGTGGCGGCCGACGCGGACGCCGGGCATCAGGATCGATTGATCGATGTCGCAAAAGCTGTGCACGCGCACATTCGGACAGAGGATGCTGCCGGTGACACGGCTGCCGGAAATGATGCAGCCGCCGGAAATAATCGAGTCGAGCGCCTGGCCGCAGCGCTTTCCTTCCGCGGCGAACACGAATTTCGCCGGTGGCGCTTGCGGCTGATAGGTGCGCAGCGGCCATTCCGGATCGTAGAGATTGAACTCCGGATTCACCTGACACAGGTCCATGCTCGCTTCGAAATACGCATCGAGCGTTCCGATGTCGCGCCAGTACTTCGCCGACTTCTTGTTTTCGTCGTAGAAGCGATACGAGTACACCGGCGAGGATTGAATCAACGACGGGATGATGTTCTTGCCGAAGTCGTGCTGGCTGTCAGGCCGCGCCGCGTCCTCTTCGAGGGCGCGCTCGAGGACGTCGGCGCGGAAGATGTAGATGCCCATCGATGCCAGCGCCGTGTCGGGCGAACCGGGCGCGGGATTGGCCCGCTGCGGCTTCTCGTCGAAACTGATCACGCGCGCCGATTCGTCGATGCTGACAATGCCGAAGCGCGACGCTTCGGACACGGGCACCTCGATGGTGGCGATGGTCGCGTCGGCGTTGCTCTCCTGATGGAACCGCAGCATCTTGGCGTAGTCCATCTTGTAGACGTGATCGCCGGACAGCACGATGATGTGGCTCGCCGCCTCGCGCGTAATCGAGTACAGGTTCTGGTACACCGCATCGGCAGTGCCGAGGTACCAGTGCTCGCCGACTCGTTTCTGCGGCGGCAGAATCTCGATGAACTCTCCCAGCTCCTCTGACACCACGTTCCAGCCCATGCGGATATGGCGATTCAGCGACAACGACTTGTACTGGGTCGCGATGTAGATGTGCCGGAGTCCCGAGTTGATGCAGTTGCTCAGAGTGAAATCGATGATCCGGTAGGGCCCGCCGAAGTAGACGGCGGGTTTCGCGCGTTCTTTGGTGAGGGGGTACAGGCGCTCTCCGACGCCGCCGGCGAGGAGGATTACCAGGATATCGTCGAGTTCCATGGGCCGTGCTGCGGGGGCAGCGATATTAGCATGATGATTGTTTGACTTACGCGGTACCGGATCCCTAAAATCGGTGGATTCGGTTTCCCCCGGTTTTGCGACAGCCTATCAGCTGTTCGTTAGTCCCCGTCCACGGGAGAGAGAGGCATGAAGAAGATGAGAGGCATCGTTGCTCTCTGTGTTGCGTTGACCGTGAGTGCCGGCACCTCGGCGTTGCTTGCGCAGAACAAGGACGACAACAAGAAAGAGGTCAAGCGCAGCAAGGCGGAGCAGGTCGACTTCGACACTCTCACCATGGTGGTCGATAACGCCGCCGCGGGACGGCCTGCAGCGGCCGCGGACATCGCGGTGACGTGGGAGTCCAATCACTTCTTCCGCGCGCCGGATGGTACGACTTACGTTCCGTTCACCGTCACGATTGACAAGAGCAAGCTCAGCGCACCCAACGCTGCCGTCTACCTTGCGGCATTTCCGAAGGGTGCTGCCGCCGCTGCGGCACCTGCAAAAGGCAAGGACAACAAGGCTGCGGGTCCGATGCCGGCGTTCGAGAAATTCGACTTTCTCGCACTGAATGGTGACGGCAAGCTCGCGCGCTACCTGCAGGTGAAGCCTGGCGATTACGATGTCTACCTAGCGATCAAAGACAAGGGCACTGTCGAGAAGGTCGACAAGAACTACACGCCTCGCGTGGGTCTGTTGAAGAAGGACCTTACCGTTCCCGACTTCAATGTGGCGGGTCTGGCGACCAGCAGCATGCTGCTGTCGAGCGGCATTCAGCCCGCACCAGCCGGTCAAACCGCGGATAACGACCCCTACATCTTCGGCCAGATGCAGATCGTTCCGTCGAAAGACGGCAAGTACAAGAAGACGGACACGCTGAGCGTCGTCTATTGGGTGTACGGCGCGACGGGCGATGCCGCCGGCAAACCGGATCTCACGATTGAGAACAGCTTCAACACGAAGAGCGCCGACGGCACCGAGAAGTTCTTCAACAAGACCCAGCCCCAGGCCATCAACGCCAGCACGCCGTACACGGCGGCGCAGGGTGTTCCGAATTTCCTCGAAGTGCCTCTGCTCAGCTTCGCGCCTGGCGATTACAGGCTGGAAATCAAGATCACCGACAAGCCGTCGGGGAAAACCGTTACGCAAAACGTTAATTTCACGGTGATGGCGTCCTAGTCACGGCAAAGGCGTAAGATGTGAGGGTGCGCCTCCCGGCGTTACTGGCAGTGTTGGCGGGACTCATCAGTCCCGCCGTTTCCGTCGCCCAAGTCGCGCCTCGCCCCGCAGTCTCAGCAGTCCCGCAGCTGGTCTCACTGACCATCGCCGAACTGCGCGGAACGGTCCTCGATGATCGCGCGCAGCCGCTCGCAGGCGTCGTGATTTCCGCGCTCGGGGGTACCAGCGCATTCGCGGTGTCCGACAGGGACGGCCGGTTCGTTCTGCGCGATCTGCCCGCCGGTCCCTATCTCGTTCGCGCCCACCTGCAAGGCTACGCGCCGGCCCGTGCTCGCATCGTCCAGATGACAACGTCGCCGCGCGACGTCTCGATCACTCTGACAAAGGTGACGGGCAAGCCCGATCAGCAGGTGCTGCAGGCGGGGCTCGCGCCTGCCGACGACGGTGAGGCGACGAGCGAAGAAGGATCGGACGTCGAGGATCACAGCGAGCTCGCATGGCGCCTGCGCCATTTGCGGCGCAGCGTCCTCAAGAACGTGAACACCGCGGTGTTGCCGGCGGATGACCAGCCGTCGTTCATCGAAGGGTCGCTGGCAGGGTTGGCCCGGGCGGTCGGCAACCCGGTTCGCTTTGCATCGGATTTCATCTCAACGCTGCCGTTCAACGGTCAGATCAACCTTCTGACGAGTACGTCGTTCGACACTCCGCAGAGCCTGTTCTCACTGCAGAACGGCATTCCGAACAGCGTCGCCTTCGTGTCGCTCACCGCGCCGACCGCGACTGGCAAGTGGGACGTGCGGGGCGGAACGACACAAGGTGATCTGTCGTCGTGGATCGTGGCCGGGTCGTATTCATGGCAGCCGGTAGGTTCGGCGCACAACTATCGCGCCGGCATGTCTTACGCTATGCAGCGCTACTTCGGCGGCAACGCCGATGCGCTCGCGGCAATGGCCGATGGCCACCGCAACGCCGGCGAAATGTACGCGTTCGATCGCTGGACGTTGACACCGCGCGTTGACGTGAGTTACGGCGCTCGCTACGCGCGCTACGACTACCTCGCGCACGAAACGCTCTTCAGTCCGAAGGCGAGCGTCACCGTAGCGCCTCTGCCGCGCGGAACGTTGCGTCTTCGTGGTACCGTGTCGCGCCGCGAGATCGCGCCCGGCGCCGAGGAGTTCCTTCTGCCGAACACCGGCATGTGGTCGCCGCCGGGGCGCACGTTCTCGCCTGCAGCGTCGCGCTTCGGATTCAGGCCGGAGCAGATTAATCACGTGGAGATCGCGGCGGAACAGCCCGTTGCGGAACGCGTGGTGCTCGGCTTCCGCGCCTTCCGCCAACAGGTCAACGATCAACTCGTGACGCTGTTTGGCGTGTCGCTGCCGGATACCGCCGGCACGAATATCGGTCATTACTATGTCGGCAACGCCGGCGATGTGGATGCGCGGGGCTGGGGCGTCAGCGTCAGCCGCGACGTCACCGACGGTATTCATGCGTCGGTGGATTACACGCAGGCCGATGCTCAGTGGCTGCGGCCGTCTGCAGGAACCGCGAGCGTCGCACTCGTATCGCCTTCGATGATTCGCCGTCAATTCGAGCAGCTGCGCGATCTGACGACGTCGGTTGAAAGCGAGGTGCCGCGGCTCGATACGAGAGTGTTCGTCATCTACAAGATCAATTCAGGCTTTACTCGTCCTGACGCCGTGGCGCTGCGGCCGCAGCTTGGGTCACGCTTCGACGTCGAAGTCAGCCAGGCCCTCCCGTTTCTGAACTTTTCGTCTGCGCAGTGGGAGATGATCGTGGCGGTCAGGAATCTCTTCCACGAAGACCTCCTCGACTCGTCGGTCTACGACGAGTTGCAGGTTGTACGGCCTCCGAAGCACGTGGTCGGCGGCGTCACCGTCCGGTTCTAGGCGATTTTTTCTAAGAGATTCAGCGGTTCATCTCGTTGGATAGCACCCGGAGTGTATTTGGATCCGGCGGCCATCTGATATCCTTGATCCTCGTTAACTGACTGATTTGCATTGAGTTATAGCGCGCAAGATCCGCCTGACGGTGGTATATCGTTTGCTCCCCTGCCGCGCACCGGGCGACGTGTCGCTCGCCCGACCCTGCGAAGGATGAGAAACGCTCGACGAAGCTCGGACACGCTACGCTCGGCGCCCTGGCGCGGGCCAGTGCTCCCCGTCGTTGTCGTCGGCGCGCTGTTGTGCCTGGGCATCGCCAACATGTCGGTGCGCGCAACCTGGCACGCCGTCGAGGACGGAGTGTTGTGGACGGCGCAGCCAGAGGGCGTTGTCGCGGCCGACGTCGCGGCGGGCACGCCTGCGGCGGCTGTCGGCATCAAGCGGGGCGATCTGCTGCTGGCGATCGACGACCGGCCGGTGCAGCAGATCTCGGACATCGAGCAGGTGTTGCGCGGAGCAGTCGACGGTCAGACCGCGCGTTACACGCTCTTGCGCCTCGGCACGCGTGAGGTCGTCGACGTGCGCATTGCGCCTGTTCCGAGCGGCCCGCGCGCCCTCTACTTCTTCCTTGCCGCTGTCGGCATATTTACGCTGCTCGTCGGCGGCGCTGTCCGTCTGCGGCGGCCGCGTGACCCGGCGACCCTGCATTTCTTCTGGCTCGCCGTCGCCTTCTTCGGCGTGTTTACCTTTTCGTTCAGCGGTCGGCTCGATCGCCTCGATTGGATCTTTTATTGGGGCGACGCCGTCTCGATGCTGCTGCTGCCGCCGCTGTTCCTGCACTTCACGCTCATCTTCCCCGAGCGGGCGCGCCGGTGGACGGCCGGGCCGGTCGGCCGCGTCGTGGTTCCCCTGGCCTACGTGCCGGCGGCGATCCTTGGTGTTGCGCTCGCGGTGACGCTGGCGCGAGGTGCAAGCAGCGCCAACGCCGCGGTTCGCTCGCTCGAGACGTTGGATCGTCTCGAGTTCTTCTACCTGTCCGCATGTCTCATCGCTGGCCTTGCGGCGCTCGCACGCGCGCTGACGGAAGTCCGATCGATTACGGGACGGCGCCAGCTTCGATGGATTGCGTGGGGGACGTTGCTCGGCGGCGCGCCATTTGCGCTGGCCTATGGGCTGCCGTTCGCATTCGGCGTCGATGCCACGTTGCCGATGCAGCTTTCTGCCATTCCGCTCGGTCTGATTCCGCTCGCCTACGCCTGCGCGATCGTCCGTTACCGCCTGATGGACATCGAGGTGATCGTCAAGCGCGGCCTCGTTTACGCAGCGGCGCTCGGTGCGATCGTGGCCATTTATGCGGCGATGCTGCAGGGCGTGCAGCGCGTCTGGCTGAAGGGCGACTACGAGCACAGCTGGACCATCGCGTTTTTGGCGACGCTCGTCGCGCTGCTCCTCGCGCCGCCGGTGAAGAGCGCTGTTCAGAACGCACTCGACCGGGCGTTCTATCGGGATCGCTACGACTACCGCCGCGCGCTCGTCGGCTTCGCTCGGGATCTCAACAGCGACCTGGATCTGCACCGCCTCTCCGAACGGCTCGTTTCGCGCGTTGTCGAGACGCTCCTCGTCGATCGCATGGCCTTGATGCTGGAGGACGAGGCGACGCCGTACTGGGGAGCACTGCGCGCCTCGGGATTCGGCGACAGCCATCCGCCGGCCATTCCGAAGAAGTCCGGCATTGGCGAGCGCCTCGCGGACGGTCACACCGTTGCGCTCGACGATCCGATTGGATCGACTCGGTTCCAGGTGGAGGAAATCGAGTACTGGCGCGACACCGGTCTGTATTACTTCGTTCCGTGCATGGCGAAGGAAGGAACGATCGCCGTGCTTGCGGTTGGCCGGAAAGACACCGGTGAGCCTCTCAACAGCGAGGACATGACCCTTCTGGCCGCCGTCGCCGGCCAAATCGCGACCGCACTCGAGAACGCACGCCTGTACCGGCAGTTGCACGTGAAGGCGCTCGAGCTCGATCGCATGCGCGCCTTCAACGAAAACATCATCGAGTCGCTCGATGACGGCCTGCTCGTGCTCGACCTCAACGATCGGGTGGTGCGGTGGAATCCGGCAATGGAGGCGCTCTCCGGCGTCTCGAAAGGCGAGGCGACGACGCGGCGGCTCGACGAGCTGTTCGAAGCGCCTTTCGTCGAAGCGCTGCGAGCGGCGCGACGAGACGCACCGCACGGCACGTCGCTCTCACGGCTGCAGCTCGAACGCAGGGCCGAGGGTGCCTCGCCGCTGATCGTCAACGCCGCGGTCGTTCCACTACGCGCCTCGAGCGAGAGCGGCACGACGACGGTCGGCACGATCGTCCTCGTCGAGGACGTCACGCGGCGCGTGCAGCTTGAAGAGCAGCTGCAGATTTCCGAGAAGATGGCTTCGATCGGCCTCCTTGCCGCAGGTGTGGCGCACGAGGTGAACACGCCGTTGACAGGCATCTCGAGCTTTACGCAGATGCTGCTCGAGGGGGCGGACCCGGACGACCCAAAAACGAAAGTGCTCGAAAAGATCGAGCGGCAGACCTTCCGCGCCGCCAAGATCGTGAATGGTCTGCTGAATCTCTCTCGACCTGGCCCTGCCGCCTCCACCGAGGTCTCTGCCGTAGACGTAAACACCGTGGTCGCTGATGTGCTGTCGCTCCTCGAGCATCAATTCCACCTGCAGCACGTGACCGTCCGTCGCGAACTGCACGAGCAACCGATCGTGGTGATTGGTACCGAACAGAAGCTCCAACAGGTCTTCCTTAATCTGTTCCTGAACGCCAAGGATGCGATGCCAAAGGGTGGATGGCTGACGATCGCCACCCGTGCGGACAGCGGCCAGGCCATCGTCGAAGTCTCGGACACGGGCTCGGGCATCCCGAGCGAATACCTCGCGCGCATCTACGATCCCTTTTTTACGACGAAGGCGATCGGCCAGGGCACCGGCCTCGGCCTGTCGATCACTTACGGGATCGTCCGCGAGCATGACGGCACGATTGACTGTGACAGCGCCGTCGGACAGGGAACGCGCTTCACCCTGCGTTTCCCGCTGGCGCCGGCGGAGCGCTTGGCGCGCGCCGTACACTGATCTTCAGAAGTCCGCGACATGGCGCGCACTACCTCCATCCTCATCATCGACGACGAAGAGATCATGCGGGAGATCCTCGAGACGCTCCTCTCGAGGGAAGGCTATTCCGTGCGCACGGCGGCGAGCGGCGCCGAAGGCGTCGAGCTGGCGAGGTCCGTGCCGTTCGATGCGGTGATCGTCGACGTCATGATGCCGGGCATGGATGGTATGGCCGTGCTCGAGGAGTTGAAGAAGCTCGACGACGACCTGCCGGTGATCATGATCACCGCGTTCGCGTCCGTTGAGAACGCGATCACGGCGATGAAGCGCGGCGCGTTCGACTACATCACCAAGCCGTTCAAGAACGACGAGGTCCTGGTCGTTATCCGCAACGCCGTCGAGCGGCGCCAGCTGATCGCCGAGAACACGGCGCTCAAGCAGAACCTGCAGGCGCAGACCCACAACTTCGCCGGCATCATCGGCCGCAGCCCGAAGATGAAGCAGGTATTCGACCTGATCATTCAGGCGGCGCCGAGCCGCTCCACGATGCTGATCACCGGTGAAAGCGGCACCGGTAAGGAGCTGGTCGCCCGCGCCATCCACACCCACTCGTCGCGACCGGATAAGGCATTTGTGACCGTGAACTCCGGCAACCTGCCTCCGGAACTGCTGGAGTCAACGCTGTTCGGTCATGTCAAAGGTGCGTTCACCGGCGCGGTGTACCCGAAGAAGGGTCTTTGCGACATGGCGGACAAGGGGACGATCTTCTTCGACGAGATCGGAAATATCCCGCTCGAGACGCAGGCAAAGCTGTTGCGAGTCATCCAGGAACGCGAGTTCATGCGCCTCGGCGGCATGGAGACGATCAAGGTCGACGTTCGCATCATCGCGGCGACCAACTGCGACCTGAAACAGATGATGGAGGCCGGCAAGTTCCGCGAGGACCTCTATTACCGGCTGCACGTCATCAACATCTACTTGCCGCCTCTTCGGCAGCGCAAGGAGGACATCCCGGTGCTCGCGCAGCACTTCCTCGCGAAGTACGGGGAGGAGAACAACAAGCGCGGTCTCGAGCTGACGTCCGAAGCGCTCGACTTGCTCATGGACTACCACTGGCCGGGCAACGTGCGCGAGCTCGAGAACGTAATGGAGCGTGCCGTTGTTCTCGCTACGGTGCCGCGGGTCGGAACCGACCTGATTCCCGACCACGTACGCACCGCGCCGGCGTTTCAGATCCCCAAGTTTGTCGTACCGCCCGAGGGGATCTCGTTCAAGGACGTGATCACCAGCGTGGAGAAGCGGCTGATTGAATCGACGCTCGAAGCGGCTGGCGGTGTGCAGAAGCGCGCGGCCGAACTGCTCGGCATCAAGCCAACGACGCTGAACGAGATGATCAAGCGCTACGAGATTGGCGTCCGCCGCGGCAGGAAGGCAAGCGGCGTTGACGAAGAGGAGAGCGCGTCAAGCGCGGCCACGTACCAAGGTGACGAGTCGCTCAAATCGTCCTAACACCGCATCCCAGCGGTAGTACTGCCGGATGTACTGACGTCCCGCCTCGCCAAACTGCTCGCGCAGCTTGCTGCGAGTCATGAGCGTGCGCAGCGCCTCGACGAATTCATCGCGGTTGCGGTAATACAGACCGGCGCCGGCGCGCCGGCAATGTTCGACGGCCGCGTCGTTGCGGGCGCTCGCCAGTACCGGCGTGCCGACAGCAAGACTTTCCAGAACGCACAACGCCAGCGGATCGTCCGAGGCTGGCGCCAGCGTCACATCAGCGGCTTCGTACGCCACCATGCGCTCGCGATCCGGCAGCACGCCAGCCTGGCGCAGGTACGGCGCGTCGGGAACTTTCATCATCTTCACGCCCATCAGTACGAGCGCCGTGTCGCCATCGGTCGATGCGTAGCTGTCGAAGTACTCGAGCATCTCTTCGCAGCCGTTGTCCGGTTCGACGCGGCCGCCATAGAGGACGATTGGTCCGTACAAGCGATGACGACGGCGGAATGGAAGGCCGCGATCGGCGCGGTCGTCTTCATCCTGCGCCGTATCAATGCCTGCTGTTGCAAGCTCCTCGTCGGTCGCGGGCTCGTCGGCTGGATCCTGCTGGTGCCGCGGGTATGCCTGTCGATGAGAAGGGTCAATGCCCACGCCAACGAGTTCTTCGTGTGGCGCTGCGACACCGAGATAGCCGTGAAGCAGTTTTCGCTCGGCGCTCGACACCAGTCCCACGGCGCGGGCAGCACCGACGAGCTCGGGCCACAATCCGAATCGAAGGATCGGACTCAGGCGCAGACATGGCACCAGGATGCTGCGCTCGGGCGCGACGGCCATTCCGTGAACGGTGGTCCAGTGCCGCAGTGAAAAGAACACCAGCGCGTCATACGAGCGCTGCTGTCGCTTCAGATGCTCGATGAGACCGGGAGCCGACGGTCCGAGGCGACGGACCCACTCCATCTCCTCGCTGCGCGAGCGCGGCCCGCTCAGGATTCGATCCGTGAACTGCCGGAAGCCGTTTGCATCGTGAGGCTGGTTCACTGCGAATCGGCGCACCAGCACGCCACGGATGCGATCCGAGCCTTCGCTGTAATCGTTCTTCCAGGTGCGACTGTCGCGCGCTGCCGTCGTCAGCACCTCGACGTCGTGACGCAGACTGAGTTGCTCCGCGAGCAGGCGGCACGCCAGTTCGGCGCTGGTCGTGATTTCGCCGCCATAGCGAGGTGCGATCAACGCAAGCTTCACGCGACAGCTCCTATTGGCCCGGACGGCAGTTCATCGAGCACCTGCGCTGCCGGCCGCAGCGATCGCTGCCTGCGTGCGAGCCAGCCGGGCAGCTTTTCCATGCGGTGCGAAGGCCGATTCGACGACAGCAGCGAGAACATGTCCAGGTACTTTTGCTCGACGATCGACCAGCTGTAGTTCTCCTCGTAGAATCGCCGACCATTCCGTCCGAGCTGGTCCGCCATCGCACGATCGTCCAGTACCTGGTCGAGGACGGCGGCGAACTCCGATGCATTCGCGTAGTACAGCCCCGCGTTGCTGCGCAGGCATTGTCCGAGCAGCACATCGCACCGGGCGTTGGCAATGACCGGCGTGCCAAGCGCCCACGCCTCGAGCGCGACCATCGACAAACTCTCATAGTACGACGGCATGAGCAGCGCGGCGGCGCCTGCAACGACATCGAACTTGTCGTGGTCATCAACGAAGCCGAGGTGCTGGATACGTGGGTGACTTGGAATGTCGAGCACGGCGTTGCCGATGAGCACGAGCGTGGGCGCATCCGGTCGCTCGGCGCCGTAGCGGATGAAGAAATCGAACAGCTCCGCGCACCCTTTGTTCGCATCAATCCGGCCGACATACACCACGTACGGGCTGCGGAAACCGAACTTCGATTTGGCGCGTGCAGGATCGACCGAAGGTGGAATCTCCGAACCGATGCCGACGACCACCCCGGGCACGTGTGCATTCGAGGATGCGGCGCGGATGAGCGCCTGCTCCTCGTGTGAGTTGTACATGATGGCCCGGACACCCCGAAAAATCGCGCCGAACATGCTAAGGCCGAGGGCAGGGTCGCGCTCCATCGTCGGAACGAGGACGGCACGGCCGGGTACCGCGCGAGCGGCATGATAGGCGTGGTAATAGCGCGCGCAGAACAGCAGCGTGTAGTCGAATTCGCTTACGTTCCTCCGGACACGGGCAATCAGCGCGGAGCTGGCCGGTCCCTCGCTGTCCAGCCACTCGAGCTCCTCGTTCAACGAATGCCGACGATAGAAGACGTGATCG
>AR_comb_assmDRAFT_10479131_pt1 | contig 11776 bp, 11 predicted proteins | sample ArasoioldDNA_FD_10543 | JGI IMG/M metagenome (IMG submission 10543) | reverse complement strand
CGATCCGGCGCTGCAAGCCGTGCGCGCCGGCCTGGCGATGACGCAATCGATGGATGCGCTAAAGCCCTACCTGCACAGCGCCTACGGCCAGGAATTCGATGTCCGTATCGGCGTTCACTTCGGCGAGGTGGTGGTTGGCCTCGTCGGCGCGCCCGGACAGCAGCAGATCACCGCGATCGGGGATGACGTGAATTTCGCCAGCCGTATCGAGGGCGCGTGCAAGGAGGCCGAAACGCGGCTGCTGGTGTCAGACGCGGTGCGCGAGCGCGTAGGCACCCAGGTCGAGTTCGGCCGCACGCACACCACGCCGATCCGCGGCCGGCATGGCGAGCATCGCCTGCATGAGGTGGTTCCCGGACGGTAGGGCCGGCGCTGGGCGCCAGAGGTGTGAAATATTTCCGTATTGCGCGCGGCGCGCGAGCCGCCCATGATCGGACGTCGCCGCAGGTCACGGCGCGCGATCGAAGGAACATCTTCGTGGCGTGGAGCTGCAATCCTCGGAGGGGCCATGGCAATCGTCAAGCAGGCGGGGAGTTTTGTCGACGGCAGGAAGAACAGGACGCACAAGGTGTTCTGTCTTCCCGACACGGCACACGACGACATTCTTCTAAATGTCATCGAGGACTCCGATTTCGAGTTCTACAACCTCCAGGGAACGAGAAAGGTGTCCCCTCGGCCGTATGACCGAATGTTGCTCAAGGACGGGGCGGTGGAGGCGGCATTCACCGACGATGGCGACCTGGTGTTCATGGACGTAGGTACTGCCAACCCCGAAGACCAGTAGGCCGGGAAACGCGGGGATCGCGGCTTCGCGTGGACGCTTGCAATCCTGACGAAATTCGGCCAGCTTTGTTTCGGGGGGGGGTAGGTCCGCACTCAAGACGATCACCGGGCGACGCAGCGGGTGCGCCCGGAGCGTAGTGGGCGTGTAATCGGGAAGCACGGCGTTTGCAGTTCGCCGTGGCCAAACAGCACGAACAGCAATGCCACGGAGAACTCCGCTCCTTTCGGGCGGCGCGGAAGGCTCTTGGCGTTTGTCGACGTTGCAATCGAACTGCTGCCTGCAAGGTGAGGCGGATGAACGCATGAGGATTTGCCTGGTCACGCTGGCGACGCCAAACATACTTCCGTATGCCCGATACGGCTTGACGAACAAGCGCGCGTACGCCCGGATGCACGGATACTGCTTTCATGCCTACGGCGAGGTCGCCGATACGACCAGGGCGCCCGCCTGGAGCAAGATCCAGCTGATCCTCCGGCATCTGGAGGATTTCGATTGGGTGTTCTGGACGGACGCTGATTCGCTGTTGATGAATCATGGTGTCCGCCTGGAGAGCTTCCTTCAGGTGCCTTCGGAAATCGACATGGTCTTGACCACCGGTCCTCGCGATGCATTCAACACCGGCCAGTGGTTCGTCCGATCCTCGCAGTTCAGCCGCATGCTGCTGGCTGCCATCTGGGAGAACACCGGGGGGTGGTGGTACGAGAAGAACCCGTGGGAACAACAGGCGCTGATCGACCTCGTTGCCAGGAATCCCGCGTGGCGCGACCGCATGCATGTGGTGCCGGTTCGATCGATGAACTCCCGGCCCTCGCCGCAATATGTCGAGGTGGCGCCTGACCTCGAAGGCATCGAGTACCAGGAAGGAGATTTCGCGGTGCACTTCTATCACACGAAGTCATTCGAGTTGAGGGTGCGCGGAATGCGCTCCTACTACGAATCGTGGTTGGCAGGCGCGCGAATGCCCGACGCGGCCACGGTTGCGGAATGATCGTCGCCTCGCTGGTAGCCATCGCGCCCCGCGCGGGGAACCTGGTCCAGGTCGTGCAAAGCCTGAGGGCGCAGACCTTGCGGCCGGATCGCATCATCGTCCACTACAGCGAGGAGCCCTGGCACCTCGACCCCGGCTGGCCGGTGCCGCCGCAGTTGGGAGCCCTGGGGGTGGAGCTCAAGAAGGTGCCGAACCTGGGTTCGTGCCGGAAGTACATGTTCGCGGCGCGGGAATTGCGCAATACCGATTCCATCCTGATCCTCGTTGATGACGACCGGGTCTGGCACCCAGGCGTGTTCGAACGCCTGGTGAAGTTTGTCCGGGCGGAAGACTGCGTCGCTTCCACCAGGGGATGGTCGGAATACCGGCTGGTGCCGAACGAACAGGGCAGGGTCATCCTGCACGACCGTCCTATGAGCGGTGCGGATACCCAGGTGCCTCGCCAGGTCCAGGTGCCCAACAGCGGGTGGGCAACCTGCTTCCGGCCCGGGCACGTGAGCGAGGCGATCTTCGATCCGGCGATTGCCGGTGCCGCACACATGCGTTACACCGATGAAATCATGCTGTCTGCGATGCTGGAACGGCCGAAGTACGTCCTTCCGATGCCCGCCGACTTCCATACCACCTTGCCCTCGACGGTTCACCAGTGGCGTTCGGCCGAGACCACGAGCGCCAAGCTGGAGCAACTGGCGCTCCATCCGTACTTTGCCGAGCGATGAAGACCCTGGTGCTCCTGTGCTGTATGCGGGACGCGAAGCTTGCGCACCTGTTGGTTGCGCGAATCGGTCAGTTGCAAGGTTGGCGGCAATTCTCCGACGTGCTCCTGAGTTTCGAGGCGGAAGTGCCCGTGCCGATCCAGGAAGGGATCATGTCGCTTGTCCCGGACGGGGTGCGGACAAGCCGTGTCCGGCCCCGTTCCGCCGACGGCTGGGCCTCGCGGCGCGCGGAAACGATGTTGTCCGTCTACCACGACGCATGCGACATCGGTTCCGACATCGTGAGGATGGATCCCGACGTCTTCATCCGGGATGCCGGCTTCTTCGACGCGCTGGCGTCCGCGGGGAGCGGTGTGTCGGGAAAGCTGATGAAGCTGCATCTACCCGCCAGGATCCAGGGCAAGCCCCTGCAATTCGTGCAGGGGGGCGTCAGTATCTGGGGCGCCGATGGACGGAACTACCTTGCCAATCTGGCGGAAGCAGACATCGTCGACTACAAGCGGCGGTTCCGGGAACTGGTCGAATGCGAGATGGCCGATCGCGGCAAGGAGTACGAATACTTCCTGACGCGCACGGAAGACGTAATCCTGGGCGGCGTGCTGGCAATGCAGGCTGGTTTGCAACAAACCGGTATCCCCAGGTTGCAGGTCAGCCCCTACGACGTGCTCAAGGATCACCGCAGCGAGAAATGGACTTACGGCGACCACGTGGCTGGCTTTGAAGCCAGTGGCGCGCTGGCGTTTCATTTCGAGGGTAGCCACGCCGGGCGGCGTGAAACGATGACGAACATGCTGTTGCGCCACTACATGGAAACCGGCAGCACCGCGGAGGCCTAGGTTGCTCAGGTTCGAAGACATCCGTGAAGTCCACATGGAGGCGACGAGCCGTTGCTCGCTCCGGTGCCCCCATTGTCCGAGAACGGCCGACGACGGCGAGACGAACGCCGGCCTGCCGCTCGTCCAGCTTTCCATCGGCCAGGTGCGCGCGATCTTTGCCCCCGAATTCGCGGCACGGCTTTCGGGGCTCGTCATTTGCGGGAATTACGGCGACCCGACGGCGGCGTCCGACCTGCTTGAAATCGTCGGGTATTTTCGATCCTCGAGCCCCGGCTTGCGGATCCAGGTGAACACGCACGGGAGTGCCAGGCCCGAAGCCTGGTGGGCAGCCCTGGCAGGGTTGGGCGTGGTTTGTCACTTTTCGGTCGATGGGCTCGCCGACACGAACCATGTCTACCGGCGCGGAAGTTCCTGGGAGGTGGTGATGCGCAGCGTTCGCGCGTTCATCGGCGCCGGTGGCGACGCGGTATGGGATTTCCTGGTGTTCGCGCACAACGAGCACCAGGTGGACGAGGCCCGGTTACTCAGCGAGCAACTGGGTTTTCGCGAATTCGTTCCCAAGAAGTCCGCGCGCTTTATTGCGAACTCCGTGGTGCAGGAGTCCAGGTCATCCGTGGTTCGGGAGGAACGGCGCGCGATTGAAGTCGGCATGCCTGTCCAGGAAAAGTATCGCAATGCCGGCCTTCAGCAGATTCGCGCGCAGTTGCCCACGCCCGAGTCCTACGATGGTTACCTTCAGACGACCCGGATAGCGTGCAAGGCCGTGTCGGGCCGGGGGATATATGTGAGCGCCGAGGGCTACGTATTCCCTTGCTGCTACCTGGGGCATATCCATACCGCGCGGCCCTATGCGGCGGCGGAGCAGGTGCGCGCGCTCACCAGTTCATTGCCTGGCGGGTTGCAGAGCCTCTCGGCCCTGGAACACGGCATCGAAGCCGTGGTCGGTGGGCCATTTTTCCAGCGCTCGGTTCCCGGAGGGTGGGCCGCGGGAGAAGGGCGGTTGAGGATGTGCGCCCAGCAATGCGGTGAATTCGACACGCTCCGTGCGCAGCGATGATCCCGGGGAGGACACGGCGATGAGAGTGTTGTTCAAGAGTGAAGAACGCCAGTTCTCTCCGGACAGATGCGAGTTCTGGCAGCGGGGTGTCATACCCAGGACGAGCCTTCCTCGCGGTACCAAGGTTCTTCGCTGGCTCCACGGGGATTCGGAGGAAAACTACTACCGGCAGGGCAACCGGCAATACACGCCGGAGTGCATCGACTATCGCTTCAACGACCACGGCTACCGATCGGATGAGTTCTGCGACGACGAACGGCCCGCGTTCCTGTTCGTGGGGTGCTCGAACACGCTCGGGATCGGCCTCCCCGAGGAGCAGCGATGGACCAGTGTGGTAACCGGGCACTACTCCACCGTCTGGGATCGAAAGGTAAAGCAATACAACCTGGGCTGGAGTGGTACGGGCCCCGACCATGCGGCCATGATCGTCCACCAGTGCGCCGAGGTCCTTCGGCCGGCAGCGGTATTCGTTCTTTGGTCGTTCGTCAATCGCATGACCTGGTTCAAGACCGCGACAACGAGAGTGCACTTCCATCCGTCCCGGGATGCCAACACGCCCATTGCCGAACACGAAGCCTTCGCACTGCTGTCGACCGACGCGAATGCATTCTTCAACTACGTGCGCAATTACACCTTCGTGCGCGAGCGCCTGGCCCGCCTCGGGATTCCGTTGGTGTGCGGGAACATGGAGCAGTTTTCCACGGAAATGCTTCGGCCCTACGTCGACCTGGACTGCCTTGCCGGCAGTTGGAAACGGGTGGACACGGCGCGCGACGGGCAGCATTCGGGGGTGCGGTCGAACCGCGAATTCGCGATGCAGATGATCTCGGGGGCCGACCGCATCCTGGGCGTGTCGGGGCGTACCGGGCGATGAAGGCGGTGAAACGGTTAATCGCCAGGTGGATCGCGGCCATCCGCATCCGGCTGAGGCTGCGCAGGATGCGGCGGAAAGATCCGTTCATCTATTGAGGCGGCGATGATCACATACGGGATCAGCGCCAACGAGCACGAAGCCGCGATTGCGGTTGCGCATGACGACCACGTGGTCTTCGCTTCCCGCTCCGAACGCTATTCCCGATTGAAGAACGATCCCCACCTGAATGCACTCCTGGTTTCCGAGGCTTCGCGCTTCGGCGCCCCCGACCAGATCGTCTGGTACGAGCAGCCACTCAAGAAGCGGCTTCGCAAGCTTTGGGCGGGCCAATATGCCGGGGTGCTCCGGGAGGACGGCGAACGCTACCTTCGCCGGTTCGGCCTGAAGGCACCGGTGAAATACATTGGGCACCACGAATGCCACGCGGCGAACGGCTTTTACACAAGCGGATTCGATCGGGCGGCGGTGCTGGTCATCGACGCCATCGGAGAATGGGACACCATCAGCATGTGGCGTGGGCACGGCCCGACGCTGGAATGCATCTTCAGGCAACAATATCCGCACAGTCTTGGGTTGCTGTATTCGGCCTTTACGCAGCGCATCGGGCTGAAGCCCAACGAGGAGGAATACATCCTCATGGGCATGGCCGCGTATGGGGAGGCGCGGTACTCCTCGTTGATCCGGGACGACTTCGTGCAGTCGTTCGAGGCCCCGGACCTTGTCCTCAAGGTGGATGTACACCGTGGCGTGCAGGATTGGCGCCGGAACCTGATCGACGCATGGGATATTGCCGCTTCGGTGCAGTTGCTAACCGAGCAGGTCGTCCTGGGACTATGTCGCTGGCTCGCGGACGCGACAGGCGAGTCGAACCTGGTGCTGTCGGGCGGATTGGCGATGAATTGCGTCGCCAACTCGAAGGTCGCGGCGTCCGGCCTTTTCAAGGAGGTCTGGGTCAGCCTGGATCCAGGCGACGCGGGCTCCGCACTCGGGGCAATCGCCGCGAGCCGGAGAAATCCCCTGGTTTTCGACGGCCCGTTCCTGGGCCATGACATCGCCAGGGCGCTGGAGGTGGACCGGATCGTGGATCTCTTGGTGCGCGGCGAGGTGGTCGGGGTTGCGAATGGCAGGGCTGAGTTCGGGCCACGCGCCCTGGGCAACCGCTCACTGCTGATCGACCCACGGAGCGCGAAGGCGAAGGAAAAGCTGAGCGCGATCAAGCGGCGCGAACTGTTTCGACCCTTTGCTCCGGCCGTCCTTGCGAGGGATGCCAAGAAGCATTTCGATCTTCCTGTCGAGCGGTCTCCGTACATGCAGTTCGTTGGAACGGTCCGAGACCCGGACAGCTTCCCGGCGATAAGCCACGTCGACCAGTCGGCCCGCGTGCAGACCGTCGGTCCGGAGCACGAGGCCCTCGAACAGATTCTGTCGCGGTTCGAGGAGCAGACCGGATGTTCGATGCTGCTGAACACGTCCCTGAACGTGAAGGGAGAGCCGCTGGTCAACACCTGGGAAGATGCGCAGCGCTTCGCATCGTTGAGTGGAGTGCGCGTGTTTTGAACTGTCCCTCGGACTTCGACCTTGACTTGCTCCCGGAATCCCTGGAGTACGAAGGAGAATTTGGAGCCGAGCTCATCCTGTTCCTGCCATTTTGCCGATGGCTCTCGTCGGTGGGGATGCTGAAGTCCAGGCGGATCGTCACTTACCGGGGGATGGGCTGCTTTTATTCCGACCTGGACCACGACGAACTGGTGGAGAGGCCTTCGGCCCGCCGCTACGTTCCGCCCTCGAGGCGGCCAGCCTGGCTTCCTGTGCGAGACGAGCACTCGAAGGAATTCCGGGTTCCGAGCCATCGCCATCTTTATCCGGACCTGCGACAGCGCTTCGGGGAATTCCCCTTTCCGGAGGCGCTATGCGAGCCACGATTGCCGCTATTGCTGATCCACAACAAGCACAACAACGAATGGGACTCCGGCCCGTGCAATCACATTTCGCTGGCTGCACTGGAAGTGCTTTTCGACGTGCTGAAGGACAGGTTCACCGTGGTTTACCTTCGACACGAACGCAGGCATGACGAATCCTTTGCGATGGACCACAATACGCCGCTGCCGTTCGACGACGATGCCTTGCTTGCCCGGTTTCCGGAGGTTCTTTGTTTTCATGCCCTGCAGGACGAGTATCGCGCGAGGTTCGGGGGCGACATGAACACGTTCAAGAACTGCCTGCTCAGCAGGTGCAGGCGATTCATTTCCTCGCAAGGCGGGGGCGCGCATCACATCGCGATGTTTTCCGGATCCTCGATGCTTGTCCTGCATCGCCGGGGCCAGGAAGCCGAATTCGCGTATCGATCGGGTTACTACCGATTCATGGCGCCGGAAGCTCCGGCACTCCGGGTCTGCGGCGACGAGGCGGAGCTCATGCAGGCTGCGCGTGAGTGGGTAGTCGACGAGGCCTTGGGGAGCGCTTGCCCGGCCTGACGAAGGGCGGCTGTCGCCGGATACAATCGGAGCCAAACGCAGCACATGGAGTTCGTGTGTCCCTTGTGAGGTCTCCTTGATGCCTGGCAAGCCGTGCCTGTGCTTCGCCGCGGCGGTGCTCTTGCTATTGGCCGGATGCCAGCCGCAGCCGCCGCCCGCGCCGCCGAAGAAGACCCCGGTTGCCGTCGTGGTGCCGGCCGCGGAGGAAAACGGCGCCATCAGCGTGGCGCCGGTGACGCCGGAGAAGTCGCACGCCGACGCCGCCAAGAAGAATGCCCGGACCGCGCCGATCGACTGGTCCATGGTCAGGCTGGAATCGGGAAAGGCCTGGCTGGGCTGCGAGCTGGACTACGAGCACCAGGGCGAGGGCACGCCGCTGCTGGACCTCGATCGCGATTTGCTCGCCACGCGCTTGCGCGAATGTGTCGACCGTGGCGTGCTGCGCCTGCGCTACCACGGCCGCATCACCGCCGATTTCGCCTCGCTGGTCGAACGCGTCGCGCGCGTGGCGGACACGCTCAAGATCGGCAAGCGCGTACTGGATATCGACTCCGTCGGCGGCCAGGTGGAAGACGCGATCCGCGCGGGTGATGTCATCGCCGAGACGCGCTGGACGATCTGGGTGCGCGAAGACTCTTCCTGCCACAGCGCCTGCGTATTCATCCTCGCCGCCGGCGACGTGCGCCGCATCGCCGGCCGGGTCGGCATCCACCGCATCATCCGCATGAGTTCCACCGCGACCACGCGCGCGGAGCTCAATGAAGAGCTGCACATGGTTTACGACCGCGTGCGCAACTACCTCGAGCGCAACGGCGCCAGCCTGGTCGTCGCCGACCTGATGATGGCCGTGCCCAATCGCAGCCTGCGCCTGCTCAGCAGCGACGAACTGCTGCGCTTCGGCCTCGACGGCGTGAACCCCGCGCAGGACGATCTCGACCGCCTGCGCCTGCAGCGCGAATGCGGCGAAGACTTCGTGTCGCGCCGGGACGCCTTCGCACGCGCCTTCGATCGCCAATGCCGCAACAGCGCCAACGAAGTCGAGGAACTCAATGCCTGCGGGCTGTCCCTGCGTCGCAACTTCGGCTTCCCGGACTCCGGCTGCCCGGCCGAGAGCCCGCTGTCCGAATTCGACCTGCGCCAGGCCGAGCCCAAGCCCGAAGAGCCGCCCGCGACGGAAGCGAAGCCAAGTGACGCAAACGGCACCGAGGGCGCGAGGGCGCCGGAGTCGTCGCCGGCCGCGAATCCGCCCACCTGATCCCGCGCCAACTGCGAGATTCTCGCCGGAAGGGGAAATCGCCAATGAGCGACCGCCGATCTGAAAACCTCGAGCTTGTGAGCTTCCTGGTGCTCGTGTGTTCCACGAGCGCGGTCTGGAACACGCTGATCGTCCGAGCGGGCGGCATGGCGAATGTACCTGGCTACGTGGATGCGCTGATGTGGTCCCCCGCGCTCAGTGCCTTCGCGGTCATGCTGATCTTTCGACGAACGCTCCGGGGCCTGGGCTGGCGATGGCCCGCCACGCGATGGGCACTGCTGGGCTATGTCGTACCGATCGCATACGCCCTGGCGGCCTACGGGGTCGTCTTGCTGGCGGGGCTGAGCGGGCTTGACCTGGCCAAAGGCCCCCAGGACGGACTGAAGTTCGTCTTCCTGGGAACGCTCATTACCCTGGCAACAGGGCTCGGGGAAGAATTGGGATGGCGTGGGTATCTCGTCCCGGCGCTGGCACGCACGATGTCGTTGGGTCGCGTTGCCGTCGTCAGCGGCGTGATCTGGGCACTCTGGCACGCGCCGCTGATCATCCTTGGAGGCTACAACGCCGGCACGCCCTTGCCCTATGCCTTGGCCTGCTTCGCAGTAGGTGTCGTCGCCATGTCCTATCCATTGGCGTGGCTTCGCCTGCGTTCCGGAAGCGTGTGGCCCGCTGCGCTGTTCCATGCGTCGCACAATCTCTATATCCAGGGATTCCTCGACCCCGTCACTGTCGACCTCGGCAGGACGCATTGGCTGACGGGGGAGTTTGGCGTGGCACTTGCCCTCACCCTCTGCCTGACTGCATGGCTGTTCTGGCGAGCCGGTCCCGCATCGCCCGACGGACGGCAAATGGTCAACTAGCCAGCGCCGCAGCCATCGCGTCCTGCCAGCGCCGGTGACGCGCGTGGAGGGCCGCCGCGCTGCGTGGCATGAATTCGGATAGCGGTAACGCGGCCCACTCGACGGGGCGGCCCGCCAGCAGGAATGCGGCTCCGCGGGCCGTCGCCTCGCAATGCGCGGGCCGGCGCACGGGCAGCGCGGTGAGGTCGGCGAGCGCCTGGCAGAAGCGATCCGACTGCGACAAGCCACCGCTCGCGAGCAGGTGGACGCAGGGCGTGCCCAGCGTGCGTAGTCGTGCGAGGTTGCGCTCGACGAGGAAGACGATGCTTTCTGCCACCGCGACAAGCTGCTGCTGCCACGTGCCTTTGCCAACGAAGCGCGACGTGAAGTCGGGCCGCCAGTCCGGCGAACCGAGCCCGCCGACGCCGTTGAGGTACACGACCTCGCCCGCGCTGTCGTCGTCTTGCCAGGCGGCGTCGAGCGCCGGTGCGACGTCGGCGACTCCCTGCGCCTGCGCGAATGCGGCCAGCGCCGATCCGGCGCCGTTGACTGTCCCTTCGACAACGTAAGCCGGTGCCTCTGCCCAGTGCACCACGCTGCGAAGCAGGCGCGGCGGCGCATCCGCTGCGGCGCGGAATACGAAGGCTCCAGTGCCGACGTTGAGGTACGCCGCTTCCGGGCGCAGCTCGCCGTAGGCGAAGGCCGCGGTGGACTGGTCGCCGCTGAGCAGGCGCAGCGGCAGGCGGCTGCCGTCGTCGAGTACGAAGTCGCCGTAGTCGGCATCGCTGCGCGACACTCGCGGCAGCCACGTGCGCTCGATGCCGAAGCGCGCCAGCATCTCCTCGTTCCAGTCGCCACGCGCCAGGTCGAGCAGCAGCGTGCGCGAGGCGTTCGCCGGATCCACCTTGGTCGGCCGCGATTCGAGCAGGCGGAAGGCGAGGAAGGCCGCGAGCGGGCCGATCAGCAGGCGGCCATTGAGGGCCGCGTCCCACACGGCTTCGATGTGGTCCAGGCACCAGCGCATCTTGCTCAGGCCGTAGTGCGCGTTCGGATACAGCCCGGTGCTTGCGCGGACCGCTTCGGCATCGAGCGCCTGCGCGCTTAGCCATTCGGCCGCGCGGGTGTCCTGCCAGCTGAGCACCGGCGACAGCGCGGCACCGCTGACGCGATCCCAGGCCACCAGGCTCGAACGCTGCGTGCTCAGGCCGCAGGCGACGACTTGCCCGCGGTCGCGCGAGTCCAGTTGTGCGAGCGCATTGGTGGCCGCGCGCCGCAACGAGCCGGCCACTTCGTCGGGATCCTGTTCCACCCAGCCCGGCCGCGGCCGTCGGTCGCCGACCTCGACTCGCGCTGCCGCTCGCTCGCGTCCGCGCGCGTCGAACACCAGCGCGCGGCTGGCGCTGCCGCCCTGGTCGAGCGTGAGGAACAAGGGCCCGCGGTCCATGCCCCCATCGTGCGAGAAACCCGGGCCGGAGTCGACTTTTGCATGCTCGGGAAGGTCGAGCCTGGCCCCGTTTTCCGCCAGGAAGCAGGACCTGGCAATGCGCGTATGGTGGACGAACCGCGCGGTCTGCCTGTCCGCGCCATCCGAGGTGTCCCATGAAACGTGCCCTTGCGTCGCCGATTGCGGTTCTTGTGCTGTGCGCCTTTGCTTCCAGTGCCGCGGTTGAAATGCCCGTCCAGAAGCCCGGCCTGTGGAAAGTCACCATGACGGGCGCGAACGTACCCGGTGGTAGCCGCAGCTACAGCATGTGCCAGAACGCGGCCCTGATCGCCGCCGGCAAGGCGAGCGCGGATGCGCACCTGAAGCACGATTGCAGCAAGCACGACCTGCGCCGGGACGGAAACACCTGGACGGCCGACATGGAATGCACGTTTTCCGGCATCCACGACGTTACGCATTCGGTAACGACCGTGCGTGGCGACGACTCGTTCCACTCCGAGATCACCTCG
>AR_comb_assmDRAFT_10062189_pt1 | contig 11778 bp, 6 predicted proteins | sample ArasoioldDNA_FD_10543 | JGI IMG/M metagenome (IMG submission 10543) | reverse complement strand
TCTTGCTTGCCGCCAAAAAAGTTCGAGATCATCTTTGCAGTGGACGCCTTGCAGACGTGGATGATGGCACTCCGTTCAAGTCCCGACCTCATTCTTCTCGACATCAATATGCCAGGCGGCACTGGGATTGAAGTGCTCAAGCGCCTCCGGGTCTCCAACAAGACCCAGCAGATTCCAGTGATCGTGGTCAGCGGCGACGAGCACCCCACGACCGAAGCGATGGCGCGAGAGCTCGGCGCGCATGATTTCCTCCACAAACCCGTCGACCAGCAAAAACTCATCGATGCCGTCGATCGGGCACTCGGCATCCACGCCAACTCGTCGTAGTTGCTTCCTCAACGCGACTACTCCGGCGTTCAGTGCGGCCCCACGAACCCTTTTGTGGTCTAGTATTTTTGTATTATTCCGCCGTTCCAGACGACTGTATAAGTTTGAGTGGCGCGAAAACTTCGGTTCACTGTGGGCCGAGGTCGGGAACATTCTCCCTTCGTAGTCGCCGTTCGCGAAATGTCAGACTCCGGGAAAAGAAGCGATCGAATTCTGTCTTGGCTCATAGTTTTTCTGGCCATCTCTGCCGCCTATCTCTACACATTTCCCCAGGCCAACATCTTTTATGCCGTCATCGTCCTCTTGCACGCTGCCGGAGGCGTGCTCGCCGCCATATTTCTGGTTCCAATGCTGTTTCGCCTTCTGCGCTCCGGCACCTTTGCCGCGCGGGTGGGCTGGCTTCTGTTTGCTGCCGGTACAGTCGTTGGATTGATCCTTATTAAGACCGGCACGCCTCGAACGGAGTGGAACAAGCTCTATGTCCACATAGCGCTCTCGCTGGCAGGCGTGGGGCTGCTGGTCGCCGGATGGCTGAGCACGCGTGCCTCCTCCGAATCGCTTCCTTTCGGATCAAGATTCGCCGCTGGTGCCGTCCGTGTCGTGCTCTGCCTGACGACGCTTGTTGGAATCGGTTATGGAGCTCGCTATCTGCGCGGCACTTGGGAAACGCGCAACCGCATTCAAAACCCGACCATGCCGCCCGACGATATGAATGCCGAAGGCGACGGGCCGCAAGGACCGTTCTTCCCCAGTTCGGCGCAGGTTTACGGCAACCAGAAAATCCCCAGCAAGTTCTTCATGGAGTCCGATTCCTGCAAGCGCTGCCACGAAGACATCTACAACCAGTGGTTCAGCTCGGCGCACCATTTCTCGTCCTTTAACAATCAGTGGTACCGCAAGTCGATCGAGTACATGCAGGACACGATCGGCACCAAGCCCTCGAAATGGTGCGGCGGATGCCACGATCCAGCGGTGCTCTACGCCGGTATGATGGACACGCCCATCAAGCAGATCGTGCATCGTCCGGAGGCGCAGGCGGGACTCGGTTGCATGATGTGCCACTCCATCGCCAACGTGAAGAGCACGATGGGCCAGGCGGATTTCTATCTCGAATATCCCAAGCTGCACGAACTCGCGGCAACGAAGAATCCCATCGCCCGCGAGTTGCATGATTTCCTGATCAAGCTGAATCCTGAGCCGCACCGTCGCGTCTTCTTGAAACCTTTCATGCGCGATCAGACGGCGGAGTTCTGCTCGTCGTGCCACAAGGTGCATCTCGACGTCCCGGTAAATCACTACCGCTGGTTCCGCGGCTTCAATGAGTACGACAACTGGCAAGCTAGCGGAGTTTCCGGACAGGGCGCGCGCTCGTTCTACTATCCGCCGAAGCCGCAGCAGTGTGCCGATTGCCACATGCCCTCCGAAGCTTCTAAGGACATGGGAAACATCAACGGCTTTGTGCATTCGCATCGCTTCCTAGCAGCAAACACGGCGGTGCCGACGGCGAATGAAGACGCCGCGCAGCTCAAGCTGACGGAAGACTTCCTGAAGGGCTCGTTGACGGTCGATATCTTCGCGTTGTCAGCAGCCCAGGCTCCGCTGAAGCAAAGTGCGGCGGCACAGTCGGATCTCAACACCACATTCGCGGTGGGCGAAGAAGCGGAAAGCAAAGTCGCGGCCGCCGGAGGCGAGGCCACTCCAATCACAGCTCCGCTCAACCGTATTCAACCCGCCTTGCGCCGAGGCGACACCGTGCGCGTCGACGTGGTGGTACGAACGAAGAAAGTTGGTCACTTCTTTCCCGGCGGCACCGTCGACGCCTACGACACCTGGCTCGAACTGAAGGGCGCCGACGATAAAGGCCAGACCATTTTCTGGAGCGGTATGGTCGAAGACAACGGCCACGGACCCGTCGAGAAAGGCGCGCACTTCTACCGCTCACTGCAAATCGATGCTCACGGCAATCCCATCAACAAACGTAACGCCTGGGCCACGCGCGCGGTGGTCTATGTGCGTCTGATTCCACCGGGCGCGGCAGACACCGTGCACTATCGTGTGCACATTCCCGAGAATGCCGGCAATAAGATCACGCTGCATGCCCGCCTCTGTTACCGCAAGTTCGCGTGGTACGGCACGCAGGAAGCTTTTGCTGGAGTGCCCGATCCGACCAGGCCCGATGCAGTTTCCTCTGACTACGACGATCGACCCACCCTTTTCACGGGTTCGTTGAGCGGGGTCTCGGCGAAACAAGAGAAAATTCCCGACCTGCCCACCGTTCCCGTAGCGGAAGATGAAGTCACGCTTCCTGTGCTTGCTCGCAACGCGCCCACACCCGAACCGAAGACGATCGTCCGCAAAGAAGAGTGGCAGCGCTGGAACGACTACGGCATTGGATTGTTCCTGCAAGGAGACCTGAAGGCCGCCGCCGCCGCTTTCGAGAAGGTCACGGAAGCCGACCCCAACAATCCCGATGGCTGGGTCAATATCGGACGCTGCGCCGTCCAGGAAGGTGACATGGCGCGTGCCCGCACCGTGTTGGAAAAGGCGCTGGCGCTTTCCCCCAATCTCGCGCGCGCGAATTTCTTCTACGCGAAAGTCCTGCGCTCCGACGGGAACTACGATGGTGCGGCGTCGCGACTCCGCAGCGTGCTGGCGCAATATCCGCGCGACCGCGTAGCCCTGAATGACCTGGGGCGCGTTCTGTTCCTGCAGCGCAAGTATGACGACGCCGTAAAAATCCTGCAGTCCGTGCTGGAAATCGATCCCGAAGACCTGCAGGCGCACTACAACCTGATGCTCTGCTACAACGGTCTCGGCAACGATAAACTCGCGAAGGAACATCAGGCCCGCTACATGCGCTTCAAAGCCGACGAATCGTCGCAGGCCATCACCGGTCCCTACCGCCAGCTTCACCCCGAAGACAACAACGAACGCCAGTCAATCCACGAACACGTATCAGTAGCGCTAACGAATCACGTAGCGAAAGCCGCCTCGGCTGTCTGGCGAAGCGAAGCGAGCCGTGCCTCAACCGCTCCGGCTGGAGCCTCCAGGTAAATGCTTCGAAAAACTAAATTCACCACAGAGCCAAAAAAACACGGAGAAATTCTCTTGTCTTTTCTCTCAAGAACCCTCCGTGCCGCTGTGTCTCCGTGGTTGATCGCCGTTTGTTTCGCAGTGGCCGCCCAAGCGCAGATCCAATTCCGCGACATCACTGCTCAGGCTGGCATCCGCTACACCCATAACAACGGCGCCTTCGGCAAGAAGTGGCTGCCAGAGACCATGGGCCCAGGCTGCGCTTTCATCGACTACGACAATGACGGGTATCCCGACATCATCCTGATCAATGGTCAAGATTTTCAGGGACATCCCCACGCCGGCGCCACCACGCTGAAGCTCTACCACAACAATCAAGACGGCACCTTCACCGACGTCACGCGCAAAGCCGGTCTCGCTGTTCCGATGTACGGATTCGGCATTGCCGTTGGTGACTACGACAACGACGGCTTTGATGACCTCTTTATCTCTGCTCTAGGCCAGAGTCATCTGTTCCACAACAATGGCAATGGCACCTTCACCGAAGTGACGAAAGCCGCCGGCATGTGGGGACCGAACGAATTCTCCACCAGTGCCGCCTGGGTCGATTATGACCGCGACGGTCAGATTGACCTCGTTGTGGCGAATTACGTTCAGTGGAGCGAGCAAGGCGATCTTTACTGCACCATCGACGGCGCGCATAAATCCTATTGCACCCCAGAGTCCTACAAAGGCACGTCGGTCCGCCTCTGGCACAACCTCGGCGCAGGAAAGTTCGAAGACGCCACGCAAAAAGCCGGACTCGGGGACCCGACCTCCAAGAGCCTGGGCATCGCCATCCTCGACGCCAACCTCGATGGCTGGCCCGACATCCTGATCGCCAACGACACGCAGCCCAACAAGCTCTATGTGAACAAGAAGAACGGCACATTCGAAGAACGCGGAGTCGCCGCCGGTATCGGCTTCAGCGAAGATGGCGTAGCTCGCGCCGGCATGGGCGCCGACGCCGCCGACTATGATCGCAGCGGCCATGCCAGCCTGATCATCAGCAACTTCGCCAATCAGATGGTTTCGCTTTATCACAACGAGGGCAACGGCCTCTTCGTCGATGAAGCTCCGCAATCCGAGATTGGCCGCGGCACTCTGGTCACACTCGGCTTCGGCTGCTTCTTCTTCGACTACGACAACGACGGCTGGCCCGACATCTTCGTTGCCGACGGCCACATTGAAAACGAGATCGAGCGTGTGCAGAAACGCGTCAGCTACGCCGAGCCTCCGCACCTGTTTCGTAATCAGGGCGCCGGAAAATTTACTGAGGTCACCGCGCAGATGGGAAAGGCTTTCGCCGCGCCGAAAGTGGCGCGCTCTGCGGCGTATGCCGACATCGACAACGATGGTTTCCTCGATATTCTGCTCACAACAAACGCGGGCCCCGCCTACCTCTTCCACAATGAAGGCGGCACCAATCATAGTCTGCGGATCAATCTGGCCGGCACGAAATCGAACCGCGACGGCATCGGCGCGGTAGTGCGCGTGACCTCCGGCACCGATAAGCAATGGAAGATGCTGCGCTCCGGTTCAAGCTACCTGTCGCAGAGCGAACTGGTACTCACATTCGGCCTGGGTGCGCAAACGAAAGCAGATGCAATCGAAATTCAGTGGCCCAGCGGACAAGTCGACAAGCTCTCGAACGTGAATGCTGGTCAGACGGTGACGGTACAGGAAGGGAAGGGAATCGTCGCTAGCCGGGAATACGGCAAGCCGCCTACTTCCCGTATCGCAACTACCACGAAATCTGCCCGGAGATAAAAGCGGTCCTTGGGGTGGAAGAGCGGCACTTAAGGGCCGCGTAAGCTCCCGAGCATTGGCCGGCTTTAGCCGCTGGGGTTCACTCTGTGATTAAATCGTTAGCGAAATGAACCCGCGAATTCCTGCTGCATTCTTCGCCGCCATTCTGGCGGCAATCAGCCTCCTCGCTCCAGCGGCCCAACCCGATCCCATCGAAGCCGCACGCCACAACAATCTCGGCAGCGCCTACATGAATCAGCAGCTCTTCGAAAAGGGATTGAAAGAATTCCAGCAGGCGTTCACCGCCGATCCCAAGTTTACGATTGCGCGCCTGAATGAAGCTATCGCGTACCTCAACCTGCAGAAAGTGGACGAAGCCAAAGCCGCACTCGATGACGCGCTCAAGCAGGACCCAAAAAATCCCTACGTGTGGTACAACCTCGGCCTGCTCGCGAAAAACACCGGTGACGCGCAGGCCGCGATCGAAGCTTTCAAGCACGTCACAGAGATCGATCCCAACGACGCTGATACCTGGTACTTCCTCGGCACAGCCTACGTGCAAGCGAAGCAGTTTCCGCAAGCCATCGATGCCTTCGAGCACGCCCTGAAAATCAACCCTCTGCACGCCTCGGCCGAATTCGGCTTGTCGCGCGCCTACCAGCAATCCTCCGACACCGACCACGCCCGCGAGCACCTGAAACGCTTCCAGTACATCACGCAAAACAAAATCGGCGCCCCCATGAGCCTGGCCTATGGCGAACAGGGTCAGTATTCGCGCGCCGTGGAGTCGCCGCAGGCGGTCCTGAAAGCGCCGCCGCAGATCAAGGTGCAGTTTGTGGATATGACGAGGGAAGCGGGAATTATCTCCAAAGGCAATGCGGCTCCGAGAGATCTAATTGGTTCCGGCGCGTGCTTCATCGACTATGACGGGGATGGACATCTCGACATCGTCCTCCTCGACGGTGGATCCGAAGGAGGATTGAGCCTTTTTCACAATCAGGGTAACGGAAAATTTGAAGACGTTACCAAGAAGGCAGGCCTGGACGCGGGCCTTCACGCATATGGATGCGCCGCGGGAGACTACGACAATGACGGGGCTGAAGATCTGGCGGTCACGAACGATCAACGCATTCTTTTATTTCGTAACGAGAAGAACGGAACATTCAAAGACGTTAGCCTGGCCGCCGGCGTGAAGCCGGCAAAACTGAATGGACACGACCGGCTAGTACCGATAGGTGTGACATTTGTGGACTACGACCATGATGGCGACATCGATCTGTATGTCACCGAAGTCGCGTCGTTAGTCATGGACCAACCCAGAAAGCCCAAAGCATTAGGGTTGTCGGCCAATCGTATGTTTCGCAATAACGGGAACGGCACGTTTACAGAGGTGACTGAAGATCTCGGCCTGGTCACCGAAGCGGATAGCTTGGCTGCAATAGGAACGGACTACAACAACGATCGTGCTGTGGATTTAGTTGTTACCGGTCTTGAAGGAACACCGAAAGTGTTCGAGAATCCGCGGGAGGGGAAGTTCATTTCCCGTGAGTTGTGGTCGCCGACGAAGCCGGATCGCACGCAGGGTGTTGCGGCCTTGGACTTTGATCATGATGGCTGGATCGACTTGGCGCTCACGGAATTGGAAGCTCCTGCCATCACTCTCTGGCGCAACAATCACGGCAAATCCTTCGACCCAGTAAAGCTTCCCGACACAAACTGGGCTCGCGCCTACGGCGTCGCCGCCTTCGACTATGACAATGACGGCTGGGTCGACCTCGTCGCCGTCGGCGAAACCAAAGACGGCAAGGGCGAAATCCGCCTCTTCCGCAACCTCGGCCCCGACGGATTCAAAGACGTCACCACCGACGTCGGCCTCGACAAGATTCAGCTCGAAAGCCCACGCGCCATCATTACCGGCGACTATGACAACGACGGTGCCACCGACTTGCTAATCACCCAGAACCACGGCCCCGCCATGCTCCTGCGCAACGATGGTGCAACGCAAAACCACTGGCTGAAGCTCTCGCTCAAGGGACTGAACGACAACAAGTCCGCCATTGGCACGAAGGTCGAAGTCTTCTCCGGCGGCAACCGCCAGAAATTCGAAATCTACGGATCGAATGGCTACCTCGGGCAAAACTCCACCGACATCGTCGTCGGTCTCGGCCAGTCGAAAGAAGCCGACATCGTCCGCATGCTCTGGCCAACCGGTGTACTGCAAGACGAAATCCAGATCGCCGGCGACAAGCGCCAGGAGTTTCTAGAGATCGACCGCCGCGGCAGCTCCTGCCCCACACTGTTCGCCTGGAACGGCGAGCGTTACGAATTCGTGGCCGACATGCTCGGTGCCGCAGTCGTCGGCCACTGGATCGGCCCCAGCCAGCGCGACATTCCGCGCCCCGTCGAGTACATCAAGATCCCCACTGGTTTGGTTCGGGAGAGGTTCGATTCCCATGTCTCGCAAAACCAGCGAGACATGGGGCACCCCACAGAAAGGAATACTCAGCACGGGGGTGCCCCACTTCTCGCCGATGTTGCGAGAAGTGGGAACCACAGCGGGCAAACCCTGAGCTTCCGCTTCATGGAGCCGCTCGAAGAAGCCGTCTACCTCGATCAGGTCCGTCTGCTCGCCGTCGATCATCCCGCCGACCTCGATGTTTATCCCAACGAGTATTTCGCCTCGAACTCGCCCTATCCGGAATTCAAAGTCGTGGTCAGCCGCGCCGCGAAGCCGCCCGCAGGAGCCTGGGACGAGCACGGCCACAATGTCCTGCCCGATCTTCTCGCGCACCGTTTTTTCGGTGATTTCGAACTCACTCAATTCTCCGGATTCGCCAAGACGCACACGTTAACGCTGGATCTCGGGGAACCATATGCCGGCGGTCCACTCTGGCTTCTGGCCCACGGCGAAATCGAGTACTTCACCGCCAACAGCATGTACGCCGCCGCGCAATCCAAACTCGAGCCGATCGCGCCCTACGTCGAAGCGCAAGCCGCAGACGGAAACTGGAAGCGCGTGATCGATGATCTTGGATTTCCCGCCGGCGGCCCGCGCACCATGACCGCTGACCTGACCGAGAAACTGCCGCGCGGAACGAAGAAGATTCGCGTGACAACAAATCTGCAAATCTACTGGGACAGCATCCTGATCAACCGTACCACGCAGCTCGCGAGTCGAATCCAAACTCCGCGTCTAACGCAGATTCCCCTCTTGCGCGCCGATCTCGAATTCCACGGCTACCCCTACAAGATCGAAGGCCTCCCGCCCGGCAACGTGCACTACATCTACGAAAAGACCAGCGCGACCGGCCCCTACACCCGTCCGGAGGGTACCTACACCCGTTACGGCGATGTGCTCCCGTTGCTCACCGCCACTGACGACAAGCTCGCCGTCTTCGGTTCCGGCGACGAAGTGCGCCTCGACTTCGATCCGTCGAACCTTCCCGCGCTTCCCAAAGGTTGGGTGCGTGACTACTTCTTCGCCGCCAACGGCTACGAAAAAGACATGGACTTCTACGCCGCCGAAGGGAATTATGTCGCGCCGCTGCCGTTCCTCAGCATGGGCGAGTATCCCTATACACCGAAGAAATCATTCCCGCTCGACGACCCGCACCTGAATTACCTGCTCGAATACAACACCCGCCACATGTCGGGCAACGAGCAGCGCGGATACTGGTTCGACTACGGCGAGAGCCGCCAGCGATGAGAATGTGGGGACAGCCGCCCTCGGCTGTCCGGCGCGCGCCGCGCCCCTCGAATGGAGGAAGTAGTCTGTATAGAAAATCGTTTTAATGTTGACACTTCCGCCCCCGCCATAATCCAATAGCCGTTCTCATGGAAACCTCCGGCGCCACGCCCGCTGCCGTCCCCAGACTCCGCCGCACTCTGACCCTCTGGGATCTGATCTTCTACGGCATTGTCCTCATTCAGCCCATAGCGCCGGTGCCGCTCTACGGCGTCGCTCAGAAGCTGTCGGACGGGCACTTCGTCACGATCATTCTCATCGCCCTCTTCGCCATGCTGATCACCGCCGTCAGCTACGGCCGCATGGGCGCGCTCTATCCCACGGCTGGGTCCGCGTATACCTACGTCGGTAAGGGACTCAACCCGCATCTCGGCTTCCTGGCGGGATGGGCGATGATCCTCGACTACCTGCTTCAGCCACTGATCAACACAGTTTGGATCGCTACCGCGCTGCACGAGCGCTACGTGCACCAGGTTCCATTCGAGGTGTGGGCCGCGATTGTAGTCGGCATCATGACCGTCCTGAATTTGGCGGGAGTCAAATCGTCCTCCAACACCAACAAAGTTCTTCTGGTCGTCATGTCTGTTGTGGTGGCATTTTTTGTCGTGCTGGCGATCAAGTTCCTCTACGGGGGGCAGGGCTGGGCGGGCCTGTTCTCTCTGCAACCCTTGTATGATCCCCAAACGTTCAACTCTCACAAGATCCTGACAGCGACCTCTTTTGCGGCCCTGACCTACATCGGTTTCGATGGCGTAACTACGTTGGCCGAGGATGTTGAGAATCCCAAGCGAAACGTTCTGCTTGCAGTGGTCATGACCTGCATCTTCGCCGGCGTGTGCAGTGGGATCGAGGCTTACCTTGGGGCTCGCGTATGGCCCGACTGGCGCTCGTTTCCGAACCTCGAGACGGCGTTCATGGACATCTGCAGCCGCGTCGGTGGCACGGCCCTCTTCAATGCGATGGGTTTCATCCTCATCGTCGCAGCATTTGGTAGCGGCCTTACCGGCACTCTCGGCGCTGCACGACTGCTGTTTGGTATGGGCCGCGACGGCGTCCTCCCCAAGAAGTTCTTTGGCCACCTGAAACCTGGCAGCAGCACACCCACCAACAACATCCTGCTCATTGGCGGGTTGGCGTTTATCGGCGCCGTTCTTCTCAACCGCATTGGCAGCGCTTACCAGCATGCTGGAGAGTTGCTGAACTTCGGCGCATTCCTCGCTTTTATGGGAGTCAACTTAGCGTGTTTCTGGCAATTCTCGGTCAGGCGTCAACCGGGCTATCAGACGAAATTTCTGACCGATACGCTGCTCCCGATTATTGGTTTTTTGTTTTGCCTGCTAATCTGGATCAACCTGAACATCGTTGCCAAAACCGTCGGCGGCATCTGGTTCGTGATTGGAATTGGCTACGTCGGTTACAAGACGAACTGGTTCCGCTCCGCACCGGTGATGATCGACTTCAGCGATCAGTAAAGAGCCATCCCGACTTAAGATCGGACGGAACTGTTCTCGAAGTACTTTCGCGGCGTAGTCCCCAGCGCTTTGCGAAACATTGCAATAAACGCACTCGGAGTGCTGTATCCCGCCTCCAGCGCAGCACTGGTGATCTTCTCTCCCGCGGCCAGCAGTTGCAGAGATCGCATCAGGCGCATCTGTTGTCTCCACTTGCCCAGCGACATCCGCGTCTCCTGCTGGAACAGTCTTTCGATGGTTCTCTTGCTCGCCCCAGCTTGTTTGCACGCCCAGGCCAAAGAACGGTAGTTGTCGGCGTGACCTTGCAGCGCTGCCGCGACCCGTGCGGCTCGCGGATCGGACGGGCTGGGCAGCTGTAAGGGAACGGCCTGCACAGTTTCAAGCTGATCGATCAGTACGTCGATCAGGTGCGCGTTGGTTTTCGATCTGCGGCTCAGCTTTCCTACGGTGCAGAGATGAACAATCAGATTCTGTAGCAGAGAAGAAACATTCACCACGCAACACTCTCTCGGAAGCTGTCGTACCAAACGCGCACGCAAGTAGACGGTCCGCATCGACACGGCGCCTGAAATGAGAACGCTGTGCGGAGTTCGCGCCGGAATCCAGACTGCTCTCTGGGCCGGAACCACCCAGGTTCCGGCGGTGGTGCGGACCGTCATCACACCCTGGCAGGCGTAGACAAGTTGATCCTCCGGATGCAGGTGCTCCGGGATGACATGGCCGTGACTCAGTTCGTACGATAGTGCAGTGACCGGCGAAGGCAGCCTGGGGCAGACATGAACGGTGTGTCGTTTTCTCGACATTCATTGTCACAATAGCGTAATGACGCACACCGCACAACTAGAATAGGCTTTTCCTCGCTGTTCCCATTCCACGAGGAGGTCAATCATGCTGGGGTCGACGAACATTGTCGCGTTCGTACCAATCACTGACAGGGCCAGGGCGCGGCCGTTTTACGAGGGGGTTCTGGGGTTACGCTTCGTGAAAGATGACGGATTCGCGATGGTGCTGGATGCCAACGGCATCATGGTGCGCGCCGCCAAGATGAAGGAAGTGACGCCTGCGCAATTCACGATCCTCGGCTGGCAGGTGACCGATATCGAGAACGTTGTGCGGTCCCTTCAGAAGAAAGGCGTTCACTTCGAGATTTTCGGCTTCTTCAAACAGGACGAACTGGGAATCTGGACCGCGCCTACTGGAGACAAAGTGGCATGGTTCAAAGATCCGGACGGAAATATTCTCTCGGTTTCCCAGCACTTAGACTAGATGATATCGGTTAAGAATCGAGGTCCTTGTCATCCTGAACGAAGCGAAGGACCTATGCAATCTGCCACCAGCATCGGCGCTGCCAGCGGGTTGCACAGATCCTGAGGACCGCAAAATGCGCGATCCTTAGGATGACAATCTCTGGGT
>AR_comb_assmDRAFT_10054148_pt1 | contig 11781 bp, 9 predicted proteins | sample ArasoioldDNA_FD_10543 | JGI IMG/M metagenome (IMG submission 10543) | reverse complement strand
GCTCGGTCGACTGAAGACAGGGACGCCGCCTCGCCTTGACGGCCGCACGATCGATTGGTCGGGGCTGGAGATGCAGCCAGGCGACGAGCCGCCGGTGCCATTCTCCTATCTGACCGACCGCATCACCACGCCACAGGTCCGCTGCGGCATCACTGCCACAACGTCGGCGACCCATGAGGTGATCCGCCGAAACATCTGTCGTTCGCCCATGTATTCCGGACAGATCGAGAGCGTCGGCCCGCGTTACTGCCCGTCGATCGAGGACAAGGTTGTCCGCTTCGCCGACCGCGCCCGCCACCAGATCTTCCTGGAGCCCGAAGGCTTGGATGACGATACGATCTATCCCAACGGCATCTCGACCTCGCTGCCGCGGGATGTGCAATTTGCCATTCTTGAAACGATCCCCGGCCTGGAGCGCGCCGCCATGCTGCGCCCTGGCTATGCCATCGAATACGACTTCGTCGATCCCCGCGAGCTGGCGCCGACGCTCGAAACCCGCCGCGTGCCCGGTCTCTTCCTGGCCGGCCAGATCAACGGCACGACCGGGTATGAGGAGGCGGCGGCCCAGGGCCTCATGGCCGGCATCAATGCCGCCCTGCATGTGGCGGTCGGCCGGCCGTTCGTGATCGACCGTGCGGATGCCTATATCGGCGTGCTCATCGACGACCTGGTGACCCGTGGCACCAACGAGCCCTACCGAATGTTCACGTCCCGCGCCGAATACCGCCTGATGCTGCGCGCAGACAACGCCGACTTGCGCCTTACGGGCAAGGGCCTGTCGATCGGCTGTGTCGGCAGCGACCGTGCCTCCGCCTATGGCCGGCGCGTGTCGGCGCTGGAGCGAGCCCGCAATCTGATGGGCAGCTTGGCGGCGACCCCCAATGAGCTGCGCGATGCTGGACTTACAGTCAACCTCGACGGCATCCGGCGCACCGCAGGCCAGCTGCTGGCCTATCCCCGCGTCAATATCACCCGTTTGTCGGCCATCTGGCCGGAATTGCTCACTCTTGACGCGCTGACCGTGGAGCAACTCGAGATCGACGCTCACTACCATGGCTACCTCGGACGCCAGGAGGCGGATATCCAAGCCTTCCGGCGCGATGAGTCGCTGGGCCTCCCGTCCGACCTCGACTACGGCGCCATCGATAGCCTTTCGATCGAGGTGAGGTCGAAGCTGACGGCTGCAAAGCCTGCCACATTAGGCGCGGCGGCGCGGATTTCCGGCGTTACTCCGGCGGCGCTGACGGCGTTGCTGAGACACGTCAAGCGGGCGGGCGACCGGCTGTCGGCGTGACGCCGCTGACACCTGAAGCCTTCGCCGCGGTCTGCGATGTTTCACGTGAAACATTGCAACGCCTCGGTCGCTATGCCGACATTCTGGTCAAATGGCAGAAATCCATTAACCTGGTCGCGCCCGAGAGCGTGAAGGACCTGTGGCGCCGCCACATCCTGGACTCTGCCCAGCTGCAGGCATTCCTGCCGCCACGGGTCCAAGTCCTGGTGGACATGGGCAGCGGCGCCGGCTTCCCCGGCCTCGTCTTGGCGATCCTTGGCGTGCCGAATGTCCACCTCATTGAGTCCGACGCCCGCAAATGCGTCTTTCTGGCCGAGGCGGCACGTGCGGCCGGCCTTGACGTGGGGAGCAATCCGACTATCCATCGATCGCGGCTCGAAGACGTTGTAGATCTTCGTGCGGATGTCGTGACGGCACGCGCCTGCGCGCCGCTGCGGCAGCTTCTGACTTATGCGGAGCCGCTCCTAAAGCCCGACACTATATGTCTGTTCCCAAAGGGCGCCCGCGTGGACGAGGAATTGACCGAGGCAGAGAAAACATGGAGGATGAGCGTGGAGCGATTCCCCAGCTTGTCAGACCCTTCCGGCACGATCCTTCGCATGAAACAGGTCGCGCGTGCAGGACTCTAACCAGATTACCCTCGCGAACGGGGCCAGTGCCCGCGTGCTAGCCTTGACCAATCAAAAAGGTGGGGTCGGCAAGACGACGACGACGATCAACTTGGCCACGGCACTGGCCGCCTGCGGGCGGCGAGTCCTCATCGTCGACCTTGATCCTCAGGGCAATGCCAGCACCGGCCTCGGCATCGGTCGCGACGACCGCAAGGTCACGTCCTACGATGTGCTCGTGAACGGCGCGGCGATCGCGGAGGCCACGATCCCGACGGTCGTTCCAGGCATGTCGATCATCCCGGCCTCGCTCGATCTTTCGGGCGCAGAGATCGAGCTCGTCGCCCAGCCGCGCCGCGAATTCCGCCTGCGCGACACGCTCGCGGCGGCTTCCGCCGACTATGAATATATTCTCATCGATTGCCCGCCGTCGCTCAACCTGCTGACGCTCAACGCGCTCGTCGCCGCCGATGCGGTGATCGTGCCGCTGCAATGCGAGTTCTACGCGCTCGAAGGATTGACTCACCTCATGCAGACGATCGAGCAGGTCAAGCGTGTGTTCAACCAGAAGTTGAATATCCAGGGCGTCGTGCTTACCATGTTCGACAAGCGCAACAATCTCTGCGAACTCGTCGCCGCCGATGTGCGCGGACATTTCGGGCGAACCGTCTACGAGACGGTGATCCCGCGCAATGTCAAGGTCTCGGAAGCGCCGTCGCACGGCAAGCCGGTCCTGCTCTACGACCTGCGCTGCGCCGGCGCGCAAGCCTATGTCCATCTCGCGCGCGAGGTGCTGCAACGCGAGCGACAGGCCTTATCGGAAGGAGTCCACTCATGAGTCAGGATGCCGGAAAGCGGCTCGGTCGCGGCTTGTCGGCGCTGCTCGGCGAAGCCGCGCCGGAAGCGTCGCCGGCCACACGCGCGACGCGGACCTTGACCGCGGATCAAATCGTCCCCGGGCCGTTTCAGCCGCGCCATCGCTTCGACGATGAGGGGCTTGCCGCGCTCGCCGATTCGATTCGCGAGAACGGCGTGCTCCAACCGATTCTCGTGCGTCCGCGTCCGGGGCAGCCCACGAGCTACGAGATCGTCGCCGGCGAGCGGCGCTGGCGCGCTGCCCAGCTGGCCAAGCTGCACGAGATCCCCGTCATCATCCGTGAGATCGGCGATCGCGAGGCGCTCGAGCTGGCGCTGGTCGAAAACGTCCAGCGCGAGGACCTGACCCCGCTCGAAGAGGCCGACGGCTATCGCCGGCTGCTGCAGGAGTTCGGCAACTCGCAGGATGACCTGGCGCGCCGCGTCGGCAAGAGTCGCAGCCACATCACGAACACGATACGCCTCCTGGGCCTGCCGGAGCCGGTGCGCCAGCTCATGGAGGACGGCAAGCTCTCATCCGGTCACGCGCGCGCGCTGCTCGGCACCACCGATGCTGTCGGCCTGGCGACCCTGGTCGTGGCCCACGATCTCAATGTGCGGCAGACCGAGCGGCTGGTGAAGAGCCATCGCGAGGGTGCGCCGCGTCTGCGGCGGCCGCCGAAGGACGCGGATACGCGCTCGCTCGAACGCGACCTGACGGCGCGCCTGGGCCTGACGGTCTCTGTCGATCCGCGCGGCGAGGGCGGCACCGTCACCGTCCGGTATCAAAGCTTGGAGCAGCTCGATCTCATCCTCGCAAAGCTGCGCGCTGAGGCGCCGCCGCAGCTCCAGTAGCGCGGATCAACCGGCCCGCAGTCGTCGCGGCGCCTGGGCGGCGATCTCCAGCAGCACGCGCCGACAGAGAAGCTCCGCCGGCATGCCCGTGCTCTTGCAGTCCATCTCGGCGCGCGTGAGACGATCGATCGCGTGATGAAGCCGCGCCGGCGCCCACTGCCGGACCTGCTCATGAAGGCGCGGCGCGAGTTTGTAGAACACCGGCGGCCTCAGGGTACGGACCGCACGCTCGCGATCGTCCGCCGATGCCACCAGATGCAGCCGCAGGAAATGTCGGCTCGCCGCGCGTAGGATCGAGACCGCCGTCGTGCCTTCCGCCAGCGTGCGATCGGCGAGCCGCTCGACGGCCCCGAGATCGCCGTCGCCGAGCGCGAACACCAGGTCATCCACCGACAGAGCGGCGCTATCGCCGACGCAGGCCATGGCATCCGCAAGTTCGAGCGGCCGCGCTGACTCCGACGGACCCATGTAGGACACGATCTTTTCCAGTTCGCGCCGGGTCACGCCGCGATCGCCGCCGAGAGCGCCGACGAGATAGTCCCGCGCCTCGTCGGTCGACCGCAAGCCGGCGCGGCCCAGTTCATCGCCGACGAAGCGGGCGAGATCGCCGGCCTCGTCGTGATAGCAGGGCAGGGCGGCGGCACGGTCGGCCTTCTCGAACAGCTGGCGAAGCGACGAGCGCGGACCCAGGTCGTCCGCCTCGACGATCACCAATCCGCCGCCCGCCGGCGCCTCCAGGAACGATTCGATGGTGGCCGATTGCCCGTCGCCCGCATTGCGAAGCCGCACGACGCGGCGACCGCCGCCGAAGCTGAGGGCGGACGCCTCGTCGTTCAGAAGCGACGGCTTCTCACGAAGTCGTTCCACGCTGACCTCGGAGACCCGGAATGGATCGGCCGCGTCGCCGGCGACGGCGGCTGTCAGGCGGTCGGCGCGCTCGCGCACCAGGCCCGCATCGGGTCCGTAGAAGAGAACCGCCGCGACCGCTGCGTCGACGCCGCGCAGGAAAGAGTCGACAGTCCGGCCGGCGATCCTCATCGGTCGGCGGCGGATCCTCAGCCGCCGTCGTGGGGCTGCAACGCGAGGGCGAGACGCGTGCGAATGTCGTCGCTGATGGCGCGAGCGCCGCGTTCGCGCGCATCGTCCTGAGAAATCACCGAGGCGAACTGCGAGGACAAGATGTCATAGCTGCTGACGGCGCGGCTGGACCCCGTGACCACGACAGTGCCGTCGCCGAGCCGTCGCAGGATGAAACTGGCCTTCAGCGTCAGATTGGCGCGAGTGGCAGTCTCGTCCCTTTCCAGGAACAAGTTCTCCCGCGTCTCCGTGAGCGCGATGCTCAAGCCATACTTCGCCTGCTCCGGTTTGCCATAGGGGTTCAACCGCTCGCGCAGCATGTTGTACATCTGCTGGCCGACGCGATCCGGGATTGCCTCGATATGGATCAAGGCGAGCTCGTCGACGACCGAAGCATTGTCGGTGCCATGCTGGCCGTAGAGCGGGTGATAGCCGCAGCCCGCGAGCACCAGACCCAGACAGACGAACAATCTACGCCACAACATTGACGATGCGATTGGGTACGATGATGACCTTGCGCGGCGGCTTGCCCGCAAGCGCACGTTGCACGGCATCTTCCGCCAAGGCTGCGGATTCTGCAACTGCTTGCGCGGCGTCGCGCGGCAGCTCGATGGTCGCCCGCAGCTTGCCATTGACCTGGACGGCGATCGTCACGCTGTCATCGACGGTGAGTCGGCGATCGGCGTCGGGCCACGGCGTTTCCACGAGCAACTGAGTGTGACCCAGGCGCTGCCACAGTTCCTCGGCCAAATGCGGCATCATCGGGCCGATGAGCCGGGCGAGCGCTTCGAATGCCTCGCGCAATGCCCAGGCGGAGCCGGGGACCGTTTGTAGCGCGCCGTTTGTACCCACGAATTCGGTGATCACGTTCACGAACTCGTAGAGCCGCGCGACTGCTTTGTTGAAATGAAACGTCTCGATGTCGTCGGTCACGCCCGCGATGGTCTTGTGAGTCGTCCGCCGCAGCGGCTCGCAGCGCGCGTCGATATTCGCCGGCGTCGGCGTTCCCGGGGCCGGCAGGGCGGACAGCCGCTCCGTGATCAATCGCCACAGTCGCTGCGCAAACTTTCCGGCGCCTTCGACGCCGGCGGTCGTCCACTCGAGATCGCGATCGGGCGGACTGTCCGAGAGCATGAACCAGCGCGCGGTGTCCGCGCCATAGGTCGCGATGATCGGATTCGGGTCGATGACGTTCTTCTTGGACTTGCTCATCTTCTCCGAGCGACCAACCTCGACCGGGCCGCCGTCCTCGATTCGCGCCCAGTTTCCATCGGCGGACCGCATGACCTCTTCCGGCAGCAGCCAATCGCCCGCGCCGTTGCGATAGGTCTCGTGGCACACCATGCCCTGGGTGAACAGGCCGGCGAAGGGTTCGTCCAGCCCGATGAGCCCGATCTTCTTCAGGGCGCGCGTGAAGAAGCGGGAATACAGCAGATGCAGGATGGCGTGCTCCACGCCGCCGACATATTGATCGACCGGCATCCAATACTCGGCAGCGGCACGCTCGAACGGACGCTCGCCGCTCGTTGGGCTGCAGAACCGAATGTAGTACCAGGACGAGTCGACGAAGGTGTCGAGCGTATCGGTCTCGCGCCGCGCGGCCTTGCCGCAGCGCGGGCAGGGCACGTTCTTCCAGGTCGGATGGTGCTCCAGCGGATTGCCCGGCCGGTCGAAGGTGACGTCGTCCGGAAGCGCGACCGGCAGCGCCTCCTTTGGCACCGGAATGATGCCGCAGCCATCGCAGTGGACCATCGGGATCGGACAGCCCCAATAGCGCTGGCGCGAGACCAGCCAGTCGCGCAGCCGGTAGTGCACGGTGCCTTCACCGGCGCCGAGTTCGGCCAGCCGCTGGATCGCCGCGCGTTTGGCGGCCGTCACGTCGAGGCCGTCGAGGAAGCGCGAGTTGATCGCGCGGCCATCCCCGAGATAGGCGGTGTCGCCGATGGCGAAACTCTTGGGATCTTCGGCGGGTGGACAAACGACAGGCGTCACCGGCAATCCGTACTTGCGGGCAAAATCCAGATCGCGCTGATCATGGGCCGGACAGCCGAAGATGGCGCCGGTGCCGTACTCCATCAGCACGAAATTCGCGACGTAGACCGGCAGCTTCCAGCTCGGATCGAACGGATGGATGGCTTCCAGCCTGGTGCGATAGCCCTTCTTCTCGGCCGTCTCGATCGCCTCGGCACTGATCGCCGTCTTCCGGCATTCCTCGATGAAGGTCGCGAGACCGGGATCCGTGGCGGCGAGCTCGGCGGCCAATGGATGGTCAGCGGCGATTGCGGCGAACGAGGCCCCGAACAGCGTATCCGGCCGGGTCGTGAAGATCTCCAGCCCGTCTTTGCGGCCGGCGAGTTTGAAGAACGCCCGCGCGCCTTCCGAGCGCCCGATCCAGTTTTCTTGCATCAGCCGCACCTTCGCGGGCCAGCGGTCCAGGCCTTGCAGGCCGGCCAGCAGCTCGTCGCTATAGGCGGTGATCTTGAAGAACCATTGCGACAGCTTGCGGCGCTCGACGATGGCGCCGGTGCGCCAGCCGCGGCCGTCGATGACCTGCTCGTTCGCCAGCACGGTCTGGTCGACCGGATCCCAGTTCACGCTGGCTTCCTTGCGATAGACCAGGCCGGCCTCGAACAGATCCACGAACATGGCCTGCTGCTGGCGATAGTAGTCGGGATTGCAGGTCGCGAGCTCGCGCTCCCAATCGAGCGACAGCCCCATCGACTTCAGCTGGGCGCGCATGGTCGCGATGTTGTCGTGGGTCCATTTCGCCGGATGGATCTTCTTCTCCATGGCGGCGTTCTCGGCCGGAAGGCCGAAGGCGTCCCAGCCCATCGGATGCAGGACATTGAAGCCTTTGGCCCGCTTGTAGCGCGCGACGACGTCGCCGAGGGTGTAGTTGCGCACATGGCCCATATGAATGCGCCCGGAGGGATAGGGAAACATTTCCAGAACGTAGTACTTGGGCCGGCCGGCGTCCTCCTGCGCGGCGAAGCAGCGGCGCTCGGCCCAGAGGGCCTGCCACGCGCCTTCCGTTTCCTTGAAATTGTACCGCGACATCAGAAGGTTCCTGTCCAGCGGGGCCGGTCGGCCGCAACCCGCCTGGACAGACCGGCGCGGACGAGGGGCGGTCGGGTTATTCGCCGAGCTGCGCGATGCGCATCTGGCGGGCGCGCGTCAGGATCGCGTTCTCAAGGTCCGTCCCCGTGTTCGGCGCGACCTGGGCGTCGACCCAGCCGGTGGTCCCGTTCATCTGCTGGCGGAATACCGAGGCCCGAATGCCATCGGCCCTGAGCGCGCGGCCGAGAATATAGACGTTGACCTTGAAGCGCTCGTCGGGCGACTGCGGCGGCGAATACCAGTCGGTGATGATGACGCCGCCGAACGGATCGGCCGAGACCAGCGGCATGAACGATACGGTGTCGAGCGACGCCCGCCACAGGAAGCTGTTGACGCCCACGCCGGCGCCGCCGCCGCCCGAATCGCCCTCGCCCGGCTTCTCGGTGCCGCCGAGGCTCAGCCCGCCCGGTCCGAAGACCGACTGCTGCTCGTCATAGACCGGCTTTCCTTGACCGGGCTGTCGTGACGTCGGATAGCGGGCCTCGCCGCCGAGGCCGCATCCCGCCAACACAGCGCACACGGCAAACAGCAGGGCCGACCGCAGCCATGGAGAGCGCCGTGATTCCAGATTCCGCATCGTCTTCCGCCTCACCGCATGAAATGCGACCGCATCTTCGTTCAGGCGCAGACTTAAAGCAAACCCCTTGCAGCGGGTCAAGAATATGGCCGGCGCGGCCGATCGCCCGGGCGGGCAAAGATTTTGTGCTTTTTCGGCCCATGCCCTATGTAGAAGCGGGTCGCCCGCGCCGGAAGCGAAGGGGGACGTTCGGTCAACGGAAATGCTTTGATGATATGGGCAAGCTGATTTGGTTGGCCTCCTATCCGAAGTCGGGCAATACGTGGCTGCGCGCCTTCCTCCACAACCTTATGCGCAATCCGAACGAGCCGTACGACATCAATCGGCTGACCGATTTCACGTTGAGCGACGCGCAAATGCGCTGGTACCAGCTGTTCGATCCGCGGCCGGGGCCAGAGATCTCGGCGGAAGAAGTCGCGGCGCTGCGGCCGAAGGTGCACGAGGCCATGACGCGCGCGCATCCCGATACCGTGTTCGTGAAGACCCACAATGCGCTGGTCGAAGACCGCGGCACGCCGATGATCACGATGGAGCATACGGCCGGCGCGATCTACGTTGTCCGCAATCCCCTGGACGTGGTGATCTCCTATGGCGACCACTACGGCCTGACCATGGATGCGGCGATCGCAGCGATGGCAACGCCGGGACTGCAGTCGGTGAATGAGGAGATTCATTGCTACGAGCGCTATGGTTCTTGGTCGGAGAATGTCATGAGCTGGACCCACCGGCCGACGCCCGCCCTCCATATTGTTCGCTACGAGGACATGCTGAGTTCGCCGCACCGGACGTTTGCGGGAGTGGCAGCCTTTCTGAGTCTGAAGGTGGCGCGCGATCGCCTGGACAAGGCCATCAAACTCAGTTCATTCAAGGTGCTGCGCGAACAAGAGAAGCGGCACGGCTTCATCGAGCGCACGGCCAACTCGCAACGGTTCTTTCGCGAAGGCAAGGCCGGGCAGTGGCGCAAGGCGCTGACGCCCGCGCAGATCGAAACGATGACGTCGATCCATCGTGAACAGATGACGCGCTTCGGCTACTGGCCGTTGCGCGACGAGTGATCGGCAGGATGCTACCGGACTCTCAGCAGCCGCGGGCGAAGCCGTCGGGCTCGACCACGCGGCTGCTGCAGAGAGCGGCTGGCCTCTATGCTCGCGGCGACCTGCGGGGTGCGGAAGAACTGTGCCGACAACTGCTGCAGGTCGATCCCGAACAGCCCGATGCCCTGCATATGATCGGCCTGGTCGCCTGGCAGCGCGGCGAGCGCCAGCGCGCCATGGACGAAATCAGCAAGTCGATCGCCAGTGATCCCGGCAAGCCGCAACCCCACAACAGCCTGGGCGTCATGCACAGGGAGCTCGGCAATCTCGAGCACGCCGAGGCCGCATTCCGCACGGCCGTCGGTCTCATGCCGAACTATCCGGATGCGCTGACCAACCTCGGCAATGTCCTCAGCGAAACCGGCCGCCTCGCCGATGCCGAAACGATGCATCGGCGCGTGGTGGCATTGGCGCCGAAATACGCCGAGGGGCACAACAACCTTGCGACGGTATTGTCCAAGCAGGAACGATGGGACGAGGCTCTCGACGAGTGTCGAATTGCGGTGGAGCTTGCGCCGACCGCGGCCGAGTTTCACTTCAATCTCGGCAATGCGCTTTCCGCCGCGGAAGACTGGAGCGAGGCGGCCGCGGAATTTCAGCGCGCCACGGATCTGGCTCCGGGCAACGCCGATGCGCATGCCAACTTCGGCATCGCGCTCTATCGTCTGAACCGGCCGGAACAGGCGGAGGCGGCGCACCAGATTGCAACAGAGCTACGGCCGGACAGCGCGCACATTTGGGCAAATCTGGCATCTGCCCACGTCGACTTGGGCGATCCGGATGCAGCGCTGAAGGCTTGTCGAAGGGCCCTCGAACTCGACCCCGATCTTCCCGAGGCGCACAACTCGGTCGGATTAGCTCTGAACGCAAAGGGTCTGCACGAAGAGGCGATTGCTGCCTACGAAACGGCGATTCGGCTGCGGCCGCACTATCACAAAGCGTACAACAACCTTGGCATCCTTCTGCATGCGCAGGGTCAATTCTCCGAGGCGCTCACCGCCTATACAAAGGCGGTGACATTGGTGAGCGACTATGCAGAGGCGCAATGGAACAAGGGAATGCTGCACCTCCTGCTCGGTGAATTCGAGCCCGGTTGGCGCGGCTATGAATACGGCTTGGACATGAGGCGTGCGAGAGCCCATCTGCCATTCCGCCAATTCAAGATGTGGGAAGGCGAGGCGACTTCTGGAAAGGCAATCGTCGTGTCAGGCGAGCAGGGTATCGGCGATCAGATCATGTATGCTTCTCTGCTCCCCGACCTCGTCGAACGTGGAACAATCTGTCTCGTGAACGTCGATCGTCGACTGTATCCGCTATTGCACAGGTCGATAGAAGGGCTGACCTTGCTTCCGCACGACAAGTCGGCCTTGTCGTACATCGAGCGAGTCGTCGTTGACTACCAAGCCCCAATCGGCAGTTTGGGTCGATGGTTGCGCCCCGACTTGGCGAGCTTTTCCTCTCGCGCGGGCTATCTCAAGGCCGATCCTACGCAAGTCGACCTGTTGCGAAATCGCTATCGCGATCGATTCGGCGGCCGACCGCTCATCGGAATTTCTTGGCGGGGAGGGACCGGCGCGATCTTGCAGGTTCGCTCGATCCCTCTGGCAGCCTGGGCGCCGATACTGGCGCAGTCTGCCTTCGGGTTCGTCAATCTCCAGTATGGCGACCGTCGAGCCGATCTGGAGGCTGTTCGGCGCGACCTTGGGATCGAAATCTTCCACGACGAATCGGTCGATCCCCTCAAGAACCTTGACGATTTCGCGGCCCAGACGGCGGCGATGGATCTCGTAATATCGATCGACAATTCGACCGTACATATGGCCGGCGCTCTCAATGTACCCGTCTGGGCGATGCTGCCGGCCGTTCCGGACTGGCGCTGGATGCTCGATCGCTCCGATTCGCCCTGGTATCCGAGCGTTCGGCTGTTCCGCCAGGCGACGGCCGGAGAGTGGGGGCCCGTCATCGAGAGAGTCGCGGAAGAGTTGAAGCGCGGCATTGCGGACCGGAACCGGGCGGCGGGTGCCCGGCCCGAATTCGCCGCTCCGCGCTGACCGAAGGCGACCAAGCGTGGGGAAGATCCTGTGGCTCGCTTCCTACCCGCGGTCGGGCAACACATGGCTGCGCGCCTTCCTTCACAACCTCCTGCGGAATCCCGACGAGCCCTATGACATCAATCGATTGCAGGACTTCACGTTGATCGACAGCGACGCTCGCTGGTACCGGATGTTTGATCCGCGCCCGCCGACGGCGCTGACGAAGGAGGAAGTCGCGGCGTTGCGCCCGAAGGCGCATGCCGCCATGACC
>AR_comb_assmDRAFT_10746614_pt1 | contig 11785 bp, 10 predicted proteins | sample ArasoioldDNA_FD_10543 | JGI IMG/M metagenome (IMG submission 10543) | reverse complement strand
TTCGTCGACATCGGCTTCGAGAAAAATGCGTTCCTTCATTTTTGGGATGCAATTCCAGCTGCGCTCGATAGTGGCGTTGAAGAGATCGATAGGCCAAATGACCGGCGTCCAAAAAAACGGATAACGGCAAAGGATATACCCAGCGTTTATCCCGTTGGTTCAGATGTGATCGTTCAGGTCACAAAAGGTCCCATTGGAACAAAAGGTCCGCGGGTAACAACGAATCTTAGCTTTGCCGGCCGCTACCTGGTGTTCATGCCTTATAGCGATCGGAGCGGTATCTCACGAAAAATTGAAGAGCCGAAAGAACGGGAACGACTTCGCAAGATCCTCCGCAATCTGGATATCCCGGAGGGAGTAGGTGTGATTATCCGCACGGTTGGGGAAGGACAGCGTGCCCGTTATTTTGTGCGCGATCTGCGTTTCCTCCTCGAACAATGGATGAAGGTCGAACAAGCCATCCAAACCGAACCGGCTCCTTGCCGCGTTTTTGAGGAACCTGATTTGGTCGACCGAACTGTCCGAGACTTTCTTACGGACGAAATCGACGAGGTAGTCTGTGATGATCGGACGGCGATAGATCGGATGAAGGATATGGTCGGTCAGATTTCCCGACGCGCTCGCAATCGGATTCGTTTTTACGATGACACGGCACCTATCTTCGAAAATTTTGGAATTCAAAAACAAATTGACGATGCCTTCCATCGCCAGGTCTGGTTGAAATGCGGTGGTTATATCGTCATCGATGAAACCGAAGCGCTCGTCGCCATTGACGTAAACACCGGGCGGAACAAAGGGGCTCGGGACGTTGAGAAGACGATTTTGCAAACGAATTTGGAGGCGGCTGACGAAATCGCGCGCCAACTGCGTTTACGAAATGTGGGTGGACTGATCATCGGTGATTTCATCGACATGAAGAGCCGCAAGGATCAACAGGCGGTTTACACGTTAATGAAAGAGAGGTTGAAGCGAGACAAGGCCAAGACCCACGTCCTTCCCCTCTCTACCCTTGGCCTGATGGAGATGACGCGTCAGCGTGCGCAGGAGAGCTTGAGCGATTCGATCTATGAGAACTGCCCCTATTGTCAGGGACGCGGCGTAGTGAAGACTTCGATGACAACCAGTGTTGAACTGCACCGGACGTTGAACACGGTGATGCGCAAGTATGAGGGCGTGCACGACTTCCGTGTGATCCTGAACCCGGATGTCCTCAAGCGACTCAAGGAGGAGGACGAAGACTTTCTTGTTGAATTGGAGCGACGTTACGCGGGCCGATTACTATTCCGGGGCGATCCAGGCTACCATCACGAGAAATTTGTCATCACGGATGCTAATACCGGCGCAGAATTGAAACCTTGACCAGAATCAAGACTGGCTAGGAGATTTCCTTGTAACGAACGCCGGTCCGTGCCATATTTTACCTAAACGCGGACGTCCATTAGGGCCCCTTGGATCGTTCTTAGGGTAGGGGCGTGGTACGATCTGCGCTCCAGACTTAACCCAAGAGGAGAAACGGATGAAAAAACTAGCTTTTAGCCTGTGCGCGATGGCGGTCCTGGCAGCTAGCGCTTTTGCTGGGGAAACCTACACGCGGGATTCCAAATCGGTGCCGGTACCCCCACCTTGCCCGCAATGGTATGCGGATAACGAATTTAACTTGGGCCTTACGGGTGTCTATGCATTCACTCAAGACCCTTGGCGCGATGACACTTACCTCGCTACCGACCACGCCTGGGGCGGGGCTCTCGATGCGAAGTACTTCATGCATCGCTACTTCGGCCTGGGTCTCCAAGGATTTATCGTAAGTGCTAAAACCCATGATGTGGGAGATAACGGTGTCGTTCGTTTCCCTTTGAGTGAGGATGATTCTCACGCGGTTGGGGGCGTCCTCGGCACCTTTACGCTGCGATTGCCGATTAACTGTTCCCGCTTTGCGCCATACGTTTGGTTGGGCGGCGGAGGAATTTGGGGCGGTGGAAGGGATCACGACTTTATCCTCGATCCTAACCTCGGGGTTGTTCGGAGAGAATTCGATGAAACCGAAGGCAAGGCCATCGGACAGTTGGGTGGCGGATTTGAGATTCGCTTCACACCGCATTTCGGTCTTCTGAACGACTTCAGCTGGAACATCGTCTCGGGCGCGAATAACAACTTCGGAATGGCCCGAACGGGAATCAATTTCGCGTTCTAAACTAAACGCCAGATTATTTAATCAAGGCCGGGAACGCGAAAGTGTTTCCCGGCGTTTTTCTTGGTGAGCGAATCGGCCTTCAGATTGCGAAATTAAGCAGGCGAGCCAAATTATCCCATCATGTCGTTTGCACCTCTCCTCGACAATTTGCCTCTCCAGAAGTCGAGAGTTTTGGGGCGTTTCGAGGAATTGATCTCGCCTAAAAGCGACGTGGAATTGGAGAGATTGGCGCAATCATCTCGAGCGCTCACTCTTCAGAATTTTGGACGCACAATGCGTCTCTTCGCTCCCCTCTATCTTTCGAACGAGTGCATCAATAATTGTCGTTATTGCGGCTTTTCGCGAGACAATCCAATTCTGCGGGTCACGCTCAGTCTTGAACAATTGATCGCGGAAGGTCGCTATCTTGCTAGTGAAGGCTTTCGGCAAATCCTGCTCGTTGCCGGTGAGCATCCAAAATTTGTTAACCAAAACTACTTGGTCGACTGCGTTCGTGCCTTGGCACCGGATTTTTCTTCGATTTCAATCGAAGTCGGTCCCATGGAAGTAGATGAGTACGAACCTATCGTCGCAGCGGGAACTGAAGGCCTCGTCGTTTATCAGGAAACCTACGATCGAGATGTCTATGCGCAGATGCATACGTCCGGGCCGAAACGGGATTTTAATTGGCGACTCGATTGTCCCGAACGCGGCTACGATGCCGGGTTCCGACGGATTGGCGTTGGCGCGCTTTTTGGCTTGGCTCCCTGGAAACAGGAAGCGGTGGGACTAGCTGCTCATATTGAATATCTGCTGAAGCGTTGTTGGCAGGCGCAGATTACTGTGAGCCTGCCAAGATTGCGGCCGGCTGCCGGAGAATTCAAACCCGCCTTTTCAATGCCCGATCGTGAGCTCGCTCAGTTGATCTGCGCTTTTCGGATTGTCTTTCCTCAGGTTGGCATTGTCCTGAGCACGCGGGAACGGGCGGCGTTGCGAGACGTTTTGGTTTCGTTAGGTGTAACCATGATGAGCGCCGGGAGCCATACTGAACCTGGCGGATATACTGGTCAGGGAACCAGCGAACTGCATCGCACTGTCCGTGGACGTATTGTGGCTCCCGAATTTCAGGATGGCGAAGACTTGCTTGCCACCGGCCAGTTCGAGATCAGTGATGAACGATCTCCAGCAGAGGTAGCTGCTTTCCTTCGACGTCGTGGATTCGAACCAGTTTGGAAAGATTGGGATTCCGCTCTGCTCGCTTCATGAAGGTCTGGGTTAATGGTGAACCAGTCGAACTGAACGGCGTATCGAGCGTTGCGGATCTCGCGGTCCATTACGGTCTTCAACCCAATACAGTTCTAATCGAGCACAACGCTACCGCGCTCCAGCAGCGCGAGTGGGTCAACCGTCCTCTTGCTGAAGGTGATCGAATCGAATTCGTTCGGGTTGTTGCCGGCGGCTAGAGCCGGTTTCAACCTACTTTTTTGACGACGACCCGCATTCCGTCCGCTTGTATTACCGTGACAGGTGTCTCTGCGGCGATGTACTCGCCTTCAGTCACAACATCCACGACATGATTGGCGAAGCGGGCTTTCCCACTAGGTCGGAGAGTTGTAAGGGCGGCGCCTTCCATTCCGGGCGCAAGAGCCAGGGCCGTCGCGAACTCCCGCGGGGCTTCAGCCAATGACGGTCCGGGAGGATTCGAGGTCATGAGCGCGAAACGGCGATAAATGCTCGTCCGTGGAAGATAACGCGCGAGAATAGCGATCGCGATCATCGAAACAACAATTGCGAGGAGAAGGTTCCGCATCGGAATGGCGATCATCTGGCCGGTGGGGAGGAATGTCTCATTCGGATAGCGATCAATCATTGCCCACAGCAGCGATCCGAGCATTAGGAAGACGCCGACAACGCCAAAGATAATTGTCGAGTGCGCGAAGAATAAGATTTCGATTAAGAGAAGGATTGCGCCAACTACGAAAAGGGCAACAACCTCCCAACCCGCTAAACCAGCCAGGTAGTGGCCCAGGAAGAAGAGCGCGAAACAAACAGCGGCAATAAATCCGGGGACGCTCGCTCCTGGAATCTTAAACTCAAGGTAAGCGCAAATAATTCCAAGAAGGAGCAGTAATGGGGCGAGTTTCGTGATCCAAAACGCGAGTCGTTCAAAACCGGTGGGCTCGTGCGCAACCAGTTGCCCTTTCAGTCCTGCCTTGCGCGAGAGGTCTTCTACGGAATCCGCGATACCTTCAGATAGTAACGGCTTTCCGTTAATTTTTTCCGATGCTTCTTGTGCGGTCAAACTCAGAAGCGAACCCTTTGGATGCACTACACGATCTCCAATCTTGACCTCTTTTTCCTTATTCATGAACGCTTCGCCGATGTCGGGATTGTGACCGTTACGGGTGGCGGAACTGCGAACGAGCGCTGACCAATAGGAAATGGTTTTATCTTTTTCTGTCGCCGATAGCTCTTCGCCGGTTGCGAGAATCGGAGCAGCTGCGCCGATCGCACTGGCGGGCGACATATAGATGTATCGCGTAGCTAACGCGATGAGTGATCCAGCCGAACCTGCATTCGAGTTGATAAACGTATAGGTAGGAATAGTGACGTGATTCAAAATACCAGTGATTTCCGCCGCTGTGTCGAGGCGTCCGCCGTACGTATCCATTTCAAAAATAATCGCTCCCGCCCCCGCGTTTTCGGAAACCTTGACGGCGCGTCGCAGGAACAAGAGCAATGAGGGAGCAACCTCTCCCTTCAGGGGAACGACCACGGTGTCACCCTTATGAATAACCTCGACTGCGCCTGCGGGGTCGGTAATCGCAATCACGCTGATAATTAAAAGAATGGACCGCAGCAAGAATGGCATGGCGGAGGCCTGGCTACTCGGATAAATGACTGTTTGCAGACATAATTTGACATCGCTTGTCCATGGAAACGAGCGAAAAGTAAACACGAATGGCAATCATTCCTTCACAGAACATCGAACAGATTGCAGCGGCCAATGATATCGTTGAAGTGATTGGTTCGTATTTTCCTCTGAAGCGCGCAGGATCGAGCTTCAAGGCTCTCTGTCCCTTTCATCAGGAGAAGACGCCATCGTTCACAGTGAGCCCGCAACGGCAAACGTTTCATTGCTTTGGCTGCGGGGCGGGCGGGAGCGTCTTCCGATTTGTCATGGATTACGAGCATCTCGATTTTCCATCGGCTGTCCGGAAACTAGCCGCCCGAGCTGGGGTTCCAGTGATCGAAGAACGCGGTGGGAGTGGGGAAGATGATCGTCAGCATGAAGCTCGCCGGGTGTTGCTCCAGCTTCATGCCGAAGCAGCGGGGTGGTTTCACGAGAATCTCACCAAAGGCAAAGGCGGGCAGCCCGCCCGCGATTACTTAAAGAAACGGGGGCTTGATCGCCGCATCGTCGATGACTGGCAAATCGGCTTTGCCCCTGACAGTTGGGATTCTTTTTTAACTTGGGCGATTGATCGTGGCTATCGGCGGCAGCAGATTTTGCAAAGCGGACTAATCAAGCCGCGAGATGAAACTCGACCCGATGGAGAAGCATACGATCGATTTCGCGGTCGAATAATGTTTCCGATTCACAACGATGTTGGCGAGGTGATCGCGTTCAGCGGTCGCATCCTTGGCAAAGAAGTCGAAGGCGCCAAGTATCTCAACTCCCCGGAGACACCGTTGTTTCGGAAAGGACGCGTCCTCTTTGGCCTTCACAAAACGAAGCGCGGGCTGATTGAAGCCAATTGCGCAATCGTTTGTGAAGGGCAGCTCGATTTGATTACCGTCTTCGAAGCAGGAATTACCAACGTTGTTGCGCCGCAAGGAACGGCTTTCACCGAGAATCAGGCGCGGATTTTGAAGCGATTCGTAAACGAAGTTGTTCTCTGTTTCGACGCCGATGCCGCGGGTCAAAAAGCGGCTGAGCGTTCTCTTGACGCACTTCTGCAAAATAACCTTATCGTTCGTGTCGCCGAAATGCCGGCGGGAGAAGATCCGGATTCCATGATCCGTCGTCAGGGGAAAGAAGAATTTGAAAAACGGGTTGCAGCTGCTCGCGATTTTTTCGATACCTGGATTGAACATGAAACAGCCTCGACGGATCTCGATTCGTTAGGTTCGAAATTGCAGTTGGCCCGAAAGCTCGCGGAGACCTTGACCCGAGTGCGCGATCCGTTGATGCGGGGACAGGTTGCAAGTAAAATCAGTTCGCGGATTGGAGTTCCTGCCGCTGAATTCGATGCGCTTTTGGCGAAATCAGCCCGCGAGTGGCACTCTGCGCCTGATCAGGCTCCCGATCGTTCGATTCCCGCCCCTTCGCACACAATTGCTATGCTTTGTTTGCTTGCCTTGCGGGATGATGAAGCGCGCGAATTCCTCCTGAAGCAAAACTGGCGAGATATCCTTGCTCTTACACCCGACTCTGGAATTCTGGCCCGAATCCTCGAAAGCGAGTCTCGTCCCAGCGATCCGGCATCGATTAACGCCTTTATGGCCACGCTCACGCCGCCAGAGGAAGCATTGGTCTCCAAGTGGTTGCAGGAGGAATTCAAGGATCGCGGGGGGCAAATCCAGAATCGCTTGCCCCGGGCAATGCCTGTCGTCCAAGGGTCATGGAATAAGCTGCGGCAGGCCACCCTGCAGCGCCAGCTCCAGATAGCCGAGGGCCGGATGAGGCTCCCAAAACTGACCACCGGAGAGGCGGTAAATTTGCAGAAACAAATTGTTGACCTTACGGAACAACTCCGCGAGCTTTCCCGGTTTTCGGCTGACCATGTGCTCGATTCATAACTGGTCGGAGAAGGGTAGTTAGGCCGAGCGAGACGGTTCGAAAACAAAGCATTCCTCACAAGCAGAAACATTTGGCTAAGCATTCGAAAAAACGTGGACCGGGCCGACCAGCGCTGAAAAAGCCAGCGAAAGCCAAACAACCTGAACGATCGCCGATCGCAAAGGTGAAGAAGCCTCGTGCCAAAGAACCTAAGTCCACTCCGCAATTGAACTCCGCCAAGCATCCCTCCGCACAGAAGAATGAAGCGGTCCCGCCTCGCCGGGTCAGCAAGGGACTGAATGGAGCAGAAAGCGGGGAATCTCGCGAAGCGATCTCAGCTGTCGCATCGGTCGATGTACAGGCCCGAATTCGCGATCTGATCAAGTTAGCGAAGGAACAAGGCTATCTCACTTTCGATGATCTAAATGAAGCGCTTCCCGTCGAGGTAACCGATGCGGATGAGCTCGATGCGATCTTGACCCGGCTTCGCCGGATGGAAATCGACATCATTGAAGCCTCTGAGGTGGATCGTTACAAAGACGGCAAGAAAGACACCGAAGAAGAGGAAGAGGAAAAACCGGAAACCAAATTCGATATTCTTGATGACCCGGTGCGGATGTACCTCAAGCAAATGGGTCAAGTACCGTTGCTGACTCGTGAGCAGGAAGTCGAGATTTCAAAGCGAATCGAAGAGGCGGAAATCATGGTGCAGCGATTGATCAATCGCTTTGGTTTTATTGCTCAAGCACACCTCGATCTCGCGGCAAAACTCACGGAAGGACGAGAGCGGTTTGATCGCGTTATCCTCGACAAAAAAATCGAGAGTCGCGAGCGCTACATGAAGTTGCTGCCGCGCCTCTGCAAGCAGGTCGACAAACTCGGTGTTTCGATTGCCCAGCAATATGCCCGCATCGTCCACGGTCCGATTCGCCGGGATACCAAGAAATTGAAATCCTTCCAGAAATCGGTCGGGGCGCTGCAGAAGCTCTATCCCAAATTTTATTTCAAGCAGAAGGTTACCGAGGAATTCGTTCATCTGGCCGACGAGCGATTCCAAATGATCACGCTCCTCCAAGGCGAAATTGGCAAAAATCCACGAGAACATGGAGCTCGTTCTCCGCTTGCCCTAAAGGCGCGAGATCTCGAGACGACGCTCTGGCTTACTTTCGACGAATACACCGAACAGTATCGCGGTCTCAAGAGCTGGTTGCACAAAGCACTGCGGGCCAAAACGGAAATGGTCGAAGCAAACCTCCGGTTGGTCATTTCCATCGCGAAGAAATACACAAATCGTGGCCTCTCGTTTTTGGACCTAATTCAGGAAGGCAACATGGGTCTGATGAAAGCGGTGGAGAAATTTGAATACCGTCGCGGGTATAAATTCTCCACTTATGCCACTTGGTGGATTCGCCAGGCGATCACCCGCTCGATTGCTGATCAAGCACGCACCATTCGAATCCCAGTGCACATGATCGAAACGATCAACAAGCTGATGCGGGTGCAGAAACAACTGGTTCAGGAATACGGACGCGAACCAACTCCGGAGGAAGTCGCTGAAGAAATCCTGCTGCCAGTTGATCGAGTTCGTGCAGTTCTGAAAATGGCGCAGCAACCCATTTCGTTGCAATCGCCAGTCGGAGAAAGCGAGGAGACTAATTTTGGCGACTTCATTGAAGATAAAGGCGCCGAAAATCCGAGCGATATGACCGCGATTGTTCTCCTGAAGGAGAAGATCAAGGACGTGCTCGAAACGTTAACTGAACGTGAGCGGCAGGTACTGGAGCAACGCTTTGGACTGGTGGATGGGTATAGCCGCACGCTGGAAGAAGTAGGACGGCAATTCCGCGTCACCAGGGAACGTATTCGCCAAATTGAGGCCAAGGCTCTCCGCAAGATGCGGCATCCGACCCGGATCCGACAATTAGAGGGTTTCCTCGAGGCGGCGGAATCGTAGCCCCTCCGGCGTTCGTCGCTTTCAGACTATTTTGCCCACGCAACTTTGCCTGCCAGGCGGAGTTTAATCCTCGACCATGAAACGTGACGATGACCCTCAACTGTGGGACCTTCTCGACCATAGCGCCGAGCCGAAGGTTTCACCGTTTTTCGCGCGCAAGGTCCTACGAGAGATCCGCGAGACCGGGGATTGGAACCTGTTTCGTGGATGGCTCAGTCCGCGGCGGCTGATTCCCCTGGCCGGTTTGGCTGCAATAATGATTACTGCAGTCTCGTTCCTCCCGTCGAAATCAAAGGTTGCTCCGCTGACGGAGCCCCTTTCAGACACAATCGCGACTATCGAAGCAATAGACTACGAGATCATCGCCGATTTGGAGGATCTTCTCGGCTCTGAGGAAAGCAGCGTTGTCGAAGAAACTGGTTCGTTGTAGGAACCTTCCGTTTTGTTAAAGCGCCGTAGGGCTGAAGGATTTCTCCAATCAGCCCCAATTGAGCGAATTCTCAGCGATTCTTATCGATAATAGCGATGGTGCCGGTAATAGCGGTGCCCGTTTCGATAGTAGTAGCGAGGTGCCGCATAAACCACCGGGCGCGCGTAACCGTAACCGTAAGAATACGGGTAATAACCCCGGCCGTAGCCGTATCCATACCCGCCGTATCCATACCCGCATCCATATCCTCCGTAGTAAGGATAACCCCCGCCGTAGAAGCCTACGCCGAAAGGAAACCCGAATCCGATTCCCACGGATACCCCCGCGTCAGCCCGCGGCGCTGCGGCGAACGCTAAGGCACCAACCGCCAGCCCGATTAGAAGAAACTTCTTCCAATTCATATTAATCCTCCTGTTAAAGTTGACTCTCTCAAGATAACTTTTGACGCAGAATTGCAAAGAACTATTCGGAAAGAATTTTGCCCCCTGGATATCCCGTAACGCAGATGTCGTCACCAATTCGCTCATAGCGAAGATTGCTTAGTCTTAGCCCTTTCTCCGTCGAAGGCGCTCCCACTCCGGGAAATGCGACAACCGGTCCTCCAACCAAACATGGTCCCAAGTAAATTTGGATCTTATCTATCAAGCGTTGGTCCAGCGCCTGGCCAAGGATGTCACCCCCGCCTTCGATAAGGACACTCGTAACCTCTCTTTCGCCTAGTTTTAGCAGAATAGTGTCTAAACTCGTCTTCCGGTAAATGAGCGTCCGCGAGGAGAATCGATCGGTAAAGAGTTGGAAGCGCGGAGGTAGCCTGTCGGAGCGGGTTAGAACAACCCGCAGCGGTTGCCGAGAGTCTCGTAATCGAACGGTCAGACGCGGATCATCCGCTCGTAATGTTCCGGCACCGATAAGGATCGCATCTACTTGTGCTCGTAATTCTCGGGCATGTCGTCGTGAAGCGGCGCTGGTAATCCATCGTTTCTCATTTGGTGGCGTGGACAGCCTCCCATCGAGGCTCATCCCACATTTGGCGATAACAAACGGGCGACGCGTCCGAATCCATTTGTTGAACGCCTCATTAAGTGCTGAGCATTCCTTTGCGAGCACGCCGGTGCGGACGTTAAGACCGGCCTTTTTGAGAAGGTCGATTCCGTGACCACGATGTTTCGGATTGGGGTCTGTCTCACCGATTACGAGATGCCGAACTCCTGCTGCGATGATTGCATCAGTGCAGGGCCCGGTTCGTCCCCGCGTAGAACAAGGTTCAAGGGTAACGTAAAGGACGGCGCTTTTTGGAATTGGTTTCTTAAAACTATGAAGGCATTCGATTTCTGCATGAGGCCAACCGGCGCGTCGATGATGACCCTTGGTGACGATTTGTCCATCAACGACGAGAACGGCCCCGACTGCGGGGTTGGGACTGGTTAGGCCAAGGCCGCGCCGCGCTTCCGTCAGGGCCGCTCGCATAAACGTCTCATCGTTAGGCCGCGTTACCATTGGGAGAGAGATACCTACTTGGCTAGAGGCTGGCAAATCTCACTGGAATGCGGGAAGCAGAAATTGAGTCTAAGGTAGTGATAATATGTCACAGTTCGGTTTTCCACAGCAAGCAACATACAGCGACAGTATGTCGCTTTCTTAGGCCGCCAACCGCGCGACTTGGTTCTATCTAAATATCTATTTTACAGGAGTTTACTATAAAGAAATCGACATCTAGGCGGTGTTGGCATTTTTTTCGCTATAAGCGTGTCCGCTATTATAGCGAAGCCAATTTAATGAAGAAAGGAAATAATCATATGAGCTTAGTTCGTTACCAAGCCCCGACTTCCGTTTTGTGGCCATCGTTCGACCGTTGGACCACCCTTCGGAATGATCTCGATACCCTGTTTGATCTGCCTTTCTGGGCAGGCTCAAGCCGTCAATCGCAGCTGTTCAGCGGTTGGGCTCCCGCGCTGGATCTTCATCAGAACAACGACAACATCGTTGCGCTAGTGGAGCTCCCGGGAATGCGGAAAGAGGATATCGATATTTCGCTTCAGGACGGAATGCTGATCATCAGCGGTGAGCGCAAAGAGGAAACCAAAGAAGGAAATGGCGCCACTCGCACAGAACGTTACACAGGTAAGTTCCGCCGCAGCATTACCCTCCCAAGCCGCGTCGACATGAACAACGTTAGCGCCACTTACAAGGATGGCATTCTAACTGTGACGCTCCCGAAAGCGGAGGAAGCGAAGCCGAAGCAGATAAAAATCAATTCTAAATAATCAGATCTCAGAAAGGAAAAAATCGAATGAACACTTTAGTTCGCGAGAATCGTAACGTTAGCAATGGTGACCGGCCCACGCCGGAGCAGTTCATCACGCCAGCGGCAACCGTTCGCGAAAGTGCCGACGGCTACACCCTCCAGGTAGAAATGCCCGGCGTGAATAAGGAGAACCTCGAGATGTG
>AR_comb_assmDRAFT_10131357_pt1 | contig 11785 bp, 11 predicted proteins | sample ArasoioldDNA_FD_10543 | JGI IMG/M metagenome (IMG submission 10543) | reverse complement strand
GGTATTCCTGCTGCATACTTCTCCAGTCAAACTGGTGAATATCTTCGGGCAATTGTTTGCTTTGTTCATTCCAGTTAACCATCTTTAGATAAATATTCCGGCGGTGTTCATGACTTGAAAAGGCGAGTTGGAAAATATAAAGAATATATACACGTTCTTTATAATCATTCACGTAGCAACCATAAAGTGATGCAATTTCAAAAAGCAATTTAAGTTTTAAACCAAGTAATAAGGGGAAATCAGCAAGACCAAGTAATATACCGCCGGCACCGGTAATACCGCCTTCTGCTGCTGCCGTAGTCATATAGAATTTGATCCGTTCATCTATTCGTGCTTCCTTTACTTCGAGAGATGCATTTTGCAAAGGTTTGCCCGTGGTAAGCTCCGCGCCAAATAACACTGTACGTATCATTTGTTTTATTGCAGTTGTAATGACCTTGTGAACTTTTTCAGGTATAATGCGATTCATTCTATCCTGCATGTTCTTTGCCATCTTATTAAGGAGTGTGGGCTTATGCAGCATTGCTTTCTGCCATGCCTTCAATTCATGAAGCGCTTTTTCTTCATATTGATTGCTGGTGTTTTTCATGCAGCAAAGTTAGCAAGATGTGATGGTTTCAAGTCGAGCCACAAGCAATATCAATCGGCAATAAGTAAAAAATTATTCAGCGATCAAATTATTCAACTATACCCTGTTATTATTAACATGCTGTTGTGTGGATGGATTCATTTGATAAGTAAGAATATCACCACTTTTCAAAATCTCAACGATGCGGTAGCCACGATATGCTGTACCCCAGTCGCCGGCCACATGTGAATCGAAGAAATAGTATTTATTATTATGTTCTTTTACATTGTCCTGGTCGTGATCATGACCATGAAATATTGCTTTTAGATTATTTTGTTTATCAAATAATTCAACAAGTTCGGGACAGGGAAGCCCATTTTTTGTCCAGCTAAATGGTGTAATATGCATAAAGATGAACAAAAGTTTTTTAGATTGATAGCCGGATAGTTGCTCTTTTGTCCAATTGATATCGGGGCAAATATATTTTCCTTTATCATCGGCAGTATTAAGAACAAGGAAGGTTGCATCCTTTTCTCCAAATGCAAAATGCCAGGGCATATTCCATACTTTTTGCCAGTTGCTTTCGTCCGTTTGGTCATGATTGCCATGCGATACATAATAACGCATTTGCAGCTGGTCCCATTTCTGTTTTACCTGGGGGAGAAAACTCGCATCGTTATGAAAAAGGTCTCCGTTAATAACAGTGAAATTTATTCCTCTTGTTTTGTGTTCAGCATTGATCCATGATATCATTTCATCATGATAAGATTCATATAGCGTATCAACTTGCCCATAATGCCCGTCTGATGCAACGGCAATACGCAGTCGTATTTTATCACGTGACGGAAGACCAAAATTATTAGTGGTAAAAGACTGCAGAGAATTGCCTGCACCAATTACAACAGCACCCTGCAGTGTTAGCTTTAAAAAATCTCTTCGTGAAAATGACATAGTTGTATGCATTATTGCTCTAAGTAAAGAAAGAAAAATGAAGAGAATATTAAATTTTAGTTTGCAGTTTTCGGTATGCGCAGTTTCAGGTTTCCAGTGGTCCGACTTTCATTCAGAAATAAATAAAATTTCTGCCTGAAACAGAAGAAGTCAGTTTTAAAATTAATTTTTCTTATATTGGTGAATTGGATTACCGGTTTGTGTTTGGCCAGATCCGTGGTTGCTCGTTCTGAAATTATCTTTACCAACTAATTGAGAGATATGCTTTATTTAGCGCAGGCTTATTGACAACAAACCCGGTTAAACTCAATTTTAGCGAAGTGATTTCTTTTTATAAATAATCAAATTATGACACTATGAAAAAGTATGCTATCATGCTGATCATACAATCAGCATTTATCTTTTCTGCATTATCCATTGGAAATACTGCAACAGCCCAGTCAAAGAAGGATTCTTCATTGATTGAAGACTGCCAGGCCGGAAAAAAAGACTTTCTACGCACAGACGAGCTAATGAAAAATCTTTTTGAAAATGCATATGGGTATGCAATGTTTCCCGGCATCGGTAAAGGAGCGGTAGGTGTTGGCGGTGCCGCGGGAAATGGTATTGTTTATGAAAAAGGAAAGATCATCGGTAAGGCCAAAATGACCCAGGTAACTGTAGGTTTTCAATTTGGCGGACAGGCATACCGGGAAGTAATATTTTTTGAAGACAAAGAAACGCTCAACCGGTTTAAAAAAAATAATATCGAATTTTCTGCAGAGGCCTCTGCGGTTGCCGCTACAGTCGGCGCTTCTGCAAAGGCAAAATATGCCCATGGAGTCATGATATTCACCCAGGAAAAAGCCGGCCTCATGTATGAAGCGTCAATAGGGGGGCAAAAATTTAAGTTTACAGCATTTTAAAAAATAATGAAAGAAAAATGCAGAGATAATCTGCTATGTAATCTCTTATCTTTTATATTTCTCAAATGAATACACCAGGTTCCAGTCCTTTTTCATATCAACAACAATCCATTTGTATTTTGGTGCATCATCCAATGCTTTTTCCAAATGGCCAATAGATGATTGCCTGTCATAGGCCCATTCACGGAGCGAATCGGTATGGTGAATGATCATCTCAAAATGAGGAAGCGAAGAAGCACTTGTATATTGTAGCATTTCGTAATCGCCATCCGAATTGCCGGCGGTAAATACTGGTCTTTTACCAATGAACTGGTGAATGCCCACAGGTTTGCCATCTTTATCATCAATAAAATTTATTTCCGGCAGACGTATAAGCTCAGGCTTATTATCGATCACCGTGTATTTTACTTTTCCATTGCTTCCAATCACATCCTCCTTCGGAATACCGTAAACATTTTGTGTCCATGGTCGCATAAAATCAGCGCCGCCTCCCGATACAATAAAAGTTTTATAATTATTTACACGCAGGTAACTGAGTAGTTCCAGCATAGGCTCATATACCATTTCCTTGTAAGGCTTATGAATGACCGGATGCTTTGCTGTGGCTATCCATTTGGTTACAAGGGAATCAAATTCATCTGTGCTGATGTTTGTTGACGTCGCAATTATTAAAGCCGCAATCGCCCTCTCGCCACCGGCTAAAGCAGTCTTAAGATCACCATTCAATACAGATTTAAAAGGTTCTTTTGTTTTCCACTCCGGATGCTGCGGTGCTAATGCCTTTACGCGATCTAACACAAAGGCAAGCTGAAAATAAATAGGTTGCTCGCTCCATAAAGTGCCGTCATTGTCAAAACATGCGATACGCTCTTCAACAGGTATAAAGTCAGGGCTTCCTTCTTTGATTGTTTTGTCAACAAAATTAATAATAGCTTTTTTTGTTGGGCCTTCATTCCAGGATGGAAGCGGGTCTGTACCACTTGTTGAGGCTTTCCCCATTTGTTTCGGTTGCACTTTAGATTCACAGGAAAAGAACAGGAGATAAACACATGAAAAAATGAGTATGAAAAAAAGACGCATAGTTTATTAATTATAAATTGTATTATAAGCAATCATTAGGTGGCATAGGCTAAAATACCACAATAAACCTGTGAATTAAAAAGCTTCACAAGTTTGATCCTGGAAATAATACAATCTGTACATATAACCGTTAAATGAAGACAGCGCCAATGTTATGACCAGTGTAACAGTAAAACCTTTTATTTTTTATTGAAGATAAAATCTTGCAGTTCCTTTTCTAAATCCTTACGGATATCATCATATTCCTTTATAGTGCTTTGTTTTTCGCTAAACTCATTTCGATATTTATGCAAAATATTTAAACATAAAAAATAATCTGCACACAGAGCCCTGAAATCAGAATCGTTTTTGTATAACACATCAATTCTATCACTTTGACCTGGAAACTTATCCATTATAAACACAAGTTCCGGATGAAGAGCTTCCATAGCAACACGTTTATATTTTAAATAATCTAATCATGATTGAGATAAGCTTCTGCACGCTTAGTTTTAACTAATGTAATCCTTACTCTTTTCATAAGTAACAATTTGCCTTATTTAACCGTAAATCCTAAACGGGTATGCTAGCGGGCTAAACAAATAAATTCTATTGTCACTAAGATGGTATCTGCAATAAAATAATTCTCTAAAAAAAATTGGGGCTGAAATTTTAAATGTGCATTTTATTTTTAGTGATCGGTTATTGCTGTAAGACTCAACCGAATGTGTTATTGTAAATTTAATATGTCGTTAACTGCTGTTTGTTTAGTTTTATCAAACTAAAATAGTAACTACTGATTTCAATTCAAATTCTTTAGGCTATTTAACCGTAAAGTTGAACAACTGTGGAGAGTGTGAAAGAGGGATAAATAACTACTGAATAACCTCAAGAGGTTTGATAACAGCATAACCTAGAAAATGGAATCCTTCTACACCACAATTGCTTTGTTAACAGCGGGAGTTTCCCTTGCTACCGGACTGATAAACCTGTTTACTGGTTTGCATAAAGATGGAGATAAGGTTGACGTAATTTTTGGCATCATGGGCATCTCCCTGTTCATTTTCATTTTGATACCCCCGGTTGGCTTTATATCGCTTGATAAAGCTCCTTATCCTGTTGAGATTGAAATCAAAAGAATATTTATCTGGGCTTATTATGCATTAATCCCCTGGTTCATTCAATTATATACTGATTATAAAAAAAGAGCTATACCAATAACCATTAATGTATTAGCGGTGATAAGTTATATAACGATGGCCTTTACAAGAGTAGATGGTATGAGACCATTGTGGGTAATGATTGCAGTTATTGGATTTGTATTGATCTTATATTATGGATTGACCGCTTCGTTAAAACAGATAAAAATGCAGAAACGAAAAGAGGGAGGTTGGCTTTTATCCGCAATGATCATTTACGGAATACTTTTTATTGTCGCCGCCATTAACCAGCTTGGCAACAATCATTTTGGAAATCCTTTAGGCACCAAACTGTTTTTCCCGTTTCATCTCAATACGCTTGCATTTATGGTGATCATGGGTATTCGTTTAAGAGCAACTACTTTTGAAAAGTACAGGCTGGAAAAATTATTGAGATGGCGCGATACACGATGGAACTCCCTGGTTCAGGACATGCAGCTTATTATTGTGGAGTTTGACAAAGAGGGAAAAATTAAGTATGTCAACCGCTATGCCACAAAAGCACTTGGATATAGCTCAGAAACAGAATTATTGAATAAGAACTGGTTTGAGACTTGTTTGCCGGTAAATGAGGCAGCTACTATAAAAATAATTTTTGACCAGATGATCAGGCAGGAAAAGGTGACACCCTTTCATAAGAACAGGATCAGGGCAAAAGATGCCAGTGAGAAAATTGTAAACTGGACAAATGTTTTGGTTTATAATAAGAGAGAAGAATTAACAGGGGCACTTAGTATTGGAGCAGATATTACTGAACAGGAAAAGGCATTAGAACGGATAGAGACATTAAAGACCGAACTTGAGAAAGAGAATTTGCGGCCCAGTGAACAGCAATTAATTGAAGAATTGGAACATGGAATAATAGGCCGTTGCGAAGCTATTATTTATGCTATTCAAAAGACAAAGCAGGTAGCGACAACGAATGCTACCGTTCTTCTGGAAGGCGAAACAGGTGTTGGAAAAGAATTATTCGCAGATTTTATTCATAAGCACAGTTCCCGTAATAATAAGATCATTGTAAAAATCAATTGCGCAGCCCTCCCCCCCGAATTGATTGAAAGCGAGCTATTCGGTCATGAAAAGGGTGCTTTCACCGGCGCTTTGCAGATGCGTAAAGGCAAATTTGAACTCGCTGACGGAGGAACAATTTTCCTGGATGAAATTGGTGAATTGCCCCTGCCATTGCAGCCAAAACTGTTGAGGGTGTTGCAAAGCGGCGAGCTTGAAAGAATAGGAGCGCAACAAACAATCAAAGTGGATGTAAGGATTATTTCGGCAACAAACAGGGATCTTCATAAAGAAGTAAAAGAGGGCCGTTTTCGTGAAGATCTTTATTACCGATTAAATGTGTTTCCCATTACTATTCCCGCATTACGTAACCGAAAGGAGGATATTCCATCATTGGTCAGTCATTTTGTAAACCGGTTTGCAAATGAGCATGGTAAGCAAATAGAAAATATATCAAAAGCTGATATAGTACGTCTTACTGAGTACCGATGGCCCGGAAACATTCGTGAACTTATCAATGTGATTGAACGCTCAATTATTTCTACAAGCGGAGACACATTAAAATTGGATTGGTTCAACACCCTTAATTTGCCCACGGACGCAAATGATGCTGCTTCAATCGAAGAAGTAGAAAGATTGCATATCCTGAAAGTACTCAAAGATTGCAGGTGGAAAATAAATGGTGATGACGGAGCTGCAGCAAAGTTAGGTCTTCATCCAAATACGTTACGTTCGAGAATGAAAAAACTGAGCATTACAAGAGCGGAAGTTTAATATAATTTCAGTTGTCAGTCCCTTTCGGTTTTCCTGTTCGATTTCTGTCTTTTGGTGTTCACTTTCTGTTCTATATCGCTTGCCCGTTGTGCCGTTGCTAATTTTTTGCATTTTTAATAACGATATTTCGTGAGCCGGTAGCTTTTTCGTCACTGTTTTGTCTTTATAATTTCCTCCATTTTTTTATTTTAAAATAAATGTCTTTTCAAAATCAAATAGTTAGTTGTTAGATTCAGTGTAGGGGTTTTCATTGGCACATAAGTTGAATATTATAACGCCGTTATTTATCCTGATGCTCCCTGCAAACTAACTATGCTTATGTACTATCTAAAATTATCAGGTTTCATTCCGGAAGATAAACAACAGGAGTTTGAACAAACTTATCGTTTGGTAAGCACACAAATTCCCAGGATATGCAAGGGCTACAGTATATCAAAGGACGGCTTAGATGAGGGTATCTATCATTTTATTTCGTATTGGCCCTTTGAGCATTCACTTGAGTCGTTTTCTCACTCGCCATCTTTCATGATGTTAACGGGTGCCTTTAAAACTTTAGGTGAATTGTATGAGAATGTAAGTGGAGAGATAACGCAAGTCAAACATTAATCCCAAAAAAAATTTGATTCAACCCGAGAATCCAATCCTGTTGAAGTAACCAGAATGATTAGAATCATCATTTAAGTGATTAGCATCATTAATAATGCTAATATTGGGGATCAATTTGCTTCAATAAACCTAACTATTATGAATACCAATTTAATCACTTCGGAGATCACTTTTTCCAGGGAGGAAATTAACCAACAGCTGCAAAAAATATTGTCCGATCCTATCTTTGCCGTTTCTGATATCCTCAAACGTTTTCTTTCCTTTATTGTCGAAGAAACTTTTGCTGGTCACTCAAACCAGTTGAAAGAATATACTATCGGCGTCAAGGTATTAAACAAGCCGATTGGCTTTAACCCGCAGCAGGATGCAATTGTAAGAATTCATGCGGGCAGGCTGAGACGTGCATTAAACCAATATTACAAAAATGCGGGCGCTGCAGAATCGCTTCGTCTTTCGATCCCTAAAGGAAGTTATGTTCCTGTGTTTGGGGATAACAGCGACGTATCACACGAAGACATAGAAGCATACAGTGAATATGCAACGACCTATAAATCTAAAGTAGTTGCAGTAATGCCCTTTCGTCATTTTGAAAAGGATGCGACGAAAATTTTATTTGCCGATGGATTGGGCGTGCAGCTATCTACTGTATTGAGCAGCTTTAAAAATCTTTCAATAATTGCTTACTATACTATGCGCCGCATGGCTGAAAGCAGTTTGGATATAAAAGAAATAGCTTCTTCATTGGGAGCACAATATGTGATCACCGGGGACATACAATCTCAAAAAGAACGTGTACGTGTCAATGTGCAGTTGATCAATACAGAAACGAGTGAACAGGTATGGAGCCGGATGTTTGAGTTCAGGTTAACTACTGCAAACATATTCGACGCCGAAGATAATGTTGTCAGAGAGATAGTTGCGATGTTTGAAGATTATTTCGGCCTGGTTGTTAAAAAGGCAACACAAGTGCCGGTAATTGCTGTCGCTTAAAAGGCACAATGGGAAGTTGCCACGGACTGCACTGAAATTCACGTAGTTTCCAAAATATTGAACACAAGCCTGCTAAAATGCTATTGATGCAGCATGCCAGTATATCAATCTTCAGAATTTTTTTTCCATTTATCGGTTAAATAAACTTTTTAAAAACTATTTTAGTTTAATAGCCATATTTTGCGTACAAATAAACTGTTTCAAAACTTAAAAAACCTACGTTATGAAAAAACTGTTGACGCCTATCTGCATGTTTCTATTTTTTTCAGTTTCTGCCCAGGTTACTAAAGATGATGTAAACCTTATACAGGCAATGTATGGAAAAGATAAACGAGACCTGATGCAGGAGTACATGAAGTTTGATGATTCCACCAAAGCAAATGCATTTTGGAAATTATACGATCAGTATGAAGCAGAAAGAAAAAAATTAGGACAGGATTTTATTGGCATTTTACAGGATTATGCAGACAACTATGAAAAACTTGATGATAAAAAAGCCGATGATTTGGTTACGCGGACCTCGGCCAATAACATAGCTTATGAAAACTTATACAGCAAATACTATAAAAAAATGAAACCAGCTGTCGGAGCATTAAAAGCAAGCCAATTCTTTCAACTGGAAGGTTATTTGAGAAGTGCAATAAAGACCTCTATTCTTGACGATATACCCTTTATTGGGGAAATTGACAAAACAAAGAAACCAACAGTAAACCAGCAGTAAATTAATTGGAACTGGTTGAAGGTGACATCACTTTAAATGCAGCACGAAAGACTCATTCCGGCCGGTTCATCAGGCGGGCAAGTAAATCCCGCCTGTTCGTCGGCAGTGCATACATCTGCTAAAAAAAGTCGCAAAAAAAATCTATCACTAAACATCTAAAACGCTTCCCCCAAATTTATGTAGAGACCATAAAAATTTTGACTGAAAGCAAAATCAAGAGCAACATTGGAGCCAGAATATTTATTGAATTTTATTCTCAGCCCGAATCCTGCTGCAGGGTGAAAAACAGAAAACTTTTGTGTATAAAATTCAGAGGCACCTAAACAATTTACAAAAGCGACTCCCCCCCAAAAACCATTTTGACTAATATCAAAACGAAATTCACTTTCACCATAAATCAGTGCATTGCTCCTGTACCTGCTCCTGCGGATTCCGCGTGGATAAGCTGTGTAATCCCAGCCATTGGCAGGCAGATCGAGATAGGGCACATTGCCACTTAGCCTTGTCCAATAGTAGCCTCGAAAAGCAAGCAATTTTCTTTTATCACTTTTGATGAGAAGGTAGATCCTCGCGTCTGCAAATAAGGATTGCCAGCTATAATCGCTACCCAGCCATTCCGGATTATTTCTGTAAACAAGACTGAAATATTTTCCACCCGGAGGATTGATGGAATTTTTTCTTGAGTCATATAAAGCTTGTAAAGTAAATCCTGATGATTTAGAAGAAGAAACTGTGCCATAAGGATAGCTTGAAAGATTCGAGGATTTCGAACTGTCTTCCAGTTCCTCCTTAATGTTATAATAACGGTCAAAACGATAGCCGATGCCTGCAGATAATGAACCCGCTATTTTTTTGAGTGCGCTTTGATAGAATCTTATGTATTGAAAATTTAAAATGCTGCGATTATCTTCGGGTGAGTTGCCTCCCAGTCCCCATGTGTAATCAGGATAATTGAAATATCTTATTTCACCTGAAATATTAGCAATATTATTTTTTAGCCAGACTGATGATTTTAAGGAAATCAGAATTTTACCGGTAGTTGTGAACACGGGAGTAAAGTCAACGGTTGATAGATTAGTTGTGTCGTTGTTCCCGGTATAAAAAGCCGCATTTAATGTAGTTACCACGGCCGCCCCGCCTCCCGGAACAGAGGCACCTGCTGGCAAAAGCGAAAAATTTATTTTTTTAGTCGAACGAGGTCTTCGGGTAGTGTCAATATTGAAAATTCTGATTGCTATTTCTATAAGGTCTGCTGGCGGCAAAGTTTTCGCTTGATTGATTTGTTTAAAAGATATGTCTTTCGGTTTTAAGGAATCTGCCTGCGCAGAAACTTTTGTGCAAAAAAGAAAACAATAAAACGCAAATAGCGTGTATATGAGTTTTGAAAAATTCATCGTAAAAGGGCAAAGTAATCAATCATTTCCTCAATAAGATATTCATTTAACCGTTTCATGAAACGCGCAGAAAAATTATTCTGTATTTTTCCATTATATTGGTTTGGCAATAAAATCAGAGCAGGGCCAAAAACTTTTTGTTTATGAGGCACAAATCATTTTTCATCTTTCAACAATAAATTTTTGAAACAAAGATTTTTTCTCAGCACATTCTTTATTCTTTTGATTTTCCTTCATGGGAACGCGCAGGATACTATTCCAATACATCTGCGTGAACCTGTACCCGATAGTTTATCACAGCAAAAGGATTTAATGGATGTGATAAAGAAAATCTTTCCTCCGAAAAAAATTGATACCGTAAAAAAAACATCCAGTGTTGCCGTTTTGCCGGCAATTGGTTATAATCCCAGCATCGGATTTTTGTTAGGAATAAATTTTTTAAAAACATTTTACAGGGGAGATCCTTCAACCACCAGACTTTCCACCAGTCAGTTGGATTTTTCTTATACAACAAAAAATTTGATCATAGCGAGATTCAGAACGAATATTTTTACAAAAGATAACAAATATAATCTCCAGGGAAACTGGCAATACACCAGGAATTACGTAAATGATTTTGGTTTGGGTGCTGATGCAAGAAGAGACCCCCCTGTGAATTATCCTATTCGCTTCAATTATTTCCGGTTAACAGAAAAAGTGTACCGCAACCTTGGTAATAATTTTTATGCAGGAGCGGGTGTAAGTTTTGATCTGAGGAATGATATTGATGATCAACATTATGATAGTGTTACAAATACACCCCATCATGAATATAGTGTTGACAAGGGTTTTGATCCTGATAACTATTTTGTGAATGGGATCATCCTAAACGTGCAATACAACACAAAAGAACACCCCAACCGTTCATTTGGAGGAATGTATGCAGACTTTAATATTCGATACAACACAAAGGTTCTAGGCAGTTCAAAAGAGTCAGGGCAATTATATACTGAATTAAGAAAGTACTTCAGTATTTCCAAGAAAAATCCCGAACATGTGATTGCATTATGGTATTGGGGCAGTTATATTTTATGGGGTAAAATCCCTTATCTCGAACTTCCCGCAACGGAGTACGACACGTACAACCGGAGCGGCCGCGGGTACACACTTGGCAGGTTTCGCGGACCTAGTTTTGCGGATTTTGAAATGGAGTACAGGTTCCCGATCAGTCAGCGAACAAAACTATTCAGTGGTGTCCTATTTACTAATTTTCAAACGGGTTCAGATGAAAACAATGCAGGGATTTTCAAATACTTCGAACCTGCGGCAGGATTGGGTTTACGCATATTGTTCAACAAAAAATCCCGCACCAATATTTGTCTTGATTACGCCTGGGGAAAATATGGTGCTTCCGGAGTATTCTTTGCTTTAAATGAAGCGTTTTAATTTTTTTATCACTCATGAGTCACGCCAGGCTAATGTAAAATCCATGCTATAAAACAGCCGTTTCTAACGGTTTAGTAACTGATATTCTTTTACAAGTATTCTTCGAATCGTACAGTTCAAAAAATCATGGTAAAATAATAAGCAGAATGCTGGTATAACTTTTTAGGCAGAAGTTTTACAGGCAA
>AR_comb_assmDRAFT_10277764_pt1 | contig 11790 bp, 9 predicted proteins | sample ArasoioldDNA_FD_10543 | JGI IMG/M metagenome (IMG submission 10543) | reverse complement strand
CGGGTCCGTGTGGTGTCCATTCCCGATTTCAGCGTCGAGCTCTGCGGCGGGACGCACGTCCGGGCGACCGGCGACATCGGCCCGTTCGTCATCACGGAGGAGTCGAGCGTCGCCGCGGGTGTTCGCCGGATCGAAGCTTTCACCGGCGCCGGCGCCGTCGACTACGTGCAGCAGCGCGACGCGGCGCTTGAACAGACGACCGATCTGCTTGGTGTGCCGCCGGAACAAGCCCCAGAGGCGGTCGCGAAACTTCAAGCTGACGCCAAGCGTCTGGCGCGGGAGAACGAACAGCTCAAAATGAAGCTGGCCCTCGGCGGAGGCGCGTCCGGAAAAAGTCAGGACGATGACGTCGTCGCCGTCGGAGATTCCAAGCTGATCGCGCGCCACGTCAGCGGTCTCGAAAAAGCCGCGCTGCGGAGCTTGTCGGACTCGCTCCGCGATCGTGTCAAGCGTGGCGTCGTCGTGCTCGCCGCCGACGACGGGACGAAGGTGCACCTCCTGGTAAGCGTGACGAAAGACCTGACGGATCGCGTCAGCGCCGGCCAGCTCGTCAAGGAACTGGCGCCGATTGTCGGCGGCGGGGGCGGCGGCCGCCCGGACTTCGCCGAGGCCGGCGGCAAGGATCCGGCGCGCATCGGCGACCTGCTCGCGCGCGCGCGCGAGCGTGTCACCGAGCTGATTGGGTAGCTGCACTCCTCGGCCGGGCGTCTGCCCGAGCGACAGCTAGTGCTTGCGTGTGTATATCAATTTTTGATATATCAGAACCTGATCATGGCCGACGATTCGCTGACCGCGCTGTTGCCGCTGTCCCCTGCCGTCTTCCACATCCTGCTGGCGTTGGCGGACGATGATCGGCACGGCTACGCCATCATGCGCGATATCGAACAGCGCACGGATGGCGTGGTCCGCGTGGGGCCCGGCATGCTGTACGGGTCCGTCAAATGGTTGTTGCGTGACGGGTTCATCGAAGAAACCTCGCGGCGAGTGCGTACCGGCGGCGATGAACGCCGCCGCTATTACCGGCTGACTGCCTCGGGACGCGCGTTGCTCAAGGCCGAAGCGGCACGGCTCGAAGCAGCGGTCGGTCTCGCGCGCGCGCGCCGCGTGCTCGCGCGAAAGGTCTGACCGGTCATGAGCGCGCAGATCGTCCGCCTGCTGCTTCTGCTGTATCCACCCTCGCTCAGACGCGAGCACGGGACGGAGATCGCCTTGACGGTGTCAGAGGCCTGGCGCGCGCAACGCAGCTGGCGTGCCCGGGCGCGGCTCGCGGCGCATCTCGTCGCGGACGTCGTGTCGAGTTGGCCGCGCGCCTCGAAGTCGAGGCCACGCCGGCCGCCGCCTTCGCCGGACTCCCGCCGGCCCGTGCTGCTCGGTCTATGGGGCGACATTAAGTCAGCGGTTCGGCTGTGGTCGTACTCGCCGATGTTCGTCGTGGCGGCGGTGCTCACCCTTTCGCTCGGCATCGGAACCGCGACCGCGATTTTCAGCCTCGCGGACGCCGCGCTGCTCCATCCGCTTCCGATCCCGGACGTCGATCGGATCGTGCAGTCGCGATGGTCGTGGTCTCACGCCGACTTCCGCGATCTCGAGGCACGCCAGCAGGTGTTCTCCGAGCTCGCGGCATGGACCGGTCTCGATCTCGGTCTCGAGCACGACGGTCAGGCGCTGGCGCTGAAGGCTGCGGGCGTCAGCGGCGGCTTTTTCCGGCTGGCCGGCCAGCGCGCGGTCGCCGGCCGGCTGCTCGGCGAAGCCGACGATCGCCGCGCCGGCCCGATCGTCGCCGTCCTGAGCGAACGTGTCTGGGATCGTGTCTTCCGGCGCGACTCGTCGGTTGTCGGATCGACGCTTCACATCAACCGCAAGCCGGTGCTCATCGTCGGCATCGTCCCACGCGCGTTTCGCGGGCTGTCCTTGCGAGAAGCGCCCGAGGTCTTCGTCCCGATGTCGGTCCTGCCGGAACTGGCGACGGGCTTTCTTTCGCGGCCGAACCTCCTCGATGCGCGGAACGTCGTCTGGCTTCAGGTCGCCGGCCGGCTTCGAGATGGCGTCACGCTCGGACAGGCGGAGGATCAAGTCGACGGCATCTACCGTCAGGTGCACCCGTCCGAGAAGGCGTCGAAAGCCGCCCCACGCATCATCCTGATCTCGGCGGTCGCGCGAGCGATCGGCCTCGACTCGTCGGAGGAACTTCGGCGCTTCGTCGCCGTGCTCACGGGCGCCACCGTCGTGGCCCTGCTGCTCTCCTGCGCCACTGTCGCTAACCTGCTGCTGGTCAGGGCGGAACGCCGCCGGCGTGAATTTGCCGTGCGCACCGCCCTCGGCGCGAGCCGCTTCCGGACACTGCGGTTGCTGCTCACCGAGAGTCTGCTGATCGGAGCTGCCGCCGGCGTTGCCAGCCTCGTCGTCGCCCGCGTCACGGCGTCGTTGCTAGGCACGTTCAGCCTGCCTGGCCGCATCGCGATTGCCGATCTCGATCTCACGCTGAACCCGACCGTGCTCGCGCTGGCGATTGGTCTGGGACTCGTCACCAGCATCGTGTGCGGCTGCGCGCCACTGTGGCACGTGTCGCACGCGACACTGACGACGGCGCTGCGCGCCGGCGATCGGGGATCGGCGCGCCAGCCGCTGCGATCGGTCCTCGTCGCGGGGCAGCTTGGCCTGTGCGTGGTACTGGCGGGCGGCAGCCTCACCTTTGCGCGCGCGGTCCGGCAGGCCCTGACCGTTGACCTGGGCTTCGATACACGGCATACGGCGCGCGTGACCATCGATCCGGCGCTCGTGAGATACGGCCCCGGTCAGAGGATCGATCTGCAATCGAGGATCCTCGAGACGTTCCGGAGCGCGCCGTGGGTTCAGGCCGCCGGGTGGTCCGTCGCGCTGCCGTTGCAAGGTCGGATGCAATGGCTGGTCGAAGTCGACGGGTACGCAGCCTCTGAGGTGCTCAATCCGGACGCCAACGTCGTTTCCGACGGTTACTTCGAAGTCCTCGGGATTCCGCTCATCGCGGGCCGGACGTTCGCTGCCTCAGATTCAGAGCAATCGGAACGGGTTGCCGTCATCAGCCAGGCCCTCGCCCGGAAATGCTGGCCGGGTGGACGGGCCGTCGGCGGCCGCGTCGCACTCGATCCCACTCCCGCCAACAAACAATGGGCCACGGTCATCGGGATCGTCGGGGACGTCCGTCGCGGCCTCGAGCGTCAGGCCGAGCCGATGATCTACGTGCCGCTCTCACAACACGGGAACATGGCGGAGTTCAACGGACAGCATCTCTTCGTCCGCTCCACCCAGCCGGCGGAGACCGCGGCCCGCGAGAGCGCCGCACTCGTCCGGCGAGTCGATCCGATCGTGCCGATCACGCGAGTCGACACGATGCTCGACCAGGTCAAAGGCGCAGCCACGTCACATCGCCTCGGGTTGACGCTCTTCGGAGCGTTCACATCGCTTGCGGTCGTCCTCAGCGCGCTCGGCGTCTATGCCGTCGTCACGTTCGCGGTGGCACGACGCACGAAGGAGATCGGCATCCGGCTGGCGCTCGGCGCCGACCGCGGCGGTGTCCTGCGGCTCGTCGTCCGGCAGGGTGCGTGGCCGGTGAGTGTGGGGCTCGGGACAGGCGTCGCCGTTTTCTGGCTGCTCTCCGGCGCGCTTCGGCAGTTCGCGCTGTCGCAACCCGTCTTCGATGGCGTCACGATCGCCGCCATGGTCGGCGGTGCCGGGCTTCTCGCGCTCTTGGCGATGATCGTTCCGGCCCGCCGCGCGCTCGGCGTGGACCCCGCGATGACGCTCCGACAGGAGTAGCGTTACCAGCCGTATCCGACTGTCAGCTGGAATGTCCGGAACTTTGCTTCGAAGTTAGGATCGTCGTACGCGTTCGTGAGTCCGAACACGTACCGCGCGTCAACGAGCCAGTGCCGGCTCAGCGAGACCTCGCCGCCGACTGCGAGCCCGAACTCGATCGGCTTGTAGAGTTCTTTGATGTCTTCCGACTGATCGTTGATCACCTCGTGCGCGCTCAATCTCGCGCCGAGGACGCCGCCGCCGAGGACGTGGACCGCCTGACCGCCGCGGCCCGTCGCGATGCGATACCGCACGAGCACCGGCAGCTCGAAGAAGTTCAGGTCGTCGCGGATGTTGTCTTCGAACGAAATGCGCCGCTGCGCGAAGAGACCTTCGATCTGCAGCGGGATTCCGATCAGCCGCAGCCTGAAAAACGCGCCCGCGACGGCGCTCGACTTGGCCGACGTCTTGAGATCCTGGAAGTCGATGTTGGCCAGATTGAGGCCGCCCTTGACGCCCCACGTCTGCGCATCGGCACGGCCGGCGACGGCAAGACTCGCCGCGAAGGCTACCGCCACGACCAGCCGGCGAGCAACGCTGCGCGCCCGACGATCACTGCGCACGCGGAATCCTTTCGGTGCGCATCGCCGCGTGGTAGACGAACGACGCGAGGATGATCGCCGTCTGCTTGAGATCCTGCTCCTTCACGCGATCGGCGGTATCGACGTTCGTGTGATGCTCGCGCACGTCATATCCGACGTAGTCCTGGATCGGATTGAAACCGGGCATCCCTTCGCGGGTGAAGCTGAGATGATCGGTGTTTCCGATCCCCTGCATCACGTTCCGGCGCGCACCGAGCTCCTTGTCGACGAACGGCGCGAGCCAGGCGTCGAAGATGGGCCGGACTGCCGCGTTGCCCTCGAGATACCAGCCGTAGATCGGACCCTTGCCGGGATCGATGTTGAAATACACGTCGAGCTTGTCGCGGGCCGCCGCGTTCGCGTCCCCGGCGAGGTAGCGCTGGACGTAGGCCCGCGATCCGAGCAGACCCTCCTCTTCCCCGCTCCACAACGCGAGACGCAGCGTCCTGCGGGGCTGGATGCCGATGGCCTTGAGAATCCGGAAGGCTTCGATCGACGCCGCCGCTCCGTCCGCGTTGTCGGTGGCGCCGGTGGCCGTGTGCCACGAGTCCAGATGGGCGCCAAGCATCACGACTTCGTCCTTGAGCCGGGCGTCGGTGCCGGGAATTTCGGCGAGGACGTTGTAGGTGTTGCGATCGGCGTCGAGAAAGCGCGCCTGCACGTTCACACGCAGTTTGACCGGCACGCCGCGCTCGAGCAGCCGCGCGATCATGTTGTAGTGCTCGCCGATGAGCACGACCTTCGGCAGCAGGTCGCTGGGCGCGTCGCGGCCGGCTTGCACGAACAGCGTCCCGTGTTCGCCGCGGCTCGGACGAAGCAGCACACCCGCTCCGCCGGCGCGGACCGCCGCGTCGATGCGCTGCTGAGGCGTCGGCGTCCCGCCCGCCGCGCCGCCCTGCCGGCCGCCGCGACCCTCGCCTCGCCCAGCCGCAGCCGCCACAAGCGGCTGGTCGGGCTGCTCGGTCGGTTGCACGCGATCGGCGCGAATGAAGTTCGTGACGATCGGCTGCGTCATGACTGCCGCGCCCTGGAGCTTCGCCTGCATGCTCTCGACGTCTTCGGGGGTCTTGCCGGCAAGCGACACGACCGACGCGACGATTTCCCCTTTCGTCGACGGGCTCCACGCCTCCGGATACCCGACAAGCGGCATGTACCGCGGTTCGACCATTTCGAGCACGAACTTGTCGAGCGTCCAGCCACGGCCGAACTCGAACGGTTCGAGCCGCGCGTTCGCGAGACCCAAGCGGGCCAGCTCGTCGCGTGCCCACTCGGCCGCCCGCTTGTGCTCCGGCGATCCGGTGAGCCGCGGACCGATGACGTCGACGAACTGATTGAACGTCGCCTGCACGCGCGATCGGTTCAGCCCTTCGTCGCGAATCTTTGCGACGACGGCGAGGTCGACGGGCTCGGCCGTCTGCGCCGTCACGACGGCGGCGCCGGCCCCGGCAAGCGCGGCGCAAAGGGCGACAGCGAGCGTCTTCATGCGAGCCTCCGTCATCGTGTGTAGATGCTGTTGAAGAGAAGCTTGAAGGTCCCGTGCGGCTGTGCGCGCTGAAGGATGTCGGCGCCGAACAGCAGCACCCGGCCTTTGCCGACCACGGCTTCCGCCGCAATCACGCCGTTCTCGAGATACTGCTGACCCCAGGCCCAGCCGCTGCGCAGCGGCGTTTTCGAATCGAACCACGCGATCGGCTTGACGCCCTTGGCTGCCGCGTCGGCACCGAGCGTCCACACGGGACTGTTGTCGAAGAAAAAGTCGGTGTAGGTCTTCATGCCCGCCGCGACCGGCCGTTCGGTATCGACGCGCGCGCGCAGGACCGATCCCGGCGCGTAGAACTTCGTCGACGGCAACCGCGCGCCGTTTTCGACGAGATGATTGTCGATCGGCAGATTCAGGTACGCGGCCAGGTTGCTCGCGGACGTGCCGAGCGCGACGACCGTCCCGCCGTTCTCGATGAACTCTTTGATGACTGGCAGCGTACGCTCGGCAGTGACCGCGCCGATTTGGTTCTTGTACTCGTCGGGAAGATTGGCGGGCGTGTTGCCGCCGCGTCCGCCGGCGCCGCCTCCGCTCCCACGGCCGGGCCCGCCGGCGCCGCCGCCGCGTCCGGCGCCAACGGCCGGGATGCCGCCTTCAACGAAGATCAGCGTGTCGTACTTCGCGTTGAGATTGCCGGCGTCCAGTTGCGGCGCGAAGACGCGATCGAACGGGAACTCGAACTGCTCCAGGATCCACCGCGTCCATCCGGCGTCGATCGATCCGCCGTACTGATCCCACAACCCGATTCGCGGACGCAGAAGCTTCGTCTCGGGGACGCGAATTGTTCCAGCCGGTACCGAGAAGTTGACGCCGCGATCGGCGGCAATCTTCTGCAGCGACGCGCGAGTGGACGGCTTGACGGCGACCAGGAACCGGCCGTCCGGCAGTCGATACACGTCTTCGTTCGCGGCGAGGAGCCGGTTTGCGGCGGCGAACGCATCGAGCTGCACCGGGCCCATCGTCACGAGCGACGCCGTAGTGGCGGGCACGGTGCCGGCGGGCGCCTTCAGATTCCAATCGGGAATCGGCTCGAACGGCCCGGTGAATCCGTCGAGAATCCGATCGAATTCGATCCCCATCTGGAACGCGAGCGTCCAGCCGGCGTTGTCGTACGGCTGGATCGGTGGCGCGCCTTGATACGGGAAGTTGTCGGGATGATCCTGCGGCTCGAACATATCGACAATGTGCGGGCGAAACGCCTGCGACGTGAAGATTGCGTACGAGCCGGCTGGATACGTCTTACCCGCGGCCGTGAAGCCGGTCTTCGCGCGGTTGACCACGATGCCCGTTTCGAGCAACGCGTTGACGAAGCGCGTGGCCGTCGCGAAATCCGGCTGCGATGACGGAATGATGTAGGCGCGCGGATCGCGATCTTCCGGCTTGTGCAGCGCCGCCCAGATCGCGTCGTCGGCCGCCTGCGTCGGGGCGCCGCCGCCGCGTCCGCCGGCGCCGCCGCCTTGCTCCTGAACCGCGGCGAACCGGTGCGGCCGGACCGTCCAGGTGTCGCGGCTGCCGCGCTCGATCGAGTTCTTGCCCATCACATAGCGGTTGTAGAGAAAGTTCTCCTTCATCTTCGACGCGATGTCGAGGACGCCGCGATTGCACGCGACCGAGTACTCGATCGACTGCCGGAAATGCCACTCCTGCGGCGGGACCGGGAACGTCAGATCGCTCGTCGGAATCTGGCGGTTCATCACGAACGGCACGCGCATCGGCGTCGGACTGCCGATCATTTCGGTGAGGATCGCGATCGTGTTGTGGAAGGCCGCGGTGTTGCGCAATCCGCCGTTCCACCAGCCGTCATAGGGGCCGCCGGATCGCATCGTCGCGCCGGGTTTCCCTTCGGCCGCGAGCTGCGTATGCAGGGCGATGCCGATCGTCTGGATGCCGAGGACCAGCAGCGGATCCTGGTTGTAGTTGAACGGATCGCGGAGCGGCGGCGACCACAGCACGGTGCCCTGCGGACCGCTCTGATGGTGGTTGTAGAGAATCTGCGGGAACCACTCGCGGTACAGCACGCGATTCATGTTTTCCGATTCGGCCTGCGTCGACGCAAAGAAGTCGCGATTGTTGTCGTGGCCGATGTACTTCTGGTACAGCCGCGGCAGGCTGGCGAGCGATCGCTCCTTCGGATCGGCGGCGCGCATGTACCAGTCGGCGACGAGGTCGTTGCCGTCAGGGTTCGCGTGGACGAAGAGCATGATCACGTCGTCCAGCAGCCGCATCGTCTCGTCGTCGGTGCGGCTGACCATCTGATACACCATCTCGCCGAGCTGCTGGGCGCCGAGCGATTCACTCGCGTGCAGGCCGCCGTCGATCCACACGACGGCTTTCCCTTCTTTGGCGAGCGCGCGCGCCTGCTCGTCGGTCAGCCCGTCGGCAAGCGCCAGCCGTCGTGAGATCTCCTTGTAGCGCGTGAGATTCCGGTGGTTCTGCGGCGAGGTGACGATCGCCATCAGTTGATCGCGGCCCTCGGCGGTCTTGCCGATCGACTCGACGGTCATCCGATCCGATTCGCGATCGAGCTTCTGCCAATAGGCCGCGATCTGTTTGTAATTGGCGAGAAAGTAGTCGTCGCCGAAGTTGTGCCCGAATTCCTCCTGCGGCGTCGTGATTCGCCCGGCCGCGGTCTGGGCGCGCGGTCCGGAGACCAACGGCGCCGACACGAGCAACACGACCAGAAAGGCATACCTGCGCATGACCCGGTAGTGTAGCGGGACGGGGCTATAAAATGGGGGGACGGAGGTCACCGGAGTTTCCAGGGACCTCCGTCCCCAACTGTTAATTCCTGTGGAAAAAAGCCCCGTCCCTCTCCGCCTGGACGTCTGGCTGGACGTGGCGTGCCTGTTCAAGACGAGGTCGGAGGCGCAGCGGGCGTGCAAGGGCGGCAAGGTCGATGTGAACGGGCAGGCGGCCAAGCCGCACCGCGAGATCAGGCCGGGAGATGTGATTGAGATTACGCGGCCGCTCCGCCGGCGGCAGCGCGTGGTCGTCCGGGCGACGGCCGAGAAGCACCTCCGGAAAGCCGAGGCCCGGACCCTCTATGAGGACACGACCCCGCCGCCTTCGGCCGAAGAGAAGGCCATGCTGGACCTGCTGAAGCTGGCAGGACCGCGGCGGCGGTACGCCACACAAGGCGTGCCCGACCGGCGGGAGCGCCGACGGCTGCGTCGCGCCAAGGAAGGCGATCCGGACTGAATGGTATACTTTGGTGTTTTGCTGACTGAAACGAGGACCTGCAGTGGCTACTAGACACGCGTCGGCGGTGAAAGCACATCGCCAGACTCTCAAACGAACGGCTCACAATCGCGAGCTCCGCGCCAAGCTCCGGACATCCCTGAAGGCGATCCGCAGCGCCATCAACGCCGGCGACGCCTCCGCATCCAAGGCGAGCTTCGGCGAAACGGTATCGATCATCGACAAGATGGCGAGCCGCGGGATTATTCACCGGAATGCCGCGGGACGCTACAAGTCGCGGCTCAGCAAGCAGCTCGCTGCGACGAAGTAGACCGTCAATTCTTTTGACGCGCCAGGTCGACTACCAACCGCTCCATCAGCACGCGTTCGTCGCCGCCTGAGCTCTTGAGCGCCAGATCGGTCCGCAGCAGCGCTTCGAGCGCCGGCTTGACGCGGTCTGGTCTCATCTGCGACAGCTTGGACGACACCCACCAGCGCAGCTGGCCGACCATCATGTGCACCGAGTCGCCGCGCTCGAGCCGGACGGCCGTCTCGCGCAGCGCCCGCGCGGCGTCGCCGTCGGCAATGGCGTTCACCACGCCCCATTCGTCCTCGACCGACAGGCCGGCCACGGCGATTTCGTCGACGTCCGATCGCGAAATCCGGTCCTGACCTTCGGTGTACAGCAGCAAACGGTCCAGATCACCGCGCAGCTTCGTGATGTCGCCGCCGGCGCGATCCGCGAGGAGCTGAAGCGCCGGCTGATCGATCGTCCGTCCGGCGCGTGCGATTTGATCCTGCGCGAGCGTCACCGCCGCCCGCGCGTCGCGCCGCCCCATGCCCATGGGTGACGTCAAACCGGCGAATTCGGTCACTTGCGCTTTCTCGACGACGCGCTTCGAGAAACGTCGCGTCCGGTCGACGGCGGTCGCGACGAACACGAGCGTCGTGAATGGCGCGGGGCTCGCCAGATAATCCTCGAGCGGACCGAACTCGATCGCGGCCTCTTCGGCCTCCTCTACCGTCTCGATCATCTCGGCCGCCTTCACCGATCGCTTCGGCTTCAGAAACCGCTCCGCCCGCAACACGACGACAATCCGGCGCTCCCCGAGCATGGGAAAGACCCGAGCGGCGGCCGCGATGTCGATCGGACTACCGCCGGAGTCGCCGGCGAACAACCGATCGACGGCAAACGGCCGATCGGCGGCATCGATCGTCGCTTCGATCTCGTCGACGGTCTGCTCGACGAGACGCACGTCCTCGCCGACGAGGAGGTGCAGGCTGCCGAGACGGCGCGCGGTGATGAGCTTGCGGAGGGCGCCAGGATCGAGCGACGGCATGTCTTACATGGCTTCGAAGATCGACGTCGCGAGCGTCCGCGCGAGATTCTTCGCGAGCCGTTCGACGGCGTTCGCATCCTGCCGGAAGAACGTCGCGGGGTCGCTGCCCGCTCCGGTCGGAATGTCATATTCCTCGCGGACGATCATCGACGGGTTCGCCCAGATGACCTTGTCGTTCTTGATGTCCTTGAACTCGACGCTGAGCATGACCGTCATCACGTACCCCGACGCCTGTCGGTTGTTGCTCGTGAAGGTCGTCGGCGTCGGCACCGCGCTCAGGATGATGCCCTTCAGGACGGCGTCGGCGCCGGTCGCCTCCGGAATCGTCCGATACTTTCCACGTCCCCGGAACTCTTCGCTGACGCGCTCGGTCACGATCCGGTCGATGTCCGGCCAGCTCGATCGGTTCTCGAACTGCGGAATGCCGATCACCCTGATGTGCTCCGGCAGCGATCCGCCCCGGCCTGCGAGCGTGTACCCGCACGAAGAGGCGGCAATCGCTACGGCGACGAGACTAAGCCGCCACATGTCACCCTGCTTTCTTGCGTACGACGATATTGACCAGCCGCCGATTGGCGACAACTACTTTAACGACATCCTGGCCGGCCAGGTGAGGCTTCACGTGCGGCGCGGCGAGCGCCGTCGCCTGAATGTCGGCCTCGCTCGCCTCGGCGTCGAGCGTGATGCGAGCGCGCAGCTTGCCGTTCACCTGCACGGGCACTTCGATTTCTTCCGCGCGCGCGGCGTCCTCGTCGACAGCCGGCCATCCGGCGGCGACCACGCCGCTGGGCGATCCGTCGGCGGCCTCGCGAGCCGTCTCCGGCCGCAGGCGCGTCCAGAGCTCCTCCGAGAGATGCGGCGTAAAGGGTGCGAGCATCAGCACGAGCGATTCGATGGCCTCACGCAGGACGGCGCCGGTTTCCGGCCGGTAAATCACGGGCGGCGGCTGATCGTCGCGGCCGGTCGGCCGGATGCCGAGCCGATCGCAGAACGTGTACATGTCGTTCACCAGCTCCATCAACGCCGAGATCGCGGTGTTGAGGTGCATGCGCGGGCTGATGTCCTGCGTCACTTTCCTGATCGTCGTGTGCGTTTTTCGTCGCAGCGCGCGCTCGCTCTCGTTCAGCACCGCCAGCCGTAGGGCGGCCAGACGTAGGGCGGACTGGTTCCCAAGTCCGCCCTGACTGCCAGGTCCTCCGGGATTTCCCTGTCCATCGACCGCCGGCAACGAGGGAATGAGATGGTCGACGAGGCGCCAGACACGGCCGAGGAACCGGAACGATCCTTCGAGCCCGGCGTCGGACCACTCGACTTCCTT
>AR_comb_assmDRAFT_10115056_pt1 | contig 11791 bp, 10 predicted proteins | sample ArasoioldDNA_FD_10543 | JGI IMG/M metagenome (IMG submission 10543) | reverse complement strand
TGTCGCGGCAATCGCCAGAGCATGTGGCATCGCGAAGGCCATTACGACGCGATCGCGGAGAAGCTTTTCGTCGGACTTCAGCATCCAAGGCTGCTCTTGGAGTATGACACCGAGCGCGCCGGAAGCTTCGAGCCGCTCCGTTTTGTTCCCAAGGGCAAAATCGCTGTGCTCGGATTAATTACGACGAAAGTCGGCCGGGTGGAGAGCGTCGACGAGTTACGGCGGCGGATCGACGAAGCAGCACGCTATTTACCCCTCGAAACAACTCGCCGTGAGCCCGCAATGCGGTTTCGCGTCGAGCCTGCGCGGAAACCTGCTGACGGAAGATGAACAGTTCCGCAAACTGGACGTGATGCTCGAGGTGGCGCGAAAAGTCTGGAACGCCCCGGTGTGAACCCGCGCGAACTCAGGACAAGCTCGCCATCAATCGGCCGAAGCCTTTGACGTTTTCCTTCACGTCGATTAGTTTCATTGCATACCAGATACAGGCAAGGCTGCTGGTTACGACCGGCTTCTTGATTTCTTGCTCCAGAACTTCAACGTCCGGAAGGGTCGGCCAGCGCGGGCACGCGATGAACACACCGTCGGCATCCCGCCCCTTGGCGTAGAGGCGCTTGGCGATTTTGTATGAGGCATGCACAGGTAAATCGGTCAGGTCGGCGTTCTTGCGTACGCCGTAGCCCGCGATCTGCAGGACTTCAAATCCGGAGCTTTCGAGGTGACGTTTGAGCCTGTCGTTGAGCTCTTCCGGGTAGGGAGTGCCGACCACGAGCTTTTTGCAGTTCATGGCTTTCAGGGCTTCCACTTCCGCCGTCAGGCCGGCAGCGACAGGAATGCCGAATTTTGCGCTGAGCTTTTTACCAAGCTCTCGGTCGCTCCCGAACGGCAGCCGGGTGAAAAGCGGTGAACCGCTGAAGATGATCGAGTCACAGTTGTTTTCGACTAAGTCCTGCACCGCCTCTTCGATACGCTCGAGCTGTTTTTCAAAATCGCCGTCGACGAGTTGCCGAACCGTGCCGGTCGTATTCAGGATCATGAAGCCTTCAGAGAAAATTTTATAAAACTCGTAAACGAGAGTGTCACCGCGCGAGGGGGCGACGTGACCTATCCGTGCACGCCATCCGTACATTTTTTCTTACCTCCTAATCGAGTGTCGCGTACAAGCCGTTCAAAGTTCAAGGTTCCAGGTTCAAGGTTGTTGTCAACCCATGGGCATTCCGGTGGAGGTAACTTAGTTCAAGAGAAGGCGAAAGGTCCAGCGGTGACGCGAAGCTTGTGTTCTACTCGGTGATGGGAACCGACTTGACGACAGAGCGGACTTTACCTATTGATTGCATTCTGCGATCGCGATAGCGAAATTTTCTAACGAGGGGTTTCTATGCCGACGGACAATGGGAAATTAAATCTTTTTCTCTTGAAGCCTGACGGTCTGGTGCGCTGTCGATGGGACGGAAAGTCTGCCGCGGTCGAGATACTTAACAGCGCCCTCGAGGGAGAGACCGTGCGCGAAGTCGCGGCCGATCCATTCGACCCTAAGCGTTTTTACGCCGCTACGTTGACGGAGATTCACATGAGCGAGGATGGCGGCGAAAGTTGGAAATGGCTCCCGTCCGGCGGCATCGATTATCGCGATATCTGGACCATGGCGGTTCATCCCACTCGGCCCGACGAGATTTTTGTTGGCACGCTACCGGCGGCAGTCTACGTGAGCGAAAATGGCGGCAGATCTTTTCGCGAGCTTTCGGCATTTCGCAATCTGCCCGATTACAATAAATGGACTTTTCCTCCGGGACCGCATACGGCTCATGTGCGCTGCATCACGCTCGATGCGCGGGTCCCCGACGAAATGATCGCCGGCATCGAAGAGGGCGGCATCGCGCGGAGCCGTGATCGCGGCGCGACTTGGGAAGATCTCAGCGGACCTGCGAGCGCAACAGCATTTCCGAAGATCAATGATCCGGCGGGCATTGTGCCCTATGAGATGGGGAAGCACGAAGACGGCCGCGTTTATCGCGACGTGCACTGGATAACCCGTCACCCGACGCGGTTGGAGACCCTGTTTGCAAGCACAGGACTCGGCACATACAAAAGCGATAACGGCGGAAACAGCTGGACCAAGTGCGATTACGGTATGGGACGGGCCTATGCGATTCCCATGTGTAATCATCCCACGGCCCCAGATCGTGTGTATCTCGGCGCAGCCGAAAACGGACCAGCCGCTTGGCCGGGGTATCGCACCGTTCGGGCGGGACCCTACAACACGGTTAAGTTCAGTCGCAATACATCGGCCCAGACCGGCGGCGCAAAAACTCAAATCTTGCGCAGCGATGATGCTGGCGCCACCTGGCGGGTTCTAACGGGCGGCTTGCCCTCGGGTTATTCGCACATGACATGTGGCTTTGCCATTAACCCGCTCGATAACAATTCAATTTGCGTCGGGTATACCGACGGCGCGATCTACGCGACCTATGATGGTGGAGACCAGTGGCGTCGCCTCGGCATTAGCCAAGACAAACTCTACGGCATACGATTGATCTCCGCCGTCTAGACTTTTGCAATCCCGGTCATCCGTGAGATTTTTCGGTAAAATTCCGTATCTTGTGGTCAAAATAAAATATTATTTTACTTAATAGTTGACAGGTTCGTTGCGATGCTTCACAATCGTCGATCAAAATCAGTCCGTTAGGGACGCGAAAGGCGGAATCGATGATGAGGCAGCAAACACAGTTACTGAGCTATGGATTAAGCGTATTTGCGATTGTTGGGTTGTTCGCTTGCGGTAATCCGGCGAATCCGCCTCCGCCGACATGGACCTCGGAAAATCCAAGTGCTGCTAGCGGAAGTTCCGCGAGCGCGGCCAGTCCAGTTGTGGCAAAGTCTGACGTTACGCCGGGTTCCAGCCTGGACGCATTGCAAAAGGGTGAGGCAGCAGGGGGCGGACCTCTGAAGGATATCAACTTCAATTTTGACAGCGCTGATCTGTCTCAAACCGCACGCGCAATTTTGAAAGACAACGCCGATTGGCTTAAAGGCAATCCGGCAGTACGAGTGCAGATCGAAGGACATTGTGATGAGCGTGGCGCGGCGGATTACAACATGGCGCTGGGCGCAAAACGCGCACAAGCCGCGATGGATTATCTAACGACCTTGGGCGTTGCGGGCAACCGGATCTCGACCATCAGCTATGGTGAAGAAATTCCAGTCTGTAGGGAACACACGGAAGACTGCTGGGCAAAAAATCGTCGCGCAAGATTTGTTGCTTCCCAAACCAAACCAACTTCCTAATCTTAGAAAAAGTATCACGACAGCAAGGGGCCCGTGCGCAGCAGCACCGCACGGGCCTTTTTTTTGGACTGACCGGCAATCCTAGTAAACTAATATGAGCTGCCGATTCGCCGAATCGAAGGTGGACGTCATCGGAATCGGTTCTACGCGAAGAGCCCCCAAGTTTCTGGGGGAAACAATTCATTTACGCTAAACTTTCGGTTAGTCAGGCCTTGTTCATTCGAATAAAGCGTCGCGGCCTCGAGCGTCGCGAGATTTTTCTTCACACCGTACGGATAGAAATCACTACCCAGAACTTGTCGGGCATACTCCAGATCCAGATGGACCCAAGGTAGACACGACAATCCTTCGGCATAGCCTACGAAGGCCAGACGCTTGGCGTTTTCGAATGCCTCCGCAAAACGGACACTCAGGCTGCGGTCTTTCTCGTAGATTGCGCGCCGGATCACGACCATGTGCATGATCGGAAAAATCTTGGTGCGACGATAGTATTCGGCTTCCACGGCCCGTGAATCGGGAAACAACCGCTCGATATCGGGTCGGCCTGCAAGAAAGCCGCGCGGTGGAGAGGTCAATGCAACTGCGTCGAGATCGCCCGCCTCAAGCAAATCATCAAGGGTTTGATCTTTGCCGATGTTGTCGATCCGTATACCCGCCGGAATTTCGATTGCGACATGCTCCGAGCGGCGGCGATACCAATGAACGTCTTGAGGCATGACGCCATACTCATGCTGCAAAAAACCGCGCACGAAGAGCAGCGCAGTCATGGAATAATCGGCGATGCCGATTTTTTTGCCTTTTAGATCTTGCGGCTTCTGAACGCCTGATCGGGTATTGATCCAGACGTAAGCATGGCGAAAAACGCGCGATGGAAAGACCGGAATCGCGACGAAGCGCCGATCGCCTTTACCGAGCGCGATCATGTAATTGGACAACGACATTTCCGAAGCGTCGAATTCTTCATCGTGAAGCATGCGTAAAAAAATCTGCGATGGCGGAGAGATATTGAGAAATTTAAGATCGATACCATCGATCTTGACAGTGCCGTCCGCCAAGGCACGCGTGTGGTCGTAATCGCGACAGCCGATGGTAATGGTTTGAGTGGCCATGCATTCCTCCGTCAAGGAGCTAGAATTTAGGTGGAACCTCGACAACAAGTCAACGCAAGCGTGTTGTTAATAGAGCTGAAGCGCTGTTTTTGTTGACGCTCTGACTGCTATTAGCATATTTGTGAGGTTACGTGTCGAGCGAGATTATGAACTTGAGACCCACCCACTGCGAACAAGGTCGGGAAAGGACGTTATGAGACGGATTAGTTTAATCGCATCTTTTTGCTATTTGTTTTTAGCTTGGGTCGCTGCGCCGGTATCGGGCGCCGCAGATGCCCCGCTGCGTAAACTGCGCGTGGCGATTACCTCGTTGTCTGGATCAATGGCCGTTCCTTGGCTTGCGCGGGAGGCGAGAATTTTCAAAAAACACGGGCTGGATGTAGAAGTCATTGCAACGCCGAGCGGGGTCGAGGGAATGAACGCTTTGATTGCCGGCGAAATCACTTTTCTGCAGATTGCCGGCGCGACCACCGTGAGCGCGGCCGTGGGCGGCGCCGATGTCATTGTGATCGGAACGACCATCGGCACACTGGTGCAAAGTCTCATCGTTCGCCCAGAAATCGAAACGGCGGAACAATTACGCGGCAAATCCGTGGGGATCAGCCGGTTCGGGACGACCATCGATACCGGAGCGCGCATCGCGCTGCGCCATTTCGGACTGGTGCCGGAGAAAGACGTTTCCATCGTGCAGATCGGTGCGGTCGAGTCCATCGTCCCCGCAATGGCGGGAGGCCGCGTGCAAGCCGGTATTCTCTCGTACCCGGCGATCGGACGCGCGCGCAAGCTTGGGTTTCGCGAGCTGCTCGATATCGCAGCTTTGAATCTGCCCTACGCCTCCACCGGCATGACCACGCGCGGCGAGGTGATTCGCAAGGACCCGGACCTGGTGCGGAGATACATGATGGCGCAAGTGGAAGCGATTGCGCGCATGAAGCGTGATCGGGCGTTCACGGTTAGCGTGATGAGCAAATTTTTGCGCACCAACGACGAGGAGCAACTCGCGGAAGCCTACGATGTTTATGCCAACAAGTATCTGATGAAGGTGCCGCTGCCGACTGTGGATGCGATCAGGGCGGTGCTCGAAGAGCTCGAACCACGAAGTCCCAAAGCGAAGGGGCAAGATCCCAAAAGATTTTTCGATGACCACTTCGTGCGAGAGTTACAGAGCAGCGGATTCATCGACGCACTCTACCGTTGAAGGTTGCTGGAATTTAGCTCAGGCGGCCGATTACCAGTCGTCTCTGCACGGTCGACGTTGACGAAAAGGCTGAGACGAGAATTGATTTCGTGTGGAGAACCGCCGCTAGGTTGCATCCATGCGGACGGGTTGGCTGCCGGCGCTGGGCTCAACGATGATGCCTCGCGCGATGAGAATGGGTCGGGCGGCGGCAACCAAATGGGGCAGCCGCCGCGCAAACAGAAGGCCTGCCAAGGCGCACCCCGTGCCGCCGATTGCGACCACCGACGGCGCGCCGATGCGATCGGATGCCCAGCCCGCGATCAAACTTCCGAATGGAGCCATACCCACCAACATCATCGAAAACAGGCTCATTACCCGACCGCGCATCGCGTCGTCAGCGAGCGTCTGGAGCGCGGTGTTGCATGCAGCGATTTGCACCATCCAACCCATGCCGACGGCAATCAAAAGCAAAAGTGAGAGCCAAAACGGACTCGATAAACTAAAAGCGACCAAACCGACGCCGAATCCCATGGTCGAAATCGCTATGACACGACCGAGGCCGATTACAGACTTTCGCCGCGCTAAACCGAGGGCTCCGGCGAGGGCTCCCAGTCCGACAGCGCCCATCATCAGCCCCAAGGCATCGGCGCCGCTCTTATGGATGTCCGCCGCAAAAACCGGCATCAGCGTGATGTAAGGCATCCCCATCATCCCGACGACGCTGAGAAGGATCAAGACATCTCGAATTGGGACCGTATCGCGTGTGTAACGGAATCCTTCCCGAAGCGAGTGAGCCAGGGAAACCGGCGTTCGCGGGTTAATCTTTTCGGTCGCGAAGCGCATTGCCAGCAGGGCAACAATGACGGCCAGATAGCTGACGGCATTGATTGAAAAGCAGGCGCCTTCGCCGAGCAGAGCTACCACCACCCCGGCGATCCCCGGACCCACGATGCGAGCGGCATTGATCATCGAGGAATTGAGCGCAACAGCGTTGGGCAAATCATCCACCGAGACGAGCTTGTGCACCAGAGCTTGTCGCGCCGGCATATCGAACGCACTCACAAAGCCGAGCACTGCACCGAGAACGATAATGTGGATTGGCTGGACCAAACCGGAAAGCGTCAGTGCCGCTAAAACAACCGCTTGCACGAGAGCCGCGCTTTGGGTCCAGACCGCCACGCGGTGCGCGGAATAGCGGTCGCTAACGACGCCTCCGATGGCGCCGAGGAAAAAGACCGGGATTTGCGTGGCGAAGCCGACGACCCCGAGCAGTGTCGCCGAATTGGTGAGCCGGTAAACGAGCCAACTCTGCGCCACCTGTTGCATCCAGGTGCCGCAGACCGAAATCAGCTGGCCGGTCAAATAGAGCCGATAATTGCGATGACGCAACGACCGCCAGAGCGGCGAGTTGCCAAACGAAAGCGATTGCATGTGAAAAGTCGAGAACGGCAATCCAACACTTGCCGGGCAATTATGAAATTATCACACGAGGAGTGGTGAAAACGAAGTCCTTAGTCAAAAAAGACGACCAGCTTTAGGACCGCAGGCGCAACCGGTTTCATCAGGCTGAGGGACAAATAGCAGCTTTGTTGGATGGACAACACCGTGTCGTAAACGGAAAAATTTCGGCTATTTCGTTAACCGAAACTTGCTTTTACTCGCCGCCGTCAAATCATTCTCTCTCGCCATGAGAAAATTGAGCGAGGCGGCGTTATGTTAATCACTCTTTGCCGCACGTGTTGAGAGCGGTGCTCCTGCTCGCTCTGGCAGCTCAAACGATGCCTCGCATAGGAGGATTTCTACAGAGGGAATTATTTTTTACGCCGATCTTCTCGGAGAAGATGAGCAGAGTTCGAACTTTTAGCAGGTTGGAGAGCAAATCTAATACCGCACAGGCCGGAGGCTAGCCGCTGCGCGATCGTTTACCAATTAGCCGGCTAAAATTCTTTCGCGGGATTGAGAGGCTCATCAGCACGGCGCTGTGCGATTGCAGCTAAACCGTGTCTGAACGCGTTCTGGTTCTCTGCTGGGCCAGATTTGCCGAGTCTGCCTGCCATGCGCTAGAGAATAACGGTTATACAGGCTTTTTGCGCGTGGATCGGCGGGATTTGATCAATTGCCAGGTGGAGAGATGAGAAGAACTATGCTGCCTGACGCGAAATCAGCTCGAATACGGGGTAATCTTTGGAGAACGGCAGAAACGCTTCGGCCGCAGAACCCACAGGCACAGGGAAATAGCGCTGAACGGTGAGCCGGGAGCGGTCGAGATAGGATTTCAAAACCTCCGGTCTTTCATCGTCCGGAAGCAAGCGTAACGCAAATTCCTCGGATTGCCAGCCTCGCTTGAGCGATACTGTGCCGCTCGCCCTGGCATTGCGGACCCAGTCCGTGTGGCCGCGAGGAGCTACCAAGTAACGCTTGCCATTCCGATCGATGACGTTCACGGGAGTCGAATAGATTCGCCCGGTCTTGCGACCGCGCACTTGCACGAGGTAATTGTGCCGCCGACCTAGCCCAAGCCCAACGATCACGCCAACAAGTTTGTTGATGAATCTCTCAACAGATGTTGGTTCATTAAAATGGGTTTGCTGTTCGTCATTAGCGACGGCGCTTGGGGTTGTGAGCCGTTCGGTGCTGTGGACCCTCCGTACCACGAGTTCGTCAATCTCAAGTCGACGAATACGCGAACGACCGATCGCGAGGCGACCGATAGCTAGCGCACCGAGGGCCAGCGCTCCAAACGCCAATGCACCCACCGCGAGCGCGCCAATCGCTTGTGCACGGTTCGCCTCTGCCCCGACATCGAAACTTGGTGAAATGCTATTAGACATAACCTGAAGTTTGCAGTCTGCTAGAGCGAGCCAAGAAGCAATTTATCGGTTCAATGAAAAGACAATAGATCCCAACCCGGGGAATTACAACGACGATTCGATCCGTGAGGGATCAGCGGATTCGTTTTTTGCACCGTTTTTCTCCTAGCAAGTAATGGCAAAGTTACAACCTCATCTGCTTACAGGTGCTACGACAATTCGTGCCGGGTGGATTCGATCTGCTGCAACGCCAGTGGCGTCGCGGGCGGTGTGATGTCAAGTCGAGTCCAGCGTAAACGCCGCCGATTTCTACAAAAAGCTCAGTCTTGGTTGATTGAACCTGCCGAGGTTTGGAAAAAACGACGGAGAGGTCACTGGTCGAGACGCCGAACCAATAGGCGAGCGTCGCACCATACTGATCCACAGACGTAGTCGGAATCCATCGACCGCGCGCGCTGCTTCCTTGTCGGTATCATCCGGTCCATTGGGAGCCAGCGTCGGGAAAACCGTGCCGTTGGAACCGGCGACACCATAGAAGTCTCCACCGATTACAGAACCTCCCATAAGGTGATGCCGGCCGCCCAGTTATTGTGGATTTGCTATCCGTCACACGCCGCACCCGAGCACGAAGATCGGCTGATCGAATGCTCAGCCGATCTCCACGTCCGCCCAGATACCCACATGGTCTGACGGCCAAAGCGCTGGATCGTCTTTGGCCGGCTGGTTAAAACACAACCCCGATCCGCGGAGCTGTACGGATTCGGAAATCCAGATGTAATCGATGCACCGATCGAAACGCGGCCACTCCGGGTGCGTCGGAGCGCCGCCCGATTCCCGGAGAGGCGTAAAGGCAGTTGGCCGGTTTTGGGTGGCTCGATAAACCGAGGACATCAGCCGGATCGAGGATTGATCTGGCGCTGCGTTGAAATCGCCGCAAACAATCGAACATTCAGCATCGTCCCGCGTCCGAATCCACTCCAGTAACTTGCTCACCTGATATCGGCGCGCAGAATCCTCTACCTTCGCAGCAATGAGATGCGTCACATAGAGATCGAGCAGCTTGCCGGCGATCTCGAACCTTGCCACCACCGCTACGCAGTTGTGCGACTGATAGTCGAGATTCGCCGTTTCGATGATCGGGCAACGGCTGAGCAACGCTTCCCCCTGGATCGCTGACTCCTCACCCGCTTTGCTCTGCTGCGTTAGAACATATTTTGTGGCGGTCGCCTTCGCCGCGGCTTGCCGTAACCAGCGTGCGGTCTGGGTCGGAATGTGAATTTCATTGAGTGCCCACATGTCGGGATTCAGATCTGCAACCTGCTGGACAATCAGCTCCCGGCGTTTCTCCCACCGTTTCTGATTCTGCTCCAGATTCAAACTGGTGATTCGAAGAAGCATGACTCTGCTCTAGTAAAGCAAGTCTTATGGCGAGATAACAACGAGCCTGATTTTTTAACTGTACTTTTATACGGTCTTAACAGGGCTATTGCGCGATCGTATACCTAAAGGGATCGGCGCTTGATCCCCGACCGGCAGCTTCGGTAATCCCGAATTATGCGTCGAGGAAGGAGCGATGGATTCGTTGAAGCCGCGTAATGCTAATGGCTGCGTTCGGTGCTCACCTGGAACCCGGTCGAAAAACTAGGAATAGCTAGTCGGGGAGCAAGGAATTTGAAAGGATACCATTCGAGCAAATTGGAAAGTTGTCAGGCTTTGCCTTTTTGACGGAATAGGGAGGTAACCGATGGCCAGAGTTCTATCAGTCAATGTTGGCCGAGCACGCGAGTTTGAATTTAACGGTCGGCCGGCCAAAAGCGCTATTTGGAAAACGCCGGTCAACGGTCGGATCGCCGCTCGTGGCATAAATCTCGAAGGAGACGATCAGGCGGATCGCAAGGCGCACGGCGGTCCCGATAAAGCTGTATACGCATACGCAGCGGAAGACGCACGGTGGTGGGAAGAGAATCTCGATCGATCGCTTCAATACGGCGAGTTTGGGGAAAACCTCACAACGGAGGGAATCGCGCTGAACCACGCACCCGTGGGCGAGCGTTGGGCAATCGGAACGGCTGTCTTTGAAGTATCCGAACCGCGGATTCCTTGCTGGAGACTGGGGGTTCGGATGAACGATCAGGGATTCGTGCGCCGCTTTACCGAAGCACTTCGACCGGGGACATACCTGCGGATCATTGTTGAAGGCGCGGTCGGCGCTGGAGATGAGATCAGGATCATCGAAACGCCGGCGCACGATCTCACGATTCGAGACATATTTCGAATTTACACTCGAGATCGAGGAGAGGTGGAGCGCTTGCTTTCTGTTCCTCGCATTTCGGAGAGCTGGCGCGGATGGGCACAACGTTTTCTCGACGAAACGAAAGCTCGCCGCGCAGCATCGAATTCTCCTGGATGTTGCTGATCCAGTAAATTAGGCGCCCGTGCAATAGCCCGTGGGCGTTGTACGGGCCTGGAGCCCTGGTTTCGAACGACGAAGCCGCCGAGATGCTACTCTTCGATCTCGCTTGATCCATACGATAGTGGAGACATAAGTGAAGACGGTAATGAATCGGAATCAGACGTTATGGCGAATAGCCCTACCGGCTGCGCTCCTGGCTTTCATTAGCTGCGGAAAATCAGATCCGCCGAAGCCTCGTCCGCCGGAAGTCGAAGTCGTGCAAGTCGAGCAGAAAGACGTGCCGATCTGGAAGGAGTGGATCGGCATCTTGGAAGGATTCGTCAACGCCCAGATCAAGCCCCAGGTAACGGGCTACCTGTTGCGCCAAACTTATAAGGACGGGGCGTTCGTAAAAAAGGACCAGTTGCTCTTCGAGATCGATCCGCGAACTTTTCAGGCGGTAGAGGATCAAGCAAAAGGGCAGCTCGCCAATGCGGAAGGCCAAGTCGCGACCGCGGAGGCAAATCAGATCAAAGCGCAGAACGATGTGGAGCGCTACACCCCGCTTGCCAAAGAGCAAGCCATCCCCCAGCAGGACCTCGACAACGCCATCCAGGCGAATCAGGCCGCCAAGGCTCAAGTGGCGGCAGCCAAAGCCCAAGTGGCAGCTGCGAAGGCGCAGGTTGCAGCAGCGCAGCTCAACCTCGGGTTTACCAAAGTTCTTTCACTCATCGACGGCATTGCTGGAATTGCTCAGGCGCAAATTGGTGATCTTGTAAGCCCCAGCAGTCTGCTCACCACAGTATCCACGGTCGATCCGATTAAAATCTATTTTCCCGTGAGCGAGCGGGAATACCTCGACTACGTCAAAGAACACCCCGATGAGGAAAAGCGTCATTTGCGCCTGCAACTGATCTTGGCGAATGGGTCGGTTTACCCCCACGAAGGTCAAACCACTCTGGTAGACCGGCAGATTGATGTGAAAACCGGCACACTGCGCGTTCAGGGTGTTTTC
>AR_comb_assmDRAFT_10028528_pt1 | contig 11791 bp, 7 predicted proteins | sample ArasoioldDNA_FD_10543 | JGI IMG/M metagenome (IMG submission 10543) | reverse complement strand
TTTGAATACTTCACCAATGCCGGTGATGGATTAATGTGGATTGGTGTTTTATTGATAACATTGTTTGTTTTGAAAAGAAAAGATGTGCTGCCTTTGCTCGTTAGCGGTTTTATCACATCAACAATCGTTACGCAAATTTTTAAATACCTGATTGTTCCGGATGAACCGCGACCGATAAAAGTTATAAAAGATACAAGTCTTATCCACGCTGTTCCGGGTGTAGAGTTGCATAGTATTTCAAGTTTTCCTTCCGGTCATACAGGCACTGCTTTTTGTTTTTATATTTTGTTTTGTTTACTGCTTAATAAAAGCTGGTGGCTTGCAGTTGGGCTTGTGTTTGCGTTGCTTGTTGCGTATTCGAGAGTGTATCTTGCGCAGCATTTTCCCTTTGATGTTGCAGGAGGAATTCTTGTTGCGATTATCTCTATGATCATATCTGTAAAAATTCAGCAGTGGTGGTGGAAAAGGAAGCAGAAATTTTGAGATTTTGGGATTGAAGGATTTTGAAATTTGTTGCTGCGTTTATTGATGCAGTACAAGAGTGCGACGCAACGAAAGTTCAATAGCAGCAATGCAGTTCGGCTCATAAACATTTCTCTTCAAAAAAAGTATCATATTAATATTCGGACACTTTCACATTTTACATTTTCAAATCTGCACATTTTCAAATTTTCAAATTATTTTCGCGGCGCTATGACACAAGAACAACTTAAAGTTTTACGGGACCGCGTTAGTGTTCTAAGGAGGTTTCTTTGACGTCGAGAACCGAACACGCAAAGTAGAAGAAGATCGTCAACTCTCCGTTTCGCCGGGCTTTTGGAACGACAACGAACGAGCCACGGCAATCATGAAGGAAATAAAAACAAACGAGTACTGGTTGAAAATGTACAAGCAGGTTGAATCTGCCGTGGATGATTTTGCCGTGCTGTTTGATTTCTGGAAAAGCGGCGATGCGACTGAAGAAGAAACAAAAGCGGCTTACGAAAATGCAATTAAAGAAATTGAAGATGCAGAATTTAAGAGCACGTTGAATGAGCCTGAAGATGCATTGCCTGCTGTGCTGCAAATCAATCCCGGCGCGGGTGGAACAGAAAGCCAGGATTGGGCGGAAATGTTGCTGCGCATGTATCGCATGTATGGTGACAAGCAAGGATGGAAAGTTACAGAGCTCGATTACCAGGAAGGTGATGGTGCAGGAATTAAAACCGCAACGCTTCAATTTGACGGACCTTTTGCTTATGGATTTTTAAAAGCAGAAAGTGGCGTGCATCGATTGGTGCGCATTTCGCCCTTTGATGCAAATGCAAGAAGACACACATCGTTTGCAAGTGTGTTTGTTTATCCTTTGATTGATGACAGCATTGAGATAAATGTAAATCCTGCAGATTTGGAATGGGAGTTTTATCGCAGTGGCGGCAAGGGCGGACAGAATGTAAATAAAGTAGAAACTGCGGTGCGCTTGAAACATATTCCCTCAGGGATTATTGTTGAATGCCAGCAATCACGAACACAAGGAGAGAATCGTGAGCTTGCCTTGAAGATGTTGAAAAGTCGTTTGTATGAAGAAGAATTGCGCAAACGTGAAGAAGCAAAGAATGCAACAAATGCGAGCAAGAAAAAAATCGAGTGGGGAAGTCAGATAAGAAGTTATGTTTTTCATCCGTATAAGATGATAAAAGATCATCGCACAGATTATGAAGTTGGTAATGTGCAACCGGTGATGGATGGGGAATTGGATGGATTTATAAAAGCGTATTTGATGATGGAGAAAGAGGAAGAGGTTTGATTTTGGAACTTAGAATTTTTAAATTTTAATATTCCATGTTCGAATTGTTTTTCAGGAACAGATATTCTAATAAAAGTGTTTTGTTATACGCAGGGCAATAAAAATAATAAGTGATATAACTCCAGTGCAGAAAGATTTGTTTGAATGGAGTAGGATAGGAGAAGGCTGCTCTTGCCTGGAAAAAAATATATTGTTTTTGATTGCTGTTTTCAAATTCTTTAATGCTGCTAATGTTTAATGGCGGTGCTTTTGCACCTAACCTTAACAGTGATGTTCTTAAAATAATTTGATCCATTACATTGTTGCTTGTTTGCAATAAGCTTTCTGCATCTTTTATTAGCTGTGATTTGTATTGATCGAGCTCCGGAATGTGAAATGCGCCCATCAATCTTGTTACATGATAAATAAGAATAGACGATTTAACATAGTAGGGAGAGAGATAAGTAGGGGCTGTTATGTATTCACGATTCTTTACCATTTCGGTAAGCAGATTAATCGTAGCACTATCTTGTTTTACAAACGGCAATTTATTGCTGAGCATAAAATAGAGAACATTGCAGTGAACAGCGAAATCAAAATCAGGTGTCATTCTTTCACCGAGATAAGTGCTGTATGCAGGATAGTTTCGGTATTTTTTATAAGTAGAAATAATTTTTTTCTTGCTCAGATTGCTTACTTCAGTCATCCTTTTTTTTAAAAGAATGTTGCTGCTGTCATCATTGTTTGCAGTCATTAAAATTATTACGCTATCGTCTGCGTCGTCTCCTTGCCCGAACACACTCTTTAAATATTTGAAATAATAAGTGTGCGGCATTATCGGTGCATCCGTGGGCCAAAAATTATAAAACGGATCACCAAACTGATCTTTATACTTTGGAAAAGCTTTTGCCGCATTCTCTATAATTGTTTCCGCAATTTTTCTGTTGTCGCCGTTTAAATAAGGGAGTAAATTCTTTAAAGTGAACGCAGTAATAGCAGTAAAAAAAATATTATTGTCGGGTTGGTAATTGTGTGGTGCACCACCGCATTCACGAAAGGAAGGAAACATGCCGGCATAAAACTCTCCATCAGTTTTAACTTGTGATGTAGCAATATCTTTTACTAACGAATTGATAAGCGCTGAATCACTTTGTGCACAAGCAAATTCAGTTTTTAGAAAGACCATTAGATAAAATATTGCAATTAGTTTTCGCATGATTTTTTTTATGAACCCAACTTTTGTTTTTTGTAGCATCACCTGTTGCGTCGCACTCTTCAACTGAAACAATTCTGTTCATCATTTTCAAATCTTCAAATCCTCAAATTTTCAAATCATCTTCGGCAACTTTATTATATAATAAAACCATTTTAGAAAATTGAATGGCTTCTCCATGTCAACAATCATATCCTTTCGTTGCAGTTTCCACCAATTGATTTTTGAATGCCTCTTTTTTTCGAAACGAATAAATTGATCCAATGCTACAACACTTCTTGCATTGATCGTGTTCATTACTATACAAAATTCTTTTTTGTTTTTCTCTGTATAAGGCAAAGCCATGATTCTTCCATTTTGTTCTTTTACTCTTTGGAGAAATTTTTCTTTGAATGCAATATGATCGTCACAAGTGTTTATTAAAGTATAGATGTTATCTCTTACATCTTTATACAAATCAAAAATATCATTGCCCAGTTGAAATAAACTGCCAACATAAAATAAAACGTTGAACATTTGTGCAGATGCGGTTTCATCTAATGATTGATGATAGATAATTACAGATACTGCACCTTTTGTGTAAGTTATCCGTTCGATTTCTTCTTTGGAAATATCAGGATTTGTTTGTTTGACGGTTTCAGCCTGAATATCTAAAACATTCTTTGAAGCCTGCAAATATTCTTCTTTATGAGGAACATGCTGTAGCAAATATGTTTGAATTTCTTTTGCAACTTTTGAGGAGAAAGTTGTCGCATTATAATTTTCAGGATCGAAAGTGATTTTTCTGATGTCTTCGATCTTCAATTTATCAATATCAAAAAGATCATCGCCGACAGGTGTTAGAATACCAAATAATGTTGCACGTTTTCTTTCTTCATCGGAAAGTGTTTGCCCGTACAATCTTTTGTAGCTGCTGCAAAGAAATGAAGTGATAAATAATCCGTAATAGTTTAAAATTTTTTGTCTTTGTTCTTGCTGAAATTTACCGTTGTATTTTGTTTCAAGCTCGTTGAGATAAGGAATGAGAAAATTTTTGTTGAATTGTTTTTGTATTTGGATCTCTTTATAAACTCTTTTTGCTATGCTGATGTAACTGAAAAAACTCATTCGTGTTGATTGTTGCAAAAATCAAACGTAAGGAAAAGAAACAAGAACCAAAAAACAAGAACCAAAAAACAAGAACCAAGAAACAAGAAACAAGACTCAAACGACAAGGGTTAAGAACATCATCAATTGAGAAGATTGAATATGATTAAGAAAGTTATGCTCTGAAACTTACAGCTCAATTGAAAGTGGAACGATGAACGTAATGCGACGCAACCGGTGATGCCATAAAGAACTGCTGCTGGTAACAAAAAAATCTTATATCGAAAATGCATAAGTCTTCAAAGCTAATTCATGTTAGCTTTATTGATTAACTTGCACGCCATTTAAAAAAAAAAGTTTATGAGCCTTGGATATTTTTATTACCCGATGCCTGCAAATGAGCCTGTATTGCAGTATGCGCCGGGCTCTCAGGAAAGAGCAACGCTGAAAAAAACTTTAGCAGAATTAAAAAAGAATACGATTGATGCACCAATGTATATCGGCGGCAAAGAAGTGCGCACAGAAAAAAAATTGCCATTGAACCCGCCTCATGAAATAAAACATACACTGGGTTATTATTACGAAGGAAGCGAGAAGGATGTGCGCATGGCGATCGATGCTGCAATGAAGGCGAAAGATGCGTGGGCAAATATGCCGTGGGAAGAAAGAGCAAATATTTTTTTGAAGGCGGCTGATCTGATCTCTACGAAGTATCGCTCGTACATGAATGGAACAACGATGCTTGGACAAAGTAAAAACGTTTTCCAGGCGGAGATTGACAGTGCTTGTGAGTTGATAGATTTTTTGCGTTTCAATGTTCATTTTTTATGTGAGATATATAAGCAACAACCTGTTTCATCTGCAGGGATTCATAATCGCATGGAGTGGCGACCACTCGAAGGTTTTGTACTTGCGATAACTCCTTTCAACTTTACTGCAATTGGTGGTAATCTTCCCACATCTGCTGCAATGTGTGGCAATGTTGTTTTATGGAAACCTGCGCACACACAAATTTTTGCAGCGCAAATGTTCATGCGTATTTTAATGGAAGCCGGTTTGCCTGCAGGTGTTATCAATCTTTTATATGTTGACGGACCTACGCTTGGCACTGTTTGTTTTTCACATCATGATTTTGGTGGGGTGCATTTTACAGGTTCAACAGGAGTATTTAATTATATGTGGAAGACGATTGGTGAGAATGTTGCGAAGTATAAATCGTATCCCCGCATTGTTGGTGAAACAGGAGGAAAAGACTTTGTATTAATTCATAAGAGTGCAGATGTTGATGCCGCTGTTACTGCACTTGCACGCGGAGCGTTTGAATTCCAGGGACAAAAATGTTCTGCGGCATCACGAGCTTATCTGCCTTCAAATTTAGCAGATGAAATAAAACAAAAATTGATTGCCGATTTAAAGAGCATGAAGATGGGAACGGTGGAAGATTTCACCAACTTCATCAACGCAGTGATTGATGAAAAAAGTTTTGATAAGATCACTTCTTATATTGATAAAGTGAAGGGCAGTGATAAAGCAAAAATTTTAGTTGGTGGTGGTTATGATAAGAGTGAAGGATATTTTATCCAGCCAACTGTGATTGAAGCAACAGACCCAATGTATGTTACAATGTGTGAAGAAATTTTTGGTCCTGTTCTGACTGTTCATGTGTATGATGAAAACAAATTTGAAGAAACACTAGAGCTTGTTGATACAACTTCACCGTATGCATTAACGGGTTCAATATTAGCACAGGATAGAGACACAATTATTCTTGCAACGAATAAATTGAGAAATGCTGCAGGAAACTTTTATATCAATGATAAACCAACTGGTGCAGTAGTTGGTCAGCAACCATTTGGGGGAGCAAGAGCAAGCGGCACAAACGATAAAGCCGGAAGTATGATCAATCTTTATCGCTGGCTGAGCGCAAGAACGATAAAAGAAACGTTTAATCCTCCAACTGATTATAGATATCCGTTTATGTTAGAACCGTGATTAGGAAAGGATTTGAAAGGATTGCGAAAGAGATTTTAAAGCTCTGTTGATGCAGAGCTTTTTTATTTTTCAACCTAACAAAATTTAAAGCTTAGAACATAAAACTTAAAATTATTGTACTACTTCCAACGCCTTCTTTATCATCGGATCGGTCTCATTGCTTACTTCGTAATAACCTTCAGTTCTCCATATTTGACGGGCAAGCATTGCCTGGAATTTTTGAAGCAAATCTGTTTTTGCACTAACAGGAATTTTGCTAATGTCCACTGTATCACGTTTCAGTGCATAAGCACTGAGTTGTAGAAATTCTTTTTCACCGGGTTTAAAGTTCTTGTAAAAATCGATTGGGTTCTTTATGGATTGAAATGCGGATTTATTCTTCACATAATATTGATATACGAAATTGTTAAACGTTCCTTTTATGTAAAGATCCAATACTTGCCTTGGTTGTGAAGTTGTATCGAAAGGAATAAAAATATCGGGCGTAATTCCACCGCCACCATAAACAATGTGACCAGCTTTTGTTTTAAATGCCTGACCTGTCGGTTTTGATGTATCACCGTGCACCACTTCACCGTTGTGAAAGCGTTCCATCAATTCATCTTCATAAGCAGTTACGCCTTTGTCATAAGGCTTTTGAATGTTTCTGCCAAGCGGCGTATAATATCTGGCAACAGTTATTCGCACTGCACCTCCATCGCTCAAGGGATATTGCTGCTGCACAAGTCCTTTACCAAAAGTTCTTCTGCCAATAATATCTGCTCTATCCCAATCCTGCAAAGCACCACTTAATATTTCACTTGCACTTGCAGAAGTTTCATCAACCAGTACAACAAGTTTTCCTTTTTCAAACACACCGTCTTTGCTGCAATGATATTCCATGTTTGGCATCTTGCTGCCATGTGTATAAACGATCATTTTATTATCATCCAGAAATTCATCGGCAATATCTGCAGCTTCCTGCAAAATGCCACCGGGATTTCCACGCAAATCAAGTATGAGTTTTTGCATTCCCTGCTTTTGCAATTTCTCCATTGCAGCCATGAATTCTTTGTAAGTAGTTTCAGAAAATTTGTTGATATGTATAAAGGCTGTTGAAGGTGCAACCATATAAGACGCATCAACGGAAGGCAAAGGAATCATTCCTCTTTTAATAGTTATGCGTTCTAATTTATCATCACGCAAAACTGTAATATTTACATTCGTTCCATTTGCACCACGCAATAATTTTTTTACATCATCAGGGTCTAATTTTTTTCCGGCGATTGCTGTTGTATCATTAACCTTAATTATTTTATCACCCACCTCCACACCGGCTTTATAAGAAGGTCCATCTGCAATCACATTTACAATATTTACGGTATCATCATACATCTGAAACTCCACGCCGATGCCTGTAAAATTTCCCTGCATGTCTTCATTTACTTCCTGCAATTCGCGTGGCGGAATATAGATAGAGTGAGGATCAAGGTGAGAAAGCATTGCGTTTATCGCATCTTCTTTTATACTGTCAACAGAAATGTTGTCCACGTATTTATTTTGAATAAGATTGAGAATTTCCTGCACGGTATTGCTTCTTGTGTTTTGCATAAAGCCGGCAGTTTGCGTAGATGTGTCAGCGCGCAACTTGTAGCCGACAAACATTCCCAAAGTCATTACAATTGCAAACAGCAGCGGCAACCAAATCTGTAATTTTTTACTTCCCATTGTTCTTAAAATATTTCAAGACACGAATATCTCAATATTGAATGATGTTCGATGTTTGAGATTGGATGTTTAACGTTTAATGTTGAAGCATCAAAGATATTTGCATACGGTAAATGTTGTAATGATTTTTTTGGGACCGGCTGAAGAATGTTATGGCATCGCCGGTTGCTACGCTCAGTTCAAAGTTCCACTTTCATGGGAACTGAGAGTAACAGTTTATCCTGAGTTTGTCGAAGGATCACTCACTTGTGCGTTCGAAACTTTATTAAACAGGTGAATAGTGAGTTGTCAGCGGTGAGTAATAAACGCCACTTCTCTCATGTTTGTCGTTTCACGTCTCACGATCAAACCCACTACTCACCACATCAAAATTTCACATTAACTGCTAACATAAAATTTGTTCCTGCCATTGGATAATAATAATTATCGTTGATCAACTCTCCTCCATAAACATAAGGATAAGTGTACCCATTCGGTTCATACATTTTGTTGAAGATATTATTCACCTGTAATATCAAATTCCATTCATGAAAAATTGTGTTATGCAAAGTATAAGCCAGACGAGCATCTTGGGTGAAGTATGCTTTCAGCATACGATTTTTATTTTGTGTGTTGTCCATGTATTGCTTGCCGACATACTTGCTCAATAAATTGATCTCTGCATTTTTAAAAGGTAAAATATTAATAGTTGCTCCACCGATTACGGAAGGTGAAAAAGAAATATCTATGTTTGTGTGTTGAATGACATTTTGTTTGCCGTTATCCCAATTGTCAATATACTCAGTAAAAGACTTTATTTTATTCTTACTTAAAGTAAGATTCGCATTTGCGTTTACATATTTACTGAAAACATAACCGCCCTGCAATTCAACGCCTGTACGATAACTATTAGGAACATTTGTTCTTGTATAACTTCCTACATCATTTATTTTTCCTGTTAATACAAGTTGGTTATCGTAAAGCATGTAATAAAATGTTGCGCCCCAGTTATAGTTGCTTGCTCTTTTTTCAGCACCTAATTCAAAATCATGTAATGTTTCGTAGGTTGGTTGTTCCGTGGCGCTTGCCTGAAAATCATCTCTGTTCGGTTCTTTATGTGCAAGCGCATAACTTGCATAAGTATGCAAACCATTTACATTGTAACTAATACCGGCTTTTGGATTTAAGAAATTGAATTTGCGATGAACAATTAAATCAGGATTTCCTTCAAATCCATCCATGTTGTGTTTTACGTTTCTGTATTGCAGATCAGCAAACCAGTTCCAGTTATTCGTAAACTCATGCAACCATTTTATGTAAATATTATTATCTGTTTTTAATGCAGGGTAATTATAGTATTTGTACTCTTTTGGCATGCCGCCCATTTCACTCCAGATAACGGTTCCGTAATGTTTACCATCATATCTTGTCCAACTGCCACCGAGCGTTACTTCATTTTTTTTGTTTTTGTATTGAAGAGAAAATACTTGTCCATAGAAATAATTATCCAACCAGCGTTGACGAACAAGATCGGTTAATGAAATAGTGTCTTCGCCAATCACAGGATTGTCTAAACCATAGTCAGCATAAGATTGATCTCCCACATATTCCTCATAATAACCATAACCTCTTGTAAGAAATGTAGCAACATTCAACGACAATTTTGAATTGATCGCTTGATTGAAAAATAACTGGTAATGTTTTTGCCAGTAATTATCAGTTTCGTTATCGTAAGGTGTTCCTGGTTTTTCTATACCAGAAGGATTGTAGGTACGATGAGTAAGTAATGAGTCCTGCGGAACACCATACCAAGCCTGGTATGTTTTTTCTCTGCCTGAAAAAATATTCAATCGTACAGAAGTGTTCTTGCTTATATAAGCGGAAGAAATATAAAATGATTGAAGGTCGCTTGATGCCCTGTCGATATAACCATCGCTTACAATGCGGCTTAGTCTTGCATCAATAGTAAAATGGTCGCCAATTAATCCGCTGCCAACTTTTATCGTATTCTTCCACGTGTTGAAAGAACCATAACTGTTGTTTGATTCGGCATAAGCATTCTCATGAAATTCATTCGTGCTTAAATTGATCGTTGCACCAAATGCACCTGAACCGTTTGTTGAAGTGCCAACGCCACGTTGTATTTGTATTGAATTTACTGAAGAAGTAAAATCCGGAAGATCTACAAAGTATGTTCCCTGGCTTTCCGCGTCGTTATATGGAATTCCGTTGAGCGTAACATTAATACGCGAGGCATCCGTTCCGCGAATATGAATATATGTATAACCAACACCGTTTCCGGCATCAGAGTTAACAACAACAGAAGGAGTTTGATTTAAAAGTATCGGAATGTCTTGTCCTAAATTTATTTTATCAAGTTGTAGTTTGGTGATATCTGTTTTAGTAAATGGTGCTTTATCCGAAGCGCGAACGGCTTTTATTTCAAGCGGCTCTAAAAAATAATCAAGCGTTTCTAAAACAATATTGAACGTTCTGTTTTCTGTTGCTGAAAAATTTTCTTCGTAAGTTCTCATTCCAACATATTGAACAATGAGTTTGTAATTTTCATTTGGTGAAACATTGTTGAATTGAAAAACGCCAACATTATTTGTAAGAGTTGTTTTTTCTTTTAACCCGCTCCTCAAAATAACTGTTGCATTGCTTAATTGTTTGTTTTGTTTGTCGACGACAGCTCCGGAAATTGTGATTTGCGTAAAGGATGTTGCAGCAAAAAGGAATGCGATAATTGTTCCCAAAAGATTTTTCATCTTGTAATTTTTGTCCATTAAAAAATTTGGAAACAGGGGAAATTGCTACTGGAGATGGACACTTTGAAGTTCACCTTCCCTTCGCAGGCATTACCCTGTTCAGGTTCGACGGGTGTAATCTCAGCCCCAATGAAGTCCTTCAACTTCGCTCAGGAGCACCCCGGGAAAATCAATAAGAAGTTTTGAGATATGCTGAGCAGAATTACCAACCGTACAAGTGAGTGACACAACGGAAGTTGGTGGTAGTGATACTGCTGACTACATAAATCAAAAAAAGATCTTACTGTTTTGAACTGCGAAGTTACATGCAGAAATTTTATTTTGCTGTAACCTTTTGTGATTTGTATCGTTTAACTGAAAAACTTTTTATGCAAAAAATTATAGCGGGTGTTTGTCTGATTTTTATTTCGATGCATTTGCACGCCCAGAATCTTGTGTATGATGAGAATGCCCAGGTGCGAAAGGTAGGTAGTTTTCATGGCGTTTCTGTAGGAAGCGGCATTCGGCTTTTTCTTTCGCAGGGCAAAGAACAGGCGGTAGCAATAAGCGCCGACGATCCGAAGATCGCGGAAAAAATTATTACTGATGTGCGTGACGGCATTTTGCGCATTCGTGTGGAAGGAAAAATGTGGGGCGGTTGGCACGGTGACCACAAAATGAAAGCTTATGTAACCGTTACAGAACTTGATGAACTTAATGTTTCCGGTGGCTCGGTTGCAAAGCTGGCCGATGAAATTAATGTGAACGATCTTCAGTCTGATATAAGTGGTGGCAGTATTATTGAAGGACGCCTGAAAGGAAATTCTTTTAAAGCAGACTTGAGTGGCGGCAGCATTACAACCCTCGAAGGCGAGTTTAACAATGCGTCGATTGAAGCGAGCGGTGGCAGCATTTTTAAAGACTTTGGTTTGGCGGTAAACACTTGTGATGTGGATGCGAGCGGCGGCTCGATTATCAATATCAGCATCAACAAAGAGTTAAAGGCAGATGCAAGCGGCGGCTCAATTATTAATTATAAAGGCAGCGGCGTTATCACAAGCGTGGATGCAAGCGGTGGCAGCAGTATCAAGAAAAAAGATTAAACCTCCAATCCCGATTCCTCGGGACTTTTGTAGCGACGACTAAAAAATATTTAGTTAATAGTTTTATTTAGATTTCAAATTGTTTGGCTCGTAAGTTGCACAGCTTTATCTTTGCGCTCCAAATCGCGAAGTAGAGCAGTGGTAGCTCGTCGGGCTCATAACCCGAAGGTCGGAGGTTCGAATCCCCCCTTCGCAACAA
>AR_comb_assmDRAFT_10027135_pt1 | contig 11792 bp, 14 predicted proteins | sample ArasoioldDNA_FD_10543 | JGI IMG/M metagenome (IMG submission 10543) | reverse complement strand
GTCCAGCCATCCCTTACAACTCCTCGTGTGTCAAGGATTTACCTCACACCGCAGGATACAGCTTTCCTACCGGGGTGGAACAACTAGAAATCATGAGATATTCGCCACTATCATACCACACTTGTCGCTGAGGGGCAATGTTGTTGTTCTAGCAGAGGGAGATGGTAGCGTGTTCAAAGCCCGGCAAAGACGTCTAATTCTGGCTTTTGGAGGGGTAATAAGCTATAGACGCAGCGAAACGATTCGTACTGGTACAACCATGGTCCAGAGAGCCGAACAAACCACCAGAAGAAATCTCGCTGATGCATTTGACTCCGGTGTGCGAACAGGGCCCGCCATTTCGCGCGTAACACCGGGCGCACATTTACTCGCGTAGTGATCAACTCGTCAGGACAGCCGAGGCTGTGCGGATCAAAATCCGGGTCGCGCAGGCACGTTTTCTGCCCCAAGCGGTGCATCATCTTGAGGGCACGTAGAGCATCCGAGCGGGCCCAGGCGGTGTAGTAGACTTTCTGCGCATGCCAGGGCGTCCCAGCCTCTGGGAAGCGCGTGGCATCAGCCGCGGCCGCTAGCGCTGCCATGGTCACACGGTGAGCCATGATATGATCAGGATGACCGTAGCCGCCGTGCTCATCATACGTAACGACGACGTCAGGGCGGTGCTGACGCATGATCGGCACGAGCTGACCTGCCACCTCCTCTACCTTGGCCTGGGCGAAGGCGTGGGGCTGCGTATTGGTCTCCCAGCCGTGCATGCCAGAATCGTGATAACCGAGAGAGTAGAGATGCGTCACACCGAGGATGGCCGCGGCCTGCTGCAGCTCTGCATGACGTATCTCCGCGAGGCGTTGACGGTCGGCAGGATCCTCGCGCGGCTTGAGACGCAGGCGTGGGTCCTTGACGTCACCAAGGTCACCGTTGGTACAGGTCACGAGTACGGTCGTGTGGCCTTGCTCTGCCGCCAGGCGTAATAGCCCGCCGGTGCCACTCGATTCGTCGTCTGGGTGGGCGTGCACGGCCATCAGGGTAAATGTCTTCCTGGCCGTAGCTGTTGTGGTCACTGGCTCTTGGGGCACCATAGGGTTCACGCGCTCCTTCGCTCGTATCTAAGGCTAATCGTAGGGCATACAGCGGTGGTATTACAGCAAAAAACTGGGCTTGACGCAATCGGCGATCTGATGTGTGATAGCGGCTATAGCCATCTACTTGTTCCTGTGTAATGGAGCCCGCGCCATGAAACTTGTGGGATGGGTAGCCCTCTATGTGGGTGTCGGGCTCGTCGTGGTGAGCACGGCAGCGTGGTACTTGCAAGGGCACTTGATTTACCATCCACGTCCGTATACCCCAGTCGTGTTGGCGGCATTCCCGCTGCACCTCGTTGACATTGCCTATGACACGGCCCAGGGACCCCAGGTGGCGTTTTATCTGCCGCCGCACGCCAGCCCCACGTACGCGCCTGAGGCGCTGTGGGTGTTGTTCCATGGTAATGGCTCCTTAGCCTTGGAATGGCTCGAGTACCTCCCGCCAGGTCTTAAGACGCAAACGGGGTTTTTGCTCATCGACTATCCTGGCTATGGCAAGTGCACAGGCCGCAGTTCACGTGACGCCATCATTATGTCCTTTGAAGCTGCTCTGCATACTCTCCAACAGCGCTACCCCACTGTGCGCCCTGCTGTCGAGCGGTCCCTCAATGTGCTTGGCTACTCCCTGGGTGCGGCTGTGGCGCTGGAACTTGCCACCCGCTATCCTACTCAGCACATTGTGCTCCTTGCACCTTTCACCAGCATGTACGATATCGCGTCGCACATGATGGTATGGCCGATCACGGCCTTGCTCCGGGAACGGTTTGATAACTTACAGACATTAACGGCCCTGGCCCAGCGTCCTGTACCGCCGGCCGTGACCATTGTCCATGGGGATGCCGACGAAGTAGTTCCTGTCGCCATGGGACGTGCCCTGGCACAGAGTTTTCCCACGATGATTACTTACTATGAACTACCAGGTGTCACGCACAGCATCCTTGAACGCGCCTTCCCGCTGCTGGTGCAGGCCATTGAGGGGCGTGCGGAGTAAAAGGGGAGGGGCCATGCACGATGTCAGTGTGCAGTATTGAGAAAGAGGCATGTGATGCCCCAAGGCTTTGCTGAGCACGATACCCGGCATTACTCCACGGTCGATGGGGTGACCGGCGTTAGCGCCTGGTCGCACACTTACGACCACACGGTGCACGATAGCATGTTGCCCGTGCTACGCACGACACTGGCCAGCGTATTGCGGAACCAGAAGCTGATGGCGCTGGCGAAAACGATATTCGGCCCAGCCAGACGCAGCTAAGTACTTTTTCTGTCAAGGCTCGTTTTCTATACTTTCCATGCTAGAGCGCGTACAATACCTTGAGACACAGGGTGTTCGATGCGCGCTAGAGGGAGGGACCTATGCCAAAGCACTATGATCAAGCCTGCCCAGTGGCCAAGGCGCTCGAGTTGGTGGGTGACCGCTGGACCCTCCTCATTGTGCGGGATCTCCTGAATGAGGGGACATGCCGTTTTCAGGATTTCCAACAGTCCCTCAAAGGCATTGCGCCGGCCATTCTGTCGGATCGGCTCAAACTGATGGAAGAGCACGGGCTCGTTGCCCGGCGTTTCTACTCCGACCATCCACCACGTGCCGACTACATCCTGACCGATAAAGGGAAGGAACCGGGGCTGGTGATCGGTGCCCTGGCGATGTGGGGCTCACGCCATGTGTATCCTGAGGCTGCCTTAGTGCATGCTGACTGTGGCCACCCGGTGCGGGTGGGCTACTACTGTCCGCACTGTGATGAGCGGGTACGTTGTCCCTCGGTCACACTCCAAAAGAAGCCTGGTTAGCGGACGTGGACCATGGCGGGAATGCCGCGTGCATAGATCGCCCTGAGGTGGACTGCCAGGAGACTCCCGAACATAATAGCCACAAAAATAAACCCAGTGCTGCTGAGCAAGATGGGCACCGTCATCCACGGCATATCCATCAAGACACCGTTGATGGCATTGAAGCCAGCCATGGTCCCCTGTGCGTGCCACGTGTTGGCACTCATCACCCGCCCGCGAATGCCATCAGGGGCCAGGGCCTGAATCATGCCGTGGCTCAGGGTCATAAAACGGCGGTCGCGGCGCCCATGATGGTGGTCGCCAGCATCGCCTGGGAGACGGTCGTAGTTAAGCCAAAGATCATGGGAGCAAGACCACTGACGAGGCCAACCCAGAGAAACAGTTGCCCGCGGAGCTTGTCGCCCTGGACTCTGGCAAGCATTAGATTTCCCACAATGCCGCCGGCCCCGATACCGATCATCAGATAGGTTGGACCCTTAAACAGGTCGCCCCCAGTAGTCATCCCCAAGATATTGCGGGAAAAATACGGCAACACCGACTCAAAGGCCATAGTCAGGGCGCAGTGCAGCACTGTCAGGATCATGATGGCGAAGACCATGGGATGTGTGTAAATATACCCAATGCCGGCCGCCAGGTTAAAAAAGATCCCCCGCGCGGCTTCCACGGTGCCACATGACACGGTACGGATCCGCACTACCTGCGTCCAGCCAATGGCGTACAGGCCGGTGGAGACGAAGAAGGCCGTCTCATGGCCGATGAAATGGATGACTGGCAGGAGCAGCAGCGGACCCAGCATACGTGCGCCCTGCTGCATGAGCTGGTTTAACGCCACGGCATTGAGTAAACGGCCCGTCGGCACTAAATTGGGCAACAGGGCCTGGTTGGTCGGCAGTTCAGTGGCGCGGAAGCAACCATTGAGGATGGCCAACCCAAGAATTTGCCAAGCCGTCACTTGCCCTGAGAGGACGAGCAAGGCGAGGATGACATTATGGACGAGGTTGAGACTGTACGTCGCAGCCAGGACGCGGCGGCGGTCAAGACGGTCGGCCAGGAACCCGGCGAAGGGGGTGACTACCAGGCTCGGGAGATGCGCGGCCATAGTTACAAACCCCACCCAGGCATTGGATTGGGTGAGATTGTAGACCAGCGCACCACGCAGGATAATCAAGGCCCACGATGCTGACTGGGCACAACCTGTGGCCACCCACAGGCGTCGGTAGTCAGGGTACATGAGCGAGGTAAAAAAGCCGAGTTTGTCCGTTGTGTCCTGTTGTTCCAGGGGCTGGCTCCTCCCTCGTGATGCGCCAAAGTGGATGTGGCGCCTATGACGCTCGAAGCCCTCACCCTCTCCTCTAGAACGAGGGAGGAGAAAGCGCTGACGACGTCACTGTAACATTCCATCTGTATAGGTTCAAGAGATCGGCGCCTCACAGTGGTAATTGTGGTACTATGTCTCCGATTGCCACGAGGCTAATACATATGCCTGGAGGGTCTGCCCATGAAGATCTTTGCGTTTGATCTGCTCCCCTATGCCGAACATCTGGATCATCTCAAAGAGGGCCAGGAACTGCCCTGGCCCTTGCCGAAACGACACTTTCGCCCGGAGGTTGCTACCCGTACCTATGAGGAGCACCTGGAAGCGTGGGCGTTGATGGATGAGATCGGCTTTGACGGTGTGGGTTTTAATGAACACCATACCTCACCCTATGGCCTGATGACCTCGCCTAACATTATGGCAGCGGCGGCAGCGCAGCGGACGCGTCGCCTCAAACTGCTCATCTATGGCAACCTCCTGCCCATCCACAATCCACTACGGCTGGCCGAAGAACTGGCGATGCTTGACTGCATCTCTGGGGGACGCATTATCTCCGGCTTTGCGCGCGGCATCCCCCGCGAATATGTCGCGTACAATGTCAGCCTGGAAGAATCACGGGCGCGCTTTGAGGAAGCTTGGGAAATCATTAAGCGCGCCTGGACCGAGGAGGTTTTTACCTATCATGGCACCTTCTGGTCCTTCCGGGATGTGGCGATCTGGCCGCGCCCCCTGCAACAGCCACACCCCCCCGTGTGGGTACCCGTGACCGGGAGCAAGGAGACACTGCAGTGGGCTGCCCGCGAGAATATCCCCATCACCCCAGGGCTCGGGGGCCCTCTAGGCTTCCGGCTCGACGTCGTGCGCTTTTACGCCGAGTGTCTGGCCCAATACGGCCACCAGATTACCCCGGACCATCTCGTGCTGCCTATGAGTCCCTATGTTGCAGACAGTCGGGAGCAGGCCATCAAGGAAGCTGGGCCGTATACGCTCTACTTTAACCAGACGTTATTTAGCCACGGCAACATTACCGAGGCACAATTGCAACAACAGCGGGGCTATTTGAGCGCCAATCCGCACGACTACGTGCGTCCGGAACACCGCACCGCTCTGTCCGGCGAGCGCTCCCGCTACCGCGATATGACGCTCGCTGACTTAGAGCGCAACCCGGCGCTGCCATGGGGCCGACCAGAGGACGTGCGGGACAAGCTGATTGCCGAGGCCGAAGGCGTGGGGGCCAACACGCTGCTCCTGAACTTTAACCGGGGAGCCATGCCACACGCCATGTTCATGGAGCAGTTGCGCCGGTTTGGCGCCGAGGTGTTGCCCGCTCTGCAGGCGTACCAGATCACGAAAGTACCCGTGTAGGCGCGCACCGCCATGGGCATCACTGGCGCCCGCTGACTGATGCAGGGAGTAGAAAGGCATACGGCTATGACTGTGGCGTCTGCTGCGGTGCGCCCGCACCGATGCCAAGCGCGAACTCCCAGGCCTGTTGGGTCGCGATATCCTGCGTCCACGGGCGCATCAGGGCCGCCGCGCGTGCATCTCGGGCGTAGCGTTCGAGGGGGTAGCGTTTAAGCATGCCCCGACCACCGCAGACCCGGATCGCTTCCTGCGTCAGCGTCACGACTGAGCGTTGCACCGTGACGTGCGCGGCCCGGGCACGCTGCACCGCCGCCAGCTGGGGATCTACCTGCGCCTCGGAAATCGCTCGGTAATACAGCGCCCGCGCCGCTTCCAGCGTGAAGAGCATCTCGGCCACCGCATAGCCCTTGGCCGGGGCCTCGGTCTGTAAACCCGGTGCCCCAGAGATCTGGCCTGTCAGGTAGGCGATGGCATAGTCATAGGAGGCCTGCATCAGCCCGAGAAACGTCGCGGAGAAACCCAGTGATACGTATGGGTAGGCGTTGAACAAAGCGCCAAAAAGCCCCTGCGGCAAGAGCTCTGCCTCGTCCGGGACGAAGACGTCGTGCAGCACCATGTCGCGGCTCACCGTGCCACGCATCCCGAGCGGGTCCCACTCACCTTGAAAGGTCACGCCGGGCGCATCCTTTGGCACCTGCAGGTAGAGAGTGCGGTCTATCCAGGGGCCTTCGCCCACGAGCAGGGCTGGTGTGGAGTAGTAATGTGCTGCACCGGCGAGCGAGACAAAGAATTTGTAACCATTGAGCACATAGCCACCATCTACCTTGTGCGCCGTGGTCCCGAAGCGTCGCCCGCCAACAGTCAGGGCCGTGTCCGTCTGCCCCAGTTCGACTGGTTCGCTGTGGGGCTGCCCATAGAAGACACCCTTAGTGACCACCTCACGGAACTTGCTGGCGCGCAGGGCCTCGTGTCGGGTGCGCGCTTGGTCGGACATTGGCAGGGCATCGGCAATCTCGCCCATCATCAGCATGGTTAGGCAGTGCATGTTAAAGGTGAGGGCCGTGGAGGCATTGCCTTGTGCGATGTGCTCCGCGACCAGGCAATACGTCTCGAAAGTCGCACCCAGACCCCCATACTGCTCCGGTACACAGAGGGCGAGCAGCCCTGCCGCATGCAGGTCATCATAGTCAGCGAAAGGAAACGAGGCCTCGCGATCATACTGGGCCGCACGCGGCGCGAAGTTGTCCATGGCTAGGCGGTGGGCGAGGTCCATGAGCTCTTGCTGGGGGGGAGAAGGGCAAAGATCCACGCGATTACCTCCTCAGAGCAGCGCCCTCAGACAAACTGTGGAATGACCTGCTCGTTAATCAAGCGCAGATTCCGTAGCTGCAACTCGTAGGAGAGCTGGCGCCCATAATTTATTTCATAGAGCAACTGCGTCAGACCCAACTCATCGCGTAGCTGCTGCAGCCGGGGGACCACCGTATCGGGAGTGCCGTAGACTACCTTATCACGCAGCCAATCGTCATAGCTCATGTTCCGCACATGTTCCGCCTGGGCGTCCCAATTGCCAGTTGTGCCAGGACGCGTGGCGCTACGCGCCACGCGCTCGCCTAAGCCTTGCATAGCCGCCAGGGTGCTCGCCTGTGGTTCGCTGTAGGCGTGGGCGGCGGTTTCAGCCACGTACAATGGTATCCTGAGGCCCACCTGGGGTGTCCCGGCATGACCGGCTTCGTGCCAGGCCTGTCGGTATTGCTCGATATAGGGGCCTAGCTCTGTCAGCGCAAACACGCGCGAGGGGTTAATGATAATGGGATAGCCCAGGCGTCCGATCAGGGGAAACGTCACTTCTGAGGTAATCCCAACGCGGATAGGTGGGTGCGGCGTCTGCACCGGTTTTGGCCTGACATAGAGATCTTCGCACCGGTAATATTTGCCCGAGAACGAGAACCGCTCCGTCGTCCATGCCTTCAGGATGACCTCCAGATACTCATCGAAGCGTTCCCGGCTCTCGGTAAAGGGTGAATTAAAACCATCGTGTGTATCTGGAAAGGTGCCACGCCCGACGCCGAACTCAACCCGCCCCTGACTGATGTGGTCCAGGGTGGCAACGTCTTCGGCGAGGTGTATCGGATGATACAAAGGTAACAGGGTCACCGCCAAGCCAATGCGGATGCGCCGCGTGCGTGCGGCGATAGCACTGGCGACCATCAGGGGGGAAGATAGGACACTGATCGGAGCAAAGTGGTACTCAGCCAACCACACTGAATCCACGCCGCTAGCTTCGGCTTCATCTACCAGCGTAAAACACTCGGCAAAGGCCTCCTGTTCACTCATCCCATCACGGCAGGGAAACTCAACAAACAACCCGACATCCATGCACGCACTCCCTTCTCACCCCGTCCGGGGCGCCTAGAGATGCTCGAATACCTGCTTGACTGCGATGGTACAGCAATGTGCGCCAGCGTCAAGAGGCAGTCCCCTCGCTTGACAAACCGCACAAAAGACCCCCATAATGTCCTGATATTGTAACGGCAATTGTTCATTAACCTCATGCGCATCAAGCACCAGATAAGGATAGCGTGTGTTTGAGTCGCTCACAGCAAAACTTGATGGGATCTTCTCGCGCTTACGAGGGCGTGGCAAGCTAACAGAAGCGAATATTCAGGAAGCGATGCGTGAAATCCGGCTCGCCCTCCTGGAAGCAGACGTCAACTTCCAGGTCGTCAGGGATTTTGTACAGCGCGTGCGGGAGCAAGCTCTGGGGCAGGAGGTTATGCGTAGCTTAACCCCAGGGCAACAGGTAGTCAAAATCGTCCGCGATGAGTTGACGGCATTGATGGGGGAGACCCATCGTCCGCTGACGATGGCGTCTAGACCACCAACTGTTATCTTACTCGTCGGCCTGCACGGCTCTGGCAAGACCACCACGGCAGCAAAGCTCGCCAAGAAAGTACAGGAGATGGGGCATCGCCCACTCCTCGTGGCCGCAGATATCTATCGCCCCGCCGCCATGGAGCAGCTGCGCGTCCTGGGAGAGAGTATACGGGCGCCTGTCCTGGTACAGGAAGGTGCCAGCGATGCGGTAAAAATCTGTCGCCAAGCCTTTGAATATATGCGCACGACCAACTCTGATACCCTCATCCTCGATACGGCTGGGCGTCTCCAAATCGACGAGGAACTCATGCAGGAGTTGCGGGACATCAAGCAGGCCACCAACCCGCACTACACCTTCCTCGTGGTCGATGCCATGACCGGGCAAGAGGCTGTGAAGGTGGCCAAGGCTTTCGATGATGCCGTGGCTATTGATGGCACCATCTTGACCAAATTAGATGGCGATGCGCGTGGTGGTGCCGCGCTGTCGATCAAAGCCGTGGTCGGGAAGCCAGTACAATTTGTGGGGGTTGGGGAGAAGCTCGAGGCGCTCGAGTCCTTTCACCCTGACCGTATGGCCTCACGGCTTCTGGGGATGGGGGACGTGCTCACCCTGATTGAGAAAGCTGAGCAAGCCATTGATCAGGAAGCTGCGCTGGCTCTTGAACAGAAAATGCGCCAGGCCAGCTTCACACTGGAGGACTTTCGCTCCCAGCTGCAGCAGATCAAGCAGATGGGGCCCCTGGAAAACCTGCTGTCCATGATTCCAGGGATCAAAGCCGCCAAGCTGCCGCCAGTGGATGAGAGCGGCCTGAAGAAAGTGGAAGCTATTATTAGCTCGATGACGCCTGACGAACGTCACAACCATACCATCATTAACGGCAGTCGGCGCAAGCGCATTGCCCACGGCAGTGGTACGAGTGTGGAAGATGTGAATCGCCTGTTAAAGCAATTTGCGCAAACGCAGAAATTGATGAAATCCTTGGTAGGCAAGAAGAAGGGCAAAGGGAAATGGGGTCAATTACCATTCCCTCGCCCTTTTTGAGCTGATGTACTTGCTTGCTCTCCTCTTAAGAAAAGGATGTCTACAGTGGCAGTACGCATTCGTCTCAAACGTATGGGAGCCAAGAAACGGCCGTTCTACCGTGTTATTGTGGCTGACGCGCGGGCCCCGCGCGACGGTCGTTTTATCGATACACTCGGCACGTACAATCCGCTGACTAATCCAGCCGACGTCAAGCTGGACCCCGAGAAGGTACGCCTCTGGTTAGCGCGTGGGGCCCAGCCTTCCGATCCGGTGAGACATCTGTTGGCGCGTGAGGGTTTGCTACATTCTTAGCAGGGTATAACCCATCAAAAGGGGAGTAGTACGGCGTGCAGCCGGAAGGTTTGATTGCCGTTGGGCGCCTTACCAAACCCCATGGGCTGCGGGGTGAATTGGTTTTTCTGCCCTACATCTATGACTTAGCATTGTTGCCTGATCTCGTGCAACGGCACGTCTTCCTGCAGCACGGGCGCTCCCGTGTGCAGCAGCATACGCTGACCGCGTGGCGGGTAGTGCATAAGCGTGTCCTCGTCCGAGTGCAGGGTTGCGAGGATCTCCCTACTGCTGAAGCTTTTCGGGAGCATGAGGTGTTGATCCCGCGGCACTGGTTTCCTCCCCTCCCCGCCGGCGAATACTACTGGTTTGAGATCGAAGGTCTGGCAGTATACGGGAACGATGGACGCTATCTTGGGACCATTGTCGAGATCATTTACACTGGCAGTAACGATGTCTACGTTGTCCGCAATAGCACACAGGAAACGCTGATACCGGCGCTACGAGATGTGGTACGCACGGTCGATCTCGAACACGGGGAAATGCGTCTTTTTACTGTCGCAGGGCTACTCGATTAGATCATGGAAGTACACATTCTCACCATCTTTCCTGACATGTTTACGGCCCCTCTCCAGGCCAGTATCCTGCAGCGTGCCCAGGAGCGGTGCTTACTCCAGGTCCACGTGCATAACCTGCGTGACTTTACGACAGACCGCCATCACGTCACGGACGATGCCCCATATGGCGGGGGGGCTGGTATGATCATGAAGCCAGGGCCCATCGTGACGGGCGTGCACGCGATCCAGGCGCGCTTTGGGCCAGCGCACGTCATCCTCCTCAGTCCCCAGGGGGTAGGGCTTACGCAAAACCTCGCCAAAACGCTCGCTCGGCACGAGCGTTTACTTCTCATCTGTGGGCGCTACGGCGGTGTGGATGCGCGCGTGCAAGCGTATACGGACGCCGAGATATCCATTGGCGATTATGTCCTCACGGGGGGGGAATTCCCAGCCATGGTGCTCCTCGATGTCGTCGGGCGGTTGCTTCCAGGCGTCCTCGGTGATTGCCACTCCGTGGAGGAGGACTCGCTCTTCAACGGCCTCCTCCAGGGGCCACAGTACACGCGCCCGGTTGAGTTTGAGGGCGTGCGTGTGCCGGATGTGCTCCTATCAGGAAACCATGCGGAAATCAAGCAGTGGCGGCGCCGGCAGGCCCTGTGGACGACGCTCCAACGGCGTCCGGAGTTGCTACAGGAAGCGGTACTGACCTCCCAAGACCAGGTCATACTGCGGGAATCCCAGCAAGCAGGAGCAGAGCCGCATGTCCAATGATGCCCCCCAGCTCTTCGTCGCTTTGCTCCATTTTCCAGTGTACAATAAGGTGCGTGAGATTGTTGCCACCTCGCTCACCACGCTGAATCTCCACGACCTGGCACGCTTGACAGCGACGTACGGCACCTCTGGGTGCTACGTGGTGACCCCTTTACAGCGTCAGCGGGACCTCGCCCACCAGATGATTGCGCACTGGACGCAAGGCTATGGCGCTACGTATAATCCGACGCGTGCTGAAGCGCTGCAGTATATGCATGTGGTCGAGCATCTCGAAGCGGTCGAACAGGATATTGTCCGGCGCTGCGGGATAGCCCCGCGCCTGATTGCGACCGATGCGCGTTGGTTTCCGCAGTGTGTTTCCTATACGGCATTGCGGCAAATTATCTGGCAACAACGCGATGCCTTTCTTTTACTGTTGGGGACAGGTTGGGGCTTAGCGGAAGAAGTGATGACTCGCTGCGAGTATATCTTAGCACCGGTCTATGGACTGACCCCATACAACCATCTACCCGTACGTGTCGCTGCGGGTATTATGCTGGATCGCTTGCTGGGCTACGCTGAGGCTGGAGCGTGCGCGTCCACGCTGCTCACCTATTATGAGAAAGGACCAGAGTGATGTATCCTTTGGCTGATCTTGAGCAAACGCAGATGAAACAAAACCTCCCAGATTTTCGCGCTGGCGATACGGTACGTGTGCAGGTCCGGCTCGTTGAGGGGAATCG